>Ga0137403_10000449_pt1 | contig 53101 bp, 38 predicted proteins | sample CZOMad2_1_16fung_FD_122057 | JGI IMG/M metagenome (GOLD analysis project Ga0137403, IMG submission 122057) | Vadose zone soil fungal communities from Angelo Coast Range Reserve, California, USA - CZOMad2_1_16fungal (Hybrid Assembly) | ecosystem: Environmental > Terrestrial > Soil > Vadose zone... | reverse complement strand
GCCGTCGGGCTGGCCGCGCTCGACAGTAACACGACGGGCAACGGCAATACCGCTACCGGAATCAACGCGCTCTTTTTCAACCAGACTGGTTCCAACAATGCGGCCACGGGAGGAAATGCGCTTTTGAACAACACGGGCAGTAACAACGCCGCGATCGGCGCCTTCGCCCTTCAAGGCAACACCACCGGTCACGACAATTCCGCGCAGGGATTCCAAGCCTTGAACGGCAATAGCAGCGGCAGCAGCAACGTCGGCATTGGCAGCCATGCCGGCGCGAACGTGACTACTGGCAGCAACAACATCATTATTGGCGCAAACGTGGTAGGTAATGCCAGCGACGCCAACACCATCCGCATTGGCAAACAGGGGACGCAGAATGCCACCTTGATTGCCGGTATCTTTGGCACCACAGTCAGTGGCAGCACGGTAGTAGTTGCCTCCAATGGCAAGCTTGGCGTCGCCACCTCCTCCGCGCGCTTTAAGCAAGGAATCAAGCCAATGGATAAAGCCAGCGAAGCGGTGCTCAAGCTCAAGCCCGTTACATTCCAATACAAAGAAGAGGTGGATCCCGACAAGATTCCGCAGTTTGGCCTAATTGCTGAGGAAGTAGAGAAGATTAATCCTGATCTCGTAGTGCGTGGCGAGGACGGAAAAGTCATGACAGTGCGCTATGAAGCGGTGAACGCCATGCTGCTCAACGAGTTCTTGAAAGAGCACCGGCGAGTTGAGGAGCAAGGCGCCTTGATTACGCAGCAACGGAAAGACTTCGAGGCGATTATCGCGCAGCAGCAGAAGCAAATCGAAGCTCTTACTGCGACTGTCCAGAAAGTGAGCGATCAAATTGTGCTCAGCAAACCTGCACCACAGTTAGTTGCCAACCATTAAATAGCGCTGTTCGCAGGCGCATCGTGGCGGCAAATTCTGAATTTGTTGCAACCGATAGTGACTAATCGCTGAAGTGCGAGTGATTGGGGGAGTCCCTACTGTTTGCTTACTTTGGTAAGATCGACCTGGCCGATTATCTCCACCGCGATAGGAGTTCGATCATCGGTTGCAGTGATTTCCTGAAGTGTTTCCACGACACCTCGACGCTGGAGTCGTCGCAACGGTTGGACCACTCGCTCGTAGAAAGTGTGAGCATTTTCGGGAGAAGGATTGGATTGCCAAAATCTTCTGCCGACCCCGATTTCTAGTAGTCGCGCTTTGCAGTAATCCGGCTCCAGCACTTTGGCATAATCGCCATGCGAAGTTTGATAGTCTTGTCTTCGAGCGCCTAGCCCCCCGGTTAGCTTTCGCACAATGCGCTCGACGACGCTTCCGCCACGTTTGGTGTCACCTTGATCGCCTTTGTGCGGGTCTGCGACGGCCCGTTTGCTTGTTTTTCCTGATCGTTCGGTTGGCATTGGTGCTTCCCTGGTTGCCTTTACCTTTATTCGGGCAACTCTAGGCTGCAACTTGAGTAGATGACCGGCTGAGCAATTGCTGGTAAATCCGGATGTAGTCCTCGGCCATGTGCCGGTCGGTGAACCTTTGTTCGAATTCGCGGCGGCAGCGCGCACGGCTGACTTGCTCAATTTTCCCCACCGCTTCCACCGCGCAATCGATATCCTCGACGATAAAACCTGTCTCTCCCTCAACAATAAGTTCGGGGACCGAGCCGCGCGGAAAACCGATTACCGGCGTACCGCAGGCAAGCGCTTCAATCATTACTAATCCGAACGGCTCCGGCCAATCGATGGGAAAGAGCAAAGCGCAGGCACCGCCGAGCAATTCGTTTTTTTCCACATGTCGAACTTCTCCGATGAACTCGATGAAGGGTTCGTTCAGCAGATGCTTGATGTGTTTGTTAAAGTAATAGCGGTCGACCCGGTCGATCTTGGCCGCGATCTTGAGCTTGCGGCCGGTTCTCCGGGCGATCTCGATGGCCCGGTCCACTCGTTTTTCCGGCGAAATCCGCCCGAGAAATAGCAGATAGTCCTCCGGCTTTTCCTGGAAGTCGAAAGAATCGGCGGGTAACCCATGATAAACCGTCCCGACCCATTGAGCTTGCGGCAGTGGCCGGCGCTGCGAATGCGAAATGGAGACAACGGGCATATCGGGAAACTCATTGTAAACCGGCGGCAGATCGGGCAGGTCGAGCCTGCCGTGCAAGGTGGTCAAGTGCGCAAAGGAAGCGCGACGCGACAACGGGAAGTGAAGATAGTCGATATGGAAATGAACGATGTCGAATTGATCGAGGCGCTGAAAGACCTCCTCCAGCAGGACGATATGATGGGCAAGAGTGTCCACCGCCTTACCCAATCGCAGCGACCGCGGGGAGATTGGAATCAGGTGCGCGGCTGTCCTGGAATCGCCGCTGGCGAAAAGTGTAACTTCTTCTCCCTGCCGCACGAGCTCTTCCGTTAAATAAGAGACAACGCGCTCCGTTCCGCCGTAACCGTGTGGCGGGACGCTTTCATAGAGCGGAGCTACCTGAGCGATTTTCATAATTGCAAGATGACCTCCATTTTTCCCTGCAACTGCTGAACTTTCGCAGCGACGTGGTCTCCTGAGCGTGTAAATCGCAAATCGACTGAGCCCTGGCCTACGCGCAGGCCGTGAACTTCTACTTCATTGACGTTCTCGGGCAACATAGGGCGCACGATTCGAAGTTTTGATTTAAATCCATTTCCCTCCAGTCCCAGCGCGGTGGTAAGGAGATAAGGAACCGCGCCGGCCGACCAAGCCTGCGGCTGACATGCCACAGGGTAGGAGACAGGAATGCCGTAATCTTGTTGAGCGAAACCGCCAAAGAGTTCCGGTAAACGATAGGATTGGAAGTGAACGGCGGCTTCGATGAGACCGCTCATGATCTTGAGCGCCTCGTGATCAAGGCCATAGCGCTTAAAGCCGGCCGCGATGAGAGAGTTATCGTGCGGCCAAACCGTTCCCAGATGATACCCAAGTGGATTATAGCGAAGAGCAGCGTTGGTCAGGGTGCGCACTCCCCAGCCGTTGAACATTTCATCAGAGAGCAACCGTTCGGCGATCTTGCCGGCGCGTTCCGGCTGAGCGATTCCAGACCAGAGCGCATGCCCGGTATTGGAGGAAAGAACCGCCGCCTGACGATTGTGTTGTTGCAGCGCGAGGGCGTAGTAGCCGTCGTCGACCCAAAAATCGCGATCGAAATTCTCGCGTAAGCGTTCGGCTTGTTCCTCCAATGCAGATGCCCGCTTTTCCTCGCCTACGCGACGAAAAAGCGCTGCCATTTCGATTTTCGCCTGATAGACGTAACCTTGCACTTCGACCAGCGCGATCGGGGGCTCGGCCAATGAACCGTCAGCATTTACGATCCCGTCGCCCGAATCCTTCCAGCCCTGGTTCGCGAGGCCCTTCTCGATTTTGCAGGCATACTTTACATACCCATCTCCATCTGGGTTCCCGTATTGTTCGATCCAATTGAGGGCCGCCTCGATATTCGGGCGCAGTTCATCAAACAACCGCGTCTCACCGCTCCACGTCGCGTGTTTTCCCACGAGCACCAGCCAGAGCGGTGTGGCGTCAACGGTCCCGTAATATGGCGTGTGCGGTATCTCGCCCAGGTTCGCCATCTCGCCTACGCGCAACTCGTGCAGAATCTTGCCGGGCTCTTCCTCTCGCCACGGGTTTAGTTCTTTACCCTGATACTTGGCCAGCAGACGGATAGTGTGCTCGGCAATGCTTAGGTCGTAAGCCAGCGTCTGTAAGGCGGTGATGATGCTGTCGCGGCCGAACAAAGCCACGAACCACGGCACCCCGGCCGCGAAATAGCTGGCGCCGCCACCCAAAGTACAGCGCAGCATTCTCAGATCGCTCAGAGAGCGGTCCATAACACGACTTAAAAGAAGACTGTTGGTTTGAACCTTTGTTGCTTGCTCTCGCCAGCCACCCGCCCGCTCCAGGCTCTCTTCCAATTTGATTCCAGCCGGACGACGCGCAGCTCGCTTCCGCGGCTCGGAAGTGGAAACGTTCAGGGAGACGCGCACTTGTTGAGAACCTCTCGGTGCAAGTTCGACCTGATAGCTGGCAATGTTCCGGAGCATTCCGTCGGGGAGTGGAGAAAAATCGATCGCGATTTCCCGCTCAATCTCATCGGCCCCATCGTAACGGAATGACAACACGCTGTTCTCCCAGACCGGCGGATGCCGCACTCCATGTTTTCCCTGGAAAAGGCCGCGGATGGCAAAGATGTCTTCAAACGCCGCCTGGAATTGGAATTCAAGAGAAAAACTGATCAGATCGCTCGTCAGGTTTTGCAGCAGGAGTGTATCGACGAGCGCCAAATCTTCAGCCGAAATGACCCGCTCCCAACGAATTTCGACCGAATGCTTTAGCAGCGACTTCCCATTTTCATCCACGTCCGGATTGGACAGTCCAAGCGTAGCCATGAATCCGCGATCGGCATTACGAACCAGCACTTCCGGTTTCCTGCCGCAGAACTTGAGCTCATAGCCGTTAAGAAAACGGCAATCGTGGTAGTAGAGGCCGAATCCGTGTCCTGGGGCCAACGGAACGGTGCCATCAGGCTCACTCAGGAAGAACAAGTTTCCGTTTTTGATGACAAGCGCTTCCGCGACGTTGCCGTGGATGGAATGAACCTCTGGGACGAGATTCGGGTTTTCTTCGCCAGCAATGGGGTCGCTCGGAGCAGCGAGTATGTGCCCGTGTTTAGTCATGATTCCGGTGAAGATAAATGCTTGGTTGCAAATGCCAGCTCTGCAAATTTTGCGCCGAAAATCGGCGATCGCTAAAATTTAGAAAATCCCATCAGCAAGGCTGTTCAATTCGCATCAGCTCAATTTGGCACTGTTAGTATCGATTGTTAACAAAGGAACGACCGCCGCGCGCGATGGGCCCTGACAGCATTAACCGAGCAAACTTGTGATCCAGGCCGAGGCGTGCGGGAGTGGATTTGAAGCTACGAATTCGCCTGGGCAGAGCGAGACCGACGAAAGAGAATTCATTTTGGTACCTTTAGTTACCAAGCCAATCCTGGCTTGAGACTCGATAGCCAAGTACCTGTCGATCCATTGTTGCCCCGGCACGTGGTAGAAAGCCATGGCAAATCGGGCGATTATTGGAGAGCGCAGGCAAAACAAACACAAAGTGAAAGGGAATATCATGAAACAATTATTGGCTCTCATTTGCGGCGCAATGCTGATCGTCGCCTACGCTCAAGCACAAACCGACACCACCTCGTCACCTACAACTTCAAGCCCGGCGACAAGTTCGATGACGAGTCCAGCGACAACTTCGATGACGAATACCGGCTCAAGCAGGAGCAATTCGGGAACTGTGACCGATTATACGCCCGGAGCCGCAATCACGATCGACCCGGGCACGGGCAAGCCGGTGCGCTTCGTTATTGGTGAGAAGGTCCAAGTGGTCGGGCCCGATGGCAAAGTGATCGCCAACGCTGACGTCAAGAAAAACGCCAGGGTTCACGTGCGCTTGGTGCAGGAGGGAGGTCGTACGGTGGTAGACCAGATCAACGTGGAAGAACTCAAGTAAATTCAGCCGCCTTCGCTAAGAACTCGCCAGACGCCAATGTCGGACACGATGTTTTAGCGATTCAACGAGTAAGGATCTCTAATTGCCTTTGGAATCGTCTTTGGGTTTCTTCCCTTCACCGGGGCGATAGTCTTCCTGCTCGGCGGCAGCAAAGGCCTTCTCCAAGCCGACCATGTCTTCGCCTGGGCGCAGCGTATCGAACGCTTCGGATTCTTTGCGCAATTCTTCTTCGGAGTAGTTTGCCGCCTTAATGGACAGACCAATGCGGCGCTCTACTTTGTCCACCTTGATCACGCGAGCTTCTACTTCCTGCCCGACCTTGAGCACGTCTTTGACTTTGGCGACATGATCTTCGCTCAGCTGGGAAATATGAACGAGTCCATCGATATCGTCCTGTAATTGAACGAACGCACCGAAGCTCGCCAGCTTTGTTACCTTGCCTTTAACCAAATCACCGATCTTATATTTTTGGTCAATATTCTTCCACGGATCTTCACTCAGTTGCTTGATCCCGAGGCTGATCCGCTGATTGACCTTGTCGATGTCAATGACGACCGCTTCTACTTCGTCGTTCTTTTTAAATACTTCGCTGGGATGGTTGATCTTTCGAGTCCAGCTTAGATCGGAGACGTGAATCATACCGTCAATGCCGTCGGCTAGTTCCACGAAAGCCCCGTAAGCGGTCATGTTACGAATCTGGCCTTTAACCCGGCTGCCGATCTCGAACTTCTTCTCAATCTCATCCCATGGATTGGGTTCAAGTTGCCGCAAACCGAGCGAAATTTTCTGTTCCTCCTTGTTTACGCCCAGGACAACGGCTTCAACTTCCTGACCCACACTCAAAATATCCGATGGCCGCATGATTCGTTTCGTCCAGGAAAGTTCCGAGACGTGGATCAACCCTTCTACGCCTTCCTCCAGTTCCACGAAGGCGCCATAAGGAACAAGGTTCGTGATCTTGCCTTTGACCCTCTGGCCCGCTGGGAAACGTTCTTCGATCTGGTCCCACGGATTCCTTTGCGTCTGCTTGAGTCCGAGCGAGACACGTTCCTTTTCCTTGTTAATATCGAGAACGACGACTTCGAGCTGCTGACCTACTTTAACCATCTCGCTGGGATGACCGAGACGGCCCCAGGTCATGTCGGTGATGTGAAGTAACCCGTCCATGCCATCGAGATCGATGAAAGCGCCGAAATCGGTCAGGTTCTTTACCGTCCCGGTCACGCGATCGCCGACATTCACGCTTTCGAGAAACTTCTGCCGCTTCTCGCTCCGTTCCTGCTCAATAATTTCGCGCCGGCTTAAAACGACATTGCGACGGTCATCATTAATCTTAACGATTTTGAAATCGTAGGTGTTGCCGACGAACTGCTGCAAATCTTTCGGCGGAACAATATCGATCTGCGACGCCGGCAAAAATGCTTCCACTCCGATGTTGACCATCAGCCCGCCTTTGACCACCGACTTCACTTTGCCTTTAATCAGGCCGTCGCCCTGAAAGACGCTGGCGATTTTGTTCCAATTCTGGCGGTAAGCCGCTTTTTCTTTGGAAAGCACGACCATGCCTTCATCGTTTTCGAGACGCTCGAGCAACACATCCACTTCATCGCCGACTTCCAGCGTATCGATGTTTTCGAACTCCGCCGATGGGATAATGCCCTCCGATTTATAACCGATATCCACGAGCACTTCGCGGGGACGAATTTCCAGCACGCGACCCTTGACGATGCTGCCTTCGCGAAAGTCGCGGAACGACTTCGCCAATAAATCCTGCATTTGAACCATAATAAATGAGCCTCCTTCGCGGGATGCAGCGCAGCCGCATCAGCAAAAATGGGAGGTCATAGTATGCGGTTATCGAGGGCGGGTCAACCTTCTCCGCACGAGCCCTTAGCGGTAGGCGGGCCGCCTGCAATCCCTGAGGTTTCGCCGCCGATACGCCTGCTGCTATCGGTGAGATTAAGTGTTGGACATTGAGCCAGGGGCGTTTCGCCCGTATGATTCAGGAATATGAGGATCTTTGGCCTCTCCATTTTGATTGCGCTAATTTCGACGAGTTCGATTCGCGCAGAACCTGCAGCCGAGCAGCAGGTCCTGGATGCGGTCAAGGCGCCCGACCTCACCGTAGTTCATTTGTGGGCGCCGTGGTGCTCGAATTGTCAGGTGGAACTGAAAAGCGGTGGCTGGTTGAAAATGGCGAAGGAAAACCCGAAGACTAGATTCATTTTTGTTTCCGTTTGGAACAACGGCAACGACGGTCGTGCCATGCTGGAGAAATTCGGCCTAACCAATCAGGCGAATGTTACCATTACGGCTGATCCGGGACCGCGGACTGGAGACGCCAAGATCAAGCAGTTCGCCGGACTCCCGCTTTCGTGGATTCCGGCGACTTTGATTTACAAAGGGGGCGATCTTCGTTACGCCTTAAATTACGGCGAGATTCGCTTTCCTGTGCTCCAGCAATTTTTAGCAGACAGTGAGTCGGAGTGGTCGCACAAAGGCGAACCGAAATTGGAAGAATGACGACGGCAACACTTTCACCCAAAAGCGCCAAGGTGAAATTCCGTTTAGCGGGCGGGGCGCAGCCACTCATTCTCTTGCCGGTGCAGGTGAATGGCGACGGCCCCTTCAAGTTCATTTTAGATACAGGTGCGGGCACCTCGCTCCTTTCGTCCGACCTGGCGAAAAAACTGAACCTTAAAATCATCAGCACGAAAGAAGGTCAGAGCGCCGGCGGAAAAATTTCGGTATCGTTGGCCAAGGTCGATTCGCTCGCCATCGGACAAGCAAAGCTTGACGACCTCGATGTTGGAATTGTCGATCTTAGTCACATTGGAAAGGCGATTGGCACGAGAATCGATGGCGACGTCGGCTACAATTTTCTAAAGCATTTTCGCATCGCGATCGATTATCACGGTTGCGAGATTCGATTCGATGAGCCGAGGCGGATCGAGCGCCTCGGACGATCAGCCAAGGCCGAGGTCCCGATGCGGCTGGCGAGTCTGGCGAAGCCGCTCCTGCTGGTGGACGTGCGTGCAAATGGCCACGGACCATTCCAATTCGCCATTGATACCGGCACTTCAACTACCGCGATTGCACCGGAACTGGCACAGCAGCTCGGTCTCAAGGCCTCGCCCGTCGGTCCGCTTACCACTGGTGACGCGCAGGTCAATGTTACCGCCGGCACCTTGGAATCGTTCCAAGTGGGTCGCGCCGGAATCGATGATCTTGTCGTGGTGGTCGCCGATTTCTTTTCCATGCTCAGTCAGGCTGTTGGCGTCAGGCTCGACGGCATTGTCGGCTACAATTTTCTTCGAAACTTCAGGGTCGTGATTGATTACCCGGGCGAGAAACTTCGTTTGGAGTAAACGATGGTCCCAACCCTGATCCCGGCGCAAAAATCGATTGACCGTCCGCCCGCGATTCTCTCACTCATCGGCGACACTCCGCTGGTCGAAGTAACTCGGATCGACACCGGGCCATGCCACCTTTTTTTGAAGTTGGAAAATCAAAATCCGACTGGCTCGATCAAAGATCGGGTCGCACTCGCGATGGTGGAGGCGGCGGAACGGGATGGCCAGCTCGCGCCCGGCGGAACGATTATCGAAGCGACCGCGGGTAACACGGGACTGGGACTCGCCCTGGTGGCGGCGGCGAAAGGTTACCGCATAATTCTCGTTATACCGGACAAGATGTCGGAGGAAAAGATCGCGCACGTCCGCGCTCTCGGCGCCGAAGTCCGGCTGACGCGCTCCGACGTGAGGCGGGGCCACCCGGAATATTATCAGGATGTGGCGGCGCGGCTGGCCAGCGAAATTCCAGGCGGATTTTACGTTAATCAGTTCGGCAATCCGGCGAATCCACTGGCGCATGAACGTTCTACTGGACCCGAGATTTGGGAGCAAATGCGGCACGACGTCGATACGATCGTGGTTGGAGTCGGTTCCGGCGGAACCCTAACGGGACTTGGACGGTTTTTTAACCGGGTCAAACCGCGCCGCGGAGTGGAAATGGTTTTGGCCGACCCGACCGGCTCGATTCTTTATGAGTGGGTGAAGACGGGCAAGCTGGTCGAGTCGGGCAGTTGGGCGGTGGAAGGAATTGGGGAGGATTTTGTTCCCGACAATGCCGACATGTCGTTCGTGACCGAGGCGTTTGAGATTGACGACTCCGACAGCTTCGCCACCGCGCGTGAGCTTTTGCGTAAGGAAGGGATCCTCGGTGGTTCATCCACCGGGACGTTGCTGGCAGGTGCCCTTCGATATTGCCGCCAGCAAACCAAACCAAAACGGGTCGTCACCTTCGTTTGCGACAGCGGCAACAAATATCTTTCGAAAATGTTTAACGATGTCTGGATGGCGGAACAAGGCTTCACCATTCGGCCCATGCATGGTGATTTAAGCGATCTGATTTTGCACCGTTACGAAGCGGGCGAAGTCGTAACCATCGGGCCGACCGATACCTTGCTCACTGGCTTCAAACGGATGCGCCAGGCCGACGTCTCGCAGCTGCCGGTGGTGGACGAAAGTGGTCGCGTCGTTGGCATCATCGACGAATCGGACATCCTGGTAAAAGTGCATCGCGACGCCTCCCACTTTAATTATGAAGTCCGGCAGGCCATGACTGACCAGCTGGAAACGTTGCCGCCAGATGCAAAAATTGATAATCTGCTTGGAGTATTCGATCGTGGGCGCGTCGCCATTGTCATGGACGGCGACACGTTTCTCGGTCTCATTACGCGAAGCGATTTGCTTTCCTATTTGCGCCGGCATATGCCGAAGTCGCCGGTCGAGCGCGAGTTCAGTTGAGGGCCGGTCATCCCGAGCTGTCCTGTAGCGGCGGTCCATGACCGCCGAAATCTTGGTGGGGGAATTCATCATGGTCGCGGGCATCCGCTGTGATTCAGCTCTGGGGAGCGCACGCGCCCTCGCGTGCTGTCGTTGGCGCCTCGCCAACGACTCATCAGGTGAACAAGAGAATATTTCGGCGAGGCGCCGAAAGTCCGAGCCGGACTGGCGTAGCACGCCAGGCGCGTGCGCTCCTCCCAGAATCGGCGGTCATAGACCGCCGCTACAGAAGATCCGTTTGAAGCTACCTTAGAGGTTTCGCTGCGGGATCCCTCGACTTCCGCTCGGGATGACCGGTTCCTGGCCCTCGAATTGATTTTCTCATCTGCGAAATCCGCGTAATCTGCGATTCAACCTTTTGGAACATAGACATCTTCTCTGTGCACCAAACGGACATTCTGCCTGTTTTGTTGCGGTAAACAGCAGGCTGAAAGCCCGCTGGGCGCACAGGCTTGGAAGCCTGTGTTCCGTCTTTTGATGAAAAACTACGATATTGCCACCCGCACCATTCACGCTGGACAGGAACCCGACCCATCAACCGGCGCGATCATGACGCCGATTTACGCCACTTCGACGTATGTGCAGGAAAGCCCGGGCAAACACAAAGGCTTCGATTACTCGCGCTCAATCAATCCGACGCGGCTAGCTTACGAAAAATGCATCGCTGATCTGGAAAGCGGTACGCGCGGCTGGGCCTTTGCTTCCGGGCTCGCGGCTATAGCGACCGCCCTTGATGCCCTCGAGAGCGGCTCGCACGTGGTCGCAAGCGACGATCTTTACGGCGGAACATTCCGGCTTTTCGAAAAAGTCCGGCGCCGCTCCGCCAATTTAGATTTCACCTTCGTCGATCTCACTGACGCGTCCAAGTTCGAAAAATCGATCAAGCCCAATACCCGCATGGTTTTGATCGAAACGCCGAGCAATCCGCTGCTAAAGATCATCGACATCGAGGCCATCGCGAAAATCGCGCGCGAAAAGAAGATCATCAGCGTTTCGGATAACACCTTTGCTACGCCATGGATTCAGCGGCCGATCGAAGCCGGGTTCGACATGGTGGTCCATTCCGCCACCAAATACTTGAATGGACACTCCGACATGGTCGGCGGCGTTATTGTTGTCGGCGAAAATAAGGTGCTGGCCGATCAGATCGCGTTTCTGCAAAACTCGGTCGGCGCCATTGCGGGACCGTTCGACAGTTTTCTGGCGCTGCGCGGATTGAAAACCCTGGCGCTGCGGATGGAACGGCATTGCTCGAACGCCTTGGAAATCGCGCGCTGGCTCGAAGACCAATCGCAGGTGAAATCAGTCCATTATCCCGGCCTAAAAACCCATCCGCAGCACGATCTCGCGCGCCAGCAAATGCGCGGGTTCGGCGGAATCGTTACGATTATCTTGAAAACCGATCTCGAAGGAACGCGGCGCTTTCTCGAGAACACTCATTTGTTTGCCCTGGCCGAAAGTTTGGGCGGGGTCGAGAGCCTGATCGATCATCCCGCTATCATGACGCACGGGTCGATTCCGAAAGACCAGCGCGAGAAGCTTGGAATCACCGATTCGCTGGTGCGTTTGTCGGTCGGAGTGGAAGGTGTGCGCGATTTAATCGACGATCTACAATTCGCTTTCGACGCGATTTAGGTGGAACGCGCTCTCCGAGCGCGTTGATCTTCGGGGAGCGCACGCACCTCGCGTGCTGTCGTTGGCAACTCAGCCAACGACTTCTTTTTGTTGGGAGAGGAGGATTTCGGCGAGGCGCCGAAATCAGCACGCGAGGGCGCGTGCGCTCCCCAGAAAAGACGCGTGATTGCGCACATTGCTTTTGTCATGTCGAGCGAAGTCGAGACATCTCTAGATTCGGTTTCTCTAAAAAATAGTTAGAGATCCCGCGGCTTTCGCTCGGGATGACAGAAACGGCTCTGGGTAGAACGATCGCAGTTTTTGTTGTTGCGCGCTTTCTGGAGTTGAGAGATTCGTCGCCGCGGTCAAAATGACAGACGCACATGGGCAACACCTTTGGCCAGCTTTTTCGCGTCACCACTTTCGGTGAATCACATGGTGGCGGCATCGGTGTGGTCGTGGACGGTTGTCCCCCGCGCATTGCCGTCTCAGACGCTGATATTCAACAGGAACTCGATCGTCGTCGCCCCGGTCAGAGCAAAATCACGACTCAACGCAAGGAGCCGGATCGTTGCGAAATCTTATCCGGCGTTTTCGAGGGGAAAACCCTCGGCACTCCGATAACAGTGTTCGTTAGAAACCAAGACGCGCGTCCGGAAGCCTATGAAGCGATGCGCGAAACTTTCCGTCCCTCGCACGCCGATTTCACTTACCAGGCCAAGTACGGAATTCGCAACTGGCAGGGCGGCGGACGCGCCAGCGCGCGGGAAACAATCGGTCGCGTCGCTGGTGGGGCGATCGCGCGCAAAGTGCTAACCACTCTCTTTCCAAAAATCGAAGTCGTCGCCTTCGTCAGGCAAATTCACCAGATCGTCGCGGAAATTAACCGATCGAAAGTTAAAATCGCGGACGTGGAAGCATCGATTGTACGATGTCCCGACAAGGCGGTCGCAAAGAACATGATCGACCTGATTGAGAAGACGCGTGCCAACGGCGATTCGCTTGGTGGCGTGATTGAGTGCGTTGCGCGAAATGTTCCGCCGGGGCTAGGCGAACCCGTTTTCGACAAACTCGAAGCTGATCTTGCCAAAGCGATGTTGAGTCTGCCCGCCACCAAAGGCTTCGAAATTGGTTCCGGATTTTCCGCGACGCGCATGTGCGGCTCGGAACACAATGACGCCTTCGAGAAGCGTGGCGGCCGTATCAGCACACGCACGAATTTTTCCGGCGGAATCCAAGGGGGAATTTCCAACGGCGAGGAAATTTATTTCCGTGTCGCCTTTAAGCCGACCGCGACAATTGCGCGAGAGCAAGAGAGTGTGACTTCCTCCGGCAAAAAGACCAAACTTGCCGCCCGCGGCCGACATGATCCATGTGTCCTTCCGCGGGCCGTCCCGATGGTAGAGGCAATGACCGCGTTGGTCCTTTGCGATCACGCGTTACGACAGAAGGCGATCGCGAAAAGTTAGCGCGCCTCCATGCTTTCAGCGATCGCCAATCCTCAACCCGCGACTGTTGCCGAGCCGGGCTGGCAATACGTCTTCATTTCGTTAGCCATCGTTATCATTCTGCTCGAAATCATTCACGGTTGGCGACTCGGCTTGGTCCGGCAACTAGTGCGGGTGATTGCCATTATCGTGGCTTATTCGTGCGCTTTTTTTGGCGCCCGCCCCACCGTTCCAATTATGCGATCGTTCTTTAAGCTGCCCGATCCGATTCTCGCGGTCCTTGGTGGCGCGATTCTGGCCGCTATCCTCTTCGCCGCCATTAATCTGACCGGCGCACTTTTGTTCAGAAAAACTGCGCAACAGGAATCCCGACTCGTTCGGTTGATTTGGGGGGGCACCGGCGCGTTCCTCGGAATTTTGCTTGGTCTGTTCACGATCTGGCTCGCCTTCGCTGGGATTCGCATGGTCGGATCGGTAGCAGAAGCGCGGTTGCGAACGCAGCACGCGCCTACGAGCGCTGCGGGCCAGCCGATTGGAGCTGCACAAACTCAAACCGAATCGGCCGTCTCGCCATTGCCCAACCCGCTCATGGCAATGCTCGCGAACATGAAAAATTCGCTCGAAAGCGGCAGGGTAGGCGAGGCGGTGCGAACGATCGATCCGCTTCCTCCGTCACTTTACCGTGTGCTGGAGAAAGCGGGCCAGGTGGCGTCGAACGTGCAAAGCGCCGAAAGATTTCTTTCATATCCGGGCGCGCGTGAGATCAGCGAACATCCCAGGGTGGTGGCGTTGCGCAATGATTCACGAGTGATGGAGTTGATCGCGAGCGGCCATATTTTCGAGCTCTTGAAGAACCCGCGTATGATCGAGGCGATGAATGATCCGGCCCTGCAAGCGCGAGTTAAAAACTTCGATCTGGAGCGGGCGTTGGATTACGCCCTGAAGAAGAATTAGCCGCTTCGTCCCATGCATAGTCGATGAGATATCTAACGACCATTGGCCTCGAGGTACACGCGCAATTAAAGACACGGTCGAAAATGTTTTGCGCTTGTCCGGTGGAATTTGGGGCGGAGCCAAATTCTCATACCTGCCCAATCTGCCTCGGGCTGCCCGGTGCCTTACCGGTGATGAATGAAGAAGCAATCCGCCTTACCGTGCTAACGGGACTTATGCTGGATTGCGATATTGCCGACGTCTCCAAATTCGATCGCAAGAATTATTTCTATCCTGACCTGCCGAAGAACTATCAGATTTCACAATACGACATGCCGCTTTGCACCAACGGGAGCGTGCCGCTACATGATCTGGCCTACCCGAAAGACGCACAGAAGAACATCGCCGTCCCGGACAAGGAAGTGCGCTTGGTTCGCATTCATCTCGAGGAAGACGTGGCCAAAAGTTTCCATTTCGAAACGACTACGGGAATCGATTTCAATCGGGCAGGCACCCCTTTGATGGAAATTGTCACCCAACCGGAGATCACGTCGCCCGAAGAAGCGTTCGCCTTTCTCACGTCCCTCAAGCAGATCCTGATTTATGGCGGGGTCAGCGACGCCGACATGGAAAAGGGGCAATTGCGCTGTGATTGCAACGTGTCAGTCCGGCCGGAAACGCAGACGGAGCTCGGGGCCAAGATCGAAATTAAGAATATGAACTCGATCAGTGGGGTGCGCCGCGCGCTGACTTACGAAGTCGCGCGACAGATCGAAGCGCTCGGACGCGGCGAGAAGCTGGAGCAGGAAACGCGCGGTTGGGATGATGCCATGGGGGAGACCTTTCTCATGCGGACCAAGGAAAGCGCACATGATTATCGTTTTTTTCCCGATCCTGACTTGGTGCCGGTGAAAACCGAGGGGTTGCTTTCCGATGTTCGGGCACGCTTGCCGGAGTTGCCAAAACGGAAACGCGCGCGTTTCGTCCAGCAATACGGAGTTACGGCCTATGATGCCGGCGTGCTGGCCAATGATCTCGAGTTGGCAGCGTACTTTGAAAAGGCGGCACGTGTCTCAAAAAAGCCAAAAGCGATTGCGAATTGGATTCTGAACGATCTGCAAAGCGCGCTTTCGGCGGCGGGCAAAACGATCAAGGAATGCCCGATACCCCCTGAAGCATTGAACGAACTGGTAGCGTTGATTGATTCCGGGAAAATTAGCAGCAAACAGGGCAAGGAAGTTTTCGCGGAGATGTTCGCCAGTGGCAAAAGCCCTAGTGCAATCGTGCAAGAAAGAGGAATCGAGCAATTAAGTGATACGACCGCGATCGAGAGGATTTGCGATGAAGTGATCGCAGCCAACCCGAAGCCGGCGGCAGATTTCAAAGCAGGTAACGCTGCCTCGCTGAATTTTCTCATGGGACAGGTAATGAAATTATCGAAAGGAAAAGCGAATCCGCAGATGGTAGGGCAGATTTTGGAGCGAAAGCTGCGGGCGTGAATCCCATACTCCGTCATCCCGAGTGCCAGTCGAGGGATCCAGATGCGTTACCTTAAAGATTTCATCGCGGGATCCCTCGACTTCGCTCGGGATGACAATTCAATAAATGCGCATCCTCATCGCGCCGGATAAATTCAAAGGTTCGCTCAGCGCCCAGCAAGTCGCGGAAAACATCGCGCTGGGAATTCGCGATGTAATTCCGGACGCGCAAATCGAGATCGCGCCGGTGGCGGATGGCGGGGAAGGGACGGCGGAAGTGATTTGTAAGGCGCGCGGGGGCGAGTGGGTGACGTGCCACGCGCATGGGCCGCTGGGAAATCCGATTGAGGCGCGTTACGTATGGCTGAGCGAAAACGCCTCCGCCGTGATCGAGATGAGCGAAGCGGCGGGACTGCGAGCGCTGAAAGATGGGGTGCGCGACGTTCTGCGCGCAAACACGTTCGGCGTTGGCGAAATGTTGCTCGATGGAGCGAAACGGGGGGCGCGTGAAATCATCGTCGGCGTCGGCGGCAGCGTGACGAATGATGGCGGATTCGGAATGGCACGTGCCTTGGGATTCCGTTTCTTTACAGGCGAACGAGAAATTGAAAACGGCGGACCAGCCGAGTTAATAGGACTCGCGCGAATTAAGGTCCCGCTAGCGGCGGGCGTGTCGCCTGCAACGAGCCTGAAATCGGAGTCGGCATCCACCTCAGGCGGACCACTGCAAATAAGAATTGCTGCGGCTTGCGATGTAAAGAATCCGTTGCTCGGCCAAAATGGCGCGACGCGTACTTTCGGTCCGCAAAAAGGGGCAACCCCGGACGAGCTCGAAATCTTGGAGCGCGCGCTGACGAGGTTAGCCGATACCGTGACACGCGAACTGGGTTGCGATTTTCGAAACAATCCCGGTGCCGGCGCGGCCGGCGGTCTCGGTTTTGGCCTGATGAGTTTTTGCAGTGGGGAGCTGCGACCAGGCTTCGACGTCGTTGCCGACGCAGTGGAACTGCACGAGAAGATCAGAAGCGCCGACGTTGTGATCACCGGAGAAGGCAAACTCGATCGTCAAACACTAGAAGGAAAAGCGCCCGCCGGCGTAGCGCGATTGGCGCGCAAATTTGGTAAGCGAGTGTTCGCTGTTGTCGGGCGCGCCGCGCCGGACCAACACGTGCGCGACACTTTTGATGGCGTTTATGAACTTGGTGGCTCTATTCCGCAGGCGCGCGAGTTGTTGCGAGAACGGGCGCGAGAATTGGGAGCAGCGCTGAAACATTGATTGGTGAATTTAATGCATCACACCAGTTCGTATCCCGCGTCCCACCTGTGAAGTGCACATTAATTCCGGGTAGCGCACGCGTCTCGCGTGTTGGCGAAAGCGTCCCGCTTTCGCGGACTTTTCAAGGAAGATTGTTTCGGCGGTACGCCGAAAGCAACACGCGAGACGCGTGCGCAACCCGGGCTCATTGCGCTGGATCAATAGAATGAGAAAACTGGGCGGGCGTCCGGCACGAACGCCCTACAATTTCCGCGAATAGAATTCACGAAAATGCTTACTCGTTTCGACATAGCTCCAAGCCCAGCGCGCGATGTCTTTTTGTTCCTCGAGCGTGAGCGCGCGCTTCACCTTTGCCGGCGAACCGAGAACTAAGGAACCAGGCGGTATCTTTGTTCCGAGAGTGACCAAGGCATTTGCGCCGATGATAGAGCGAGCGCCGATCTCCGCCCCATCAAGAATGATTGCCCCCATCCCGATGAGCACTTCGTCGTCGATAATGCAGGCGTGGACGATGGCACTGTGACCGACGGTGACGAGCTCGCCAAGCCGCGTCTCGTTAGGCGTATCGATGTGAACGACGGCATTGTCCTGAACGTTGGAGCGCGGGCCAATAATTATCCGATTGATATCGCCACGCAAAACAGCACCGTGCCATACACTCGTTTCTTCCATCAACGTTACGTCGCCGATGACGGTTGCGCCCGGGACGACGTAGGCGGTGGGATGAATGCGCGGGCCAAGTTTCAGCCGGGCGTCGATGCCGGCATGACCGCCAGGGATTTGATCTGGAGAAATGGAAAACTTCATGGGCGCAACGAGATCCCTCGGTCCGAGCGGGACTGGCGTTTTCGCTCAGGATGACGAGTTTGTTCCTTGTTCGCACTTATTCATAATCGAGGCAAATTAGCGTGCAAATGCCAGAAGATGTTCCGCCCGGGCTGACGCCATTCGTTTTTTCCGATCCGCTCGGGAAACGTTGGCCCCGCCTTCGTACGTTTTTGCTGATCACTGGTGTTCTGTTCTTCTTCGGTGCGGTTTTGTTTGTGCAAACGCTGTTTATCGCACCGCGAATGACGGCGCCCTTTTCCTTGCGGCAGTTGAAGGGGCAGCTGAAGTCGCTCCAAAAACAAAATCCGGCCGTGCAAAGCTCCACGCCGAACTCGTTGCTCTGGCAAAAATTCGAGGCGACAAAACAGGCGACAAAAAAGTTAGCAAAGCAAACCATGGTGGGAAGTGCCACGCCGGCGCGACCTCGTCGCAAGGCGCCAGGTAACGAGGTGCGTTTGGCCTTCTATACCAACGGCGATCCTTATAGTTACTCCTCGCTTGAGCAACACGCCTCGCAAATTACCCACGTTTGCCCGGAATGGATGTCGATGGTGAATGGGGTAGGTGATCTGCAAATCGACGCTGACGCGCGCGTTTCAAAGTTAGCGCAAAGCAAAGGGATCGCGCTGATGCCGCTTCTGACCAACTTGGTCGGCGATACCTGGCAACCGGAAGCGGTCGAAAATGTGGCACATGGTCCACCGGAGCGGCAGGAGAAATTCATCGCCAATGTGCTGGTGGTGCTGCGTGATGCTAAAGCTGCCGGAGTAGTCGTTGATTGGGAACAACTCGATCCGACCTACAAGAAAGACTTTACCGAGCTATTGACAAAATTCGCCACCGCGCTCCATCGCGACGGCCGCCAGCTTTGGCTCAGCGTTTCGCCTGGACAGGAGATTGACTATATCGACTTCGAAGAGCTGTCGGCCCATGTCGATCGCTTCGTCGCATTACTATTCGACGAAACTTCCGATATCGACTCGCCTGGGCCACTCGCTTCCCGGATGTGGTTTGAAGGCTGGTTGCACGTATTGCTGGAAGATTCCGACCCCAAACAGTGGATCATCGCACTTGGTAGCTACGGTTACGACTGGGTAATTGGTGGTAAGAAGGCTGAGTTAATTAGTTTTCCGGAAGCAATGAGTCGAGCGAGCAATGCCGAGATCGATTCCGCTGAAGTAAGCGCTCCCGGTTACAATGCTTATTTTTATTATGAAGACAACGACAAGGAGCATGCCGTCTGGTTTCTAGATGTCGTTACTTTTCTGAATGAACTACGCGAAGTTCGAAAGCAGAATACTGGCGGCTTCGCCCTCTATCGATTAGGAACCGAAGATACGGCGATTTGGGACGCATTGGCAGTCACGCCTGATTTCAAGTTCGACCTGTCGACGCGCTCGCTCCTGGAGGTATTGCGCGGGACCGACACCATCACCGACGTTGGAGATGGTGAGATCGTGACGGTAGATGAATCGCGTGCCGACGGAATGCGCACTCTGTCGGTGGACAAGGACAATTATCTTACCGCGAACTATACCAAGTTTCCGGAGTTCCCGACCTTGTATCATCAGGGTGCAGGGGACGCACACGAGGTGGCGCTGACATTTGACGACGGGCCTGATCCGGAGTGGACACCGAAGATCCTAGATGTGTTGAATGCGGCGAAGGTAAAGGCCGCGTTTTTTCTGGTAGGTGTTAATGCCGAACGTTACCCAAATCTCGTTAGGCGTATTGTTGCTGAGGGTCATGAAATAGGTAATCACACCTATTATCACCCCAATCTGGCCCTCTGTTGGCCCGAGCATGTTCGGCTCGAATTGAATGCAACCCAGTTGCTTATTCAGACTTTGACTGGACGCGCTACTACTTTGTTTCGGCCGCCCTATGCAGCCGACACTCAACCAGCGCGTTTGGCTGAGTTAACGCCACTGAAAATCGCGCAGGATCAGAATTACCTTGTCGTTTTGGAGAACATCGACCCGCAGGATTGGGCCAGACCGGGGGCGGACGTCATTTTGCAGCGGGTTAAGCAGCAACGCCATGACGGCAATATCATTTTGCTGCATGACGCGGGAGGCGATCGCTCGCAAACGCTGGAAGCGCTCCCGCGCATCATTGAGTACTTGCAAGCACGCAATGATACCATCGTGCCGCTGAGCAAACTTCTGAATACCACTCGCGACGCGCTGATGCCGCCATTGCCCGGAGGACAAACGATGTCGCATTACATCAGCAGCACCGGTTTCCGCGTTGTGCACGCTGTTCAGGAATTTCTCTGGGCTTTTATGGTTGTTGCGACCGTGCTGGTAGTGATTCGCACCCTGATCGTGATCTACCTGGCCTACCGTTTTCGTCGATCGTCGCCGGTGGATTTTGCCGAACCCGCCAGCGTCGTCATTGCTGCTTACAACGAAGGTAAGGTCATCGCTGCAACGTTGCACTCACTTTTGAAGACGGATTATCAAGGGGAGCTGGATGTTATTGTAGTCGATGATGGTTCGCGTGACGATACCGCCGCGGAAGTGGAGAAGATCGCGGCAACTGATGAACGGGTGCGATTGATCCGCCAGGAAAACCATGGGAAGGCGCGCGCGTTGCAACGCGGAATCGGAGCAGCCCGCCACGGACTCATCGTCTTCATCGACGCGGATACGCATTGTCAGCGGCAGACCCTTCCGCAATTGCTGGCACCGTTTAGCAACCCAGACCTCGGCGGAGTATCTGGTCATGCCAAAGTAGGTAACTTGCGAAGCTTTATCGGACGCTGCCAGTCGCTCGAGTATACCGTCGGCTTTAATCTCGATCGACGCGCCTATACTCGATGGAATTGCATCACGGTTCTGCCGGGCGCCATTAGTGCGATTCGCAAGACAGCGATCGATCGCGCCGGTGGTTTGAGTTTAGATACACTGGCCGAAGATACCGATCTGACCCTAAGCCTGCACAAGGAACGTCTGCGCATCGTTTATGTTCCCGCCGCAGTCGCTTGGACAGAAGCGCCGGAAACCGTGCGAGCACTTTCCCGGCAACGGTTCCGCTGGGCTTACGGCACGCTGCAATGTCTGTGGAAACATCGCGACATGGTCTTTAACTGGAAATATCGCGCGCTGGGTTGGTTTAGTTTGCCAAGTATCTGGTTCTTCCAGATCATCCTGGTGGCAATTACTCCGGCAGTAGATTTGTTTCTGATTCTGTCACTGCCGTTTGGGGCCTGGCGCGATCTATTGCCATTTGTCATTGTTTTTCTTGCCACCGATGTGATCCTCGCGACGCTCGCGTGCATCCTCGAGCATGAAAATTTACTTCAGGCCTGGCGAATTATTCCGATGCGCCTGATCTACCGGCCGATGCTGAGCTACTGTATCTGGAAAGCAATTGTGCGCGGAGTAAAGGGCGCATGGGTAAGTTGGGGCAAACTGGAACGCACGGCTTCCGTGCCGGTGCGTGCGTGAAGGAACGTGAGCGCGAAACGATGCTGTTGTCCCTGAGTGACTTGGCTTTGTCGAACGCCTTCTCGATCCTCTCATTCCGAGCGTAGCGAAGCGCAGTCGAGGAATCTCTAGCTATTTCTTTGCTGCGAATAATTAGAGATGTCTCGACTGCGCTCGACATGACAGATTCGCGTTGACATGAACAGGTCTTAAGAGAGCCAGATGGCGTGTGCTAGTTAACGGCCAACGTGCCCGCGTAATACCGAAACTGAGTAAGGCGGTAGTTCGTAGTATCGAGATGCGGCGCGCTGAAGATGGGATGGCAAATTGCTCACGAGCGGACGCCCATTTGGACCGTCCTCTTGCCAGCGGTATTGCTGACGCGAGAATTGAGCGATGTCTACTTTGCCGGTAAACGTATCAACTGAAGCGCCTGTAAATTGGACGCTTAATTGCGCCGAACGATTCGGATCTTTGTTGACCGCGAGCAACGCCCACTGCTTATCGGGTCGCCGTACGGCGTAAGCGGTAACGCCGGCGTTATCCGGCTCAATTGTCACCGGATATACTTCGTGCGTCTTCGTTACCCACTGCATCCAATCGTTCGTAATTAATCGGGCACTGTAGTACGTCGACAGACGATTAAGCTTTTTATCAGCGTTGGAAATCTGCAGCATCATTAAATTACCCCACGAACACTTCAGCTCGTCGGTGAGATAGTCCGGCTCGTATCCGTAGAGGTAGGCTTTCGTTCCGCCGGAAGTTAGGAAAGTTCCGACGGTATCTGCATGGAAGAGTGCGCCTTCGATATCAACTTCATGACGGCCGGCAAAAACTGAATAACCAAACTCTGTCATCAGCCACGGGATATCCGAAGGAACCCCATCGTCGTGCAAGCTGGACAACATCGCGCGAAGTCGGTGCGGAATCTCCAGTAGCTGCGGGGCAGCATCGCTGCAGACATCATCAAAGGGATAGTATTCGAAAGAGAAGAAATCGAAGGGAGATTCCGCCGCGCGGAGGGCGCGCAGAAAGCGATTCATCCAGAAACGGTTTCCTGATTTGTCCGGCCAGGTGAGGAGATGGCCATCAAAGTTCTGTAAGCTCGGCCCACCAAGCTTGAGCTGAGAGCTAAGGGAGCGCAGCTGCCGGGCGGTCGCAACGTAGAGCGCTGCAAAATCCTCCGGCGAAGTCCATTGTCCGTCGGGTTCTTCGCCCAGTTCAACGCCCTCTAATGAATAATTCCGTGCCAAAAGATATTGGATCTCTGAAACAGCATTATCCGGGGTGTCGTAGAGCACGCCCACTGGCACCAGCACCGGAAGGTGGTTGGCCAGTTTACTTCGCAGAACAAAATCGAGACCGGGCTGTTCCGTCTTGTAATTGATATCTTCGGCCCGATGCCATGGATCAGTTGATGAGACATAGACAATTGTTTGACTTCTGTCCGGATGGTGGCGGACGTAGTCCTCGAACTCACCGGCGTCATTCGTTTGGCCAAGGCTGATTTCGCGGACGGCAAACCCAAGACGATCCCGGACATCCGCGGAAGGTTGTGTAGTTGGGGCCGAACTAGAGTTCATCAGGACGCGCACGAATTGAACCGGAATAGAGCTACTGCTGAGGCGGGTGGTTACATCGCCGCCAGGGCTGTTGTCTATCACTCCCCGAGGAAACACTCGCCAATCATCGTTCCTGTCGATATGCAAATGCATCGGGTCGTTTCCGGTCCAATACTCAACCCGAACCTGTCTGGCACAAAGCATTCCCCATTGAATGCGGATTGAGTTCACGGGCTTCACTTTGCCCAAATCGATTACAATCCACTGGGGGTGAGCATCCTCGCTCTCACCGGTAAAGTACGGATCCAGATAAGGATTACTTTTCCAAAAAGAATTTTCGTCGCCGTCGGAGATACGTGAATAACCATCGTTGTTTGCCTGATCGATGGTGTTGCCGCGACGGGGCAGTCGATAGCCGTAGGAAAGGTTGATCGGCGTGCTAATTGAACTACTCGATGTCCAATAGCCGCATTGACGGGCCTCGTCGCTCCAGCTGCCGCGCGGGTTCCAATGCCACACTTCACCGGCAAGCTCGGTCCGTAGCCGATAAGTCACAGGTCCCAGACCGGCTGACAGCATCTCGGCGATGTTCTTGTCGGACAACATTCGCGCGCATTCTCCGCGCTCATGACCGTCGACGCCGCCGCCGAGGGTTTGTTTAGGAATGCATTTGTTCACGCATTGATCGGTCGCGACCGTCGCCGAGACGATTAACGAACTCTCCTCTACGGCGGGTGAAGTAGTTGCTGCCAGAAAGCCGATGAAGCAGACTGGCGTCGTGGGGCACAACCATCTTGCCAGCAGAACGCAGAGCCTTCGCACAGTTATCTTCCTAACGTTGATCGCGCTAGCTTCAGCATGTCATCAACGCAACAAAAACAACAGGCCCGATAACAACGAATCCGTAGAGGTAATGGTGCCGGAGCACGGAGCGTATACTGGGGCGTTCATTGATTTCGGCGAAGCAGAAGAGGATGTCACCCTCGAGGGGATTGAAGACTTCGAGACCATGGTGGGCAAGCATCAAGCCATCATTGCTTCATCGAGCTACTGGGGCGAACAGGATTTTCCAAGCAAAAACCTGAATGTCATTTGGCAACATCGGTCCTTGCCGCTGGTTTTTTGGTCGCCGTGGGACCGGCCTTACGAGCAGAATACCGGTCCCGACCGTTTCAATCTCAATTCAATCATCGCAGGCGCCTGGGACAAGTACATCGATGACTGGGCAGATGCCGCCAAAGCGTTTGGCAGGCCGATGGTTGTCGTCTTCGCAAACGAAATGAATGGCGATTGGTTCCCGTGGTCGGGCGTGTACTACGGTGGAAACCGCCCGGCGAATGAAGAGAAAACTAAATGGCAGGGGCCGGAAACATTTAAGGCGGCATATCGGCATGTAGTTGACCGGGTCCGCGCTCGTGGGGCCAGTAACATTAAGTGGATGTTCCATACCAATAACTACTCGTCTCCGCTCGATACCTGGAACTTCGCGCCCGCCTATTATCCTGGGCCTGATTATGCGGATTGGCTGGGATTAAGTGTCTATGGTCAGCAATATAGAGAGGAGGGATGGGCTGACATACCTTCCCTGGTCGACTGGCCCTACAAAGAGATGAGCGGCGTCGACCCAAAACAGCCAATCATGATTGCTGAATGGGGCACGGGCGAGTTTCCGCCCAGCAACAAAGCCGCGTGGATCAAACAGGGGCTGGACTTGTTTCGCTCCAGGTATCCGCGAATCAAGGCTGCGGTCTACTGGCACGAACGCTGGCAAAATGAAGAGGGTTATTACAGTAACCTTCGGGTGAACTCTTCCGTCGAATCGCTGCAAGCTTATCGCGACGGTGTAGCGAATCCAGACTGGTTGGCCGACCTATTCCTGCGGCCGCTACCAAAACGCTAGGTAGGCTACTGTGTCATATGAACGTAGTAGTCGGGTTGCCCTGTGCTGGGTAGCGCACGCGTCTCGCGTGTTGGTTTCCGCATCCCGCGGAAACAGGCTTTTCAATCGCGCACCCAACGGAAAGTTCGCGACGGTGAGACACCGTCGCCAGCACGCGGGACGCGTGCGCTACCCGACCGTTTTTTCGTGGGCAGATCTGTTACAGGAAACTCCAATATATTCCGCCAGGCTACCGTTTTTCTCCGGGCGGGAGTTTCTTTTGCAGGTTGAGCGCCAGCTTCCAATCCCCGTTCATGTTGGCGCGCCAGATCATCAAGTAGATTCCGCGCTCAACTGCATTGCCACGGTCTTCCGAATAGTTGCCAAAGCTATAAGATAGATCGGCTGACCCACTCATCTTTGAGTTGCCGGGTTCGAACGTTACCTTGCCGTGCTCTGAAGTCAGCATGAGCCTGGCCGCAACAAGCCCGATTGCGGGAAATGATTTTTCGCGATAGACGCGAACGTCGTCAGTGGCGCAGTCGAGAATGGCCTGGCCGATGTTGTTGTGCGCGGCCTTGGTAAACTGCCGCTCCGCTTTTTGCAGACTGCGTCGCGCATTCTCCTGCGGTTGCGTGCCCGCCGTAATTTCAGGGGGAAGCACTTGCAGGCCGGGAGAGGATTCAGGTGGTTGCGGATTCTCCGTGCCAACGTCGAGTGCGATCTTCCATCTGCCCTTGGGCTGTTTGGCCCAGACCGTGACGTAGTGGCCGAAACCGAGTGAAAGCGCTTCGTTTCGCTTTTTCAATTCCCATATCCCAGTGGTATAACCCAAGTCAGCGGCGCCCGCGGCGAAGGCGAAGATCGGCTGCCAAATGAGCAAGCCGGGAAAATCGGTGCGCCCAGCCCAATACTTTTTTCCGTTTACGGCGCCGGGTGCGAAGGCGATGCCGTCTTCCGCAAAATATTCGACGCTCGCCGCCGGCATTCCTTTTGCAATCGAAAGATTGGAATACTCGCCGTCAATCTTCGCGATCTCGCGGGCGGCTGAAGCGTCTGGGGATTGAGCTATTGCGCTCAAACTGGCCGAGCAGATCGCGACGGCTAAAAATAATTTTCGTGTGACAGACAAATTCAAGAGTTGGCGGCGTCTCAAAAGTAAAGACCGTGAAGGGTCATGGAGAATGTCGCTACCCATGAAGATTGGAAAGTCTGTTTTTCGGAGCTCGCGCCCGGGTTGGTCTTGTTCGCCCGCCAATGGGTGCGGAGCGCGCCTGATGCCGAAGACGTGGTGCAGGAAGCCTTTGTCCGGTTCTGGCGACGCAATCTCAGCATTAAAAACCGTGCCCTGCTTTACGCCGCTGTCCGTTCCGCTGCCCTCGATCTCATTCGGCGGGATAACCGAAGAGCGCGGCGCGAAGTGGAAGTTTTTGGTGAGGCTGAGCGGACGGTGCAGCCGCAATTTGAGCAACTGGATGATTCGCAGCGCCAGCTGGTGGCAGCGCTCGACCATCTGCCACGAGATCAACGCGAGGTCCTGGTCATGAAGATTTGGAATGAACTTACCTTTGCTGAAATCGCAGAAGCGCTCGGCATTTCACAGAACACTGCGGCGTCGCGTTATCGTTACGGGCTTGCCGCGTTGAAGAAAACTTACCAGCCGCAATGAACGATTTCTCCGAACTCGAACGTGAGCTTAAGAAATTGCGGCCGGTGCAGCCATCTGCTGAGTTGATATCGCGGGTTGGGAGCGCGCTGGCGAATTCTGGGGAAGGCACCGCCAAGGTAATCAGGCCAGAGCAATTTCGTATCAATTGGCTGGGGCTCGGTCTTGGGCTGGCTGCTGCGGCGACCTTTCTCATTTTCGCGCGCGTTGATTTTCATCCGAACGAGAGAACCAAACCAACCATCGCTTCGGCTACACCGTCGTTGCAGCAAAAGGCCGCGGCATTGCCGAACTATCAGGCGACCGGGTTGACGCAGGTTGTTTACAGTAAACGCGACGAGGGCCTGGTCTTTCCGCCCGGCGCGGAAGGGCCATCGCGGCGGGTCCGCACAGCCAAGCGGGAAACGTTGCAATGGCGTGATCGGCAAAGCGGTGCGCAGCTGGCCGTGTCTTATCCAACCGAAGAAGTCATGCTGATTCCAGTCGCAGGTCAATGAATTTCCCGCAAATCCAATTCAGCCTGCGCCTTTTAGCGTCTCCACCGGGAGCAGGGGAACACAGACTTCCAAGTCTGTGCGCCAAACAGGCTTTTAGCCTGTTTCACGTCAGCAGGCTACACGCCCGCTGGGCGCACAGGCAGAAATGCCTGTGTTTCGATTCGTCGCACGGGCGCCTTTTGCGAAAGCGAAAGCCTTCCATTTCAGCCTTATCACACACTTAAAACAGCAAACACAAATGAAAACAAAAACCATCATCCTAATTGCCGTTAGCTTGTTTCCGCTGACGGCGTTCAGCCAGCCACAAACCCCGCCGCCGGCGCCACCCAATCCACCGGCCGCGCCGGTGCCTCCGGTGCCACCGCGGGATCGTGATCGCGATCGCGAGGACCGGATGCCGAAGGTTCCGGTCACATTTCTGGGGGTGGAGACGTCGGAAGTGCCGAGCGTGCTTTGCGATCAGCTCGGATTACCAAAAGGATTCGGCCTGGTGGTGGATTACGTGGTGCCGGATGGGCCGGCGGCGGCCGCGGGCGTGCAACAAAACGACATCATCAAAATGTTGAACGACCAAATTCTAACGGATCCTGGACAACTGTCCAAGCTGGTCCGCAGTTACTCGGAAGGAACAAACGTGACGCTGACTATCCTGCGTAAAGGTCAGGAACAGAAGGTCACGGTAAAGCTGGCCAAAAAAGAGGTCCCCCGCCGTCGCGCCTCTATGGATCGTATGCACGACATAAATCACGATTGGAATTTCGAGCTCGGCGATTTCGGTGATATGGGCGATCTGAAGGAGCGGATGTCGGAGTTGAAAGAGCAGCTTGGTGACGAACAGCGCGGAATGATTCATGACGCGGTGGCGCGGGCGCGCGATGAAGCGCAACGGGCCGCGGACGAAGTGCGGCGCAATGCTCAGCGCATCCGCACCATTACACGCAATAACGGCGCGCTTCAGCGAACCACAATCGATTTGAATAAAGCGCAGATCGTTCTTTCCGACGATAAAGGAGAGCTGCGGATCGAAAACAAAGAGGGCAAGAAATTTCTAACGGCGAAGGATCCGCAGGGGAAATTGCTCTTTAGCGGTCCCGTCGAAACGAAAGAAGATCTCGACAAAGTGCCGGCCGAAGTGAAGCAGCGTTACGACAAACTGCAACAGCATGATTTGCCGGCAGTGGCACCGGATGATTTGCGGGTGGAGTCTGAGGGCGACACCGACGAAGACGACGATGATGATGATGACTCGTCACGCGCGAACACGGTTTCGTATGATCAGGTCTGTTCCCAGCACCCTGGACATCGCGCCTGGGAAATCCACACCGTCCTGATCTAGCGGAGAACTCCACCGGAATCTTAACCAGCCTGGCCAGCTTTCCGGTGGAGTTTTTGCTTTACGCAACGGGATCCAGCTCGCTTGCGGCTCCGCAGAGCGTCGCCCTACCGGTGAAATCTTCGCGACGATCTATTTGGTAGGGCGAGACTCCGTCGAGCCGCCGAGACAGTGGAGCGACTGATTTATTTTGTCACTTGCCCGAGGGGTAACACAACTTTTCCGGACAGTTCATTGAGCACCTGCGCGAGACCCGTGTAAATCGCGGAGAATCCGCAAAAAATTCCCTCATAACCCGTGGCGTGTTTGAATCCGGGACTTGCCGCGGTGAAATCACCGATGGCAAGGAGAAAGAATAGTATTGTGAGAGTTGCGAAAACAATTTGCAGGGCGCGGTTTAGCCGCAATGTGCCAATAAACATGACGGCGGTGAACAGTCCCCACATCGCCAGGTAGGCGGCCATGGCCGTGTCGTTGGACGGGCTGGCCCATCCCAGTTTCGGCAAGAGGATCAATGCCACGAGCGACAACCAGAACAAACCATAAGAAACAAAAGCAGTAGTGGCGAACGTATTCCCTTTCTTCCATTCCATAACACCGGCGATAATTTGCGCAGCGCCGCCATAACAGATGCCCATCGCCAAAATCATGCTGTTGAGTTCGTAGAAACCGGCGTTGTGCAGGTTAAGCAACACTGTGGTCATGCCGAAGCCTAGCAGCCCGAGCGGAGCCGGATTGCCCGTGGTATCCTTGATTTGAATAATCGATTCGTTCATAAGCTATCGGCTGACAGTTTAAAGGTTAAGGCAGCGCCAATTAAGCGCCGAAACACTCTATCACGTTGACCAAATACGAAATAGACTGTCAATAGTAAGCGTTGTTGGATAAATCCTTTCGCCTCCGCCCCGTTGATCTGCGAAATAATTCTGCGATGATACGAATCCTTTTTTTCGTCGCTGCCATTGCGATTTGCTCTCCGCTCCGCGCCCAAACAGGTGCCAGTGCGCGTTCCTCCTCGCCCACGCCTTCTCCATCACTCGAGCAACGCGTTTCTGATCTGGAGGCTTACATGAACAATTCGGCGCGTGGCGCGGATGCGGTCAACGCTACAACGCTCTCGAACATCTCCGGACCAGGTCCCGGCCACAACGCCTGGCTCATGACTTCAGCACTTCTCGTTTTATTCATGACCCTGCCCGGTCTCGCTCTTTTTTACGGTGGCCTCGTTCGCCAAAAGAATGTCCTCTCGATTCTCGCGCAGTGCCTTGGTATCGCAGGCCTGGTCACGATTTTGTGGTGGGCGATCGGTTACTCGCTCGTTTTTGCCCACGGCTGTGCCTTCTTCGGCGGAACCCAATTCGCATTTCTGCGTGGTGTCACCGCCATGCCCAACACCGACTACTCCTACTGGGTTTCGCACAACGTCTTTGCCATGTATCAGCTCATGTTCGCCATTATTACTCCGGCGCTCATCATCGGATCGGTGGCGGAGCGCATGAAATTTTCCGCGGTCATGGTCATCGTCGGGTCCTGGATGTTTCTAGTCTATTTCCCGTTAGCCCATATGGTCTGGGGCATTGACGGCCTGATGAATGGCGTGTGGAATTCCAACGCCAGGATCCGTGCCATCGATTTCGCCGGCGGCACCGTTGTCCACATGTCGAGCGGATGGTCAGCCTTGCTTCTCTGCCTTTTCCTCGGTCCCCGGCTCGGTTTCCGCAAAGAGATCATGGCGCCGCACTCGATGGTCCTTTGCATGGTCGGAACTGGAATGCTTTGGGTCGGTTGGTACGGGTTTAATGCCGGCAGCGCTCTCGGCGCCGATGGAATTGCGGCCAACGCGTTTATGACCACGACCTTGGCGACGGCGGTTGCATCTTTCAGCTGGGCTGGGCTGGAATGGTTGTTGCGCGGCAAACCGAGCGTGCTGGGTTTTTGTTCGGGCGCGGTCGGCGGGCTTGTTGTCATCACCCCGGCGTGTGGATTCGTCGATGCCAACGGCGCCGTTATCATCGGCGTGCTGGCCGGGGCAGTTCCGTTTTTCGCCTGCACAAAATTGAAGTCGTGGTTCCACTACGACGATGCGCTCGATACTTTTGGAGTACACGCAGTTGGCGGGACCCTGGGCGCATTTCTCACCGGACTACTGGCAACTGCGGCCGTAAATCCAAATCTTTCCGCCATCCCCGCTCAGCGAAACGGGCTCGCACAAATGATTGGGCACATGCTTTGGCTGGAGCAACTGAAAGCGATTGGAATTACCATCGCGCTGGTGTTGGTCGGGACGTCGCTGATTGGTTTGATTGTGCGCGCGACGATCGGATTGCGGATCACACCGGAAATCGAGCGACAGGGTCTCGATATCAACCTGCACGGCGAAGAGGGTTATATTGTTTCTGGGTGAGTTCGACTACGAGCACGAGCGCTGCAACTTGTCGTCCCGAGCGAAGTCGAGGGATCCCGTTGCGAAACCTTTAAGCTAACTTCAGCGGGATCCCTCGACTTCGCTCGGGATGACGGCACTGTGACGTTCACTTCGAATTGTGCGAGAGACTTGTATGAAAATTGAAATTTTCTCTTTGGCGCTGCCAGCTTTTCTGGGCTGCTGGGTTGCTAACGCAGCAGACATCGCAACAGAATCGAAGCGGGCGAACGAATTTTTCGACAAGTGCTGGGATGAAACCGTGGCGCGTCATCCGGTGGATGAATCGTTTTATGGAATCAAAACGCACTACGATCAATTGGAGAATTTGTCGGATGAAAAAGCGGCGGCGGACCTTAAGGCATTGCAGGATCAACTCGCGACGCTGCACCGCGAGTTCAAGCTGGAATCACTCGATGCCCCGACACAGTTGAGCTATAAACTTTTCGAACTCGAAGTCGAGCGTGCCGCCGAAGAATTCCGTTTCCGCAACGATGTTTATCCCATCACTCAAATGCGCGGCGTGCACGCGCAAATCCCGACGTTTCTGATTAACGTTCACAAGGTCGACAATGAGAAGGATGCGCGGGCTTACCTCGGACGGCTGAATGCGATCCCAAAATTATTCGATCAGGTGATCGTGAATTTGCGAACGTGCGAAAGCAAAGGCGTTGTCGCGCCCAAGTTTGTTTTTCCATTGGTGCTCGAGGCCTGTCACAAGGTCATTAGTGGGGCGCCATTCGACGAGTCCGGAAGGGACAGTCCGCTGCTGGCCGATTTTAAAAAGAAAGTTGGCGCCCTGAAGGAACCCAATGACGCCGCGCGATCGAAACTGATCGACGAGGCAAAGGGCGCACTATCCAATTCGGTCAAGCCAGCTTACGAAAAATTGATCGCTTTTCTGGAGGATCAGTCGAAGCGGGCGAATGACAATGCCGGTGTCTGGAAATTTCCGGATGGCGCCGAGTTTTACAAGATGGCCTTGCGTCATACCACGACGACGAACCTGAGCGCGGATGAAATTCATCAGCTCGGATTAAAAGAGGTCGCGCGCATTCACGGTGAGATGGAGAAAATCCGCGAGAAAGTTGGATTCAAAGGCGACCTGTCCTCCTTCTTCAAGTTCATGCGGGATGATCCGCAGTTTTATTTGCCGGATACCGACGAAGGCCGCGCGAAATATCTGGCCAAGGCGGTGCAGATTGTGGATGAGATGAAAAAGCGGCTCGATGAATTGTTCATAACCAAGCCGAAGGCGGATATCGTGGTGAAAGCGGTAGAGAAATTTCGCGAGAGCTCAGCCGGCGCCGCGTTTTATCAGCAGCCGGCGCCTGACGGATCGCGGCCCGGCATGTTTTACGTGAACCTGCGCGACATGCGTGACCAACCGGTTTACCAGCTCGAGGCTCTGGCGCATCATGAAGGAATTCCGGGTCATCATATGCAGATCGCGATTGCGCAGGAGCTGACCGGAATTCCGAAATTCCGGAAATTGGGCGCGCGTTTCACTGCCTATACTGAAGGTTGGGGCCTTTACAGTGAATTGACGCCGAAGGAAATCGGGATGTATCAGGATCCGTATTCTGATTTCGGGAGATTATCTTTGGAACTTTTGCGCGCGGCGCGGCTGGTGGTGGACACGGGCATGCACGCCAAGAAATGGACGCGCGACCAGGCGATCGATTATTTGAAGCAGAATACGCCTAATAGTGAAGGCGAATGTGTCGATGCCATTAATCGTTACATCGTGATGCCGAGCCAGGCTACGGCTTACAAGATCGGGATGCTAAAAATCCTCGAGCTGCGCGAGAAGGCAAAGCATGAGCTTGGGACGAAGTTCGACATTCGCCAGTTCCACGACGTCGTTCTGACGAACGGTGCGCTGCCGCTCGATGTGCTCGAGGATTTAGTAAACCGATGGATTAAATCGAAGCAAAGTTAGAATGCGTTTTGGAAGTTGGAAAAGTTACCAAGATTAAGGAGTTACGACGTGAACAGCATCAGGCTTGGAGCGCCGTTATTATCATAAATGTTTGGTTAGGTTTCCCGTTTGCAAGCGCGCGTTCGTCCTGCGCAAATCATCGCGAGGGCTCGCTCTAAGCGAAGTAACACGGAGCCGAATGGGTGAGTGGCCGGCTTCATGTCGTGCGGAGGTCGCGTCTCGTTCTGCAGTTCCAAGTGCGAGCCCTGACTTTTGACCTCAATGATAGAGCCTGAGCAGGGAGCATTCATTCAGGACGGATGTCGGTCCTTCTTTTATACCAACTACAGGCAATCTTTGACAATCTAAATTCGACAAAAAGAAACCGAAAACAGAATTGATGGCGGGAGACCCCGCTGTGCATCGCCCGTTCTTTTGCCTCGTGCAACTAAGTCGTTCGAATGGAAGGAGTTAATTCGAAACGACCCCTCATTCTTACGGTCACCAGCGTGTCCAATTACGTCATCCATCGAGTATCGGACTCTCGACTTGGGGTTTCCACGCAAGCAGCACGATGGTGCTCGGGGCGGGACTTGAACCCGCATGCCTTTCGGCATACGCCCCTCAAACGTACGTGTCTGCCATTCCACCACCCGAGCGGTTTTGGAACCTGGAAGATGGTAGATGGGAGACACAGAGCCGCAAGCGCTTTTGCCGAACCAAAGTTTAGCTGAAGTTTTTTAGGGGTTCGTGTCTTCCCCGGGGCTGCGGTGCAGTGAGCGGCCTTCGGTTCCTTTTCTCCCATTCATGATCTTCGTGTTGCGGTTCTTTTTCCGTCATCGGATTATTGAGCCTTGCTTGAGGCTTGGGATGTCGTAATCCCAAACGACCACCACCATGAGCCCGAGCACGAGCACTAAAGAGGGAGGCGATTGGATCAAGCTCGATCTCCATATTCACACCCTCGATGATCCGAAGGACAAACTGGATTATTCGGCCCATGAACTTTTGGCTCGGGCGCGGCGACTCGGTTTCTCCGTCCTAGCCATTACCCTTCACGACGCGGTTTTTGATCGGCCGGAGGTCTTTGCCGCCGCCCAACGGCTCGGGATTCTACTTATCTCCGCCGCTGAAATGCGGATCGAAGGCGCGGATATTATTCTCTTAAATGTGACCGGGGAGGATGTGGAGAGATTGCACACTTTCGATGACGTCCGGCAACTGCGTTCGCGGCGTGCCGAAACGCTTTTCACCATCGCGCCGCATCCTTTTTATTTGCTCGGCGGTTCAATTGGGAAACGTTTGCTGGATCAAATCGATTGCTTCGACGCGATTGAGCTTTGTCATTTTCACAAAGGCTTTTTTAATCCTAACCGGCGAGCGATGAAGGTCGCGGAAAAATTTGCCAAACCGTTGGTTGCAACTTCAGACGCGCATCAGCTTAGCGCGTTTGGCCGACATTACACTACCATACCACGGCCGTCGTCGCTGACGGCAGAGTCTATTTTCGCTCAACTTCGGGCGGGCCGCTTAGGCATTAACAGTCCGGACGCCACCTTTCAGGAAATTATCAGCACGTTTTATTTTGTTTTTATCGAACATCCCTTGCGCTGTCGTTTTCAGCATCATGAGCATTGATTCGTGTCGTCACGAGTTCACCCCGAAAGCTTTCGGGGTTGGCCCCACAGCCAAGATTGCTGTGCTACGCTCGCCGGAGCTTGACTCCGCGTTTGCGATCGCGCGTAAGGGTGCACTTGCCATTCCCAGAAAACACTGACAAAGGTATCGCCAATGAAAGCAGGAGTCAGATTTTTCGCCTTCGTCTTGCTAATGTTTGGCCTCGCCGTTGGCGGTTGTACAACCCCGCCTAAGAAGAAGCCAGCCCAAGAAAAGAAACCAGCGAAGGTGAAACCGGGCCAGGAGGCGACTGATGTTGACTTCGATGCTTTCATCGGGCGCTTGCGCAAAGCGGTGGCAACGCACGATATGAACGCGATCGCTCAGATGATGACGGCAGACTTTGGTTACAGTCTGAATCCGGAGAAATCGGGAGAAGGCGTTTTCCAGTACTGGGACCAGAATAACCTTTGGCCGGAGCTCGAAGGTATTCTGTCGGAAACATTCGTGAAAAAGCAGGACTATATGGTAGCTCCACCACAGTTCGCCGATCCTTCTTTAAACTACGATGGTTACCGTGCCGGCATCCGGCGGGTAAATGGCAGTTGGAAGTTTGCTTACTTTGTGAACGGGTGAGAAACGAGAGATCTGAGATCGGACGTTAACGCTTGGTGCTCGGGCCGAAATCATAAATGCTCCCCCAACTACCCTGGGCCACGAGGGACAGTTGTTTCTCCCAAGGGCGGCTACTGTTGCCATAATTCGTCTTCTCCAGGCTCCCCCAGAATAAATAGCGTGCCTCGAGCTCGCGTGCGGTTTTCTTCCAGTCACCCTGGCCGAGCATTAGATCGTGAAGCTTGTTTCCCACTTCGGTAGAATTGATTCCCTGCGTCCAAAGATGACCGCCGTATCCACAAACCATTTTTCGGCCATTCAGGAGGAGCGAATGATTGTAGGTGGGAAAACCAGCGAAGCGTGCTTCGAGTGGCAACCGGCGAACGGCAGCGGCAACGAAATCAATTTCGGCTCGGCTTGCAAACTGGTAACCCGGTCGGCCCGCAGCCAAGCCCCCGATTAGACTGACAAAGCCGGAAAAGAAAAGAAGTAGGCAAACTCCGGCTCGCGCCGGGAGCGGCCAACGAGATAGCATACGATTCCAAAGAATGGGCAGGGTAATAAAGTAGGCCCAAATAAGTAGCTTAATGTTGTCCCATTCCCATGGTGCAGTTTTGACCGATATCGTCAGCAGGAAGATTAAAACCGCGGCTGCAAGATAGGCGGCGTCAATCGATAGCTCAAAGTTGCGGGCACGACTCATCACCGAGTCTAATAGACCGAGACCGGGTTGTTTCAGTTCCGGCGCAGATGATTGTCGACTGGAAAAGTCGCTCGATTCCTGCCGCGCGACAATCCAGGTCAAAGCAATTGCGAGCGGAAGAAAGACGCCGAAGTTAAAAACCCAGAACCAGAAAAATGGCATTTTGAGTTCGCCAACATTTTGGGTCCAGCCGAAATGCCATTGTAGAATTGACCCGGCGCGCATCCTGTCGGTGGTAAGCCAAATGAAGATCGCGGCTGGGAGAATGGCAGCGGCGACGAGTTTGAGGAGCGACGATCTGGAAGCAGGCCGGGTCAAAAACAGAACCAGAAGCACAATACTTAAAGCAATAAAGGTGTGGATATGAAACAGGGGCATGGTCGCGTAGAGGATATATTCCGCCCATACCGGCAGCAGTCGTTTTTCACGCTCTGAATCGGATCCATACCTGACCCGCCATTGCCAGAGTAAAAGAAGACCGGTAGGAATGGCGTAGAGAAGGCCGCGCTGAGTAACAAACATCGTCAGCGGGATACTTTTCCAGGAGACATGCGGTGTCCCCTGATAATCGAGAAACTGATGCGTCTGGAGGAAAGCGTAGCCGGCAATCCCGCCGTTAAAGAGGAAGCCGGCAACAGCGAAGGTTCCGCCCCAGCGATACAAAGCGTAAAATGCGCCCAGTGATGCCAGAAGCCCGGTGGCGGCAAGTTGAGGGCGAAGGTCAAATCCAAGATTCGTTAGAATACCATTGAAAAGATCCATGCCGGCAGGATAACGGAGCTTGCTGTAAACGTAGATCGGGCTATCCGGCCAGAGCGACATGCCGTTGGCGAAAGTCTTGATATAGGTAAGATGCAGTCCGAGATCGCCGAGATTGAAAGGGGACTGAATGTCAATATTCTCGCCATCGAAGTAAAAGAGCCAACAAAATGAACGAAACGCGAAAATCGCGAAAACAAATCCAACCAGACAAAGCCAAATGGATCGATATTTTGCCAGGGGAGCATCAGCTTCAGCTGCGACGAGAGATCCTTCCGGGGACGGAGGCATTAGGAAAAAAACAGCAATCGCGCCCGTGACTCCAATGATGAGCGAAACAAATGAAATACTCCAATTTAGCCCGCCAGCGTTTTCTCCGAGTAGCAGTGCTGCCACCGTGGACACTGCGACATAGATGAGACCGGCCGACAACAGGCGCATTGCGGAAGCGTTATTGTTTTCCGGTGCCGATAAAATCCGGCAATCTCCCGGGAAAGAAGTTCTTAAAAACGCCGGCGCGCAGGTACAATTTTGACGGGTCCTGGTACGGCCGGACGGTCAGCGGCTCAGTATAGTAGGTGCCTTGCAACTTTTTTTCGACCTCAGGAATTTTGCTTTCTTCCACGAGAAGGAAGTCAGCGTCGAGGTCAGGCGGATTATTGTCGTGTTCGTAATAGCCGATGCGGGGGAAGTCGCCCAAAATCCAGGGCAGCGGATATGGGCTGGGGCGGAGGATATGGCCGACGAGGTGGTAAAATTGCGGATCCGCATGAGCTAGTTCCAGCAGTGGCCTGGTTAACTTATAAATATCGTTATAGGTCTGGACGTAGACGTATGGTTCGGAGCGAAAAAATTCGCGCAGATTCGTGGTGAGTGGTCGGTTCGAATCCCAGTTTGCTTCGATGTAGCTGGAGCAGTGAAAGTAATTGAGGGAGATGGCGTAGCCGAACGATACCAGGAGCAGAATGGAGGCAATTATCGACGATAGAAAGAGACGTGCTCTTGGGACAATGAGGATAAAAGCCCCGAAAGTGAAGAACAAGGGCCAGATGATGCTAATAATGCACCACGGCGTTTTATAGGCGATGATACTGTAGGCCGCGAACGTGCCAACCCCAAGGATGGCAAGAAAACGCAGAGAAAGACTTTGGAAAAGCAAGGAAAACGCGCACAGGATCAATCCCGCGCAGATCGGCCACTCGTAGCGCGCAATCAACTCCAGCCAGTAATACCACGGTTTTTCATGACCATGGCCGCTACTGCCGGTTTCGAACCAGGCGTGAAAAGTTCTAAACAGGTCTTTGAGCCCATTCCAGTGAAAAAAAGTGCCGGAGTAGAAGAAAACGATCACCCCAATTCCTGTTAAGCAGACAACAGCGAGATCGATCAAATTCCATTTCTGCGACGCTGGCTTGGAATCTTCCGCCGGAATGATCAAGGTAGATATATAGGCCAGCGGCAACGCAATGAGCGCGCAACCAATGTGAATAATGTAGGTCTCCTTGGTCAAAATCATTCCAGTGATTCCAATTCCGGTAAACCAAAGATAGTTTAGTGTTCCTTCCCGCCACAGACCGAGCAGTCCGAATATGAACATCATGGAAAAGAGAAGTAACCAGGCCTCATGAATGGAATAGCGACCATAAAAAATGAAACCGGGTGACAGGGCCATGGCCAGCGCCGCGGTCCGTGCGACCGGGCGCGGGATAACACGATCGTATTTCAATGCCAGCCAGACCGCCCCGAGGCTGGCAAGAACCACTGGGAGCCGGAGGGCATAAAGATTCCGGCCAAATAACGTCTGAAATAAAAAGATGATGTAGAAATGAAGTGGGCCGTGATAGTTGGTCGGGTCGTATCGATAGAACCCTTCCTTGACCATTTGATCGACGAACCAGCCGTTGATTCCTTCGTCGAAATGTGGCGGTTTTATTCCGAGGAAAAGAATGCGTAAGACTGCAGCCAGGCCGAGAATCAGCCAGAACATCCACTCGCTTTCCAGCGCATTGAGGATGGCCTGAGCGGCGTCCGGCGGGCCCGCGGAAAAATCCGCTCGCGCCCCTTCGCGACCGCTGCTAGTACGCGGGGCGATGCGCATTTTAGTGACGGGCGGCTGCGGTTTCATTGGCAGCAACTTTATTCGCTACATTCTGAAACATTACAAGCCGGCTTACGTCACGAATGTTGATGTCCTGACCTACGCTGGCAACCTTGCCAATCTCGACGGTCTGGCCGAGGCGCACGGCGATCGCTACGAATTCTTCAAGGCTGACATTGCCAATGCCGACCAGATGGATGAGCTCATGACCGAGCATCAGTTTTACGCCGTCATCAATTTCGCCGCCGAATCCCATGTCGATCGCAGCATTAATTCGCCTCTGAATTTCATTCACACTAACGTGATCGGCACCAGTGTGTTGCTCGATTGCGCCCGCCGATATGGGGTGCAACGCTTCATTCAAATTTCAACCGACGAAGTTTACGGTTCGTTAGGCCCAACGGGAAAATTTACCGAACAATCGCCGCTCGATCCGAGTTCACCTTATTCCTCGAGCAAAGCCGGAGCCGATCTTCTCGCGCTCGCTTCTTATAAGACTTACGGCCATGAAGTGATTATTACCCGCTGCTCAAACAACTACGGGCAATACCAATTTCCCGAGAAACTGATTCCGCTCATGATCATTAAGGCGCTGCGCGACGAGGCCCTGCCGGTTTATGGCGACGGCTTGAATGTGCGCGATTGGATTCATGTCGACGATCATTGCGCTGGCATCGTAGCCGCCTTGTTCGAGGGAAAACCGGGCATGATTTATAACTTTGGCGGCGGCCAGGAAATGGTGAACCTCGATTTGGTAAAACTCATCCTCAAGAAACTGGATAAACCGGAGACTCTGATCTCGTTCGTGACTGACAGGCTGGGGCACGACCGGCGTTATGCCATCGATTCGACCTTTAGTCAGCGCGAGCTGAAATGGAAACCTCGCCACAGTTTCGAGCAGGGTCTGGCCGAAACGATTCAGTGGTACAGCGATAATCAATCGTGGTGGCAACCGTTGCTCGAACGCGCGGAAAGGTACTAGCGGAAGATAGGCCTTCGGGTCGGTACTGGCGGTACCTAGTGGCTCGTCGCGAGGCGTTGGCTCGCTCTCTCCAGCTCGATTTTGCTGTTTACCTTCTGAAGACCTGCTGTTAGCGATTGGATCTGCTTCTGCTGCTGACTCAGCCCCGTCGCAAAATCCTTTTGCTGTTGCGCAATTGTTTGCTGCTGTTTCGCCGCCGTGGCCTTGAGTTCCTGGACGGTTCGATGCTCTTTGAGGAACTCGTTGAGCAGCATCGCGTTGACCGCGTCATAGCGCACGGTGCTGACTTTTCCGTCTTCGTCGCGCACGACAAGATCCGGATCGATCTTCTCTACCTGCTCGGCGATCAGGCCGAATTGAATGATACGGTCTGGGTCGAGGTCTTTTTTGTAGTGGAAGGTGACCGGTTCGAGCGTAAGGATGGCATCGCTGGCTTGATCCATCGGCTTGATGTCGTCCTTGAAACGAGCAGAGGATTGCACGGTCCCAAGCTGGCCATTGGAGTTGATGATCACACCGATTCCGCTGGCCACAGTTTTGCCAGAGATGCCGGCGATAAACGTTTTCTGCTGAGTACCGGATTTCCCAATCCTGATGGTATTGGCATCGGACGAGTTGCCCGGCACGTTGGCGCCGATAATGATGTTATTGCTGCCGGTGGTGAGGTTCTGGCCCGCGGCGTAGCCCAGCGCGACGTTATTTGAGCCATTGGTGTGATAGAGCGCGTTTGTGCCCATGGCGGTGTTGTTGTTGCCAGCGGTGTTTTGTCGCAGCGCGCTAACTCCGCTGGCCGTGTTGTACTGGCCGGAGGTGTTGGAGTAAAGCGCCTGCCAGCCGTCGGCCACATTGCCACCGCCGTCTTCGTTTGAAAACAGCGACTCGAAACCGGTGGCGGTATTATAGCTGCCACTGTTGTACACGTAGCCATTAGGGGACCCATAGAGCGCTCGGGTACCAGTGGCTGTATTTTGACTGGCGCGTACTGAATTCAGCGCCTCATCACCGATGGCCGTGTTGAAGTTACCGTCGGTATTAGCATAGAGCGCCTGATACCCGTCAGCCGTATTTTCATCACCAGTCGTATTATTGTACAGGGCGCCGATACCCGTCACTGTATTCCGAGTTCCGGCGCGGACCTGGGAGGGATTCAGCACAGAGATCAATACCAGCACGGCAATGCCCATCGGCAGGCTGCCGTTGCTCCGTCCAATGAATGATTTAGGGATGATTTTCATAATAGGTGTTTTGTAGTTTGGTTCTCTTACCGCGCTGCCCGCGCCTTGTAGTTTCAACGAAATAGTTAGGAATTTCTCTGTGGAAAAAATTGGGCGAGGCATTCACAAAATCGGGCTTTGTCCTTAAACGCGCAGGTCGTCGGAAAATCACGCCAACTTATTTGCTATGAAGTAATGTACTCCAGCTCTAGTCAGTCTGGGCCGGAAAAGCTTCAAAGGCGTCAAGCATCACACCGTAGCCGCTTGAGCTGGCGCTCTTGGTGTGCGTTGACTGGATTTCAATCGTGTGCGGCCCGTTGGCTAATCCAGCAATACCAAGCTTGTACTGCCACTGCTGGGTGGGTGCATACAAATCCAGGTTCGTAAATACAAACGCGCCGTCCACGCCCACATTGACCTTGCCATAACTCGGTCCGCGGGCCGTGATAAAGCTAACTGACGTGCCGGTGAACTGTAACGTCGCGAACCCGACGCTGCCATTAACGCGATAGGACCCGCCGCTGGCCAACGCCTGCTTTTTACCCATCCACTTATCGTACTGCACTGCGAGCGCGCTCTCCTGCACAACCTTGGTGGAACTTCCCACCTGGAACCCATCCAGTGCCACGAGGAAATCGGATGCGCTGGCCCTTTTCGTGCCTGTGACCTTGATGACGATGTTGTGCGCGGCACTCGCCAGGCCGCTGAAGAGAAACTGCTGGTTCCAAAGCGCACTGAGATTATACAGATCGAACGTGCCTTTGTTCACGCCATCGATCGTGACCAGCGCCTTACCCATCTCAGGGCCTTTGCGCGTGATCCACTTGATGGAAGTAGCATTAAAGTTGTAGGTCACGGTGTCGTTGGTGTGGTTACTCGAACGGAAGAATCCGCCGCTTGCATTGGGGGATCCGAAGTCGAACCAGTTGTCATATAGAATAGACGGATCTGTATCCTGGAAGGTTTGCGGCACGACCTCCACTGCGCCCACGTCAACGCCGGCTAGCTGCGGCCGTTTGATGCCGCGCTGGTCGGTCGCAGGCGCGCCGGTGCTTGTCCCATTGTCGATGGCGCGGCTACCCGGCTGCGGCAGATGGGTGAGTGTGGGGCCGCCATTGTCGGCGAGCTGTCCGAGGAAAAGGTCGGTGACGTTATCGCCCGCGCTAAACCCGCACGAGCCGTCGTCTGATAAACTGTGGTCGCCGCCAACTCCGCCAAAGTTTGAACAATTCGCGCCGCTTGGGCCTGTCTTGAGGAGCGTGTTTTTCAAAGTGAGAGCGACGTTGCCATTGACGAAAGCGCCGCCATTATAGATACCGCCCCCGGTTGGGGCCGAATTGCCGCTCAAAGTGACGTTGGTCAGCGTAATCGGGCCGCTGCCCCACGCAGTATTAATCCCACCTCCGGTGGTGGAGGAGTTGCCGCTCAAAGTGACGTTTTCGAGCGTAGCCGTGGCACTATTATACAATCCGCCGCCCTCGCCGCCGGCCTCAGGATCCGTGGAGTTATGATCCAGGGTGACGCGACTGAGGGTGGCGGTACCTGCATTATCTATTGCACCGCCAGTATGCGTACCGGAATTCCCGCTGAAGGTGCTGTCATTCACATTCAGGGTGGCATTTGTTGAGACATACATCGCCCCTCCGTGAACTGCGATGTTTTTGCTGAAGGTACTGTTGTTAATCGTCACGGTCGGCCCGTCGAACACCTGCATGGCGCCGCCGTAACCGCCACCGGAGGTGTCGTTTGATTGATTATCGTGAAAATTGCTTCCGGTGATTGTTGTAATTGCGCCTGATGACCGTGGCTTGACCGCCCCACCGCCGCCGGTGTTGAAGGCGAACTCGGAGTTGGTGATCGTGAGCGGACCCCAACAAAGAATTGCACTGCCGCTCCAGCTAGCTGAGGTCTGATTATACAGGAACTTGGTGTTCTCCGCGTTCACCGTGCCGGTGCTTGCTACGGCACCGCCATCGCCATTCTGTGAATTGGCATGGCTGATGGTGACATTCTTGAGAGTGAGCGTTGCGCCGGTAGTTACGTTGAAGATGCGTATCACGTTGTTACCGCTGATCTGCACCTTGCTGCCACCATCGATGACAACGTTGTTTACAATTGTGGGCAGAGGTCCTTTCGCTGAATCGAGTGTGACTGTGCCGGCGACGCTGAAAGTGATCGTTCCGCCCGGACTGGTGCCGCTCTGGCAGGCGTTGATCTTCTGACGTAGCTGAGAAGAAAGGCCTGTGTCACCGACATTACTGACGGTCTGATTGGCGGCCTGGACGCGAACTGTAAACACCAGCAAAAGCGGCACTACAGGCAATAACCAGCCGGGGAATCTGAGCTTTGTTTTCATAAAATATGGCTTCAGCCGTTAACGCGCAGATCGCGGACAAATCACGCCAAGTTTTTTCGCGCGGCGTGTTGTAGCGTCCGCTGTCCCAGCGGATTCTGGGTGCGCGAGGGTGCGGCTTCACGTTTGTGCACTGGAGACAGCGCACGCTAGAGCCGTACTTACTGACCGCAGAACTGACTCAGCACGCCGTTATTGTAGTTGTTCAGGATGGTGGCGTCCTTCACCATCGCTTTGCCGATGCTTGAGGCAGTCTTTACTTTGTAAGGCAGCTTGCCGGCGAACTGACTCAGTAACGAGTCAGCATCAGTGGTTGTGCTGCTGACTGGCGTGCCATCGGAACCGTTGGCTATGTTGAGCTTCGCTGCAATTAATTGCCGGGCCAGGATCACGCTGGCGTCGCTGGTCGTGGAATTCTTAAGGAGATTGAGTAGCTCGGTTTTCGAGTAGGTCTGACTTCCGAGGGTGAGCGAGCTCACCGTCCATAGCCGCGGATTGTTCTTCCAGTAACCCTGGCTGTGGGGACAGGGGCCATTCGTCAAAGTCGCGAGGGTGATCGCGTGTGAGCCATCGCTGTAATCAGCCGCGAAGACTACCTGTGCGCTCGCGCCGGCGCTGAAACCGAACTGACTCCAGTAGAAATCGGTCAGCGTCTTGCCGCCTATGGCGTCGCCTGCTTCCACGATCTTTTGCAGGCCGCCGGCGAAATCGGTGTAGAGACCGTGCTCGCCGTTGGGCCCGAACCCTTCGAACACGACGTAGCCCGGATCGATCGCGACCTCGCCGAAGAAGCTGAAAAGGGCATTGTGGCCAGGAATTGAAGTGTTGCGATCGGCCACCCGTTGCCAACCGCTGCCAATGTCTTTGTAAACGCCGAGCTGCCCCGGGATGAAGACGCCGTCGGCAAACACGTCCGGCGTGCCACCGACAAAAGCGACATTTGCGTCTTCCATTGTCACCGAGTGAAACAGCTCAAAGGTGGAGCCGCTCTCGGTGCTCGCCGGAATGAGTGTGTGCGTGTCAGCCAAAGCGGTGAGGGGCATGTATGGGTCGGTGGGGATAAACCGGTAAATGCCCTGTTGCCCATCGCTACCGAGCCCGAGGAATGCGACGACATTACCGCTGATGATCGGGTTAGGCGGGACGATCGGATTCGGCGGGACGAAATTCGTGAAGTTGCCGGTGCCGCCGGGAATGGCCGTGTTCAGGTCGGCCACCACGCTGAGCGCATCGGTGTATTGAGCATACACGCCGATTTGGCCCGAATCGCCGTAGCCGAGGAACGCGACGTTACTCCCGTCAATGACCGGAGCAGCGTGCCGGTAGGGATCGTTGGGAATGAAATTCGTGAAGTAGCCACTGCCGCCAGGAATGAGCGTGCTCAGGTTAGCTACAACCCGATAGGGATCGCCAGGGATGGCAACGTAAATACCGAGCTGACCGCCGGAGCCGCTGCCGATAAAAGTAAGGCTGGTATCGCTAAGACTAAGACTAGTCAGAGCGAAGTCGGTGAAGTTGCCGGTGCCGCCGGGGATAGGCATATTCAGGTCGGCCATCACCTTGTACGGATCGCTCGGCACTAATTTCAGATACAGGCCTATTTGTCCGCCCGAGCCCAGCCCCATGAAAGCGATGTGGCCGTAACTGATTGCCGGCGCAGTGGGGAAATCGGTGAAGGTGCCGGTGCCGCCGAGGATTGTGGTTGAGGTATCGACCGCAGTGCTGAAACTGACGCCGAACGCGGCGCGCGCGGCGGGCGCAAGCGCGACGAGCAGCGCCAGCATGGACACCGGGAGGAGGGTGGTTGTTAATCTTTTCATAGAGATTGCCTTTCACCTGCTAACGCGCAGACCGACGCCAAATCGCGCCAGTTTTTTTGAGTTGTTGCTGTAGTCCCGAAAGTGTTCGAGGCTGTCTCAGCGGATTTTTGGGTGATTTCGCATTCAAAATTGTGCGCTGAAGACAGCGCACGCTACCGAATTGGGGAATGCGATAACGCTTACCCCGGTTTTCGAGCAACCGACCTTCACTGCTGGGGCAGGACCATGAACGACTGAATGGTTTGCCCATCGTTGATGACGGCCTGCACGATGATCGGGTTGCTGGCGTGGACGATCAGATTCGAAAGAGCCTCGTTTTGGGTCAGATTGACCTTCCAGATAGCGGTCGTGGTAATTCGCGGATTACTGAAAATGCCGAATCCGTCAGCGCCCCTAGTTCCCTTAAAGACGTCCACGGCTATATCACTGCCTGAGAGATTCGCAATCAGGAGTGTCGCCGACCGGAAGCTGCCAAGGGCCACCGCGAAGTCTGTCCCCATGCCGAGCAGCGTGTTGTCTCTCTTCCGTATCGGAAAAACACCGACAATCGTGGGCGCACCAAGCGGGTCAATATGAAGGGTTGCCGCGTCCGTTGGGGCATACGGTGTCTGTGCTCGGACGAGAATCGGCTGGCCAGCCGCAAGGTTGAACAAGTTACCCCACGAGGAGGAGCTTGCAAACCCGTACGAATTCGCCGGAACAATGAACTCAGCTAACTGGACTCCTCGAGCGTCGTAAACATCAAAGAGCACGTCGATGCCGGCGCCGATCGTCGTATCGACTGAGACATCCATGAAGGCGTTGCGCGGTTTTTTCCCAAAGTTGTCGACAATTGCGTAGTAATCAGCGGCCTGGCTCGACGATACGAGTAGAGCCAAGACCAACGCGAGGGCAAACCCAAGCGCTCGAGTACTCGAACGCGTGTCAGTCTGAAAATCAGTCTTCATAATATTGTCCTTTGTGTTTACCCGCTAACGCGCAGGCGCAGACCAAATCACGCCAACTTTTTTGTCCTTTTTCGGAAGCGTATATGTAATGATCGCTGGAGGACGCCTATTCCCACCAATGAGAAACTCAGATCAGCATGACGATGAGATTCCGTCGCCGAGCGACATCACGCAATGGCTGAGTACGAGCAAGGGAGAAGACTCGGCGGCGCTGGGGAAGCTGCTACCGCTGGTTTATGGTGAATTGCATCGTCAGGCCGTGCGTGCCTTCAGCCGCGAAAGCGCCGGTCACACCCTTCAGCCAACGGCACTGGTTAATGAGGTTTATCTTCGGCTGGTTAAGCAAGACGAAATGAAATGGCAAAACCGTGCTCAGTTTTTCGCTCTTGCCGCGCAAATGATGCGGCGAATCCTCGTTAGCCATGCCCGTGCGCGAAAGGCGGCAAAGCGGGGAGGCGGCTACACGTGCATCACGCTCGAAGAAGGAGTGGCTGCTGCACCGGAGCGAGACGTAAACCTGCTCGCCATCGATGAGGCGCTGACCAGATTGGAAACGGTAGATCCGGAAAAAAGCCGGATGGTAGAACTGCGTTTCTTCAGCGGCCTTTCGGTGGAAGAAACCGCCGAAGTCATGGGGGTTTCACCGCGCACAATCGACCGGCAATGGCAAACGGCAAAGGCGTGGTTGTATAGAGAGATCGCCGCAGCTGAACGGACGTGACGCCCGAGCGGCTGCTCTGGGGAGCGCACGCGCCCTCGCGTGCGCTCCCCGGAAATATGACGTCGTAGTTCAGCCCACTCAGGTGATACGCTGTCTTTCGACGTCATGACGCCCGAAACATGGAAGCAGATCGAGTCGGTATTCGAGCAGGCGCTCGAAGTTCCCGACGAGAAACGCGTCGAGTTTCTTAAAAATAATTGTAATGGCGATGACGAACTACGTCGCGAGGTAGAATCGTTGCTTAGTTCTCACGCACAGGCGGGCAGCTTTATCGATAAGCGCAGTCTTTTCTTCTCTGATGAAGAAGTCGGAGAGAACAGCGAAATCCTCAGTCCTGGCGAGCTAATCGGATCGTACCGCATCCTGCGCGGAATCGGTCGCGGCGGTATGGGCGCAGTGTATCTGGCCGAACGTGCCGACCAGCAGTACGAGAAGCAGGTTGCGATCAAATTAATCAAGCGCGGCATGGATACCGACTCCGTGCTGCGTCATTTCCGCAACGAACGCCAAATTCTGGCCGGTTTCGATCACCCAAATATCGCGCGTCTGTTCGATGGCGGGACAACGGATGACGGATTGCCCTACTTTGTCATGGAGTATGTCGAGGGTCTCCCGATTAACGAGTATTGTGCAGCTCACAAGGTCTCCCTGGTCGAAAGACTAAAGCTGTTCCGCGAAGTATGCGCGGCAGTCAGTTATGCTCATCGTCACACCGTCATTCATCGCGACATAAAGATGTCGAACATACTGGTGACGAGTGATGGCACACCGAAGCTGCTCGATTTTGGCATCGCGAAAATTTTGCAGCCGGGAGCTGGACCGGAAGTATTGATGACGATGACGGGCGTGCGCCCGATGACGCCAGAGTATGCCAGTCCCGAGCAGGTCCGAGGTGAGCCGGTAACGACGGCCAGTGATGTCTATTCGCTGGGGATCGTATTGTATGAGTTGCTCGTCGGCCGTTCTCCTTATCGCTTTACCAGCCGTTCGCCGGCCGATGTTGCGCGGCAGATCACAGATACCGAACCGCCGCGGCCGAGTACTGTCGTTTCCAACAACAATCAGCAATTAGAAATCACCAATCACAAATTACTCCGGGGTGATCTCGACAACATCGTGCTGATGGCGCTGCGCAAAGAACCGGAACGCCGCTACCAATCGGTTGAACAATTTTCTGACGACATTGGGCGTCACCTGGCGGCACGACCAGTTCTGGCGCGTAAAGACACAATTGGCTACCGCGCCGGAAAATTTGTGCGCAGGAACAAAGTAGCTACGGCGGCAGCGAGTTTGGTTTTCCTCAGTCTGCTTAGTGGGGTAGTCGCTACAACATGGGAGGCGCAGCGGGCGAAAGCGGAAACGGCGCGCGCCGAACGACGATTCAATGACGTGCGACAGTTAGCGCATTCAGTGTTGTTCGATTATCACGACGCAGTCAAGAACCTGCCGGGAGCTACGCGGGTGCGCGAGCGTTTAGTCAAAGATGCGCTTACTTATCTAGATAGTCTGGCACGCGAAGCGAGCGGCGATCCGCCCTTGCAAAGAGAACTGGCTGCCGCCTACGAGAGAGTGGGCGATGTCCGTGGCGAGGTATACGGCGCAAGCATTGGCGACATGACCGGTGCGCTTGAGAGCTATCAAAAGGCGCTCCGAATTCGTGAAGCAATGGTCGCAGCCGATCCGCGCGACGTGAATGATCGACGCGGTCTGGCCGACAGTTATATGAAGATCGGCACGCAACTCCAGGACACGGCAGACGCGGCGCGTGGACTCGAGTATCTGCGCAAGACGTGTGCCCTCTATCAACAATTGGTAACTGAACACCCGGACAATTCTGAAATTGTTGATCACCTCTCGCGGGCTTACAATGAGCTTGGGCTGGCGCTGCAAAACTGGGGCGATCCCGCTGGCGCGCTGGACAATCACGCACAGGCCTTGCGCCTGCGTAAAGATTTGCTCGCGACCGAGCCGCGAAGCGAGCTATACCGGCGCCACCTCGCCATCACTTATTGGGACATCAGCCGCGCGCTGCTTTTCAGCGGCGACATCGATGGAGCATTGCAAGCAAACCAGAATGCCATGCACTTGTGCACGATGTTGCTTGGCGAGAATCCGGAAAACATCAAAGACCGGCGTCGGCTTGCGATCGTTTATCAGAATGAGGGTGACTGTCGAGCGTTCGCCGGTGACGTCGCCGGCGCGTTGGAAAGTTTTGGCAAAAAGCTGCAACTCGACGAGCAATATCTCGCCGACGACCCGGTGAATGCGCAGGCGCGTGACGACGTCGCGTATTCCTATGCCAGACGTGGCGAATTACTCGCAGGACAAGCCGATTATGCCGAGGCACTCGCCGAGGAACGCAAGGCACTCGGGTTTTATGAAAAGCTTGTGGCCGATTCGCCGCGCGACTTGCACATACGCTACCAAACGAGCGTCGTCGCCAGCCTGGTCGCGGAGCTTAATGCCAAGATTGGCAACAAGGACGACGCTCTCGCCGCCTGCGCTAAAGCTCTCGGTTTTTTTAAGGAACTTGGCGGGTCTCCGAGCCCTGTTTATAGCGACATCCGGGGGCAAGCCTACTCACACCTCGGTAATGCCTACGCTGAGCTCGCCCGTTCGAGTAAATCGCCTAGCAGCGAACAGCAGGAACACTGGCGCGTCGCACGTGATCTCTATCGACACAGCCTCGAGATTTGGCAGGACATTCAGAAGCGCGGAACCCTCAGCGCCGAACTGGCGACTAAACCAGAGGAGGCATCACGTCGCCTTGCGGAGTGCGAGGCGGCGTTGCGGAAATGATGACTTCGCTCGATCCACGATCACACACCGAGCAAACAGTGACGCGAGGTTAACGGGAATAATCGTGACATCGGAGCGATGGAAACAGGTGGAGGTAGTATTTGAGCAGGCGCTTGAACTTCCGGCGGGTGAGCGGGCTGCGTTTATTCAGAAAAATTGCGAAGGCGACGAGGAACTGCGCCGTGAAGTCGAGTCGCTGCTTGAGTCTCATGCATCTGCCGGACGCTTCATCGATCAGCCGGACATCTTTTTCCGCGAGGAAGATCTGAAAGATGATGATGCCTCTGTCGCGGCTGGCCAATTAATCGGCGCCTATCGGATTGTTCGCGAAATCGGCCGCGGCGGGATGGGCGCGGTCTACCTCGCCGAGCGCGCCGATGAGCAATATAAGAAACAGGTCGCGATCAAATTGATCAAACGTGGCATGGACACCGACTCGGTGCTTCGTCATTTCCGTAACGAGCGGCAAATCCTCGCCAGCTTCGATCACCCGAACATTGCCCGCCTCTTTGACGGCGGAACTACCAAAGATGGCCTGCCGTATTTTGTGATGGAATACATTGAAGGTGTGCCGATCAATCAATATTGCAGTGCGCACGGCCTTTCTGTCGTCGAACGTTTAAAGTTGATCCGCGAAGCATGCGCGGCAGTCAGTTATGCTCATCGTCACACCGTCATTCATCGCGACATAAAAATGTCGAACATTCTCGTGACGAGCGAAGGCACGCCGAAGCTGCTCGATTTTGGTATCGCAAAAATTTTGCAGCCGGGCATTGAGTCGGAAGCCTTGATGACGATGACCGGCGTGCGCCCGATGACGCCGGAGTATGCCAGTCCGGAGCAGGTCCGCGGTGAACCGGTCACAACCGCGAGTGATGTCTATTCACTAGGCGTCGTCTTATATGAGTTACTTACCGGTCGATCGCCCTATCACTTTACCAGCCGTTCGCCCTCCGATGTTGTGCGGGAGATCACCAACACCGAACCGCCGCGGCCGAGCACTGTTGTTTCCAACAACAATCAGCAATCAGAAATCACCAATCAGAAATTCCTTCGAGGCGATCTCGACAACATTCTGCTGATGGCGCTGCGGAAGGAGCCGGCGCGACGTTATCAAACTGTTGACCAGTTCGCCGACGATATCCGGCGCCACCTCGAGTCACGACCGGTGCTGGCGCGAAAGGATACAATCGGATATCGCGCGCGGAAATTTGTGCGGCGCAACAGAGTAGCGGTCGCCGGTGCGTTGCTAATTCTCGTTAGCTTGATTGGCGGGTTGATCGCTACGGCCTGGCAGGCACATCGAGCGACGGTGCAGAAAGCACTGGCGGAACGTCGCTTCAATGATGTGCGACAACTGGCGCACTCGGTTTTGTTCGACTATCACGACGCAATCAAAAACTTGCCTGGAGCGACCCGGGTGCGTGAGCGATTGGTCAAAGATGCTTTGAATTACCTCGACAGTCTGGCGGGCGAAGCCACCGGCGATCCGGCTCTCCAACGCGAACTAGCCGCAGCTTACGAACGGGTGGGCGATGTGCGGGGGGAGGCATTCGGTGCCAGCCTGGGTGATAGGGCGTGGGCAACTGATAGCTATCGCAAAGCACTAACGATTCGTGAGACCCTGGTCGCCGCTGCGCCCCGTGACGTGCAGAACCGGCGCGATCTGGCGATCATTAGCAGGAAGATCGGCAACCAATTCCTGGATACAGCCGACCCCGCTCGCGGGCTTGAGTATCTGCGCAAGTCGCTCTCGCTTTATTCTGAACTGGCGACAGAACAGCCGATGAGAGCCGACCTGCAACAGGATCTCGCAGAAGCATACACCGCGCTTGGCAATGGGCTGGAAGCGAATGGCGATGAGTCTGCGGTACTGAAAGAGTATGGTAAAGCCCTGCCGATTTATCAGGAACTACTCCAGGGTAATCCGAAAGAGCGCGTACTTCGTCGCAGCCTTTCCGTGGTATACGAGAAGATGGGGAATGCCTTGTTTCTCCGTAGTGACACCGAAGGCGCCCTTGAAAACAACGCAAAGGCACTCGCCTTGCGAGAATCTTTGCTGGCCGAAGATCCGACGAACACAGATTACCGCCGCATCGTCGCTATCAGTTATCAGAACAACGGCGATTATCGCGCGTGGATGAAAGATACTTCCGGCGCGCTCGAGAGTTTTCGCAAGAAGCTCCAGCTTGATGAACAATCCGTCGCGGCTGATCCGGCTAATGCGCAAGCTGTCGGTGATCTCGCCTACTCCAATCTGCGGCTTGGCGAACTGCTCGTCAGTTCTAATGATTACACGCAAGCGATTGGTTTTCTCATGCACGCAGCCGATGCCTACGAAAAGAGTGCGGCGATCGACCAGCAAGATGAGGGCATTCCGGTGAGAGCAGCGGGCGCTTACGCCCGTCTCGGATTAGCGCAGGCGAAGCTGGGCGATGGCAGCGCGGCGCAAGAGCAATGTGATAAGGCAGCGAAGCTGCTTCTCAGTGCAGCAAACGATCCGGCGAATGCGATGGCGCGTCGTGTGCGGGCGATCGCGTTTGGCGATCTGGGTGAAGCCTATGCCACACTTGCCACGAACAATGGTTCTCGTGATTCAGCGAAGCGAGAGTGGCGCGCCGCCCGCGACATGTACCAGCGCAGCCTTAATGTTTTGCAAGAGCTCCAAAAAAGCGGGATTTTAGATGCGGACGAGATACCCGAAGTCGACAACACCCGTCGTAAACTTGCGGACTGCGAAGCGGCCTTAAAACCGAGCCGGTAGCGCCCTGATTCTTGGTCCGGTCGTTGAGGTGCGTTCATGTCGGGGCAATCAACCTCGATCGCCACTTCGTTCCAAGCTCTCGACGGCCAATCGCCGACGACTGGCGGATTCACCCGGTATGACATAAAAGTGCAAACGCGTGAAGAACGTGCGAAGTATTATTATTATCGGCGCGAACGGGCGCCTCGGTGCAGCTCTCACGCGCGAATACCAACGCGCTTTTTCGGTGAAGGCGTTTGCACGCAGGCAACTCGATCTTGGCAAACTCGATCAGGTCCGTTCCACTCTTTCAGAAACAGAATTTGATCTCCTCGTCAACTGCGGCGCGCTAACGAATGTCGACTACTGCGAATCGCATCGGGACGAAGCCTTTCTCATCAATGCGCGAAGCCCGCGATTACTCGCGGAAATCTGCTCCGCGAAATCGGCGAGGATGATTCACATCAGCACGGACTACGTTTTCGACGGTAAACAAGACGCTCCTTATATAGAGGAGGATCCGCCGGCTCCGTTGAGCGTCTATGCCGAATCCAAGCTGGCAGGCGAAGAGGAGGTGCTCGGGATTTCGCCAAAGAATCTTGTGATCCGGCTTTCCTGGGTCTTCGGGCCGGATAAGCCGAGTTTTATCGATCAAATACTGCAGCGTGCTCGGGAAACCGACGCAGTGACGGCGGTGGCCGACAAATTTTCCTCGCCCACTTACACCATCGACGCTGCAAGTTGGTTGCGTCTAGCTTGGGACAACGACGCCCACGGTGTTTTGCATCTAGCGAACAGCGGCGGATGCAGCTGGCAGGAATGGGCGCAGTATGCAATCGACGTTTGCCGTAGCCTCGGCATTCCGCTGAAGGCCGAGCGAGTTGGGGCGGTGTCGTTGGCGGATATGAAAAATTTCGTCGCGCAACGCCCGGCGCATACGGTGTTATCGACCGCGAAATTCACCGCTCTAACCGGGGTCCAACCACGCCATTGGCGCGAAGCGGTTGCTGAATATATTAGCGCCCACGTTTCTAAAAAATGAATACGAACTTTTCGAGGTTGATTG
>Ga0137403_10000448_pt1 | contig 53180 bp, 52 predicted proteins | sample CZOMad2_1_16fung_FD_122057 | JGI IMG/M metagenome (GOLD analysis project Ga0137403, IMG submission 122057) | Vadose zone soil fungal communities from Angelo Coast Range Reserve, California, USA - CZOMad2_1_16fungal (Hybrid Assembly) | ecosystem: Environmental > Terrestrial > Soil > Vadose zone... | reverse complement strand
GAGGGAGAAACATTTGAAGCACCGGACGAGAGCCGAAAAGATTGCGCTGATTCAGGAGAAGAACCCGACTTGGGAAGATCTGGCGGAGAAGTACTTGGCGAGGCTACCTCGGGGCGATGTAAAAGTAGATTCCCCGAGCAAAAACCGCTCGGGGAATGACACGTATTGGGGGGCTCGGCCTGCGGGACAAACGAGTGCTCAGCATACTGAAGAAGTAGGCGCTTGGCGTCCGGAAGGGGTTCGTGGCCGGGCTACGGAACAAACCGATGGCCGGTTAAAGGTGGAACGGGGATAGATGCCGAAGAGGAAAGACATCAAGAAGATTTTGATCATCGGGTCGGGGCCGATTGTGATTGGGCAGGCTTGCGAGTTTGACTATTCGGGAGCGCAGGCTTGCAAGGCTTTGCGAGCCGAGGGCTACGAAGTGGTGCTGGTCAATTCGAATCCGGCGACGATCATGACCGATCCGGAACTGGCGAATCGCACGTACATCGAGCCACTGACCAAAGGATATCTTGAGGCGATCATTCAACGTGAGAGGCCGGATGCGCTTTTGCCAACGGTCGGAGGGCAAACGGCGCTGAATCTTGCCGTGGAACTGGCTGAAAGCGGCGTTCTTGAAAAATACAAAGTGGAAATGATTGGGGCGTCGCTGCGCGCGATCAAAGTGGCCGAGGACCGGCTGTGGTTTAAGGATGCTTGCCGGAAGATCGGGTTGGAGGTGCCCACGTCAGCGCTGGTGAACAACGCGCAGGATGCGCTGCGGCTTTGCGACCAACTGGGCTTTCCGCTGGTGATTCGGCCGTCGTTCACGCTAGGCGGGACGGGCGGATCGATTGCTTACAACAAGGAAGAGTTTGGCGAGGCGATCGCGCACGCTTTGGACATGAGTCCGGTGCACGAAGCGCTGGTCGAGGAGTCCGTGCTCGGCTGGAAAGAATACGAGCTTGAGGTGATGCGGGATTACCGCGACAACTTCGTGGTGATTTGTACGATTGAGAATTTTGATCCCATGGGCGTGCACACCGGGGATTCGATTACCGTGGCTCCAGCGCAGACGCTTACCGATAAGGAATATCAGCGGATGCGCGACGCGGCAGCGGCGATCGTGCGCGAAGTGGGCGTGGAGACCGGTGGGTCGAATGTGCAATTTGGCGTGAATCCGGAAAATGGGCGGATGGTGGTGATTGAGATGAATCCGCGCGTGTCGCGGAGTTCGGCACTGGCCAGCAAGGCGACGGGTTTCCCGATTGCGAAGATTGCGGCGCGGCTGGCGGTGGGCATGTCGCTGGACGAGATTGCCAACGACATTACCAAGAAGACTCCGGCGTGTTTCGAACCGAGCATCGATTATGTGGTGGTGAAAATTCCGAAGTGGCAATTCGAGAAATTTCCCGGGGCGGACAGCACGCTCGGGACGCAGATGAAATCGGTGGGCGAAGTGATGGCCATCGGTCGGACATTCAAAGAGGCGTTACAGAAGGGGATTCGCTCGCTGGAGCCGAGCTCACCGTGGCGCGCGCCGGCGGAAACTCCGGACTCGCTGCTGCGCGAAAAACTGGCTACGCCGCGCCCGGACCGGATTCACTGGCTGCTGACCGCGGTGGACCGGGGCTTGCCGGCACAGGAGATTTGCGAGCTGACGAAGATCGATCCGTGGTTCATTCGGCAGATCGAACAAATCACGGCGATGAATAAGCGCGCCGCGAGCGTCACAGTCGAAACGGCATCGAAAGATTTGCTGAGAGAAGTGAAACGGCATGGAACCAGCGACGAGCAGTTGGCGCAAATTTGGAAGACGACGCCATCGGCGGTGCGCTTGCAGCGTGCGCGATATGGCGTGGCTCCCGTCTTCAAGCGTGTGGATACTTGCGCTGCGGAGTTCGAATCGTTTACGCCGTACATGTACTCGACCTATGAGGAAGAAGACGAATCGGATCCGCAATCGCGGCCGAAGATCATGATTCTGGGCAGCGGGCCAAACCGTATCGGGCAGGGAATCGAGTTCGACTATTGCTGCTGCCATGCATCGTTTGCGCTGCGCGAAGATGGCTACGAAACGATCATGGTGAATTGCAATCCGGAGACGGTGTCGACGGATTACGACACTTCGGACCGGCTCTATTTCGAGCCGCTGACGCTGGAAGACGTGCTGGCCATTGTGGAGCGCGAGAAGCCGCACGGCGTGGTGGTGCAATTCGGCGGGCAGACACCGCTGAATCTGGCGCTGGAATTGAAGCGCAACGGCGTACCGATCATTGGCACGGCGCCGGAATCGATTGACCTAGCGGAAGATCGACGGCGATTCGGACGTCTGCTGGAGGAGTTGCGCATTCCGCAGCCGCGCAACGGCACGGCGTTGGTTCCCGAGGAAGCAGCGCGCGTGGCCGGGGAAATTGGATTGCCGGTGCTGGTGCGCCCGAGCTACGTTCTCGGCGGACGCGCGATGGTGATCGCTTACGACGTGAACACGGTGCAGGAGTATGTGGCGCAGGCGGCGTTGATGGGCCCTGCGCGTCCCGTGCTGATCGACCAGTTTCTCGAGGAAGCGACGGAAGTGGATGTGGACGCGCTAGCGGACGGAACCGACGTGGTGATCGGCGGGATCATGGAGCACATCGAAGAAGCCGGGGTGCATTCCGGTGATTCATCTTGCGTGCTGCCGCCGGTGAGCCTTACGCCCGCGATTCTGGACACGATTCGCGACTACACCAAGCGGCTGGCGCTGGCGCTTAAAGTCGTGGGACTGATGAATGTGCAGTATGCGATTCAGCGGGATACCGTATTCGTGCTGGAAGTGAATCCGCGAGCTTCGCGCACTGTACCTTTCGTCAGCAAAGCCACGGGAGTGCCGCTGGCCAAAGTTGCAGCCAGGCTGATGGCCGGCAAGAAGCTGGCTGAGATTGATTTGCCGCTGGTGCGTCATGGTGGCGTGGCGGAGATTGCGGTGCATGATTTTTATTCGGTGAAGTCGCCGGTGTTTCCATTTAACAAGTTTCGCGGCGTGGATACGATTCTTGGGCCGGAGATGCGTTCGACGGGCGAAGTGATGGGCATTTCGTCGTCGTACGGGCAGGCTTTTGCGAAGGCGCAGCTTGCCGCCGGCCAAAAGCTGCCGCGGAAAGGCACCGTATTTTTGAGCGTGAACGACCGCGACAAGAAGCATGTCGGCCCGCTGGGAAAAGAGTTGAAGGCCATGGGCTTCCGGTTGTTGGCCACGCGCGGGACGACTGCGGCACTAGAAGCGGCGGGCATCGAGGCGGAAGCGGTTTTTAAGGTGAATGAGGGGCGGCCGAATATCGTGGACTTGGTCAAGACCGGCAAGATCGATCTGGTCATCAATACGCCGCTGGGGCGGGAATCTTTCTACGACGAGAAGTCCATCCGGCGGGCGGCTATTCGCTATAACATTTCATGCATCACCACTCTAGCTGCAGCGAATGCCGCGGCACGAGGAATTCGGGCCATGCTTGACGAAGGAACGGAAGTGGCGGCGCTGCAGGACCTGCATCGCGAGCACGCGGCGGCTTCAGGAGACTGAACGTGAATTTGTCCGGCGTATATCCAGCGTTGACTACTCCGTTCGATCGCGAGGGAGCGGTATCGCTCGGCGATCTGAAACATAACATTCGGCTTTATAACAACACGGATCTGGCCGGCTATGTGGTCCTGGGGTCCACGGGCGAATCCGTGCTGCTCTCGCATGCCGAGAAGGAAAGCATTCTCGTGCTGGTTCGCGATACCGCGGGGAAGGACAAGCGCCTGATCGCGGGCACCGGCGCCGAGTCCACTGCCGAAACGATCGAGAAGACAAAACGAGCAGCCGAGATTGGGTACGATCTCGCGCTGGTGAAAACACCGTACTACTACAAACCGTCTTACAAGCCACAGGTGTTCGCGCGGCACTACAGGAGCGTTGCCGATGCCTCGCCGATTCCAGTGCTACTGTATTCCGTGCCGGTGTTTACTGGCATCGCGCTGGAATCCGCTGACGTGATTGCGCTAGCGGACCATCCGAATATCGTAGGAATCAAAGATAGTTCCGGGGACGTGCGGCGGGTGGCGGAGACGATTGAAGGCACGCCTGCCGAGTTTCAAACGCTGGTCGGCGCGGCCTCGACCGTGCTTTCTTGCTTAGTGCTGGGCGCGAGCGGGGCCATTTTGGCGCTGGCGTGCGCGCTGCCGGAGAAATGCGTCGCGGTTCACCAGCTATTCCGGCAAGGACAGGTGGAAAAGGCCCGCGAGCTGCAACTTAAGCTGGTTCGGGCATCGAAAGTGATGGTCTCGGAAATGGGTATCGCGGGCGTGAAGTACGCTATGGATTTGCGTGAGTACCGCGGCGGAGTTCCTCGGCTGCCACTGCTGCCGCTGCAGGAAGAACAAAAGAAACAGCTTAGCGGATTGCTGGCGAGCCTCGAGCCAGCCACGGCGCGAGCGTAGGACGCCAGAGATGACTGCGAATTGATGAGACGTTTTCGCATGAGGTTCATCTAACGGCTCATGGATTGTCGCGCCCTTTCCTTCCGCCAACTGCCGCACCAGCCGAAACTCTTCCTTGATTACGCCGATCATTTCGAGGCGGTGAAGGCGTTTTATGCGCATCCACCCACGATGGATGCGGTCCGGGCGATCGCCAAGGACTTGCAATATCCGGCCGAACGCCGCGCAAAAGTGGCGGCGATTTTTCGCGGGCAGAATGAAAGTTTGGGTGCCAGCGCTGCGACCTTGGCGCATTTGGAGCGTTTCGAGCGTGGGGCGATTGCGGTGGTGTCGGGGCAGCAGGTGGGTCTCTTCGGTGGGCCGGCTTATTCGATTTATAAGGCGCTGACCGCGGTGCAGATTGCGGCGGAATTAACGAGCGAAGGCATCAACGCGGTTCCGATCTTCTGGATGGCTACGGAAGATCACGATCTCGACGAGGTGCGCTTCACAAACTGGTTCGCCGATGGCACACTGCGGCGTTTTGAGTTGCCAGCGCCTGCGGATGCAGGCAAGCCAGTTGGCAAGATTACGCTGGGCGAAGGAGTGGCTGAGTTTTCGCGGGAGGCTGTCAGCCTGCTGGAGAAGGCAGGCAATGCCGCCCTGGCCAAAGACTTGGCCGAGTCTTACGGGCCGCAGGAGACGTACGGTTCGGCTTTCGGCAAACTGTTTGCGCGGCTGTTCGGGGAGCAGGGGTTGATTCTGGTCGATCCCTTGGACGAGGCGCTCCACCGGATCGCGGCTCCGGTGTTCCGCAGGGTGGTTGACCGGCGGGACGCAATCATCAACGAGCTTTTGCAACGCGGCAAGGATCTCGACCAGGCCGGCTACGGGGCGCAGGTCAAGGTAACGGCGAAGAATACTCTGCTGTTTCACCTCAATGGAGTGGGTCGCGAAGCAATTTCCACAGCTAACGACGGGTTTAGTACGGACACGGCGCGTTGGTCGCCACAAGAGTTGACGGAACTAGTGGAAGCCGAGCCGCATAGGTTCAGCCCCAATGCTTTGCTGCGGCCTGTGGTGCAAGACTACTTGTTTCCGACGGTCGCATACGTCGGGGGACCGGCGGAAATTTCTTACTTTGCGCAATCGGAAGTCGTGTACCGTCACGTGCTCGAGCGAATGCCGGTTCTGCTTCCTCGTGCGGGTTTCACTTTGGTCGATGGAAAAGCAACGAAACTCCTGCAGAAGTATGAGCTTAGCGTCGAAGACGTTTGGCAGGGCGCACAGGTGGTGCGCAAGCGCATGGAATCGCAGTCCGTGCCGAAAGGACTGGCCGAGAGCTTCGAACGCAATCAGAAGCTGATCGACGAGATGATGCAGGACCTCGCGGGGCAGATCGAAAAGCTGGATTCCACTCTGGTCGGCGCCGTCGAAAATGCGAAAAGCAAGATTGCCTTTCAAATCGAGAATCTGCGCCTGAAGTCCGGCCGCGCGCTCGACGAACGCAATCACGTCATCGATGAGCACGAACGCTATCTCGAATCGCTGCTGCATCCCAACAAAGCGCTGCAGTCGCGCGAGCTCTGTCTGCTGCCACTCCTGGCGCGATGGGGGCCGGACGGAATGCGCGATCTGCAGAGTCACTGTAGCAGCAAGAAGCTCGGCCAGCACTTTGTGATGCGCATTCCGTAGTCCCTCGTATCAGCGCATGGAAACAACCCAAGTCAAAACAGATCGCCCTACCCACTTTTTAGACGTCACTGAGATGGTGCGAAAGCTGGTGGCTCGCTCCGGGATCATTACGGGAATCTGCTATCTCTGCGTGCCGCATACCACCGCGACGGCCACCATCAACGAGCACTATGATCCTGATGTCGCCGCCGATGTGGAATCAGCGCTGGCAGAGCAGTTGTCTTGGCGAGTTTGATGGTCCGCGAGACCCTCAACTTCACGTCCGGATTGTCGATCAGTAGGAACAGCCCGGCCACATCCCCTTCGACGGTCTGTGCTAAAGTTTTCTGCGATGTCCACGCTGGGAATCTACATCCAAGTGCCGTTCTGCCAGACGCGCTGCACGTATTGCAATTTTCATACGGGCGTAGTGTCGTCTGACCGCTTCGCTCCTTATGCGACTGCGGTGTGCCACGAGATTCGTGAGCACCGGTCATTCCATAAAACTGCTGGAATCGATCTTCGAGAGGAATTCTCCCGCGCCATCGTGGACACCGTTTATATCGGTGGCGGCACGCCGAGCCTTCTCGACCCGGTGCATCTCGATAGCATGATCGGCTCGATTCGCGGCGCCTTTGTTTGTGATCTCCGCGAGATCACGCTCGAAGCCGATCCCGAAACCATCACAACCGATAAGGCCAGAGGCTGGGCTCTTTCCGGAATCAACCGCGTCAGCTTCGGCGTGCAGTCCTTTGTTGATGCTGAACTTGTTGCCGCGGGACGCATGCATCGCCGGGCCGACATCTATCGCGCGGTTCGCATCCTGCGCGAAGCAGGAATCAGCAACATCAGCTTTGATCTCATTGCCGGATTGCCACAGCAGACCCGCGAAAGCTGGGCGCAATCGCTCGCTGAACTCTCCACGGTGGAGCCTCAGCACGTCTCTGTCTATATTCTCGAGGTTGACGAAGGCAGCCGCCTCGGCAGGGAAGTGCTCTCCGGCGGAAAACGCTACGGCGCCGGGGCGGTTCCGACGGACGACGAAATGGCCACATTTTACGAGGCTGCCGGGAAAGTACTGGGCGATGCGGGCTATCACCACTACGAAATCTCAAATTGGGCCAAGCCCGGCAGCGAATCCGCGCACAACCTGAAATATTGGCGGCGCGAACCGTATCTCGGATTCGGCGCAGGCGCGCATTCTTTCTCGGGTTCGCAGCGATGGGCCAACGCGCACGATGCCGCGGCGTACGCTCAATCCATCAACGCCGAGCGGCGCCTTCCAATCGAGAGCCTCGAAACCGTCAGTCCGGGCCAAGCGCTCGACGAAGAACTCTTTCTCGGCCTTCGTCAACTCGATGGCATCAACCTGAAAGAGATTGAAGCAGCGTACGGCGCCGATCTGCAGGGTAAGATCAGCTCGCTGCAAAAGGCGGGCCTTGTGGAACGCCAAGGCGATGTCATCAAGCTGGCTCCCGGAAAGATCAGCGTTTCGAACGAAGCGTTCGTGCAACTTTTAGGCTAAGCCGCAGACGGGTAGCACACAAATCTGGAGGCAATGTGGATCCGAACAATCTGCAAACGCTGGGCAGAATTCCCGAAGGCGTCGTTGACCTGCGGAGCGACACGTTCACGCGTCCTACAAGCGAAATGCGCCGAGCCATGGCCGAAGCTTTAGTCGGCGACGACGTTTACGGCGAAGACCCGACCGTAAATCGCCTCGAAGAACTGACCGCCAAGACGTTCGGCAAGGAAGCCGCGCTGTTTTTTCCGACTGGCTGCATGGCCAACCTCGTGGCTATCAAGGTTTGGACCCATCATGGAGACGAAGTCATCTGCGACGAGCGTGGCCACGTCAATCTCTACGAGCTCGCTTCGATGTCCGCCATCGCTGGCTGCATGCCGCGGGTGGCCCGAGGAGAAGATGGCATTCTCACCTGGCAGCAGATCGAAGCCGTGATCCGTCCCAAGATCTATTACGATTCGCAAAGCGCGCTCATCTGCCTGGAAAATACCGTAAACATGTGGGGTGGGACGGTGTATCCGACCGAGCGAGTCGACGACATTTGCCAGCACGCCCATGCCGCCGGACTGAGAGTGCATATGGATGGCGCGCGCATTTTCAATGCCGCTGCGGCCCTGGACGAGCAAGTGGCGTCGATGACTAAGCACGTCGATTCCGTGATGTTCTCCTTGTCGAAGGGGCTAGGCGCTCCGGTCGGCTCGATGCTCGTGGGAAGCGCCGCGTTCATCGAAAAATCGCGGATCTACCGGAAAATGTTCGGTGGAGGTATGCGCCAGGCCGGAATCCTCGCCGCTGCGGGGATTATCGCGCTGGAAAAATCTCCACCGCGGCTTCACGAGGATCATGCCAACGCCAAGCTGCTTGCCGAGGGCATCGCGCAAATCCCCGAACTGAAGATCGATCCCAAGAAGGTTCGCACCAACATCGTCATCTTCGATTGCGAGAATACCGGAAGGAACGCTGTAGAGTTTTGTGAAGAACTGCAGCGCCATGGAGTCTGGGCGCAAGACACCGCACTGCACTCCGTCCGTTTCGTCACCCATTGCGATGTGGACCGCGCTGGATGCGAGCGGGCTCTGGCCGTATTGCGCGAGACCGCTGCTAGGGCCCACGGGAGAAGCGCATGATTGCCACAAGTTCGTTTCGTAGGGTTTTTACAATTGCGATTCTGCGGTATCAAGGAATTGCCGCGCCGACGCCACGCTCGGAGGCCGACTTCGATCCCGGCTCGAAAGCGCACATCCCGGGGAATACACCCTACATGCGGTATTTTCTGGCGCGCATCTTGCAATTCCAGTTTTATCGCGCGATGTGCAAAGAAGCTGGCCATCAGGGGCCGCTCTATCGGTGCGGTTTCTACGGGAACAAAGCCGCCGGCGAGCGCCTGAACAAAATGCTTTCGATGGGAACGAGCAAGCCGTGGCCCGAGGAATTGGAGGCGCTCACTGGTGAAAAGCAAATGGACGCTACCGCCATCGCCGACTACTTCGCCCCCCTGAAAAAGTGGCTCGACGGACAAATTGCCGCCAATCACTAGCCCGTCGGCTGCTAAAGCGACGGATCAAATAAAGCACAAATCTGCCGTTTCGCGCTGGCACGCTCCTGGTCACATAAGGTAAACTTAGTCCACTCATACCGAATTACAAATACTCGTTCCGGAGCTGAGATTGGATTTTTCCCTGACGCAAGAGCAGCAACAACTTCGTAAATCGGTTCGCGCTTTCGCTGAAGGCGAAATCGCTTCTCATGTCATGGAATGGGACGAAGCCTCGCACTTCCCGCTGGAAATCATGCCGAAGCTCGCCGAAATGGGGCTGCTCGGCGTGATTTTTCCCGAGCAATATGGCGGCGCCGGCCTCGGCTACATCGAGTATGCGATCGCCATCGAAGAGCTTTCGCGCGTCGACGGGTCCGTAGGCATCATCGTCGCGGCGCATAATTCGCTATGCAGCAATCACATCTACAAATTCGGGACGGAAGCGCAGAAGAAGAAATATCTCACGCCGCTCGCGCAAGGAAAAAAGATCGGCGCCTGGTCGCTCACCGAGCCCGAGGCCGGCTCCGACGCCGGGGGTACCCGCACCACGGCTCGACGCGACGGCGATCACTACGTCCTCAACGGCTCGAAAACGTTCACCACTAACGGCCACTACGCCGATTACTGCGTGGCTATGGCGGTCACGGACAAATCCAAAGGCTCGCACGGCATCAGCGCGTTCATCATCGAAAAAGGCACGCCGGGCTTTCGCTCTGGAAAGAAAGAAAACAAGCTCGGCCTGCGCGCCAGTGACACCTCCGAAATCATCTTCACGGACTGCCACGTGCCCGCCGAAAACCTACTCGGCGCTGAAGGTGAAGGCTTCACCGGCAGTCTGGCTATTCTCGACGGCGGCCGCATCTCCATCGCCGCGCTCGGTCTCGGAATGGCGCAAGGCGCTCTAGACGCCGCCACCAGCTACGCCAAGCAGCGCAGGCAATTCGGCAAAGCGATCAGCGAATTCCAGGCCATTCAGTTCAAACTCGCGGACATGGCCACCGAAGTCGAAGCCGCGCGCCTGCTGGTGTATCACGCCGCCTGGCTCGCCGACCAGAAGACCGTCCGCTTCGGCAAAGAATCCAGTATGGCCAAGCTTTTTGCCGGAGAAGTGGCCGTACGTGTTGCCAACGAATGCGTGCAAATCCATGGCGGCTACGGCTTCATCAAAGACTATCCGGCCGAAAAGTATTATCGCGACGTCAAACTCTGCACCATCGGCGAGGGTACCAGCGAAATCCAGCGCATGGTCATCGCACGGCAACTCCTCGGCAAGAAATAGTAGATAATAGCCGGATGCTTCGAGTGCCTCGAAACGTTGGGCGGGCCAGCTATGTCTAGCTCCGCTTCTCAGCCGCCCACGCAATCGCCCGCTGAGCGAATTGAAACGTGGGCCAGTTCCGTACGTGCCGGAGATGTTCGCGCCATTTCGCGCGCGATTACCGCTATCGAGAATCATCAGCCGGAAGCTGAAACGCTTCTGCGCACGCTGTTCCCGCACTCCGGCAACGCCTATCTGACCGGAATCACCGGCGCTCCAGGCACGGGTAAGAGTACGCTCGTCGATCGCCTGGCAGCGCACTACCGCAAGCAAAAAGAGCCGGTAGGTGTAATCGCCGTCGACCCCACCAGCCCTTATTCAGGCGGAGCGATTCTTGGCGATCGGATCCGCATGCAGGGCCACGCCGGAGATTCCGGCATGTTCATTCGCTCGATGGCCACGCGCGGCTTCCTTGGCGGCTTGGCGCGAGCCACTGCGGAAGTCGCGCTGCTCTTTGATTCGGCAGGCAAATCCCAAGTTCTCATCGAGACCGTGGGCGTCGGTCAGGACGAAATCGACATCGTGCGATTAGCGGACTGCGTGATCATTGTGATGGTGCCTGGACTCGGCGACGACATTCAAAATATGAAAGCCGGCTTGATGGAGATCGGCGACATCTTCGTGCTCAACAAAGCCGATCGCGAGGGCGCCGACCGCCTCGACCAGCAACTCAACGCCATGCTCTCGCTAGTCATGCCCCGCGATGGCTGGCATCCGCCGGTGATTCGCACCGTGGCTTCCGAAAACAAAGGCATAGCCGATCTAGCCGCCATCATCGAGAAATTTCGCAAACATTTTGAATCCAGTGGCGAACGCCGTCGCAAGCACATCGAGCACTGGAAGAATCGTCTGATCGAGCTACTCGAATCCCGCCTGCTGGAACGCGCCCTAGGCGGTGCCAACGGCGAACGCCAACTCAACGAACTGGCCGAAGCCGTGGCCGACCGAAAAAAAGATCCCTTCACCGCGGTGACCGAAATCCTGACCGCCAGCGGCCTAAGCAAGTGAAGACGATTTTGACCAGCGTGTAGACTTCAAGCGGCGACTCGACCTGCAGGAGCAAACCCAAATGTCCACGAAACTCAAGCCGCCCAAGGCCGCTGCAAAACCCCGAGCCACCGTGGGTATCATCGGCGGCTCCGGCCTCTACTCCATGCCCGGCCTAACCGACAGCAAAGAAATGCGCGTAAAGACGCCGCTTGGCGATCCCTCTGACGCAATCGTCCTAGGCACGCTAGAGGGCAAGCGCGTTGCGTTCCTGGCCCGCCACGGACGAGGCCATCGACTACTGCCCGGCGAAATCAACTACCGCGCCAACATCTACGCGATGAAACTACTCGGCGTGGAGCGAATCATCTCCGTGAGCGCCGTAGGCTCCTTGAAAGAAGAACTCCGCCCCGGCGAGTTCCTCGTCCCCGACCAATTCTTCGACCGCACTAAAGGCCGCATCTCGACCTTCTTCGGCAACGGCCTGGTAGCCCACGTAGCCTTCGCGCATCCCACCTGCGCCGATCTTTGCACAGTTCTGGCCGACGCCAGCGTTCACTGCGCCGTGCCCGTCCACCGCAAAGGCACCTACATCTGCATGGAAGGCCCGCAATTCTCCACACTCGCCGAGGCCAATTTCCATCGCGACATGCGCTTCCACGTAATCGGCATGACCAACGTCACCGAAGCCAAGCTAGCCCGCGAAGCGGAACTCTGTTACTCCACAATCGCCATGATCACCGATTACGACTGCTGGCACTCTGAACACGAGTCCGTGACCGTAGCGCAAATCATCGCCACACTAAATCAAAACTCGGCCAATGCGCAAAAAGTTCTGCGTCAAGCCGTTAAGACGCTTCCGGCGAAGCGCACGTGCAAGTGCGGCTCAGCCCTGGCCCATTCTCTGGTTACCGATCCTAGGTTCGTCCCAAAATCCACAAAGAAGAAACTGTCGGCCATCATCAGCAAGTACATGTCCTAGGAGGACTGCGTGTCTCTTCTCGTCGTTGGTAGCGTTGCGTTCGATGCACTAGAAAGCCCGTACGGCAGGGTGGATCGCGCCCTGGGCGGTGCAGCCACCTATTTCGCCGTGGCCGCCAGCTTCTTCACTCACGTAAATCTAGTCGGCATCGTCGGCGACGACTTCACCGAAGTCGACGCTCGCATCTTCCGTGGCCGCACCATCGACGTCGAAGGTCTCGAGCGCGCCACTGGCAAGACTTTCTTCTGGGCGGGCAAATACTCAGAAAACCTGAACGAACGCACTACGCTGGTCACCGACTTAAACGTTTTTGCCGACTTCAAGCCCAAGCTCCCCGAAAAATATCGCAACTCCAAATACGTCTTCCTGGCCAATATCGCACCGGATCTCCAACGCGATGTACTCAAACAGGTCAAAGGAACGCCGAAGCTGGTAGCTCTCGACACCATGAACTACTGGATCGAACGCACCAACAGTGAATTGCGCGAAACGCTCCGCCACGTCGATATCCTGGTGATTAACGATTCCGAGACGCGGCAGCTCTCCAGCGAACACAATCTCCTCCGCGCGGCAAAACACATCTTCAAAATGGGTCCATCCACGCTGATCGTAAAGCGCGGCGAATACGGCGCTATGCTCGTCGACAAACGCGGCGTGTTCTGCGTCCCGGCATTCCCACTCGAAGAACCACACGATCCCACTGGTGCAGGCGACAGCTTCGCCGGTGGCTTCATGGGTTATCTGGCCTCCGCGGGCAAGGCCAATGATCTTGCGCTCCGCCGCGCCATGGTCTACGGCTCGGTCATGGGCAGCTTCACCGTCGAGAGCTTCGGCCTGGATCGCCTGCGCAAGCTCAAGCGCAACGAGATACACGCCAGAGCACGCCACTTCGCGAAATTGACGCAATTCAAACTCTAGCGTGTAAAATCCTGCCAGGGGCCAGCACAAAGCAGGAACGGATGCTTCCACTCAGCACCATTTTCGCGCGCCTCGCGTGGGCAGCGCTGTTGGGTTCCGCGATCGGAATCGAGCGCCTCGTGCGCAAACGGCCTGCCGGCATGCGCACCGGTTTTTGCATTTGCCTGGGAGCCGCGTTCTTTACCATAGTCTCCGCGGAAATGGCGAAGCGCACCGGAGATCCCAGCGCTACTCGTATCGCTTCCAACATTGTCCAGGGCATCGGTTTTCTTGGCGCGGGCGTGATTATGCGCGAGCGCGGCAGCGTTGTCGGCCTAACCACTGCTGCCACTATATTTGCCACCGCCGCGCTCGGCATGGCTGCTGGCGCCGGCATGTACTCGGCATCGGGAATTGCCTGTGCCATGGTTTTATTTGCTCTGGTGGTTCTCGTCTATGTCGAGAACGGGCTCAAACTCAACCGCCGTTACATGCTCTTCCGCATCACCACGCAAGAGCCTCGTGACCTGGTGACGGAAATCCACAGAGTGCTCTGTCAACTCAATATTGCGGCCGATAATCTTCAGGTCTCATTGACCGACGGAAAGAATCTCATTCAGTTTGACGCTGACGTCAACGTGCACCAGCAGGAAAAAATCGTTGGCGCCCTGATGCGGCCCGGTATGACCTATGAAATGATTCCCGTGGACCGGCAAGCGGGATGAGCCCGGGAACTGCCGGCGCCCCGGAGGCTGCCATCGAATTGCGTCCGCAAAAACCGCCCGCCCTCCGCGCAGGTGGCGTCTTTGGCGTGATTGCTCCCGCGTCTCCCGCCGAACGCGACCGCATTGACGCAGGAACCAGGCAGTTGCAGCAGCTCAATTTTCGAGTCGCGCCGTTACTTGAATCCGGGCCAGAAGATTATTTCGCTTCGCCTACCGACGAGCGCAAGAGCGCCCTCATCCAGGCACTCCGACGCCAGGATGTTCAGGCCTTGGTGGCCACCCGTGGCGGTTACGGTTCCAACTATCTGCTCGACGACTTGCATCTGCCGGCGAACGCCGCGCCGAAAATCTTGCTCGGCTACAGCGATCTGACCTCGCTCCAGATTTTTCTCTGGCAAAAGCGCGGCTGGGTCACTCTGTACGGTCCGATGCTCGCCGCCGGCCTTGACATGGGTCCCAATGTTCCCAAGGGCTTCGACAAGCCGTCGCTACTCTCCGCACTTAGCAACTCCGATAGCGGCTGGACCATCGATCTTCAGGGTGAGGTTCTGGTTGGCGGTGTCGCTGAAGGCCGCTTGCTCGGTGGCTGCCTCACGCTCGTCGAAACCACTCTTGGCACTCCGTGGCAACTCGACACGCGCGATTCGATCCTCGTGCTCGAAGACCGCGGCATGAAACCCTGGCAAGTCGATCGTGCGTTCATGCATCTAAGGCAAGCGGGCCTGTTCTCGGCTCTACGGGGCATCATCCTGGGCGATTTCCCCGAGTGCGAGGCGCCCTTCGCCGGCAGCCCAACGGTGCGTGACATCGCCGGCAGAATTCTGCGCTCGATGGGCGTCCCCGTTGTTTACGGCGCGCCGGTAGGTCACACCGTGCGGCCCGTGCTCACCATTCCGCTCGGCGTTCGCGCCAGGCTCTCCACAGCCGGGCGAGCCGCACTGGAAATTCTCGAATCGGCGGTAACGCCTTGATGGAACGGAGCAGCGCGAAACACGTTCACGTGATCGGCATCGGTGGCTCCGCAATGGCTCCGCTCGCAGGCATGCTTCGCGAATCCGGCTATCGCGTTACCGGTTCCGACGCCGGAGTCTATCCTCCCGCATCCTCGTTGCTCGACAGTCTCGGCATCGCCTTCAACAGTTCATTCGACGCTGCGAACATGACGCCGGCTCCCGATCTGGTGGTCGTCGGCAACATCATCGCTCGCGGCAATCCCGAACTCGAAGAAGTCCTCGATCGCAAAATCCCGTATCGCTCGCTTCCCGAGATGCTTGAAGAAGTCTTTTTGCCCGGAAAGCATTCCATCGTCGTCAGCGGCACGCACGGCAAAACCACTACTACAGCAATGCTCGCCTGGATTTTTCACTCGGCAGGGAAGCGCCCCGACTTTCTCGTCGGAGGCGTCGCTGAGAATTTCGGCAAAAGCTACGGACTGGAGCGCGGCTCCGAATTCATCCTCGAAGGTGACGAATACGAAACCGCGTTCTGGGATCGCGGACCTAAATTTTTTCACTATCATCCCGACGACCTCATTATCACCTCTCTCGAATACGACCACGCCGACATCTATCCCGATTTCGAGACCTACGAACGCACTTTCGCTCGTTTGGTCAATCTCGTTCCGCGCCGCGGCCGTGTAGTTGCGTGGGGTGATGCAGAGCAATCGGGTCCAGCGCTGCAGCGCGCTGTGGAAAAGGCCTTTTGTCCGGTCGAAAAATACGGCTTCGCGGATCGCAACGACTGGATTGCTTCAGACGTCCGCCCAGATGGCGAGTCGATGCACTTCCGTGTCACACACAAAGGAAAACTCTTCGGCGAATTCTCGCTGCGTGCCAGCGGTCGCCACAACGTCCTGAACGCGCTCGCCGCCATCATCGTCGCGCAAGGCCGGGGCATCGGCGCCGACGCACTGGCGGAGGCCTTGAAAACATTTCGCAGCGTCAAGCGTCGAATGGACCTGAAAGGCGAGGTGGGCGGAGTGCTGGTCGTCGACGATTTCGCGCATCACCCTACAGCGGTGCAGGCCACCATTGAAGCTGCACGCGCTCGCTGGCCCGGCCGGCGCCTGTGGGCCATTCTCGAGCCACGCTCCAATTCCATGCGCCGCAAAGTCTTCCAGGAAGCTCTGCCGCGCTCGCTGGCGTTGGCCGATCGCGTCCTGCTTGGCGGCGTCTTCCGCGCTCAGCAACTCGGTGATGACAATCGCCTCGACCCGGAAACCGTAGCTGAAAGCGTCCGCGCCCTCGGCAAAGACGCGCGCGTAATCGCGGGCTCCGACGCCATGGCCGACCTCCTCGCGAAAGAATCCCAATCCGGAGATCTTCTATTGATTATGTCCAACGGCAGCTTCGATGGCCTCTGCGAAAAACTCGTCAAGAAACTCGAATCCACCGCCGCCACCCGCACGGAGGCCAACGTCAGGTGAGCCCTATCTCCGCCGCATCGCACACGGCGCGATGCCTGCTCGCGCCATTGTTCTTTCTCTTGCTGGTCGCCGCTCCTGTCCGCGGGACGATTGAATATCAAGTTTCGCTGGCCCATCCCGAGCAGCATCTCTTCCACGTCACCATGCGGATTCCCGGCGTGCACCGCAGCGTTACCGTACAAATGCCGGCCTGGAACGCGCTTTACCAAATCCGCGATTTTAGCGACCACGTCCAACAAGTAGAAGCATTTGTCGACAGTGAATCGAGAGACACAAACGGCAGAAGTTCGCTCCGCGTTGAGAAAATCGATAAGCAAACCTGGCAGATCAGCTCGGAGGGAACCGTCGTTGTCCGCTACGCGACGTATTGGGACGATGCCGGACCATTTGCCTCGCAGTTAAACGCTGAACACGCCTTCATCAATCCCGCGATGATTTTGCTGTACGTTACCGAGCGCCGCTCCGAGGCCGTGGCACTTTCCCTCGCGGACGCGCCGCTCGGATGGAAAGTGGCGAGTGCCGCGCTGTGGGCCACCACACAGGGGAGCCGACGAGACTTCCTGCTGCAGGCCGTCAGCTTCGACAGCTTCGCCGACGCGCCGATTGAGGTCGGCAAATTTCAGGAGTTTGCTTTGCCAGGGATTTCGCCACCGGTTTCTGTCGTCGTCCACGGAGACGGCTGGAACAAAAAGCACATCGAAGACAGCCTCACGAAGATTTGCAAGTACGAGCTGAAACTGATGGGTGGCGCACCGTACGAGCACTACACGTTTATCTTCCACATCGGACGTGGGGCGGGTGGCGGTGGCATGGAGCACGCGAACTCGACCGCGATTGGCATCCCCTCCGACGAGTATCTCGATGGCGTTTCCGCGCATGAATTCTTTCACCTCTGGAACGTGAAGCGCCTCCGGCCCGCATCACTCGTGCCCGTCGATTACACGAAAGAGCAGTACACGCGCGCACTATGGTTTGCCGAAGGCGTCACCAGTACTTACGGTTCCTACACCCTGTTGCGCAGCAAACTATGGACCAAGCAGCAGTTCTACGACGATTTGGCCCAGCAAATCAGCGAACTCGAATCGCGGCCGGCAAATCACTGGCAAAGCGCCGAACAATCCAGCCTGGATGCCTGGTTGGAGAAATATCCTCTCTACAACCGCCCGGAATACAGCGTCTCTTACTACACCAAAGGCCAAGTGCTCGGCGTCCTGCTAGATTTGGAAATCCGCGGGCGTACCGAAGGCGCGAAGAGCCTCGACGACGTCTTCCGCCTGATGAACGACGAATTCGCCAAAGCTGACAAGCCGTACAACGACAGCACCGATGTGCGTCTAGCCGCAGAACAAATCGCTAGTGGATCGTTCGAGGACTTTTTCCATAAATACGTCGCGAGCGCGGAGCCTCTTCCGTACAAAGAAACGCTAGCAGTCGCCGGACTCGAGCTGCGCGTGACGGAACGCCGCCGCGCCACGCTCAGCTTCTCCGCTGAACGAGCCCCGGAGGGCGGCCTGATAGTCCGTAGTGTCGATGCGGATTCGCCAGCGGCGGCCGCAGGCCTGCGCGTTGGCGACGTGATCGCGCAATGGAACAAACAAGATCCTCCGAGACGCCTCGACCGTTGGGTGCGCGACCAAAAGCCAGGCGACACCGTACGCCTTTCCGTGCGCCGTGAAGAAAGACCAATCGACATCGACTTTCACCTGGGCGAAACCAAAGAAGTCTTCTACCAGGTCGCCGAAGACAGCCACGCCTCCGAAACAGCCAAGCGCATCCGCGAAGCATGGCTCCGTGGCGACTGAGCCACAGCCTTTGACCACGAGCCACAAGCGGTCTGCACAGGCTCGGGTTCCGCGCACCTCGGAAGTGCTTGACCAGGACACTCGGATTCGAGAGAGTCTCGCGTAGCTCATGCTGCGAACAGCGTTCATCGCCATTTTTCTCTCCTTGTACATCCTGGTGATCGGTCCGGTGCTGCTCGTTTACGTGCTCATCACAAAGAATGTCGACCCGCTGTACTGGGCAGGGATTGGTGGAGTGATGTTTTTTGTGCGGGCTGTGGGGGTACGGGTTCGGGTGGTGGGCGCCGATAGGATTCCGGCGGGAACGTGCTTGTTTGTGGCAAACCACACCAGCTCGGCGGACGCACCGGCGGTAGTTGGAGCGATTCCGCGGAGGATCGCCATCTTGCTGAAGGAATCGCTGTTCCAATGGCCGATCGTGGGACAGGCGTTTACGCTGGCGCATTTTGTGCCAGTGAACCGGAATTCGCGAGAGTCGGCGATTCGCAGCGTGGAGACAGCAACGCAGTCGATGCGGCAAGGGCAGTCTTTTCTTATGTATCCGGAAGGCACCAGGAGCCCGGACGGGCGGCTGCAGGAATTCAAAAAGGGAGCGGCAGTGATGGCCATCAACGCTGGGGTGCAGATTGTGCCGGTGGCGTGCTCGGGAGCGCACCGGGTGATGGAGAAGCGCTCCCTGGTAATCCATCCGGGGGAGATTGTCGTAGAGTTCTTGGAGCCGATCGATGCGGCTGAATACACATTCGGTCAACGTGATGAGTTGAACGAACGGATTCATGCAGCGATGGCAGCAGGCCTCCCGGCCGACCAGCGACCGCTACCGCCGGAGCCAGCCCAGGCCAACCCAGTCAAAGCTGAAGCGTAGGCGCGCCCTAGGAACCCTCCCGCACCCAAAGACGAGCTGGACCTCGAGTGTTGCTCCCAACCCTGTCCGTCTCTCGGCGGTGGCTACATCTCAAGAGAGGTTTGGGTGGGATTTTAGTTCTTCGAGCTGCGATTCGAGGTCCCGCAACCGCTTTTGAATCTCGGGCATGCGATTTAGGGTGGCGGCGTTCTTGAGCCATTGACGATGGTCGACACAGGGTGAGCCGGAGTAGTGGGTATTGCCGGCAAGATCGTGGGGGATGCCGCTTTGCGCGGTGATCATGGTGCGGTCGCCGATGATCAGGTGGCCGCCGGAGCCGACTTGTCCGGCGAGGATGCAGTCGCTGCCTACGCTGGTCGAACCGGCGAGCCCAACTTGTCCACAGAGGAGTGTATTGGCACCGAGGCGCGAGCCGTGACCGACCAGGACCAGGTTGTCGAGTTTGGCACCGCGCCCGATACGGGTTTCGCCGATGGTGGCGCGGTCGACGCAGGAATTGGCCTGCACTTCGACGTCGTCTTCAAGAACGGCGGGGCCGGACTGGGTCATCTTGGACCAAGTGCCGTCAGATTGTTTGGCGAAACCGAAGCCGTCGCCGCCGATTACGACTCCATTTTGCAAGACTACGCGGTCGCCGAGGCGGCAGTGCTCGCGGACGACAGCGTGGGCGTGGGCAAGAAAGTCGTCGCCGATGGTGGCGCCGCGGTAGATGGTGACGAAACTGTGCAGCACGGCGTTGCGGCCGATTTGGGCGCCCTCATCAATGAAGCAGTAGGGGCCGATGTGCGTGCGTTCTCCAATTCTGGCGGACTTGGCAATGATGGCGGTGGGATGGATGCCGGGCGCGTACCTGGGCGGTTGGTAGAAGAGATCGATGGCTCGCGCGAAGGCTAGATAGGGGTTTGTGGAACGAAGAGCGGCTAGCGGTGGCAGCGCCGGATCCCGGTCGATAGCGATTTTGGGGTCGATGAGAACGGCCGAGGCACGCGTGGATTTGAGAAGAGGGTAGTAGCGGCGATTCGCCAGGAAGGTGAGCTGGCCAGCGCTGGCCTGTTCAATTCCAGAGACGCTGGTGATTTCTGCGTTGGGATCGCCTTCCAGGCGGCACTCCAGTTTGGCGGCTACGTCGGAGAGTTTCATTGCGAGCTCCTCGGATGTTGAGAGCTGCGATGATGGATTAGGCGGCTCGAAAAAGCAAAGCGAAGGCTCAACGCAGAGATCGCGAAGCGTACAGAGTGCGCAGGGGAGTGGCTTACTCGTTGAAGAGGCGCGGTTGGGCGACCGCTGGCGTTGCTGGTTTGCGGCGGGCTATGCCCACTACGCCAAGGACGGTGACTTCCAGTAAGGCAGCCCGGGGGACGAAAATGCGGTCGGTGGCAGAGTTGAGGTCGGGCGGGGTGATTTGCAAGCCGTTGTCGAGCAGTGTGAGCAGGTCGTTGGGGACTACGCCTTCGATGGTGTCGCCGTCGGTGTAGCGCAGGCGGACCCACAGACCGTCGAGCTTGGGCCGACTCAGGAAAGCTTTGCGCTCGGGTTCGAAGTCGTCCGAGAATTCACGGACGAAATAGATGGAGCGGATGCGGGCAAGGGGCAGTTCCTGATGCTCACCCTCGAGAGTGAGCAGATCGACCGGTTCGACTTGGCCAAGACGCGAAGGGTTGAGGTACCCACGAATGGGCTTCTTGTCGGCAAGCACAACGACAACCTTCTTGTGCGTGGAGGCTGGGGTACGCGTTTTCAAGAGGGGCGCAGAAGCGATTGCAAGGCTCCAAGTTTGCCAATTGGTGAAAGCTATGTTATGTTAAGCAGGATTTTCCTGTCAACCTATTGTTTTTGTTAGGGTTAGGGCCCGGAGCGCCCTTTGTCCGACAAGAAACAAATACTCAAATCGGCTTCAACTATCACACTGGTGACCGTGCTGAGCCGCATCCTCGGCTATGTACGGGACCAGCGTTATGGTCTCCTGCTCGGCACTTCCAGCGCGGCAGTTTCCTTCGTTCTGGCATTCCGAATACCGAACCTATTCAGGCGACTCGTGGCAGAAGGGTCCATGACTGCGTCGTTCATCCCGGTATTCACGACGTACATGCGGGAAAAGAGCCGGGAAGAGGTATGGCAGTTCGCCAACCGGCTGTTCTGGACGCTGGCGATGGTCGTGGCGGTGATCACGGTACTGGGTATGGTGTTCTCGCCGGCGGTGGTGCACACGTTTACAGCCTCCTCGGGCGGCGCGGGATCGTGGGACGAAGCCATCAAGCTGAACCGCATTATTTTCCCGTATTTGTTTTTTGTCTCGCTGGCGGCGCTGGCGATGGGCATTCTCAATTGCTTCAACATGTTCGGGTTGCCGGCGGCGAGCTCGGTGTTTCTGAACATTGCGATCATTACGTTTTCGGTGGGAGCGGTTTGGAAATATTTCAAGGACCCAGCCGTTTCGCTAGCGGTGGGAGTATTGGTCGGTGGGGCGCTGCAGTTCTTGATCCAAGTGCCGTCACTGGTGCGCAAAGGGATGCGCTTCGATTTCGGAATATCATTTTCGCATCCGGGGATTCGCAATGTGGCGCGGCTGATGTTGCCGCGTTTCTTTGGAATTGGCATCGGGCAGATCAATTTTTTCGTCGATACATATTTTTCAACGGCCGCACGAATGCCGGAGGGCAGCCTGGCCGCGCTGTACTACTCGGATCGCGTGATGGAGCTAGTCCTGGGCGGCTACGCCATCGCGGTAGCGACAGCGATTCTGCCGATGATGTCGCACCAGGCGGCCGCCAACGACTTCGAAGCTCTGAAGAAGACCCTCACGTTTGCGGTGCGGATCGTGGCTTTCATTACCGTGCCAGCCGCGCTAGGGCTGATGATTTTGCGCGAACCGATTATTCGTGTGTTGTTCCAGCACGGCCAGTTCATGCCGGAATCAACGCGGCTGACGGCGCGGGCGCTGCTGTATTACGCCATAGGCTTACCAGCTTTGGCTTCGGTGAAATTGATCGTCCCGGCGTTCTATTCGGTGCGAGACACCAAGACGCCGGTCATCGTTGCTTCCATGTCGCTCGTGATTAACATCGTGCTGAACATCGTATTTCTGGAATGGTTCTTCAAGCGCGTGCAGAACGGCGGACCGGCGCTGGCCACGGCGATCGCCTGCTACTTCGATTTCTTCGCCTTGTTCATTATTTTCCGCCTCCGTTACGGGGCCATGGGCACGATGGAGATGCTGCGCTCGTTCTGGAAGATCTTCCTGTGCTCGGGGGCCATGGGCGTGGCTTGCTGGTTCGGCAACAAGTACACGGCTTTCACGATTCACTCCAGGTTTGGCGTGCAACTGCTGGTGTTTACCGCGTTGATTGTGGGAGCGACAGCACTGTACCTATTTCTGGCATGGATCTTTCATTGCCGCGAAGTACACGAAGTGTACGGAATCGCGCTGCGGCGCAAAACAGGCGACGAAGGATACGCCGAGGCCTAATGGAAGTCAGCAGCACCATTTCGTCGTTCTTGAACCACCTACGCGTGGAGAAGGGGCTTTCTCCCAATACGCTGACGGCGTATCGGCGCGACTTGGTGAAATTCGAGGCGTTCGCCAAGAAGCGCAGGCTAACCCTGGAGTCCATTACGCGCGACCATCTGGTGGATTTTCTGGCTACGCTATACCGGCAGAAGCTGGAAAGCAGGTCAGTGGCGCGGAACCTGGTAACGCTGCGGAACTTTTTCCGGTATGCCCAGGTCCAAGAATTGCTCGCTACCGATCCATCCGCGAATCTGGAGTCGCCCAAGGTCCGGAAGAAGCTTCCGGGTTATCTGAAACTGGCGGACGTCGAGCGATTGATGACGCAGCCCGACCAGAAGACTCCGCTCGGATTGCGGGATCGGGCGATGCTGGAGGTGCTGTACTCGACCGGGCTACGCGTATCGGAATTGACCGGACTGCGCGTCGCGGACATCGACATGAAAGTGGGTTCGGTGCGGTGTATCGGCAAGGGCGATAAGGAGCGCATCGTACCCGTTGGACGCAAGGCGCTGGGAATGGTGGAGAAGTACCTTCGTGATTCCAGGCCGCAACTAGTGGTAAAGAAGGCTGGTACGAATGCGGCGCTATTCCTGAACCGCCGCGGAAAAGCATTGACTCGCGTCGGTGTCTGGAAGATTTTGTCGGACTACGGACGGCACGCGGGACTACGGACGGCTCTCACGCCGCATGTATTGCGGCACAGTTTCGCCACGCATTTGCTGGAACGCGGGGCGGATTTGCGGTCGGTGCAGTTGATGCTGGGCCATTCGGATATCTCGACGACGCAGATTTATACGCATCTCGTCGAAGAACGGTTGAAGCAGATTTACAAGGCGCATCATCCACGGGCCTAGGACGAGTTGGCGGGGCCGGAGCCGGGAAGCAAGAAAGCACCAAAGCAGGGCCAGGTACCAGCAGGGAAGAGCAGGGCCTTTGATCGTTAAATTTGCGGGTGATAGCGCCAAACGCGCGGTCATCCTGAAGCTGAAGGAGCGCAATGCCAGATTACATGTTTTTGTTGGAGAGCCGGCTATCGCCGGAACAGCGCGCCGCGATGATGCGCGTGCAAGAGTTGTCGGCGGCGATGGGATTCAATGTCTACCTGACCGGTGGAACGGTGCGCGACTTGATCACCGGCGCGTCGCTGCGCGATCTGGATTTCACAGTGGAAGGGAATCCGTCAAAACTGGCGCGCGAGTTGGAAAAAGGCGGCGCCAAAATCCTGATGGAGGACGAGAAGCTGCGGCACGTGGAAATTCTCTTCGCGGGCGACAGCGAAGGCAGCATCTCCGCGGCGCGCGACGATCACTACGTGCGGCCAGGGACGCGGCCAGAAGTTCGCTGGTCCACGATCATGGAGGATTTGCGGCGACGCGACTTTTCGCTCAACGCCATCGCCATTTCGTTGAATCCTGCGTCGCGAGGTTTGCTGCTCGACCCCACCAACGGGCTCTCGGACATCGAACGCGGAGAAGTTCGCGCCTTGACCATCCACAGCTTCACCAACCAGCCGGCACGACTGCTGCGCGTACTGCGCTATGCCGCGCGCATGGGCTTTAAAGTGGAATCGCGGACGCAGGAGTGGTTCGACCTGGCCATCGAACGCGATTTGCACCACACCATCACTCCGGAAGACGCAGGCGCGGAATTGCGCGCGCTGGCGAAGGAGGAACGGCCAGGCGTCGTGCTGAAGGCCTGGGAAGAGCACGATTTGCTGGAAGTGGTCAACGCCGCTCTCGACAAAAAGCATCCGGACTACGACGCCATCAACCGGCTGAGCAAACAGCGTGACGACCTGATGATGGCGGGATTCCGGCCGCGCCTGGCCGTACCCATGCTGCTGGCGGTTCTCGGCAAGCTCAAAGATCGGGAACAGAGCTCGGTGTTGTCCAAGGCGGGATTCCGTTCGGCGGAAATCGATGCGGTGTTGAGTTTTGAAGAAAACGCGCTGGCGGCGCAGAAGGAACTGACCGGGAAGAAAACGCAGGTCCCGATCGATGCGTACCGTTTCATCGAGAAGCTGCCGCTGGAACAGACGGCTTATCTGTTAGCCGAATCCAATAATTCTGGAGCGCTGTCGAAAATTCGCGCATATCTCAATAAATGGCGTCCGATTCGCACCGGTTTGCCGACGGTGGCGATGGAGCTTGAAGCACTGGGAATGGCGCGCGGGCCGAAGTTTGACGATATCGTGAATCAGATGTTTGCCATTCAACTGACCGGTCGCGGGAAGACTCCCGAGGAGCGTGTGAAGATTTTGCGGAAGCTGTCGGGAATCAAGGAACTGCCCAAGAAAAAAGAAAAGGAAAAGAAACCGCCAGCCAAGACCGGCGAGAAACTTGCGGCGGCTGCGGTTCTTCCGGGCAAACCCACTGCCGGCAAAAAACTTGGCAAGGAGCCGACGGCGACATTGAGCAAGGGCGCTCCGACGGCAGCGAGACATTCGGCGATCGCCAGTTCAGCAAAAGCGGCGAAAGCAGCTAAGGCGGCAAAAAGGGCCAAGAAGTAGCGACGCATCGACGGCCCAGGCTGTGGAAATCCCTGATGGGTGTCGCAAATCGCAGCGCGGCGACTTAGAATTGAGTTCCATGGGCCAACCGCAGTTCGTTCACCTGCACGTTCATACGGATTTCAGTCTGCTCGATGGCGCTTGTGAGACGAGCGAACTCCTGGACGAAGCCTCGCGGCAGAAAATGCCGGCCGTGGCGATTACCGATCACGGCAATTTGTTTGCGGCGGCCAATTTTTTCCACGAAGCGAGCAAGCGGGACGTCAAGGCAATCATCGGCTGCGAAGTTTATGTGGCCAAGGGAAGCCGACACGATCGCGGCGAGAAAAACAGCCCGGTTAACGGCGGCGCGAATGGCGCGGACCGCGCCGAGATGGAGCAGGGAACCAGAGGCAACAATCACCTGGTACTGCTGTGTGAGTCCGCCGAAGGCTATCAGAACCTCATCAAGCTGGTCTCCTCGGGATTCCTTGAAGGTTTCTACTACAAGCCGCGGATCGATTACGACTTGCTGGCCAAACACAGCAAAGGGCTCATCGCACTTTCAGCGTGCTTGCGTGGGGCGGTTACTGAAGCCGTGGTGGATGAAAAATACGATCAGGCGCGCGAAAACGCCTACAGGCTGCGCGATGTCTTCGGCAAAGGCAATTTTTTCCTGGAGATTCAGGACCAAGGGCTCGAAATCGAGCAAAAGGTGAACCGCGAGCTGGTGCGGCTCTCCAAGGAAACCGGCATTCCGCTGGTGGCCACCAACGACTGCCACTATCTGCATCACGAAGACGCACACGCTCAGGAAGTTTTGCTGTGCATTCAAACCGGCAAAACCATGAGCGATGAACGGCGCATGAAATTCGCCACCGACCAATTCTATTTCAAGAGCGCGGTGGAAATGGCGCAGGTCTTCGGCGAGCTGCCGGACGCGCTGAGCCGCACGGTGGACATCGCTTCGCGCTGCAACGTCAAGATCGAGCGTATCTCGAACCCGTTTCCGGAGTTCAAGGTACCGGACGGGCATTCAGCGGGCAGTTACTTCGAGAAAGTGTCGCGCGAAGGATTTGCGGCGCGCGTGCCGTATCTCGAGAAGCAAGCCAAGCTCGGGTTGCTGCGCAATCCGTTGGCCGCGTACGAGCAGCGCCTGACTTCCGAAATCGAGATGATCAAGAAGATGCGCTATGAAGGCTACTTCCTGGTCGTCTGGGATTTCATCGCCTATGCGCGGGCGCAGGGAGTGCCGGTAGGCCCGGGGCGCGGATCGGCGGCAGGCAGCCTGGTGAGCTATGCGCTGCGCATCACGGATGTGGATCCGTTGCAATACAACTTGCTCTTTGAACGCTTCCTGAATCCCGAACGCGTTTCGATGCCGGATATCGATATCGATTTCTGCATGCGGCGGCGTGGCGAACTGATCGAATACGTCACCCAGAAATATGGACGCGACAATGTGGCGCAAATCATCACGTTTGGAACCATGGCCGCGAAGGCCGCGGTTAAAGACGTAGGCCGCGCGATGGACATTCCCTATGGGGAAGTCGACCGCCTGGCCAAGCTGATTCCCACGACGCTGGGAATCGAGTTGAAAGATGCCCTGGAAGAAGCGCCGCAATTGAAGGCGGCTATCAACGCCGACGAAAAGCTGAAAGATCTGATGGCCGTGGCGCTGCGGCTGGAAGGTCTGGCGCGGCACGCTTCGACGCATGCCGCGGGAGTTGTGATTTCTCCCCGGCCGCTGACCGATATCGTGCCGGTTTACAAGACCAGCCGGGATGAAATCACGACACAGTTCGACATGAACGCGCTGGAGCGTATCGGCCTGTTGAAGATGGATTTTCTGGGGCTGACTACGCTCACCGTGTTGCGCGACGCCGTGCAGATGGTCGAGCAAAATCGCGGGGTGCAGCTGGATATCGACAACCTCGCGTTGGACGACGAGGCCACCTACAAGCTGTTTTCTCGCGGCGATACCACGGCAATCTTCCAGTTTGAATCGCACGGCATGCGCGACATCTTGCGCAGGTACCAACCGTCACGCGTTGAGGATCTCACGGCGCTGAACGCCCTGTACCGGCCTGGGCCGATCCAAGGCGGCATGGTCGATGATTTTATCAAGCGCAAGCATGGAACAACCAAAGTCAGCTACGAATTGCCCCAGCTAAAAGATATCCTCGAAGAAACCTACGGCGTCATCCTCTACCAAGAGCAGGTGATGCAGATCGCATTTCATCTGGCCAGCTTTTCGCTTGGCGAAGCGGACATTTTGCGCCGGGCCATGGGCAAGAAAAAGAAAGAAGAAATGGCGGCGCAGCGCGCCAAGTTCATGGCCGGGTGCGCGAGTAACAAGATTCCAGAGAAAAAAGCGGAACGCATCTTCAATTTGATGGAAGAGTTCGCGGGCTATGGCTTCAACAAGTCGCATTCTTGCGCGTACGCGCTGCTGGCGTACCAGACGGCGTACTTGAAGACGCACTATCCGGTCGAGTTTGTAGCGGCGTTGCTGACGTCCGAAGCGGGAAACAGCGACAAGACCGTAAAGTACATCAACGAAGCGCGCGGCATGAGCATTTCGATCCTGCCGCCGGACGTGAACGAGAGCGACCTATATTTCACACCCGTGGGTGAGTCGATTCGATTCGGTTTGGCGGCGATCAAGAATGTCGGCGAGAATACCGCGAAAGCAATTCTGGAGACGCGAACCGGGGTCGGCCGATTCAAGTCGCTCTACGATTTCTGCGAGCGTATCGATTCGCGCTTCTTGAATAAGCGTGTCTTTGAGAGCTTGATCAAGTCCGGAGCGATGGATTCTCTCGGCCCGCGCGAAAATATGCTGGCCTCGGTCGACGATGCCATCGGCGCATTGCAGCGCGCCTCGCGAATGCGGGAATCAGGACAGCATGGCCTGTTCGGAGCCGCTACCGCTCAGGCGCCCGCGCCGTTTGAGTTAAAGGAAGCGGCGCTGTGGACCGAGGAAGAGCGCCTCACCAGCGAGTACGCCATGCTCGGGTTCTATGTCTCCGGGCATCCCCTCGAAAAATATGTCTCGCGGCTTCACGAGATGAAAGCAGTATCGCTGGGCGAAGTGGAAGGCCAGCGAAACGGCAAGGAATTGACGGTCGGAGTGCTGATCGTGGGCACGCGTCGCATGCGTTCCAAGAAAGGCGCGCGCTGGGCCATTTTCACGATTCAGGATATGACCGGCGTGCAGGAACTACTGGCGTTTCCGGAAAGTTTCGCGCGGCTCGAGGCGGTGCTGAAGGCGGGAAGCCCGCTGCTGCTGAAGGTCCGCGTACAGGTGGAGGAGGCCGGTACGCGACTCTCGCTGCAGGAAGCGCGCAAGCTGGATAGTCTCACCGAGCGGCCGGCTCCGACGGAGTTCAAAGTTCGGCTGACGACAGACGCTCTCGACGCTGATACGCTGGACCGCCTCGAGGAGTTGTTTACCAATGCACCCGGCGGAAGTCCGGTGACCTTCGAGCTGCAATTGGCGGACGGTTCGCTGGCGCTGCTGCAGTCGCAAAGCCGAGTGCACGCTACGCCGGAACTCATCGAGGCAGTGCGGCAACTCTGCGGCCCGAAAGCGGTCACGACGGGATCGGTATGAGCGCGAAAGAAAAAAACAAGGTGATGCCGTCGGAGCGCCAGCGCGAGATCGATCGTCTCGAGAAAGACGTCGAGGATCTGCGCCGGCTGGCGGGCGACGCCGACGCCGAAGTGGAGGTCGAACGGATTCGCGCGCAGGTCGCCGAGCTACGTCGCGAGTTCTATTCGCACTTAGGCCCGTGGCAACGGGCGCAGATCGCAAGGCATCAGCAGCGGCCGTACACGCTTGATTTTCTCGGCTTGCTGTTCACCGACTTCATCGAGATTCACGGCGACCGTGCGTTTGGTGACGATCCCGCGATCGTAGCGGGTTTGGCAAAATTTCACGGGCGCCCGGTGGCGGTAGTCGGCCACCAGAAAGGCCGCGACACCAAACAACGGCTGGCGCGAAATTTCGGCCAACCCAAGCCGGAAGGATACCGCAAGGCGCTTCGCGTGATGCAACTCGCTGCCAAGTTCGGCCGTCCGATTTTCACCTTTATCGATACGCCGGGTGCCTACCCCGGAATCGACGCCGAAGAACGTGGCCAAGGCGAAGCGATTGCGCGAAATCTGCGAGAACTGGCGCGACTACCGGTCCCGATCATCGTGACCATCACGGGAGAAGGCGGCTCTGGAGGCGCGCTGGCGATTGCCATCGGCGACCGCGTGAACATTTTCGAGAATTCCTTCTACTCGGTGATCTCGCCGGAGGGCTGCGCCTCGATCATCTGGCGCGATTCCTCCAAGGCGGAAACTGCCGCGGTGGCCATGAAGATTACTGCGAACGACCTGAAGGACCTGGGAATTGTCGACGAGATTGTGCCCGAACCAGAGGGCGGCGCGCACACCGATCATGAGGCTGCCGCGCGCCTGTTCGACGAAGTGCTGGACCGCCAACTGATGATTCTGCTGAACCAGCCGATTCGCGACCTCTTGCAGGCACGCTACGAGAAATTTCGCAACATGGCGCAGTACTTCGACATCGGCTCATAGCCCCACTGCCGCCCGTACCGCCGCCCCCGTGGCAAATTCGCAACTCCCCGCACAGCTTTCGTTGTTGCCATATCCCCCGAGGTCTACTCTGAATGAGCAACCCGAAATGTGTGCCGGCTCAGGGGATGTTAGCCGTGTTGGCCGCTGACACAATCAAGGACAGGTCTCATGTCGGAACCCTTTCGTCCGTACGAAAAGCTGGTCGATATTACGATTTACGGCAAAAAGTTTCAGGTGCCGGAGCGTAATTCGCTGCTGCGTTGCTTCCAGTTCATCAGCCCGGAGACCATACCGTACGGCCGGTTCTGCTGGAATCAGGATTGCCAATACTGCCGGGTGACCTGCCAGCTTCCTGACGATGACGAGCCCCGGGAAATGCTCAGTTGCAAATTCATCGTGATGGCGGGAATGGAAATCAGCGAACTGAGCCAGGAACTCAAGTGGTGCTTGCGGTCCAAGCTGCCTTCCGACGCGCCGGTTAGTTCATAGTTCTTCTCAGCTAAATCGTGCTTCCACAAACCGCAGCGTTCTAGAAGTGTTTGCGGTCCGCGCGCCGCTGTTCTAAATTGAATCCGACCATGCAAAATAAACAGGGCATCCTGTGCGATGGGTGTGGGCAAACTGCTTCGCCAGAGCACATCGCTCGGCGGCTGCAGCTGCTCGAATGGGCCACGCGGTTTCGGCCAGTGCATATCGGCACGCTGCTGCTTGGCGCCGCGGCGCCGAGCACTGACCCGGAGTTTTTCTACTCACCGGCAGGCGCCTTCGCCGGCGAAGCGGCGTTTCTGGCTCAGATCGCAGGCCTCGCCACGATCGACAAGTCCAAGGAACAGCTCCACGTCGCGTTTCAGCGCGTCGGCTTCTTTGCCACACACGTTCTGGAATGCCCGGTCGAACCGGGCAGCTCCGCTGCGCTAGCAGAACTCATTGCGAACAGGTTGCCCAATGCGATCACGCGTGTCCGGCGCTCCTTGCGGCCAAAGAGAGTCGTGCTGATCTCCGCCCACCTCGAACCGTTTGCGGTTCAACTGCGGTTGGCGCTTCCGGACTCCAGGATAATTATGAACGGCGAAAGAGCGTTCCGCTTGGAGCCAGGCGATTCGGCGGGCGAAATCCTCCTGCTTCGCCAGGCGTTGACGCCGGAGGCCATTCGGGAGGCCTGATTCGCCGGAACGGACAGAAAAAGTACAGTGTGCCTCTACTTGGCACTCTTTCCGGCCAGCACGAATTTCACTTGTGCTAGAATCAAGCGCACGTCCAGCAGGAGAGTTCGCTTGCAAAAGCGCGCAAAATTTGGAATTGGCATCGGGATCATCCTCGTTTCGATGGGATGTCTCGCCTGGATTGGTTACGGCGAAAGCAAAACTTATTACCACACGATTGCTGAGTTGCAAGATCTCAAAGGCGAAGCTCTGAAACGCCGCATGCGCGTCGGGGGAACGGTGGCCGCTGGCAGCATCCGCAGGCTCAGTGGCCGCGTGGATTTTGTTCTCGATGGAGAAGGGAAGCAACTCCCCGTGAGTTACATCGGCAGCGATCCTCTCCCGGACACTTTTAAGGATCAAGCGCAAGCGCTGGTCGAAGGACGGCCTGCAACCGATGGCCGCTTCGTCGCTGAGCATGTGCAAGCGAAGTGCGCTTCCAAGTACGAGGCTGCTCCCGGAGGTAACGCTACTGCCTCAACCTCTTCGACCCAGCCCAGTTCGAAATAGCGCGCCGGTTAGACGCTGAGTTAAGCCATAAGGAAGGCGGGGGGTCTCTTTGGACGTATTTGGCTCATTCGCACTGGTCCTGGCGTTTGTTTGCGCCTCCTATGCCCTTGTCGGCGGCATCTGCGCGATTCGCACGCGGCACCCCCTGCTCGTCAAAAGCACCCGACAGGCGGGCATTGCGACTTGCGGCCTGATTTTTGTAGCCACCTTCAGTCTCTTCTACTTATTCTTCAGCGATAACTATGGCGTCGCTTATGTCGCTGCTCATAGCAATCGCGATCTGTCCTCCTTCTATAAAGTGGCCGCCTTGTGGTCCGGGCAAGAAGGCTCGCTGCTGTTCTGGAGCTTTCTCCTGGCCATCTATGTATTCTCCGTTCTGATCGCCTATCGCCACAAGAACGGCGAGTTGATGCCTTACGTCGGTGTCGTACTGGCCGGCGTACAGCTTTTCTTTCTCACGCTCAACAACTTCATCGCCAGCCCGTTCAAATCGCTGGGCGTCGCAGGCGCCAATGGCGCGGTGGACCTGGTCGCGCGCAGCGACGGCAGCGGACTCAATCCTTTGCTGCAATACCCGGAAATGGTCATTCATCCTCCGAATCTCTATTCGGGCTACACCGGGTTCACCATTCCGTTTGCTTTTGCGCTCGCGGCGCTACTCGCGCGCTATCCCGGCGAGAAATGGATTCACCTCACCCGCAAATGGACCATGATCGCCTGGGCATTTCAGAGCGCCGGCATTTTGCTTGGCGCGCACTGGGCTTATGCAGTACTGGGCTGGGGCGGCTATTGGGGCTGGGATCCCGTCGAAAACGCTTCGCTGTTGCCATGGCTCAGCGGCACCGCGTTCTTGCACTCCGTCATGATGCAGGAAAAGCGCGGCATGATGAAAGTGTGGAATGTCTGGCTGGTCTTCTGCACCTTCCTGCTGTGCATTCTTGGTACGTTTCTCACGCGCAGCGGCGTTGTCAGCTCCGTGCACGCCTTCGCGCAATCGAATATCGGCCCCTGGTTTGTTGGATTCCTGGTGCTAACCATACTCGTTTGCCTCGGCGCGTACTGGAAGAACAAGGATTATCTGGCTTCGGAAAATCAGCTGGACAGCGTCGTATCCCGCGAATCGAGCTTCCTCTTCAACAATCTCGTGCTGCTCGTCTCTTGCATCGCGGTGCTCTCCGGCACGCTCTTCCCGGTTTTCTCCGAGTGGTTCACGTCCAATCGCATCAGCGTTGGTCCGCCCTTCTTCAATAAAGTGATGATCCCGATCGGGCTGCTCTTGCTGTTCCTCACCGGCGTGGGCCCGCTGCTCGCCTGGGGCAAAACATCGACAGAAAGCCTCAAGCGCAATTTCGGCTGGCCGTCCATCATCGGGCTGATCTCCGGAGCGCTGTTCTTCGCTTTGGGCGTTCGCGAATTTTATGCGTTGCTCTGTTTTATGCTCTGTGTCTTCGTGGCGCTCACCATCTTCATGGAGTTCTATCGCGGCGCCAAAGTCATTCGCTCGCGCGGCGGAGCTTCGCTGATTGAGTCCGCTTTTGACCTGACCATGCGCAACACTCGCCGCTATGGCGGCTACATCGCGCACATGGGTATGGTGCTTATCTTCGTCGGACTCGCTGGCGCAGCGTTCAACCGTGACGTGCAGAAAGAAGTCGAGCTTGGCACGGTCATCCAAATCGCTCCCTACGATTTGCATGTGCAGGGCTTCGACACCAAAGCTGAGAAGAATTACACCGCCGACCGTCTGATCATCGAAGTCATGAAAGCCGGCAAGCCATTGATGATGCTGTATCCCGAGCGCCGGAATTTTCCGGCCAACCAGGAAAATGGCACCATGGTGGCGATTGCATCTTCGGCCGTGCACGATCTATATGTCGTCTACGCCGGACGAAACCCGGAAACGGGCCTTCCGGTCGTCCACGTGTACTTGAACCCGCTAGTCAAATGGATTTGGTTCGGCGGGATGGTGGTCGTGTTTGGCACGTTAGTCGCTCTGCTGCCTAACCGCCGGGCAGTGCTCGTAGTTGCGGCCGGCACGCAGCCAGCTACGGACTCTTCGACGCTGACTCCAGCGTTGGCTCAGCACTCTATTTTGAAAGAAGGGCATGACTAAGAGACGAATTCTTCCGCGTGTCGCTCTCGGCTTCGTGGGCGCTGCGTTGTCGCTGGCCATTTCGCCCGCGGAGGCGCAACAAACCGACCGTGCCAAGCAAATCGGCGGCAAGTTGCTCTGCGGCGTGGGCACTCCGATTTGCCAGTGCAACCAAATCCTGACACAGTGCAACCACGTCGGCTGCCAGAACTCCACCGCGATGTTGAAAACGCTTGATAAGCGCGTGGCCAAAGGCGAGCCAGAAGAAACCATTCTGCAAGGCTTTGTCCAGGAATTCGGCACTGCAGTGCTTTCCGAGCCGCCCAAGACCGGCTTTAGCCTGGTCGCCTGGATCATGCCATTCTTCTATCTAATCGGCGGCGCAATCCTGGTCGTTTTCGTGATTAACCGCTGGAGTAAGCGCCCGCAGCAAAGGCTGGCGACGCCCAACCACGCTCCGGCCGTGTCAGCCGACTATCTCGAGCGCGCTCGCGCGCAATCCGCCCGGGAGACCGACGATTAATGATGCTTTCCGTCCTGGCCCTGGCTGCAAGCTCTCCCGCTTCTTCGGACTGGGCCATGCTTGGAGCTTGCCTGGGTCTTACAGCGGCCACCATGCTTTTCATTTTCTACATTCAGCCGGACGCCTCCGACCTCGCGCCGCATCGATCAAAGCTCGATCAGTTGATGGAACGCCGCGACACCATTTACGACAATCTGCGCGACTTGCGATTTGAGTTTCGCTCCGGCAAGTATGCGGAAGCGGACTACGAGACCATGAAAGCCTCTCTGGAGAATGAATTGGCCGCGGTGTTGGCCGAAGTGGATCGCGTCACCGATGCGCAGACTCGTAGGGCCCGCGCCATTCGGCCAGCAGATGCCGGGCGGAATCCGCAATGATGCGTAGACTTGGCGCGTTTGGCATTTTTGCATCGCTTCTCTGGTTGCAAGCGAGCACTGCGGCGGCGGGAACTCTTCACGGAACCGTGAACAATGGCACAACCGGCAAACCTGCTGCCGGCGTTCAGCTGATTCTCCTGCAACTGCAAGGCACCATGCAGCCGGTCGCCAACGTAAAATCTGACGCCCAGGGCCAGTTCACCATCGATAATGCGGGTATCGGCGCACAACCGATGCTGTTGCGTGCGGTATACAACGACATCAATTTTCATCAGCCGGTACCGCCCGGGAAAACCGAAATCGAGATCACCGTCTATGAGCCTACGAAAGATCCAAAGGCCATCTCCGTAATCTCGCGCATCGTGTTCTTCCAGCCCAATGGATCGACGCTGACTGTTGGCGAAGAGTTCGCCGTGCAGAACAATTCGCAACCGCCGAAGGCGTTTTTTCAGCCAGGCGGCAATTTTGAATTCAAGATTCCGGAAAACGCCAAGCTGCAGCAAGTGGCGGCCTCTGGGTCGGCGGGAATGCCGGTCGTGCAAGCGCCTATCGACAAAACCGGCGGCAGATACGCGGTCGCATACGCCTTTCGTCCGGGCGACAGCACCATTCGCTATTCGTATGAGATTGCTTATCCTGGGAACGCGGTTACCGTGCCGGTGCAATCGCCGTACGGCGCCGCCCGCCTGCTCGTGGTCGCTCCGCCATCCATGCAGATTAGCGGTGGAGATCTGCAGCCCGGTGGCCAGGAACAAGGCATGAATATCTACGGCCGGGAAAACGTCGCAGCCAATACCGCCATCGCCGTCAATGTCTCGGGCACGGCACCGCCTCCGGAGCAAGGACGCGACGCGCAGGCAGCCACTAGCGGCGAGATTCAAGTTGTTCCCGGACGGCTCGACGTTTTGAAGTGGCCGCTAATGGGTGGCTTCGCCGTTCTTTTTGTGCTTGGTGCCATTCTGTTGTCCCGCAAGCAGGTGGTGCTTGCTCGGGTATCGGCTGAGCCTGCCGCCTCGACCGCGGTGCCTGCGCCCCAACAACCGGCGCAAACTCGAGCGGCCGCTACCACGAACCTGGCAGAGATCGACGCGCAAGTCGGGACCAGCCTGGACTCACTAAAGGAAAGAATCTTTCGGCTCGAATTGCGCCGCCAGGCCGGCACGATTTCCGAGGACGAATACGCGCAAGAGCGCTCGAAAGCCGAACAAGTACTGCGCGATTTGCTGCGCGGCTAGCGCGTCATGGCGCATCGCAACCAACCCAGGAACGGGGCCGCTCGGTGATCGAGCCGGCTAGCGCGCCAGGAATCCGCTTCGACAAAATTGACAAACGCTACGGCGGACTCTATGCGCTGCGCCGCGTCTCACTGGAGATCGCCAAAGGCGAGTGTGTCGCGTTGGTCGGACGAAATGGCTCGGGTAAGACCACTCTCTTGCGTATTACGGCTCGCCTGGCCCGGCCAACCTCCGGAACCCTGGCGTTTGTCGGCGGCATTCCGGGTCACGATTCGCAGCTGGCGCCGGTCGGGTTCGTGGCCCACGCTACGATGGTTTACGACGAGCTTACCGCAGAAGAGAACCTGCTGCTGTTCGGCCGCTTGCTCGGAGTTCCTGAAGTCTCGACACGGGTCGCGGAGTTGCTGCGCGAAATCGGCTTGTACGACCGGCGAACGTCCATGTTGCGCACGTTTTCTCGCGGAATGCGGCAAAAGGTAGCGGTCGCGCGAGCATTGCTGCACCGGCCCGCCGTATTGCTACTCGATGAACCGGCCACCGGCCTCGACTCCGTGAGTGTCCAATGGCTGGCACGCACGCTGAAGCAATTGCGCGACTCCGGCTGCACGATTCTCATTAGCTTGCACGGGGAGTCAGAGATTTCGGCGCTGGCGACGCGGGCGGTGCGTCTCGATTCGGGCGCTGTTGTGGCAGATAGCGCGACCGGCGGCAGCGCGGCCGCAATCCTCAACTCTTCGGTGAGCGGATGAGCCTGCTCTCGAACGCCGCCGTATTACTGGGAAAGGAACTTCGTACCGAGTTTCGTTCACGCGAGCTGCTCACCACCACCGTCGTCTTCATCCTGATGGTCGTGGTGCTCTTCAGTTTTACATTCGACACATCCAGCGCAGAGTCGAAGAGATTCGCGCCGGGTTTGCTATGGCTGGCCTTTCTATTCGCGGCTTCGCTGATGCTACAGCCTTGCTTTCTGCGCGAACAGAATAACGACACGCTCAGCGCGTTGCGCCTTTCCGTGTCCGACCCGTTCGCGATTTTTCTCGCCAAGCTCGCCGCCAACACGCTGTTCCTGCTCCTTACCGAACTACTGATGCTCCCGGTGTTCTCGATTTTGTTCAATGTGCCCGCCGGCCCGGTCGTCGCTCCCCTCATCCTCGTTTTCTTTCTGGGCAGCCTCGGCATTTCCGTGGCCGGCACGGCGCTCTCCGCGATTTCCGCGCAAGCCCGCATGCGCGAATTGATGTTGCCGATCCTGCTGCTGCCGTTGCTTACTCCGGTCCTGATTGCCAGCGCCGAAGCGACCGCGGCTCTGCTCGACCCGGCCCACGCGTTTCGCAAGGACTGGGTTGGTTTCCTGGCCATTTTCGACGTGGTTTTTTTGACGGCAATGTGGCTTTTCGGCGAATATCTGTTGGAGGAATAGCCCGTATGGCGAAACGTGCGATTTGGGGCGCCCTGGTCGTGCTGCTGGTCATCGCAGCGGCGTATGCCTCCTTCTTCGTCGCTCCCACCGAAAACAGCATGGGCGAGATCCAGCGGATTTTCTATCTGCATGCTGCCAGCGGCTGGGCCGGCATGACCGCCTTTTTCGTCTGCTTTGTCGCCAACATTTTTTACGTGCTGGGCCGCAAACAAAAATGGGATTGGATTGGCGTTTCCGCCGCGGAAGTGGGCCTGGCGTTCACCACGGTTTTGCTGATTACCGGACCGATCTGGGCGCATCCCGTTTGGGGCATCTGGTGGACCTGGGACGCGCGCCTGACCTCAACGTTCATTCTGTGGATGCTGTACATTGCGTACCTGCTGCTGCGCGGCATGCTGGAAGAGCCGGATCGCCGCGCGCTGTTGAGCGCGGTTTTTGGAATCTTCGCGTTCATCGACGTGCCCCTGGTATTCGGCGCGATTCGCTGGTGGCGCACGCAGCACCCACAACCAGTGATTATGGGCGGGCCGGGCTCCGGCCTCGAACCAACAATGCGGAAAGTGTTCTTCTTTTCCGTGCTGGCCATGCACGCCTTGATGGTTCTGCTCTTGTCGGAGCGCTACCGGCTGGAAAAAACACGCGACGAGTTTCTGGAAGTGCAGCGGGAAGCGGAGGCGGGATGAAAAACCTGGACAGTATTTTTGCAGCGTACGCGCTGGGTTGGGGAGTTTTCTTTGTGTTTTATCTGAGCGTGGCCAGGCGCACATCGGCATTGCGCGGAGAAATCGAGCGGTTGAAGAATTCACGAGGAAAATAGCGTGGCCGGGAAGAAGCGCATCGGGATTGTGCTGTTTCAGCTGGGTGGGCCGGACTCGCTCGAAGCAGTAGAGCCATTCCTGCTGAATCTGTTTCGCGATCCGGACATTATTCCCATGGGGCCGCTGGGCTTTCTGCGCAACCCGCTGGCCAAGCTGATTTCGTCGCGCCGGTCGATTCCCGTAGCGGTGAAGTACGGGCAAATCGGGCGGCGCTCGCCGATTGGTCTGCTGACCGAACGGCAGCGGCGGAAGGTGGTGCAGGCGGTTTCGCCGTTTGTCGATGCGGTTGCGGTGACCGCGATGCGTTACTGGCATCCGCTGACCGAAGACGCGGTCGCGGCGCTGCGCCAGTCTGGATCGTTCGACGAAATAATTCTGCTGCCGCTCTATCCGCATTTTTCTTACGCAACGACGCTGAGCAGCTTGAAGGAGTGGCGGCGCGTCTGGGGACCGCCTGAAGTCGGTCCGCCGCAGAAAACCATTTCGCAGTTCTACAATCATCCGCTATACATCCAGGCGCTGGTGCAGCGCATTGGGTTGATGCTGCGGCAGTTTCCGGACAGCTCCAAGATTCATATGATCTTCAGCGCGCACGGATTGCCGATGAGCCTTGTTGAAAAGGGCGATCCTTACCCGAAGCAAATCGAGGAAACGGTGCGCTTGACGAATGAGCTAGGCGTGCAGCAGTGCTCGGGCTGGCCTAAGACGCATCTGCTGTGCTACCAAAGCCGCGTGGGACCCGCGAAATGGCTGCAACCTCCATTCACCGCGACCATCGAGCGACTAGGACACGAAGGCGTGAAGGAAATGCTCGTCGTGCCGATATCTTTCGTAACGGAGCACATCGAGACGCTGCACGAGATCAACATCGAAGGCCGCGCGGACGCGACGAAGTTTGGCGTCGAGCGCTTTCGCATGATGCCCGCAGTCGGCGATTCGCCGCTGTTTATAACGGCGCTGCGGGATTTGGTGCTGGAAGCGGCGGGTGTGACGCCGGTAGTGGAGCAATTGCAAGCGGCAGGCTAGGCGGCAAGCAACGCCGAGGACGCTGAGGTATAATTTCCGCCTGAGTTGGCTTTCATGAAAACGACATACAAGCAGGGTGTGCATCGTTTCGCCGTCTTCGTGGTGGCGTGGACCGTTTTGCTGTTCGTGTTTGGAGCGCTGGTCACTTCGAAGAATGCGGCGCTGTCGGTCCCGGATTGGCCAAAATCGTTTGGCACGTGGTTCCCATCGTTGCGGCAACTGGCCGGCGGAGCGTTTTTCGAGCACTCGCACCGCGTGATCGCCGGCGTTTTGGGCGTGTTCACGCTGCTGCTGGCCGTGCTGATCTGGACAAAGGACCAGCGGCGGTGGCTGCGGTGGTTCGGGGTGATTGCCGTTGCGGGCGTAGTGGTTCAGGCGGTCCTGGGCGGCGAAGTGGTGCGGCAACTGCTGCAATACTGGCTGCCGGTGTTGCACGCATGTTTCGCACAACTAGTTTTTGCGGCGGTGCTAGGCATTGCCGTGTTTACCAGCAAATGGTGGGTCGAAGAGCGGCCGCGTCTGCAGGATGCCGGCGCACCATCCATTCAGACGTTGGCAATTCTGAATGCGGCGGTCATTTTCTTGCAAGTCGTGTTGGGCGCGGGGTTTCGGCACTCGGAAATTCCTGTGTGGCCGCACATGGCCGCGGCGCTGGCCGTTCTGGCGACTGTGACCTGGACCACCGTCTCGCTGCGTAAGCGTTTTGGCGATTTTCCGGAAATGAAGCGCGCGCGCGCTTTGCTACACGCAATATTTGGCCTGCAGTTCCTGCTCGGCTTCGGTGCGTATTGGGCGAGGCTGGCTTCGGAAAAAACCGGCCCGACCTCGGCTACCGTTTTGTTGACAGTGACGCACACCGTGCTGGGGGCTCTGTTGTTTGCGCTGGCCATCCTGGTGGTGCTGATTTGCTACCGGTTGGTCCCGCGGGGCGGGGAAGTGGCCGCTGCGCAGGGTCAGGTAGTCGCCTGATGTCGACTGCGCGCACAGCGGAGTTGACGCTTTCTTCACGCGCCGGTGCGTACGTCGCGCTGACCAAGCCGGACGTATCGTTCCTAGTGATCATGACGACGGCTGCCGGCTATTACATGGCTGTGCGCGGGCCAATCAATTGGCTGAGCTTGATTCACACGGTGTTTGCCACGGCGCTGATCGCCGCGGGCACCGCTGCGCTCAATCATTACGCCGAGCGCGACTCGGATCGCTACATGCGAAGGACAGCGTCGCGGCCATTGCCCAGCGGCGTGCTGGAGCCGGGGCATGCATTGTCTTTCGGCGTTGCGTTGGCGATGGCTGGGGCGGTGGATTTGTACATCGTCGGCGGCTGGATGGCTTCCGCGCTGGGGATCGCCACATCGCTGAGCTATTTGCTGGCGTACACCCCGCTGAAGAAAAAGACGGTATGGGCGACATTCGTGGGTGCTTTTCCGGGCGCGATTCCGCCGATGATCGGGTGGGTGGCGGCTAGCGGCTCGTTGGATCGCGGGGCGTGGCTGCTGTTCGCGATTCTGTTTCTGTGGCAATTTCCGCATTTTCATGCGATCGCGTGGATTTACCGCGAGGACTACGCCCGCGCGGGGATCCTGATGCTGCCCGTGGTCGATCGCGAAGGGAAGCGCACCTTCCGGCAAATTATTCTGTATGCGGCGGCGCTGCTGGCGGTGAGTTTGCTGCCCACGGTGATGGGATTGGCCGGGATTCGCTACTTCTTCGGAGCCATGGTGGTGAGCACGGCGCTGTTGCAAGTGTGTTTGTGGGCAGCGACGTCCAAGACGAACACGCGTGCCAAGTGGCTGATGCATGCCACGGTGCTGCACATCCCGTTGCTGCTAGGCCTGATGGCTTACGATAAATTGCCGCGCTGAAGCGTCCCGAGGCTAATCCCGCATGCTGTTTTCCCACGCCGCACTCAACGCCTCGCTGAATGGAATCAGCGCTGTGCTGCTTACCGGCGGCTATCTGGCGATTCGCAACGGGAAACGCGAGGTGCACAAGCGATTCATGATTGCGGCGTTTGCGATGTCCAGCGCGTTTCTGGTTTCCTACCTGGTGTACCACTATCGCGTGGGCCATGTGGCGTTTAGCGGGCAGGGCTGGATCCGGCCGGTATATTTCACACTACTGATTTCGCATACGATTCTGGCGGTGGTGATTGTGCCGTTGATTCTGGTGACGCTGCGGCGCGCATGGGTAGAGCGGTTCGATCGGCACCGGGCGATTGCGCGATGGACGCTGCCGCTATGGTTCTATGTGAGCGTGACTGGAGTGATTGTGTACTTGCTGCTGTATCAGATTTATTCGCCAGCGGATTCGCGTCGTCCGGCAACGGTTTCTGTCTCCGCTTCACCCTCTTTGCCGCGCTGATACCCGGTTAAGTCCAGCCACGTCAGTGAGATACGCGTTATTACGGATTCTGCCTGATCGACATAGCATCCCCCACCCCCCTGTTTTTGTAAGTGCGGATTCTAAAGGACTTACGGCGCGAGTTCCTGCAAGTGTTGATTCTACTGGATTTGCGGGCGGACGATTGCGGCTGATTTCGGCTAAAACGCGGTGTTTGGCTGTAAGTGTTGATTATATTGGACTTACGGCGGTGTTTTCGGCGCGGGCGGCTCGGAGGGCACGATGTATCGTGCCCCTACCGGCGGGTGCTGATCGCCGGTGGAAAGTGCCGCGGTCCGAATAGCGCTGCAACAGGGCGTACGCGGTGGGATGGCCGTACAGTCGTCTTGAGGATTCGGGAGCCAGACAGATGCTGGCTCCATCCTGCTAGCGGGCGGCTGGGAGGGCGGCGATTACCGCGTTGGTGAATTCTTCGGTGCCGGCTTGGCCGCCGAGGTCGCGGGTTGTGTGCTTGGCTTCGCGGTAGACTTTGTCCAAGGCGGCTTCGATGCGGCGGGCTGTGGAGCGTTCGCCGAGATGGTCGAGCATCAGGATGGCGCTGAGGAGCAGGGCGGTGGGATTGGCCAAGCCCTTGCCGGCAATGTCCGGCGCGGTGCCGTGGACGGCCTCGAACATGGCGCAATCGTCGCCGATGTTGGCGCCGGGGACCACGCCGAGGCCGCCGACCAACCCAGCGGCGAGATCGCTCATCACGTCGCCATAGAGATTGGGGAGCAGGAGCATGTCGAACTGCTCGGGCTTCATGACGATTTGCATGCAGGCATTGTCGACAATCAGTTCCTGGTATTCGATTTCAGGGTATTTCGGAGCGACGGCGCGGATGGACTTTAGGAACAAGCCGTCGGAGAGCTTCATGATGTTGGCTTTGTGGATGGCGTGAATTTTTTTGCGGCCGTTGCGGCGAGCGTAATCAAAGGCAAAGCGCGCGATGCGGGTGGAAGCCTTCTCGGTGATGATTTTCAGGCTTTCGACGACGCCGGGGACCACTTCGTGCTCCAGGCCGGAGTAGAGGTCCTCGGTATTTTCGCGCACCAGGACGATGTCGACGTTATCGACGCGCGACTTTACGCCGGGGAGATTCTTGACGGGACGGAGATTGGCGAAGAGGTCCAGGGTCTTGCGGAGAGCGACGTTGACGCTGCGCGCGCCTCCGGCGATGGCCGTGGTGGTCGGGCCTTTGAGGGCCACGTGGTTGCGGCGCACGGAATCAATGGCAACTTGATTGACGCCGCCGGCTTCGTCTCCGACCGACTCGCCTCGAGCGGCGATTTCTTCCCAATCGATTTCAACTTTGGCGGCGTCGAGGATGCGGCGAACCGCTACGGCAACCTCGGGTCCGATGCCTTCGCCTGGGAGCAATGTGACTTTGTGTCTCATAGAGCATCTTATTGTATGCGAAGGGCTTTGGGCTGTCGAAACGCCGCAGATCAGGCGGTTTCCATGAAGGAACCTCGGCTGGAAGGCCGGCTTGAGCAGCGGTTTGCAGAGTTTGCTATACTGGTTGTGGGAAGAGCCTCGCGACTTGGTTCGCGAGCGGAGGCCAAGGAATTATGATTAGTTTGACCCCAGTAGCGAGCACCAAAGTGAAGGAAATCATGAGCATGCAGAGCCCGGTTCCAACGGCGCTGCGAGTCGCGGTAGTCGGCGGCGGATGCTCGGGATTTCAATATCACATGGCATTCGAGAACCAGACCAACGACACGGACGAAGTGGTCGATTTTAACGGTCTCAAAGTGGCCGTGGACCAGATGAGCTCGATGTACCTGGAAGGCGTGGAAATCGACTATATCGAGACGGTCGAAGGCGCCGGGTTCAAGTTCAACAACCCGAACGTGAAGAGCACCTGCGGGTGCGGCAGCTCGTTCAGCGTTTAAGGCAGCGTTTGCGTTAAGAAGGGAAGCCATGCGCTTCCAGATCGAACTTGTGGGCTCCTGAAGCTTTCCTCAGGAGCCCTTTTTCCATGGCATCCAAAACAACCGTCGGCATGGCCAAGTGGGACGCCAGGCATCGGGCGGCGGAAGAGTCTCCCGCCGAGCCGGCGAGTATCGTGCTGGAATTGTTGCCTTTGTTGCCGCAAGGCCCTGCGCTGGACTTGGCTTGCGGCACCGGGCGTCACGCGTTGCTGCTAGCGGCGCAAGGCCGGAATGTTGCGGCGGTGGATGCGTCTGGAGTGGCGCTGGGCATTCTTGAGGAGCGCGCTCGCGGCGCTGCGGTTCCGGTATCGCGCGCGCCTGAGATGAACGAAGTGCGGCGCGCGGCTGGTGCCGGGATGCAGCTTGTGCAAGAAGACCTGGAACGCGCGCACCTTCCCACAGCTTCTTTTGATTTGATTCTGTGCGTGCATTACCTGCAGCGGTCGCTGTTTGCACAGATGGAGCGAGCGCTGCGCCCGGGCGGGATGCTGCTCTTTGAAACCTACACGCGGTCGCAGTTGGCGTTTACGGGCGGGTTACGGAACCCGGATTTCCTGCTGGAGAATCACGAACTGCGCGGAGCGTTTCCCAAATTGCGAACGATTTTCCATCGCGAGCTGCGGGCAGGAAAGGGAATTGCCAGCCTTTTGGCGCAGAAGCCGGTTTGAACAGCGACAGCGTGCAAGATGAACACAATCGACCGCGGCGTGATTTGCAATCAGTGCAACGGCTTCGTATTCTAAAGTGCGTTAAATGAAGATAGCTCTCGCGCAGTTCAATCCCACGGTCGGCGATTTCGATGGGAATTCGGCGCGCATCCTGTGTTTGGCGGAACAAGCCCGGCAGCAGGGCGCGGACCTGGCCGTTTTTTCGGAACTTTGCCTGTGCGGGTATTTGCCCCAGGATCTCCTCGAACGTCCGGCGTTTATCGACCGCAATCAAGTGGAGCTGAAATCGCTGGCGGCGAAGCTGCCGTTGCCCGCGGTGGTGGGTTACGTGGGGCGCGTGAAGAACGGCAGCGGGAAGAATATCGCCAACAAAGCGGCGCTGATCGACGGCGGGCGCGTGGTGTTCGAGCAAGGCAAGATGTTGCTGCCCACTTATGATGTGTTTGATGAGTCGCGCTATTTTCAGCCGGCGGACCGGCAGTCGGCGTACAGCCTGGGCAACGAGACGCTGGGCATCACGGTTTGCGAAGACGCCTGGAACGACAAGAATTTCTGGTCAGTGCGGCGCTACGAGCGCGACCCGGTTACCGAAATCGTTGGGCAGGGAAGTACGGTGTTGCTGAATATCTCGGCTTCCCCGTACACCATCGACAAGCGGACGTTGCGATTCGAGATGCTGCGGTCGATTGCGGTGCACCACAAACGCCCGATTGTGTATGTCAATCAGGTGGGCGGCGACGACAGCTTGATTTTTGATGGCGCCAGCATGGTGGTTACTCCAGACGGAAAAATTGCGGCGCAAGCCAAGGCTTTTGTCGAAGACATCGTGTTCTTCGACACGGTGACCAGCAAAGGCGATTTCCACGAGCAGCCCAAAGAAGAGATTGCGTACGCGTACCAGGCTTTGGTAACCGGGACGCGGGATTACGTCAACAAATGCAATTTCAAGAAAGTGGTTATCGGGCTAAGCGGCGGTATCGACTCGGCGGTAGTGGCCTGCCTGGCCGTGGATGCCGTGGGCCGCGAGAATGTGCTGGGCGTGTCCATGCCGGGACCATTCTCGTCGGCAGGCAGCAAGTCCGATGCGGCGGCGCTGGCCCGGAATCTGGGCATCGACCTGGTGACCATTCCAATCTCCGATGTTTACGACGCCTACTGCAAATCGCTGGCTCCAGCGTTTGCAGGGCGGCAGCCGGACGTGACCGAAGAAAATATTCAGGCGCGCATCCGCGGCAATTATCTGATGGCCATGTCCAATAAGTTTGGCTCGATGGTGCTGAGCACCGGGAATAAATCGGAGTTGGCGGTAGGTTATTGCACGTTATACGGCGACATGGCCGGCGGCCTTGCGGTGATTTCCGACGTGCCCAAATTAATGGTCTACGAATTGGCGACCTACATTAACCGCGAGAGGGAACTCGTGCCTCGCGACACGATCGAGAAGCCGCCCTCCGCTGAGCTTCGTCCCAACCAAAAGGACCAAGACAGCCTGCCTCCCTATGATGTATTGGACCGCATGCTCAAGGCCTATATCGAAGACTTGCACAGTCCTCAGGAAATCGCGGATCGTTACGGCTTCGATGTGAAACTGGTTCGGGAGATTGCCCTGCGTGTGGATCGCAACGAGTATAAGCGCAAGCAAGCGGCTCCCGGGCTGAAGCTGACGTCTCGAGCGTTTGGCTTTGGCAGGCCGTTTCCCATTGCACAGCGATTTATCCCCTAACGAGTGAGGTACGGCGTGAGAGTTCGTTCTTGCTTGGTCGTTTTGTTCACAATCGTGTGCTTGGGCCCGCCAGCACGCTGCCAGCAGCCGGCATCGTCGCAGCCCCCACAGGCCGCTGCACCGTCACCCTTGCAGAAGTCCATCGAGGCGTATTTGCGCCATTTGTATGCATTCGGATCGAGTGTGGAGGTTCGTGTCGGCGTACCCAAGGACACGGAAATACCCGGGCTGCAGGAACTCAACATTGAGGTAAAGATTGAGGGCAACACCGAGAACGCGAGATTCTTCGTCAGCAAGGACGGCAAATACCTGCTGCGGGGCGACCTCTCGGATATTACCAAGGACCCGTTGGCTGAGACGCGGGCGCGGCTGGAGACCAACGACTCGCCATCGCTAGGCGACCCGAAGGCGCCGATTACACTGGTGGAGTTCTCGGACTTCGAGTGCCCCGTCTGCCGCAACCTGCACGACGGACTGCGCGGCATTTTGCCGAACTACCCGGCGGTGCGAATTGTCTTCAAGGACTTCCCGCTCGAGCAAATCCATCCTTGGGCCCGGACGGCGGCCATGGCCGGGCGCTGCGCCTACCAGCAAGACCCCAAGGCCTTCTGGAAGATGTACGACTTGATTTATGACGGCCAGGAGCTGATCTCGGCAGCCAATGCCTGGGGCAAGATGGTCGACTTTGCTGGGCAGGCTGGCGTGAATGCCGAGGTTTTCAAGACCTGCATGGCTAGCCCGGAGGCTGGGGCGGCTATCGAGGCCAGCCGCGCGAACGGCATGAAGCTGGAAGTTGGCAGCACGCCGACCATCTTCGTGAACGGGCGGCGGATTGTTGGGGCGGATTCCCGGCTCATCGAGCAGTACATCAACTACGAACTGGCGCAGCTCGCCGGGTCAAAATCAGAAGAGACAAAGGGAAGCAGCAAGAAGTAGGGGTGCCAAGGGCCGTAGAGGCTGGCTGGGCCGGGCTGGAGTCAGGCCGATTTCTTAGTTAACATAATATAACTTATAGGACTCTGTGTCAAGGGAAATCTGCAGGCTGGGTGAAGATTTCTTTGGCCCAGGCATGCTGTGGACCTCTTCTGCTAAGGCTGGGGCTCGCGCCAGCTATTGGTTGGGGTCGAAGCTCCTTGCTTGGCGATAGCTGGTGATGAATCGATGCTGGCGCGGGGGGTGCGCCAGCATCGGTCGCGATTGGCGAAGCCGCTGAGACGCGACAGAGACAATCCGCGGTCGACGCGAGATGCGGCGAACGTTCGACGGGCTGCTCGCCGACAAAACCCGTCGGCACGGATTCAGGTGAGGGAATTCCCTGCTGGGAAACTTCGCCCGAAGGGATGGGCCCTAGGGCTCCCCAAAGACGCCGGCCAGATCAGCACCGGATCAGCGATGAGTGGATTTGGCGGCGAGTGCCCCGGCGGCGGCGCCTATAGCTAGCCATTTGGCGGCTCGGCCTATGCGGCGAAGGAGGGTGCCTCCCTTGGCGGCTTGCAGGGCGGCATCGCGCTCTTTGCTTAGGGTGGCGGTCTTGATCTTTTCGTCGGACAGGTCGGCTTGGGCGGTGGTCAGTTTGGATTGGCAGGCTTTGCAGTCGAGGGTGAAGTCGTAGAGGGGTTTCAGATCTTCGGGTGGAATGACGACGGAGGGCGATCGGGTATCAGCGCAGTTCTTTGGGCTCAGCTTTCGTTTGGCTGCATCTGCACAGGCAGGAGTGCCTGTGCTACTGGCAGCGATTCCCGGCTGAGGCGCTGGTGCTTCAAAGGTCAGAGGCGTTGGTAGCGGGAGCTGGTTGGGCAGGTCGGCCAGGATTTGGGTGGGAGACTGGACGGTGCGTTTGGATTGGGCTATGGCGGCTAAGGATTGCTGGAGTTGGGCGTCGCGGTCGTGTTGGCGGGCGTCGGCTGCGTTTAGGGCTTGTTGGGCGCTGGCTAGCTGGGCGGCTAGTTGCGCGCGGTCGCGGCGGTCTTCGCGCCAGGAGATTACGATTACGGCGATGAGGACGAGAGCGAAAGCGATTTCGGCCAGGCGGATCCAGTTGGGCATGGGTGCTCTCCGGGTGAATTGGGTTCGACGGCCTGGTGCTCGCCAAGATCGCGTGGAAGGCCCGCGGTCTGAAGACCGCGGCTACAACTTGGTGACAGCTCGGCGCTTTGCAGCCTGGCCGCGACGGCAACAGGGATTGGATTCAGGCCCGCCGGCAAGATGCCGGCGCCACCAGATGGTTCGTCTCACGGCGCCGCGCGCGTCATAGATAGCGGGCTTGGCGGGCCAGGACTTGGGCTGGGTACGCGAGGTTGCCACCGCCGTTCCAGGCTAGCAAGGCGCGCGCGACGTCACCCTGCATGGCGTCGAGCTTTTTGCGCAGGACTTTGCAGCCGATGGCGAGGCCTTGCTCGGGATCGCAGAGCGCGGAGAGGAACGGGGAATCGAAGCCCGTTTCGCGGGCGACTTGTCCCATGACTTGCATTAGGCCCCAGGAGAATCCGCGGGCGTAGGCTTCGGAAGCGGAGACCTTATTATTTGTATATAAGGACGCGACGTATTTCGCGAAGAAAGCCGGCTCGTAGCGGATGGCCCAGGTGTTCCAACCAGACTCCTGCTCGATGATCGCGCAGACGAGAGATGGATCGAGCGATTGAGCAGCGGCGCATTTGCGCGCGATGGCGACGAGTTGGGCTGGAGGAGTCATTCGTGGCCGCATTTTTTGCTGTGGAGATCGATGAAGCGGACTGGCGGAGGTTCCTGCAGGGCAATTCCCTGCTGCTCGGCGATTTGGCGGAGCGCTGAGTAAATGTGCGGCAGATGATTGGTGGCAACGTCGGTGACGAAGGTACTGGCGATTTCACTGTCGCGCATGCGGCGGTGCAGCCAACGAAGAAAGAGGACGAATTGCACGCCGACGGGTACGATTGCGACGAGAATGGCGGACCAGTGGGCTGGCATGCGGTTTCCTTAGGGTGACGGCCCAGGCTTGTGCGCTTGAGGCCGGTGCTTACCTGTGGCGCGGCCGTGCGTCTCTTTTAGTGGAGGCGACTCGGTGCGCGATCGTTATGTGCTGCAGGTGTTGCTGGCTACGCTGGGTTGCGGCCTGTTGATGGCCGTCATCGCGCTTGTTGAAACGCCTTCGGATTTCTGGCAGCGAGCGGACTATGCGACCGCCGGCGCCTCGCCTCGTGTGGAACCGGTTCGCAGCAAGGCGGCGCTCGACGCAACACCACCGCAGGTTGCTGATTTCAAAGACGAATGCGATTTGCCCTTCCACAGCAAGGCGGATTGTCCGGACGAGCCGGCACAGCCGGACTGCGATCGGGTGAATGCTGGTGACAGGAAGTGCGTGAAACGCAACGCACAACCACAAACCGGTAAAATCGATCATTGCTAAGAGTGAGTCGCGGCTCAGTCCGGGAGCGACGTGGTGCGACTGTTTCTGTCGACGATGGGCCTTGTGGTGATTGCTGCTATCGCGCTGGGCGTTGGCGTCGCAGCTTCGCCCCGACAACAGACGACCCCGGCCGCTTCGACAGCTCAACAGGCCACCCTGCCCGGTGACGCGGACTCCAGACGGCTTCGCAACGAAATAGCTGGCATCGAAGGACTGTTGCCGCAATTTGTGGATCGTGGCGCGGCGCTTTACCTGTTGGCCCACCATTACGCGCGGCTCGGCGATACGAAAAAGTCCCTCGCGCTACTGAAAGAGTGTCTGGCGCTCGACGAAGGGTTCGATCCGTTGACCGCCCGCGCCTTTGCTGTATTGAAGAGCGATACGAAGTTCGACGGACTGGCCGAAGAGGCGCATCGCCGGTATCCACCGGTGCACCGTGCGCATGTAGCGTTCACCGTGCCGGAAGGCGACCTCTTTCCCGAGGGGCTTGCGGTCGATGCCGAGAAACGCCTTTTTTATATGGGCAGCATGCACCGGAAGAAAATCGTGAAGATCACGGAATCCGGTGAAGTCTCGGACTTCGTGAAACAAGATTTGTACGACCTGATGCCGGTGGGCGGAGTGCACGCCGATCCAGCGGACCATAGCATCTGGGCGGCCACGGATCCGGGCGAAAAGAACCGCTCAGAAATTGTGCACTTCGACGCGCAGGGCAAGCTGATTGAGCGGTATGCCGCGCCGGGTGCCGGCCCGCACGCCCTAAACGATTTGGTGCTGCGCGGCGGCAGTGAAATCTACACGACGGACACGTTCGGAAATAAGGTGTACCGATTCGACCGCAAATCGCACAGCTTTGCGGTGGAGACGCTCTCGCGGCCGGTGTTCGAGCCCAACGGGATTACGGTGTCGGGCGACGGAAGGTTGCTCTACGTCGCAGACAACCTAGGCGTGATCCGAGTGGACCTGGGCAACAATGAATCGCGCGAAGTGAATCCCGGTGCGCACAACACGCTGGCTGGCATCGACGGCTTGTATTGGTACAAGGGCGATCTTGTTGGAGTGCAGTACGGCACGGGAGCATTTCGCGTGATGCGTTGGAAACTTTCAGCTGACGGCCGGAGCGTGACGAACAGCGAGGTGCTCGAACGCGGTACGGAGATGGTTGACGATCCGACGACCGGCGCCATTCTGGACGATAAGTTCTACTTCATGGCCAACACCGGAATCTACAACCTGGAAGACGACAAGGTTATTGATCCTGCAAAGCTGGAGCCGGTGCACATCGCGGTTATCCCGCTGCAGTGAGTGCTAGACGATTTACAGAAACGTGCCGGGGATGGCGCCGAGTGTGCCGCCCAGCGTGGAGCCTAGGGCGCTGAAGAAGCCGCTGGGGCGGGACGCGTTGGCGCGGGCGTTGAGCAGTTCCGCGGGAATGCCCAGCGTGCGGCCGAGAAGATTGGTGTCCACGCCGAAGAGGCCGGAGAGGCCTTGCAAGGCGGCCATTTGCCGTTGGAAGGCGGTGTTGCTGAAGGCCAGTTGATTCTGCTGGGCCTGGTTGCCTTCGGCAATTCCCTTCTGGCGGGCGAGATCGTCAGTGAGTTCGCTGAAGCCGGCGGAATTGTTGGTGCGTGCGGCGCGATTCATTGCGGATTGCTGCAGCGAATCGAACGCGCTGGCAATCGCGCCTTGCGAATTGTTGGTGACGGCGGCCTGGTCGGCCGGGCTCAGGCCGGGATTGTTGGCGATATTTTGAAATTGCGAGTTCAGCAGGCTGCCGGTTTGTTGCTGCTGGCCGAAGAGCTGCTGATTCAGTCCATTGATGCTGGCCAGCTGCTGATCGGTGAGCTGGCGTGTCTGAGCTTGTGCACCGCGTCCCATGGTGAAACCTCCCGAAAAGTGGTCTTACTTCCCTGCTAATTTTTTGCAGTACGGCGTCCAGGTGTCGTCGCGTTGCCAGCCTAGACGGGCCAGGCGGCGGCCGAATTTACCAGCGATGGGCGGCGGCAGCCAGGCGTGGACGTCTTCGAGGCCGCGTTGCCAGGCGTCCTGCTTGGTGGCTTCGTGCAGCGCTAGTAGTGATAGCCAGCGTTGGCGCGGAGTGCCTTGGTTCGGATCGAGCAGCAAGTAGGCTTCGGCGGTGAGCCGGAGAAAGGCTGCGCCTACGACCTTGCTGGATGGAGTGGTGCTCTCCCCTGTAGTGGCGCAGCATGCTGCGCCACTACAATCGGAGGCTTCCTCATCGCCTGCCAAAACCAGCTTTGTGACGAAGAGCGGGTGATTGAGATCCGGCAGCGCGTAGTCAAAGCCTTGCGCGGCGTGGATGGCACGCAGGGAGTCGAGGTCGCTTTCTTGGTATGCGCGGATTTGCATTTCAGTAGCACAAGCACTCTTGTTTACCCTGAGGAATGAAGGGCCTGTGTGGTTCAGGGCTTGCCGAAGCTGCAACTACTCTTGCTCGTACGGCTCGAGCGACGCGCATACGTTTTGCGATTGGATTACGCTGCACAGGCAAGAGTGCCTGTGCTACTGGGAAAAACCTAGGACGGGCACGGCAATGCCGTGCCCCTACAACTGCCGCCTTCGCGGCAGCACAAAGCAGCGGAGTCAATTACAAAATGGTTTGGCGGGTGACGCGGGCGCCGGGGCTGGTACCGAAGCCGTTGCCGCTGCGGGGGACGCCGTTGACGAAGGCGCCGCTGCCGGTGCTTGGCAATGGCGCTGGGCCGGCGCTACCGCCGCCGGTGATTGGCGTTGGCGGCGAGCCGAAACTGACAGGCGCCGAGGGCAGTGAGCCGATGTATTGCGAGTATGCCCGCCAGTAGAGCGTTTGATTGCCGAGTTGCAGGTACAGGCTGCGCGATGCGCCGAGAAAATAGACGCGCGGGGCGCTGAAGGCCGGCGTGGTGTCCGACTCGGCGAAGTAGAACAGGCCGGGGCGCGAGTCGGACGGGTCGGTGATGGAAATGTCGAACCAGCCGTTGGAGGATTGCACGGCGATAGAGGCGACGGGCGATGGAGATGGCGACGGCGTGCTGGGATCGACGCCGGAGCTTTGGCTGGCGGCGTTGACCGCGGACACAATCTTCGTGAGCGTTTCGTAAAGATACGGGTCGCGGTCTTTCAGCGGGGCAAGTTGGGATACGGTCAGCATGTTGTTTTCGTGAGTCGCACCTCTGCGAGGGCAGATAAAAGGAAAAAGGCCCAACCGGAACTGGGCCTTTTCAGAAACGTCGGTTTTTGGGAAGTATCTTAAACCGTGGCTTATTTACGGTCGGAAGCCGTCGCTCGCCGCTTTGGCAGGTTGTGGAGACCTACTGAAATCAGTGCCACGCAAATTACGCTAAACAGCAGCATCGGAAATATCATTTGGGCCTCCTTTTCCAAGCTCTTTCAGAGCCAACTCTGCTTCTCCTTCTATTCTCATGCCACAGTATAGCGCGAACTGCCTATGGCAATTCGATGCCGCCGCCGACCAAGGTTGGCGCGACTACTAGGTTCTCGGCGGCAGGATCGGCCCGGCTCACCGTCAGTGTCAGCTGATACGAACGATTAGAATGGAACTGGACTTGGTTACATTGATGGTGCCAGAAGGCTGACCCATAGCCGGATGTCAGAACCCAGACTCCGCCGCTGTTGTTGTCTTCGGTTGTCCCGCTTGCGCGGCAAACTTCCTTGCCGCCGTGTTGCTCCCGAATGACGGCTTGAATGGGAATGCGGAGCTGCTCGAGGTCGTGCCATTCCTTCGAGTTGTAGGCTACCCTCGGGGTCAGTTCCAGAAGCAGATCCATCTCTTCCCCGGGCAGACCCAGGAAAAAATACTGGTATTCTCCCGCTTTGGACAGAGGAATATTGCCCAACTGCGCTTCATAGCGTGGGTAGCTGAAAAAGCCTCGATCCGTGAACGTGCCCGGGCCTTGATAGCGGTATTTTGCCCAGGGCGTCCAGAGCCACAGAATCAAACAGAAGAATGCGGCTGCACTCAGGGCCAGCGAGCCCCTTTTGAGATGGGCATGCGTTTTATCCTAAACCAAAAAACATCGCTATCCATTCTGGTGCAGCAAGCTGCGCCATTACAAGGAAAGTGCTAATTCAGGCCGCGGACTGGGGACCAGGGGTCGGGCCTCACGCTGGGCGTGAATTTTTGCA
>Ga0137403_10000447_pt1 | contig 53186 bp, 47 predicted proteins | sample CZOMad2_1_16fung_FD_122057 | JGI IMG/M metagenome (GOLD analysis project Ga0137403, IMG submission 122057) | Vadose zone soil fungal communities from Angelo Coast Range Reserve, California, USA - CZOMad2_1_16fungal (Hybrid Assembly) | ecosystem: Environmental > Terrestrial > Soil > Vadose zone... | reverse complement strand
GAAGCACCCGTACAAAACGCAGGTAGACTCCTCCAGGCTTAGCACTCGAGCCATGTCTTCGGCCACGCCTCGAGCAAACTCCTGATGATAGCGATCCCCGACTTGAGGATTCGCCTCCATAATGATGCCAGGCTCAGCATCGTCCACTCCAGCCTCCCAGGAACCTTCTGTGCTAATCACGTTGCCGGCCGGATCAAGTTCCTTTGAGTCTTCACCGAAGTACCAAACATTTCCGTAGATGTCCTGGGCATACCAGTCGAGAGTGTCTTCGACTAAAATTCCATTCTCGAAAGCCTGGTCACGCACCTCAGTACATTTAACACCGAGGATTCTCTTGGTCTGGTGAGTGACAAAAGTCTTGTTACTGGAAGGAATTCCGTCCTTCTCTCCTTCGTAGAAAAAAGTGGTTCCTGGCCTAAGCGGAAAGAACTTGTTGTTCACTTCCCTGACGAAGTTAGCAGGGTCCACACTGAGCTCATTCGCAGCAGCGATAGAAGCCATCGCTACTATTATCGCCAGCGCGCTCGTTAGTGTGACCAACGATTGTTCCTTTTTCATCGTTTGACCTCCTTTGTTAGAATCACATCAAATCTACGATTCTACGCCGCGGAATATTCCGCTCAATAGTGGTGAGTTCAGTAAGTGAGAACCTGCGACCCACTGGTTTTCGGCCAGATGGTCCAAGTAAGTGGACTAGCCTGACCGCCAAAGCTAAGTCCTTTAAATCCAATAGTGGTGAGCCGAGCGGGACTCGAACCTGCGACCCACTGGTTAAAAGAGCGGCTAAGCCGATTCCTTCCAGTCACGCTTCTTGAGATCTATTAACATTTTTTCGCAGGTTGCATCCGCCTCGGAGCTACTTTGTAACATCCATTCATATCTGCTTTCTGGTATTCGGGTCTCAATTTTGTCACAGAACGGGAGCGCGACAGAATGGCCTGTGCTTCCCCACAGCGGACAGAGACCAATCGCCTGGATTGAGGGCAGCGGAACTCGGGATTGCGCCAGTCAGATGGGCGAAGGCGCAAATTTCCGACGCAGAATCAAAAGCCCCCTAATCGGCCTCAATGGCAGACGATGACTGGGCCTGACAATTCGCAGCGATACCCATTTGGCGTGGGCTTTAGATGAGGCAGTTGGCACTATTGAGCTAGCTGCTCAACATTGATATATTAGGCGCCGATAATCGAAGCACTCTTTTCATTTGTCCAGTTGATTGTTCTTAGGGCGGGTTTCTACCCCTGGTTCTCGTTACCGTCTCTCTCCAACGACGTGAGCGGCGAATGAGAGACTGCATCCGTGACTTCGCAACAGACCTCTAATTGATACTCGAAGCCCTCTCGCCCTGATGGGAGCGGGGACATCCATTCGCAGGAGCTTACCCATGGAAAAGAAGAGAGACGTTATTGTTGGTATTGGGGGAGCCGCTGGAGACGGATTAGACAAGTCCGGCGACACGATAGCGAAAACTTGTAGTCGACTTGGCCTCTATGTAACTGCCTACAATAGTTACCAATCGGTGATTCGCGGCGGCCATATTTGGCTGCGAGTGCGCATAGCCGAGGAAAAGGTCTCCTCGCATGGGGATCATCTGAATGTGCTGATCGCACTGAATCAAGATTCTATAGAACGCCACGCCCGTGAGGTCGAACCCGGTGGCGCCGTCATATACAACGCAGACAAGCTCACCTGCGACTCAACGCTCATTAGCAGCCAGGTACTGCTTGTCCCATTGCCCATTAAGGAGCTAACCAAATCTTTTGGGCGCCTTCCACCGATAATGCAAAACACTGTAGCGCTGGGCGCCCTCCTCTATCTGCTCGGACTGGAATTTGACATGGCAGCAAGCGTGTTGGCGGATACGTTCAAGCACAAGGGCGACGCAGTCGTGGAGCAGAACGTCCGGGTCGCACGAGCTGGATACGATTACGCGAAAGATATTTCTGTTCCGCTTGGCTACGAATGGGATTACACGCGCATCAAGAGACCCTTCATCACTGGTAATGAGGCTTTCGCCTTAGGTGCAGTTGCAGCCGGCTGTAAGTTTTACTCAGCATATCCAATGACGCCAGCTTCATCCATCCTGCACTGGATGGCCGCGCATGGAGCCAAGTGCGGCGTGGTAGTCAAGCAGTGCGAGGATGAGTTGGCCGTTGTCAACATAGCTATAGGCGCGGGGCACGCTGGGGTACGAGCGATGTGCGGCACGTCAGGCGGCGGATTTGCCCTGATGACGGAGGCCATCGGACAGGCTGGAATGATCGAAGCGCCGGTAGTGATTATCGAAGTCCAACGAGGCGGACCATCCACCGGTATCCCTACCAAAACGGAGCAAGCTGATCTCAATCAGGTTTTCGGCGCGTCCCAGGGCGATTACCCTCGCGCTATCATTGCGCCAACCGATACAACCGACTGTTACTACACAGCGGTCGAGGCACACAATCTTGCGGAGAAGTATCAGCTTCCGGTCACAATCATTTCCGACTTGCTGCTCTCAGAGCATCCGGAGACCATCGAGGCTGATGCTTTACGCCACGATGTGCCGATCGAGCGTGGTGAAATCGTTTCCGATTGGTCTAACGAGAAGGGGAAGTTCAAGCGATACACATTCACCCGCTCGGGAGTCTCGCCACGCGCTTTGCCTGGCTCGGAGGGAGCGATGTATGTGGCAGCAACCGACGACCACGACGAAGAAGGCGTTGTGATCAGCGATGTCTTCACCAACCCGCCCATCCGTCGCAAGATTCAAGAGAAGCGCATGCATAAGCTTGACAAGGTCTTGCAGGAACTCACTCCGCCTAAACTGGAAGGCCCACCCGATGCTGAGGTCACTCTGATCGGCTGGGGCTCGACGAAGGGTGTGATTAGTGAAGCCATTGCTTTACTTGCTGAGCAGCGCGTCCGCGCCAATCATCTTCAGATCAAATACCTCTATCCTTTTCACGCCAGCGAGGTGAGCGAGATTCTCCGCGGCACGAAGCGCACGGTCTGCGTTGAGTGCAATTACACCGGGCAGTTCGCGCGTCATCTGCGTGCTGAAACCGGCTTCGGTGTTGATGATCTGATCTTGAAGTACGATGGTGAACCGTTCGAACCACATCACATTGTCGAACAACTACGCGCGATTCTTGAAGACCAGCCGCGTTCGACTGATGTCACGCTGGAAGAGGCGCGAGAGATGGGCTATCACTACATTCGTGTGCACCTGGCGGATAAAGTACGACCCGGGAAGATTGAGAAGATTGAGGAGAGTGAATACGGCGAGCCATTGTGGCAAATTGAGATGGTAGCCCGCGACGGCGGCGAAAAGCGCGGCGATTTGTCTATCGGGACCGCCACGGGCTCAACTTACTCATGGCAAGCTGTTAAAGCTCTGACAGCAGAGGCAGGATAAAGAGTCGTGAGTCTGGAGTCGTGAGTCGTGAGTCTGGAGTCGTGAGTCTGGAGTCGTGAGTCATGGCGATTCTCCTTGACTCCAGACTCCAGACTCCAGACTCCAGACTCCAGACTCACGACTCCAGACTCCAGACTTCAGACGCGGAAGGAGACGCAGATATGGCTACAGTAATTGAATTGCCCATCGAAACCTACGCAAGTGAGGTTGAACCAGACTGGTGTGCAGGGTGTGGTGATTTCGGAGTGCTGCGCGCGCTCCAAATCGCTGTTGGAAGGTTAGGAATTGAGCCCAAAGACTTGATGATCGTGTCCGGCATCGGCTGCTCATCGAACTTGCCTGGTTTCATCCATTCCTATGGGGTGCACAGCTTGCACGGACGTGCTGTGGCTGTCGCCACAGGAATCAAGCTCGCCAATCATGCCTTGAACGTAGTAATTACTGGCGGAGATGGCGATGGTTACGGAATCGGCTTAGGACATTTCATACACGCGATGAGGCGCAATCTGGATTTGACCTACATTGTGATGAACAACCAGATTTACGGACTAACCACCGGTCAGGCCTCCCCCACAACGATGAAAGAGGTGCGCACCAAGTCCACGCCGTTGGGCAATGTTGAACTCCCGATTAACCCCCTCGCCCTGGCGCTCGTCTCTGGGGCAACATATGTAGCGCGTGGTTTTTCAGGTGAGAACAAACATCTGGCGGATCTCTTTGCGGGAGCCGTCGCTCATAAAGGGTTTTCGCTGGTAGACGTTTTCAGCCCATGCGTTACTTACAACAAGATAAATACCTACGATTATTTCCGCAAGCGCAACTACAAACTTGAGGTCGAGCCTGGCTACGACGCGAACAATGTTGAGCTCGCATTAGAGAAATCATTCGAGTGGGGTGACCGTATCCCGATAGGTGTCTTCTACCAAAACCATCAGCCAACATATGAGGATCAGGAAGTGGCGCTCCGGAATGGCCCTTTAGTCCAGCAAAAGCTCGGGCTGAATAAAGAGACATTCGATGAACTTATGGAGGAGTTCACCTAAAGCGTTCCCGTTGATGAACTGAGTTTTCGTGAGCGACAGCTGAGCTTTACACAATGCCCCGCATGATTGGGCACAGATGACCGGGGGCTTGATTCTTCCGCGATCTAATCGACATCAAGGCCCAGTTCTTCGCAAATCATTTCCTTCACGGGAGGCAGCGCCTCTGACACGGCACAAACCTCGTAATCCTCGATTCTGTGCTCCCAACATGCGTGTTCTTGCTTTACCGCCCACTCCGTCCGCAGCACGAGTCCTTCGAACTCACCGTCCTCGCGCATTAAGATCATGCCGTGGCCTTTGCCATTCGGGCCGACGAACTCTGCTATTAAGACTGGGAACATCATCTTTTTTCTCCGTCGGTTTTGCGTGGTGAAGTCTTCTACGAATTTCAATTACTCAGGCAATCCGCGCCTTGCAAAAATAGACAGCCTTCCTTTGGCGGCTGAATAATAATGCTGGAACAATTCAGATTCAAGGGGAAGCAGCAGAAATAAGTTCAAGGTGTTCACAATTGTGAACACAATAAAGGCGTCACCGGCTACGCTGAAGAGTAAAGCAACCTCAGGTAGTACCGAGCAACTAATTCAAATTTTTTGTGTATTCATCAACGTTATTCTCCTGGATGATGACTTTCGGAATGACAATCGAAATCAAAGACACGGTCAAGAACGCGTTCCTGTCAGTTTGCAGGAAGCGGGGATTGAGGACTTCCGTTTCCATGATTGTCGGCATACAGCTATTACGCGGATGATTCAGGCTGGGATACCAGCGACAGAAACAATGAAGATCTCCGGCCATACTCAGTTCGTCACGTTCGCGCGTTACGTCGGTGTCAACGAGCAGCGGCGCGAAAAGGAGCAGCAAGGCTCGCCGAATATATTACGCAATCCGGCGCGAACGAATTGCAGGAGCTAGTGCTTTAGGGGCCGTTAGTTTATCTCATTGACGCCATCAATATGCTAATCAGTCTGGATGCTTATCCAATGAGGATGCTAGAATTAAGAAGCAGGTGAGACCATGTCCCTCAGACTAAAGGCAATTTACAAGGATGGAGCATTCGTGCCTATATCAAACGGCGAGAAGTTAAATGTGTCGGAAAACGCGGAAGTCGAAATAACCGTGCATGATCCTTACGGCTTGCCGCCGACGGCAACGAGCGACGAAGAGCGGGAACGCGCCTTACGCGAATTGTTCGCAAGCTGGGACGCGCACCCGCTTCGTTCCGACGCTCCCCGTCTGACCCGTGACGAGATGCATGAACGCCGTTGACACGAATGTTTTGATCTACGCGCGTGACCCACGCGACTCTGTTAAGCAGCAAAGAGCGCGCGCGCTCACCGCCAACCTGACAGACGGTGCGCTGCTTTGGCAAGTCGCGTGTGAGTTCATCGCCGCGTCGCGCAAACTTACGACGGTCGGTTACACGCAAGCGCAAGCGTGGGGCGAGTTGGAGCAATTGCGCGTGCTGTGGAAGCTAATTGTGCCTTCAGAGAACGTCTTTGTGCGCGCCGAAAAACTGACGGCAAACCACAACCTTTCGTTCTGGGACGCGATGATCATCGCGGCGTGCATGGAAGGCAGTATCACGCACCTTTACACGGAAGACTTTGACAATTCGGTCAAACATGCGACGGGCGTCGAAATCGTGAATCCGTTTTGACGCCGCGCTTCAGCCCGCGACACAGCGCAGACGGTTATCTCGCAGAGCGGAAGGTGATCAGAATGAAGCGGATGGCCATAGAAGTCGCGCCAAGCGGCCCGCGGGCCCACCGGAACCGGCCCCTTGGTTTTAGTTAGAGACACCGCGCCGATTCTCACTCTCGTGCATGCATAGTTGCCACGCCTTTCGGAACCTATCTTGAAAGTTAGGCCTAGAAACACTAGTTTTGGAAATTCCGCTTTCGAAAGTGTACGCGGTGCCAAACCCGCAACAATATAAGTTGCATCTGGCGTCCTGGAACGGAGCCGACCATCCGCTCGGTAAGAGGCACTGGGTCCCGCATCCCCATGCGGTCACGATGTAATGACCGGCGAAATTCGGCTTCTGAACTGCTGCCTCCCGAAGCCGCGTGTGGTACATGCGTGCGTCAGGATCGCGTAAATCCAGAGGGGCGTTCTTACCTATGTATGCTTCTATTACCGGGTAGTCTTTAAAGCGCGGCCTGCCAGCTTGCGCCGCGGCAGGCTCGACGAAAGCGAAGAAGGTCAAGACTAATGAAAGGAGTATCCGCATTTAGCAATTCGGTTTAGCTGTGGCTCGCTTGATTATCAAGCAATTGGACTTTGACATTCAGGAGCTGGTCGAGGCGCGTGAAGAGGTTTCAGATTTTAGGGTTAATCGTTCGGATATACCAGTGACCAATACCGCTCTTTCGTGCTGCAATTGATCCATCCTGGATTAGCTCTTTCATCATTCGGTCCAACTCACTGCCGCGCACTGTCGCCATGCCTTGCTCTTTCAACTGGGCTTCAAGTCGAGTGCTGGACAATTCGGGTGTTTGGTCGCCCTTGGGAAGAGCCCGCAAAACGGCTTTCACTGCTTCTAACAACTCGGGATTCAGCCTAATGCGAGGACGTTGATCTGCAGTTGGAAACTTAGACATCCCTTTCAGGGTCACTTCTTGGTACGTTAGAGGGAAACTTGGAGGGAATCTGACCTCCCACGAGTGCATCACCTCTTAAAATCTTCAAGTTTCCTAACAAATTGACTTGAGCCGAGCAGGACTCGAACCTGCGACCCACTGGTTAAAAGCCAGCCCAAAGTCGTTTTGCTGGGTTTCAGTAGTCGCACCTAGTCTCAACTTGTTGCATGTTTCTGCCTAAAACCATTACATTCGACAGTCAGTAGTTTTCAGTAGTTGCGCGTGGTTCGCACACTATCCGCACACTGGAAATGGACCAGGCGAATGAGTGAGCGTGCGCACTCTCTCGGCCCATAGGCGGGCTCTTGAGGCCTTTAGGTGTAAAGTTGTGGACTTTTGGAACTCTTCAATTTTATGGAATCAGAGATCGACGTCGTCAAAAAAATAGATTGCGAGCGCGCGGAAGAACTACTTGATGCGCTAGGTCCAAGAAGTGAACATTTTAGGGATCGACATGACCCTTCGCGAAGATACCAGCAATTTATCTTTAGAGGCCATGAAGATGACCGTTTTGAGTTGGTTCCGACTGCCTTAAGGATAAGGAACCCAAGGTTTAAAGATGTGTTGATAAAATCAAGGCATGGTTCTGGTACTTGGGGAGTGGTTGAAAGCGAGCCGGCGGACAAAAACAAGGAAAGATTTGTTGAAGCCCACCACCCGACAATTCGAGTTCGCCATCCATTGACGCAACTCTGGCTCAATCGGGACCAGATCCGTTCTGAAATGCTAATGCTCATTGACTTCTTTCAGTTCGCGGATGCAGGCGGGCTACCCTTACCAGAAGACAGTCGTAGTCTGCGATTCTCGTTCGAAGAGTGGCTGATTTCGTTCTCTGGCATGTACCGAAAGGATAAAGCGAATCACGGCCTAAGATGGCCGCCCCCCAACCTTTTGTCGATTATCGCATTGGCTCAACATTACGGTGTTCCGACTCGATTACTTGACTGGACCAGAAGCGCCTACATTGCGGCATACTTCGCCGCTAAGGGTGCTGTACAATCGACAAATTCGGACGCTACGCATCTCTCAGTTTGGGCTTTCAATAGTCAGTTTTACAGAGTTAGAAGAAAGCTCAATTCGGATCAGGAAAAAGTAAAGATCATTACTGCCCCGGCTGCTGGAAATCCGAACCTACACTTACAAAAGGGCCTCTTCACAATATATCAGCCCGAATCACTTCACCCTGGAGACCCCGTTGATCGCAAGCCGCTGGATCGCGCCATAGGACCATACGGAGTTGTGCCACTTTTTTTTCGTTTTCGCTTACCGCTAGTCCAAGCAAACAAGCTTCTCCAGTTGCTGTTTCTCGAGGGAGTTAGCGGAGCCAGTGTCTACGCGGGTTACAAGGGAGCGGCTGAAGCCACAACAGAACATATGTACTGGGATAATTGGGATAGGCCCGGAGACATCTGGCAACACTTTGCGTCGGTGGACTAAAAAAAGCGGCAAGCCCGAAAGCCTTGCCGCTCGTTGTTGTGTGGGATTTCGTTTAGTTTCCGTAAAGTACGCCAGCGATTCTGTCTTTAGCTGATTGCTGCGCCCTTTTCCAGAGGGGTGGCTTCTTTTAGATTCGAAGCGTGAGGCGGGACAAATCTAATACACTTGATTACTAGGCCGCGCTTCCGAGCACCCGCGCCACATTCAACTGCCTCATTCAACCATTACCTTTCACTGAGAGCAGCCTCTTTCCCGAGATTTCGCACACTATTCGCACACCAAAAGCGAAGAGCAGCGCTCTTGTTATCAAGGAACTGCTCCTAACTTGTTCATTCGATTGGTGAGCCGAGAAGGACTCGAACCTGCGACCCACTGGTTAAAAGAGCCTTCGAGCCGATTACAACCAGTTAGGGCTCTCTAGATCTATTAACATTTTACACAGGTTGCAGCCGCTTCGGAGTACATCTAGTAACGGCCATTCATATCTGTTTGCGGGTATTCGCGTCACAAATTTGCCCACAAAGAATCTGCGCAGTCCACTCATGGTTTGCTCGACGAGCCACCAACCAGAGATTAGACATCTGCTTTCAGGTTCGTCGCTTGTGATACGTCAGCTTCGTCCCGTTTCAGATGCGAGGTGAATTCATTGGTTTAATATGTTCAGGTATGCTTGCACTGCACTAAATAGTCCCATCTCCAGGGCATCCGCTACCAAAGCATGTCCGATGGAAACTTCCAGAACGTTTGGGATTGAGCAAAACTCACCCAAGTTCTCTAGATTCAAATCATGTCCCGCATTCACTCCAAGCCCAACTTCTTGAGCCGCCTTTGCCGCACGGGTAAACTGCTCTAATACTGCTTCAGCTTTAACGCTGCCGTAGGCTGCGGCGTAAGGTTCGGTGTATAGCTCTATGCGATCGGCGCCAACTTCCCTCGCTCTTTCAAGATGAGCGCTGTTGGCATCCATAAATAAGCTGACTCTAGTTCCCGAGTCTTTCAACTCTTCGATAATCGGTCTCAAACGTTCACCATCTTCGGCTAGATTCCATCCATGATCTGACGTGAATGCATCGGGACTGTCAGGCACCAAAGTACATTGGGTGGGTTTCACCTTGCGAACTATCTCCATAAACTTCGCAAAAGGATTTCCTTCAACATTAAATTCAATGTTTGGTACAGCTGCGAGCAAATCTGCGAGGTCATAAACATCAGAAGGCTTTGCGTGGCGCTCATCAGGGCGCGGGTGAACAGTAATGCCATGCGCTCCCGCGCTTATACAAATCTGCGCCGCTTTCGTGACACTGGGAATGCCGATATTCCGTGCATTTCTTAGTAGCGCAACCTTATTAAGGTTGACACTAAGTTTGGTCAATTCTGTTTTCCTCCATTTTCCTTTTTTGGGACGTCCAAGCCCGCTGTGCCGATAACTTGCGCATACAGACGCGGGTCGGAAGCGCCATTCAGTCTGGTTCAATCGCTCTACTTCCAGGCGCGTTCTGATATAAGGTCGTGCTGCTTTCTTCTTCGCCGCGCAACTGAGAAATCAGGATGGTACCAAGGACCAGCGCGGCTCCGCCGATCTGCATACGGGTGAGCGATTTTTTCAGCAGCAGAAAGTCCAGGAGCATGGCCGAGACCGGGCTAAGCAGCCCGAGAATTGCAACCGTCGAGGCCTTCATTTTTCCGATGCCTCGAAACCAGAGGGCGTAGGCGATGCCGGTGCCGACCATCCCGAGCCAACCGAACCCGAGCAGATTCATGGTCGTCAGCGGCGGCGGAGCGCCTTCTATCACGAAAGCGAAAGGTAACAACATCAAACCACCTGCGACCAGTTGCCACGACGTAAAGACGAGCAGCGGCGCGGATCGTCCCCAGCGCTTCGTCAACACTGTGCCGCATGCCATCACCAGCGTTGCTGCCACACCTGCGATGACTCCGACCGTGTCAAACCTGACTGCTGGACCCAGGACAACTAGTCCCACGGCGAACAGGCCCAAGCTCGCTGCAATGAAGGTGCGTAGCCTCGGGTGCTCGGCTAAGATCACCCACGCTAGCAACGCCACTACTAACGGTTGAATCGCCATGAGCGTGGCCACTACCCCGCCCGGCAGGCGATATGCGGCTGTAAAGAGAAGCGCAAAAAATAATCCGATGTTCAGCGTCCCTAAAACAGAGACACGCCACAACCATATACCCTTCGGAAGCTCCCTGAAACCGGCAAGCATCAACAGACCGATTGGCGCTGCACGAATGGCGGAAACAAAGAGCGGTCTATTTGACGGAAGAAACTGCGTCGTAACGAAATAGGTTGTCCCCCAAATTATCGGCGCTAGAGCGGTCAGCAAAACGTCACGCATAAGATCCAAGGAAGTATTTGACTCGCAATCAAGAGCCGGAAAGATTCAAGTGAACATAAGATAGGTTCTGCAAATTGAACTTCGACTAAGCGCTTAATACCAACCGCATTGGAATCATTTCTGATGAGGTAAAACCATGACGTCGGTAGAACCTCTGGGCCGACTCGTTGGTGCGGTCGGTTAAGAGAGTGATGCGACGGCATTCGGCCGACCGGGCCACGTTGATGGCAGCCTGTAATAAACGAGAACCAGCTCCGCTACCTCGCTGCGCGGCTTGTATAACCATGTCTTCGAGAATGGCGACGCGACCGCCCAGTGCAGTGCTAATCGTAAAGAGTAGATTGACCATGCCGAAACTGAAGGGTCCTTCGCGCAGAACGAGAATTTGGCCGCCATCTGGATTCTCGATAATCTGATGCAGACCTGCCGATTGGAGGGCGCGGTTAGGGTAAAACTCCGCTTCCTCCGAGAACAACAGCTCAAGTAGGTCGCAGAGTTGAGGGATGTCGCTAAGTGTAGCTGGGCTGATGTTCATAGTCTAAGCTCTCTGCCAGGAACCACCCTGCCATCTCCCGTCATAACCATTTAACCGTCAGACACGGCCTTAGACACAAAAGTCGATTGCTAATTTTGCGAGGACTTCCTGGCAGACCAGTACGTCTTCGACTCTTACATACTCCTCCAGACCGTGATAGCCCGCACCGCCCGGTCCGAAGATGACTGACGGAATACCAGCCTGGCCGAGAATGGCGGCATCGGTCCAATACGTCATGCCCGCGCGCTTGGCCCCGCGTCCGGCATCTTTCAGGACGGACTCTAACATCGACGGCAGGTCATGCTCTTCGGGAGTTTCGTATGCTGGTCGGCTAAACATGAGTTGCGCCGAAGCATGAAGGTCAGGGTCTTCCTGTGCGAGCGCGGCCAGGATATCTTCGGCCTCCCTTAATGCGATATCTGCCGACTCCCCGACAATCGTGCGCCGTTCCATCTTTAGCACGCAGCGATCCGGATAAGTGCTCAATTCCCGACCGCCCTCGATAAGTGATCCATGCAATGACGGAGTACCCAGTACCGGATGCGGAGTCTGGGATTGGAGATCATGGTCGAGTTTCTCTAAATGTGATAGCACTCGGCCCATTCGAAAGATCGCGTCCCGGCCCTCTAAAGGTCGACTGCCGTGGGCAGCGCGTCCCTTGGTTGTGATCTCTACCCACGAGAATCCTTTGTGCCCGATCGACACAACCAAGTCGGTTGGCTCCGTAACGATCGCGGCATCGGCACTCCAGGTTTTCACTAGAGACTCGGCACCGATACTTGCGTATTCCTCATCAACCACCGCAGCAACAATTAATCGTCCCACCTTCATGGCACCTGAATTCGCGAGCGAGCGAGCGGCCTCGATCATTGCGGCTACGCCGCCTTTCATGTCTCCTGCTCCCCGCCCGTAGAGTCGGCCCTCGCGCTCGACCGGATCAAATGGTGAATTCATCCTTTCGACACCAACCGTGTCAAGGTGTCCGCAAAACATCAACGAGCGTCCGGGCGTGCGACTATCCAATACGCCGACCACGTTAGGCCGGCCCGGTGCAACTTCGGTGACCTCTACATCCATACCGGTGGAGCGCATCTCCGCGGCAACGAAGCGCGCGATCTCTCTTTCTCCCGCCCCACCTGGCACGAGCGAAGGATTTACGGAATCAATAGCGACGAGATCGCGCAGAAGTTTGATAGTTGGATCCGTCATGATCCGCCTTTCCTCCTTCGTATTGAGGTTTTTGAGACGTTCTATCTCCACAAGTTCGATCTGCAACAACTTACTTCCGATTGTCGGTAGATAATCGCCGCGCCGTGAGTGATAGCAGCAATACTCTATGAAGTCTTGGAGAATCGTGGTCTCTTTGTACCGGATTTGCCTGCTCGGATTACTTGTCGAAATTCGGCGGGGGTCATTCCGTTCTGAAGCTTGAATTCGCGAGTGAAATGGCTCTGGTCGTAAAAACCGGCACCCAAAGCAATCTCTGCCAGCGGCTTAGCAGAGTCCGTCAACTCCCTGACAGCTTGCTCCAGGCGTAGTCGGCGAATATATTCGCCCACCGTGCACCGGAAGTGCTTTCGAAACATCTTGGCTAAATGAGCCGGATGCACTCCCACAACCTCCGCAACGCTGGACAAGCTCAATCGTTCTGAAAATTGTTCGTGAAGAATCTCTCTCGCCTGGTGAAGCGAGCGGAGCGCACTTGAGAGTTGACGCGGCAGGCCTAAGCGTGCAGTTCGCGCCAACATCTCAAGCGTGAGCGCTTCGATAGACAACGGCGAGGCGCTATCCATGATCTGAAATTCCTTGTATATCCGCATTGCTAGTGCAGGCATCCATCCACCACGGATGTGAACAACACGATCGACAACTTCAGAAACCTGCTGAATCATTGCGAGCCGTTGCGGTTTTACTTCGATGATCAGGCACCGCACGTCTTCACGACCATATTCATTGGAGTGAGGCTCTCCGGCAGGTCTGATGATCAAGTCGAGCGGGCCGCACACCTGGGGAGTCTTGCCAATCGTCTCGCGGAAGGACCCTTTCAGGGCGAAAGCAATATTTGTGTGCGAATGGAAGTGCCTGGGAAGTTTCAGAGACGAAGGTCGGACAGTCTCAGTTAAGATGAATCCTTCCAATTCGACTGTCCTGATTGGCTCTTGCAGAGGAGCGGGGCCTATACCGTGTGACATATCCATTACGGCTGCCTCGTTTCGTTCAATCTTCCCACTCATTTCAAGTCATTATACGCCACAACGTGGAAGCGTTAGTGAGATTACCTGGCGAGGCCAATAAGACTAGTCGGCGAAAACGAAACCGAACGACGGATAAGTTTGAAGCCCTTTATGCTGGGCCACACCTTGGGACGCGCCTCGCCGATGCCGCTGTCGACATCCTCAAGATCGCCGAGTTAATGGGCCATCAATCAATCCTGACCACACGGCGATACACGCACGCAACGGACGAAGGCAAGCGCGCTGCGATAGCGCAGTTGGCAAGCTATCGCGCGGAGAATTGCCACAAATTTGCCACAAACGAAATGCGGCTGACTTCGCAGCCAACCGCATCTAGTGTTTTTGCTTAGGAAAAGTGGTGAGCCGAGCAGGACTGGAACCTGCGACCCACTGGTTAAAAGCCAGTACCAATCACTTTACCCTACTCTAGTTAACTCTAGATAACTTTACTTTTATTGGGTTTGAGCGACGCCGACTCTATCTGACTGTTCTCAACTTCCCGCACTTTCTACCGTGGTTCGCCCTTGATACCGATCGCCGGCCCGCAAACCCTCTATTGTCCGAAGCGCGATGAGGTTAGCGTGATGTCAGCCCGGGCCCACGCCTTCTTGAAGCGCGACTCGACTAACGCCGCGTCTTCATTCTTACCCTGTGCCTTGAGGGCTTGCATCAAGCCAAACAGCGCCCAACCGTTCTCGCGATTGCGCTTCAGATCTTCCCAGTAAACAGTCTCGGCTTCGGCGGGTCGGTTTGCTTCCAGCAGCACTGCGCCGAGCGCGTGACGCGGTGGATAGTGGAACTCAGCAGGCTCGGTGTACACCAGAGCGTCTTCCAGTCGCACGGCGCGCTCGAGGTGCGCGATTGCTGCGTCATAATTCTTTTTGGCCGCGGTAATCTCACCGGCCAGAACTTCTTTCGCAATTGAAAGCACCATGCGACCGGTGTTCGGCGAAAATAGCGGCTGATCGAGCGACTTATCCGCCATTATCTCGTCCAACTTCGCGAGTTCCCGATCGGCCGAATCGGTCTGTCCTTTGCCGAGGAAGGCCGTGCCGCGCGCGTAATGCCACATGCCGCTCAGATACGCACTGATGGCCGGCGGCTCAGGTTCGCGCAACATCTCGTCCCACTTTCCGAAACGCGTCAGCGCGTAATAAGGCACGACCCGAAAGCCGGCGAGCAGCGGAACTGCTTTCAAAGTTTCATCGTCAACTCTCGACGCCGCTTTCCGCGCCGCCGCGATTGCCAGCGCGCTGCGGCCGTCAGCTGTCGCCGCAAACCAGAGGAAGTGCAAGTTGTGGGGATAATAAGCCATCGGATAAAGCCCCTGCGCGCGACACTGCGAGATGTAATCTTCATCAGCGGCGATCGCGAGCTCGTTGCTGCGCACGGCGTCGGCGTAGCGACCCACACGCTGATAGATGTGCGCGGGCATGTGCACCATGTGGCCCGCAGCGGGCATCAGCGTGAGCAGGCGGTCGGCGGCAGGCTCTGCCTTGTTGGCCTCGTAGGCTTCCATCAAATGAATGTAAAGGTGCAGAGCGGCCGGATGTTGCGGATTGCGCGCGATGACTTTTTCAGTGAGCGCAACGATTTCCGCGGTTCTTTCGTAAGGCGTATCGTCTCGCGTCCAGTAACCCCAGGGCCGCAGGTCCATCACAGACTCAACGTAGAGCATGGCGGTGTCCTGATCGTCTGGAAAGCGAAGATGCACCTCGCGCATCGCGTCGGCGTACGCCCGATCACGTGCTTTGCGATCTTCGGCGCGGCCGGAATATCGCTGTGCCAGCGCATCGATTAGCGCCTGCTCGCGTGCAGATGCTTTTGACTTTAACGTGATAGCTTTTTGAATTGCCGCAAGCGCTTTCGGCTCATTAGCTGGGTCCATCGGCGCATTGATGTTCGGCCCGAGCGCGAGCGCCTCGCCCCAGTACGCCATCGCGAGCTCAGGATCCAGGCGCTCCGCCTCCCTGTACGCACGGCCCGCTTCCGCGTGATTGAACGCGTACGACAGGTTCAACCCCTGATTCATGAAGAGCTGCGCCTGCTGGTTCTTCGTCGACACGGGAAACACGTGATTTCCGAGTTTCTGAAGCCGCGGTGCGAGCGCGCCTGTCGGAGACTTTGACTGCTGAGCAGGTTCAATATAGTGAACGTGTCTGGGCGCTGGTTGCTGGGTTTGAGCCAAAGTAGTTGGCTGAAAAGCAATCAGCGTCATGCCAGTTGCAACCAGCGTCAGGAAGAATCGTGAAAATGGCATGGGCTATGTCCTTTCCGACTGAAATCATCCTTGTGCTTTTTGGGAAGGAGATGATACAGCCGTACGGACACCGCTACAAGCTTTTCCGACTGCCTTGCAGGAGTAGTCTGGTGAGGAAAAGTGGTGAGCCGAGCAGGACTCGAAAACTGCGACCCACTGGGATAGCACGTCAAAATTCAGGAGCGTATTTACTGCATCAGCAGGAGGAAGTCCCTGAGCGCGAAAGCACCTGAGCACCTTCCCACGGCAATTACCAAAACCATTGAACAGCGTATTAAGGTTGATGAAGTAGCATGTGATACGCTGACTTCAGCATTGGTGCCGTCTTGCAAAAGCAGGCTGACTTACAGGTATTCGTTTGGTGTTAGTGACCGAGAGACAAGTCGATCTGCTGAGGAACAGCCTCTCTTTTGTAAGATTAATACCTGATGCCCTTGTATCTATCTAAGCAATTGTCATTCTGAGGGGAAGCCGCCGCAGCTTTACAAGGGGTGGCTTTCTACTCATCATTTCACCAACCTTTCTGAAGGAGAATTGCCATGAAGCCGATTCCATCGGGGGCCGCCGCGGTCAATGAGCTTGCCGGCAAGTTTTCTGGGCGATTACTACAACCCGGCGATGCGGGTTACGAGGAGGCAAGGAAAGTCCATAATGGTTTGATCGACAAGCGTCCCCTATTAATTGCCCAATGCCGGCGCACTGCTGACGTTGTCGGTGCCCTCAATCTTGCGCGAGAGCAGAGGCTCGAGGTGGCGGTCCGGGGCGGCGGCCACAACGTGGCGGGGCGAGCGACCATCGATGATGGCTTAATGATCGATTTGGCAACGATGAAAGCTATTGAGGTTGACCCCGAAGCCCGAACAGCGGTGGCCCAGGGTGGAGTCACCTGGGCAGAGCTTAACCGCGAGACTCAGTTGCACGGCCTGGCGGTTACTGGAGGTGTGGTGTCTTCGACAGGAATTGCCGGGCTCACTCTTGGCGGTGGACTGGGTTGGCTGATGGGAAAGTATGGCCTCGCACTTGATAATCTGCGAGCCGTGGAACTCGTGACAGCCGCAGGCGAAGTGTTGCGGACGAATAAGGACGAGCACCCCGATCTCTTCTGGGCTGTTCGCGGTGGAGGAGGAAACTTCGGCGTCGCCACCTCATTCGAATATCGGCTTCATCCTGTGGGACCCACGATCGAGGGTGGTCTGGTCGCGCATCCATTTGACCGGGCTCGAGACGTGTTGAGGTTCTTCCGCGATTTCACCGCGTCGCTGCCGGATGAGTTGACAGTATTCGGGGGCCTAATTCATTCGCCCGACGGAGCTAAGCTGGCGGCGATGGTACCCAGTCATTGTGGCTTTTCCGCCGAGGGCGAAAAAGCGCTGCAGCCGCTCAAGGAATTCGGATCTCCTTTGCTGGATACTGTTGGCCCAATATCTTACTGTGAGCTCAACGGAATGCTCGATGCTGGCTATCCAAAAGGCGCTTTCAACTATTGGAAGTCGAGCTTCCTTGCTGAACTAAGTGATGATGCGATCGATGCAATGATTGAGTGTTTCAGCAGATGCCCCAGCCCAATGAGCCAGATGCTCCTCGAACACTTCCACGGCGCTGCAACAAGGGTTCCAGTCAACGAGACGGCCTTCCCGCACCGTGCGGAAGGTTTTAACCTTCTCGTACTCTCACAATGGATGGAACCGGCAGATAATGATCGGTGCATAGCGTGGGGGCGGGAAAGTTATGCGCGGATGAAACCCTTTGTCGGGCCGGGTCGCTATGTGAATTATCTGGGCGATGATGAGCCTGGCGATCCGATCGTCGCGGCTTATGGCACAAACTATCGGCGGCTCCAGGAGATCAAGACGAAGTACGATCCGTACAACTTCTTCCACATGAACCAGAACATTCGCCCTATGTCGTGAGTCTGATCGGGCCGGCTGAGGATGGTTCAGCCAAGGGAAGTGTCAACGAGGTGATTGATCCTACTCAGATTCTGCAGAGATCTTCCAGCGTTCTATTAGTAGATTGGCCACACACGGGTTCGGCCGATTATCAAGAGAAGTAGCGCGATCAATCTCCGCATTTAGTTTTTTAACAATCTGTCAAACAACGAAAAGCGTCTGGCCTCGTGTCCAACCGCAAATCCTTGAAAACAATACTGAGGTCAGAGGGATCCAAAATCTGCGACCCACTGGTTCTCGGCCAGTTCGGCCATGCTTGTTGACTAACTATTGCGTGAGAATAAGTCCTTTAATATCAAGTGGTGAGCCGAGCAGGACTCGAACCTGCGACCCACTGGTTAAAAGGGCCTTCAAGCCGCTTACAACCAGACACGGCTTTTACGATTAGTTACTAGTTTTCAACAGGTTGCAGCCGCTCAGGATTACAATCGCTATCAACCATTGAGTCCTACTTTCGGGTAATCACGTCACAAATTTGCCACAATAAAACTTTGCAGTTCCACTCGTGATTTGTGCCTGCCGGCGCATCAACGATGGAATAATATTTCACTTAGATCGTAATGCGCTAATAGAAGTTCAACAACGGATTCTAGGAACGTTGCAGACGTCATCACCTCTTTGTCTGGCTTCGTATCAACACGCACCGCCTTCATCTTATCGCTTCTGAGTTGCGGCAACCTCAAGCTTCAGGCGTTTGGTAGCGTTGCTGACTTCACCCAGACAACACACGCCAGCCGGGTTGCGCGCTTCGCACGCGCACAAACCCTCGCGAATCAGCCCGAGCACTTGGTCGGGAATACTCGTGTTACCAGTTCGCTCGATTTCGTCACGCATATCGTTCTCGGCGAACCCGAAGCAATAACACAGTGGGATCGGATCGTCGTGAACCTTAAGCCCGACGCGTATGCGCAAGTCATCAACGGCGAATCGTTGGCTACCTCTATCTTCATAATAGACGACTGAACAATCGCGTGCCGGGCAAAAGCGGTAATTTCCATGCATCGCCCGCTCCAGCAATTCTGGCTTCAGCATTAGCAGGACGGTCTTTCTGGAAACAGGCCTGCCCTGACCGTTGCACGAACTGCATCGATCAGTGTCGGGTTCTTCGTCAGCCGTGTGGGTCGCTTCATCAGGTTTTGAAGCGCCGCCTTCATCTTTAAAGCAGCAATTCATGACTTGTAGTATTGGCCAGTTACTTAGTGTTCTCTCGTAACAATTTTTGGATCGCTTCCCTCGTCCCATCAATCGCACGAACAACCGGAGCATGTGAATAAATAGGCTCGGGCGGTCCTTTCTCCCACAGTTTGCCCTGGGGATAAACCGCAACGTAATCCCAAACCACACCGTCTGTTTCGCCGATCGACTTGGAGACCAAGTGCTCCTTGTCCCAATACTGTGACGCTTTCATATCGGCGATGCGCTTTAACGTCATCGTCGAAGGCGCAGCCAAATCGGTTGGCAACACGGGCTCCCAGATTACAAAGACCCGGATTTTTCCTTCGCGTTGCTCGTCAAGTAGTTTTTGGAATGCAGAGGCCCCCTGCAAACAGACTGTTCACGTAGGAGAGAGCATCACTATCACTCGGACAGAATCGGCGGATTCGTTGAAGGACTTTTTCAGTGAGTCCATGTTTGAATTGTCGAGGCGTACCATCGGTTGTTGTCCGATTGGAGCTGTGCTGCCAAGGTACAGGTAGTAAACGACGAACAAGGCAACCGCAATGACCACCCCGACTAATCCGTAAATCACGTGCTTGCGTTTCATCTTCACCTCGCCAGGAAATTGGCAACCAGATTCGCTATGACCTGAGGGAACAGGAAAAATGTGAACACGGTGACGACTGAGAACCACAGCACAATCGTACTAAGCAGACTCGGTTTGCATTGGCACTGTTTCGCTCGCCATCTCTGATAAAAAGCAAAAGCGATCGAGAGAAGAGACGCCGCCAGCAGGAAAGGCCGAGCTCTTGTAAAAAACGCTGAACTTCCTGCGGCGCCGGCGGCAAAGATGAATGGGAACATCGGCAAGCAGCAAGTGGAAGCCAACACAACGCTGCCGAGGGCGGCCAGACTCGCAAGAATTGTTCGCCCTGATCCTGACGATTTCGAGTTAGTCGTTTCCAGCTCCATCAGCTTAGTTCTTGCTGCTTTTGCCCTTAGTCGGTTTATTCTTCCCGCCCGCCACGACCGGACAACATGCTGCGTCGCCATGCGCTTCGAGTTCTCGCTCACATGCCGATAAATGCCGAGCAAGCGTGCGACGAAAATCTTTCATCGCTGTCATTTTGCCGTCCAACTCACCAATCTTCTTAGTCAACAGATCGCGCACTCTCCGGCATTCTTCAGCGCCACCCGTAGCCAGTAGTCCCTTGATCTCGTCCAGCGTGAGACCTAGTTCCTGTGCCTGCTTGATGAACCGCACTCGCTCAATGTGTTCGGGCGCAAAAAGTCGAAAACCACCGGACGTCCGTGCCGGCCTGGGCAAGAGCCTAACCTTCTCGTAATAACGCAGCGTGTCGATGCTTACCCCGGCACGTTTCGCGACCTCGCCGATTTGCAGTCCACCATTCATCGGAGTCTCTCTACCGGATGAGTATAGACTCTAGAGTCATGTCCAGAGTCAAGAGGTGCGTCTCGATCTTAGAGGAATGCCCGAGAGCGGGGTCGCACGTGATAACCTCGCTGGGACACTCAGAAACGTCCATCAAAACGTCCAATAAGAAACGCGTTGGCCGCTTTGTTGCCGCTTTTCGGTGGTCGTGGGCCTGTCTTACTATGCGGTTGAGTTAAAGTGTCGCTAGGATGGGTTATGAGCCGAGCAGGACTCGAACCTGCGACCCACTGGTTAAAAGCCAGTTGCTCTACCAACTGAGCTATCGGCCCACTTACAAACAGAAAGCACGCTTGGCGTGCTCTTTTTGATTCGGGGATCGGAAGGCATTCTACCTAAGGATAGGGCGCACGTCCAATTGGCTCGAGAATGGGTACTGATGCAGTTTGAAAAATCCCGCCAATCGCAGAGATTGTGTGAAAACTCCGAGTATGTCCTGGAGCTTTGAAGATTTGGACAATTCAAGCTGCGTAAATTCGCAGGTCGGGAAGGGGGCAGTCGTTACTTTGAAGGTTCGGTAAGCTCAAGGCGCCCCCGCTCAACCTTGAATGCCAGTGCCTATCGCTATCACTTAAGCCTCGGGGTTTACAGCATTTGACCGATTGATTCGATGATGAAGTCTCGGAACCTTGAGCGGGGGCGCCTTGAACTTACCGAACCTTCAAAGTAACGACTGCCCCCTTCCCGACCTGCGAATTTACGCAGCTTGAATTGTCCAGTTGCGACTTCAGATTCTTCAGAGTTTTCACACAGTAAGTCACGAATCTGGATTCGCGACCGCGAATCAAAATAGAACGAAGGCAGCCTTTCCCATTGCTCGCTGACGACGGTTACATTCGTCGCTCCAATGTCCGACATGCTTCAGCTTGTCGTCAACATGCGGAACTCTCGATGTGCGACGTTACGGGTAATATCATTGCTTGAGTGTTGCCAATCTCGCCGACAAGCTAAAGCATGTCGGACATTTGGTTGCGCGTTTTTCGGGCAAAGGTCAGTATGAACCAATTGAGTGTCTGTTTTCATAAGAGTCTCTGCCGTGGGTGGGATTTTCAAACTGCAGCAGTACCCGAGAATGGCCTTTGGTCTTTGGCCTTGGGTCTTTGCGGTCGATGACATTCAATTTAAATATGAGCCGCAGATTAACGCAATGGATTGTTCAGTAATGTAATACCCCCCACTGCAGAAGCTGTGAAAAAATTAGAATCTATCCTGGATGCTACTCAAGATTCGGAACTCGCAGTTGGGAAGGGTGGTTTACCCCCGCTTGAGACGCTACAGTCGAGTGTTGGTAAAGCAAGCGGGGGTAAACCGCCCTTCCCAACTGCGAGTTTCCGTACGCTCGAGTGGTAATTGTTACCTTAGTTTTCTTGGATCCAGCGGCCGAGGGCGGAGTCGGAGACGATGATTGTTTGCGACCTCTCCGGGCCGGTGGAGACGAGGCCGATCGCGACGCCAATCTGCTCGGACAAAAAGTCTACATAGCGACGAGCGTTCGGCGGCAGGGAAGCCATCTCCGTCATTCCCACAGTCGAAGTCTTCCAGCCGGGCAAGGTCGCGTACATGGGTTCGACGCGACGCAGATCATTTGAAACCGCCGGCAGAGACTCGCATACCTGGCCATCCAGTTTGTAGCCTGTGCAAACCTTGATCTCATCCAGCGCATCGAGCACATCCAATTTTGTCAGCGCCACTGAAGTGAAGCCGTTGATCTCCGCGGCATAGCGTGTGGCAAAAGCGTCGAACCAGCCGCACCGGCGTGGACGCCCCGTCGAAGCGCCGTATTCGCGACCACGCTCGCGAATCATCTGGCCCAATTCTGCTTCGCCCGCGAGCATCTCCGTCGGAAAAGGCCCTTCTCCGACTCGCGTCGTGTAGGTCCTTACTATCCCCAGCACTCCGGTCAGACGATTCGGCGCCAGTCCTGTGCCGACAATCGCGCCCCCGGCAATCGTGCTGGATGAAGTCACAAAAGGATAGGTGCCGTGATCCACGTCGAGCAGCGTGGCCTGCGCGCCTTCAAGCAGGATGGATCGCCCGCGAGTGGCAGCAACGTTGAGAAAGTGTGTGGTATCGGCAATGAATGGTCCAAGGCGTTCCGTCAGACAGGACATCTCTTCAAAGATCTTGTCCGCATCCAGTGGTTCGCCATGGTAGGCCTGGATAATGCGATTGGCATCCTCAAGGTTGCGTTCGATTCGTGAGCGTAAAACGTCAGGCGCAAGAGCATCCGCAGTGCGGATTCCTCGACGTCCCGCTTTGTCCTCGTAAGCCGGTCCGATCCCTCGCAGCGTGGTTCCGACCTTCTCATTGCCCAGGCGTTCTTCACTTGTATGGTCCAGGGCGCGATGATAGGGAAGAATCAGATGCGCGCGCGAACTGATCTTGACTCGGTCAGGCGAAACTTCGATGCCCTGGGCAGTCAACCGATCAGCTTCTTCAAAAAAGGCTTTTGGGTCGATGACCATGCCGCTACCCAGGACACAGGTCTTGCCGGGATGGACGATGCCCGAAGGCAGCAGATGCAGCACGAACGACTGCTCGCCCACCTGCACCGAGTGGCCGGCGTTATGTCCGCCCTGGTAGCGCGCAACGATATCGAAGCGCTCGGACAAGAGATCAACTATCTTGCCCTTGCCCTCATCCCCCCATTGGGCGCCTATGACCGCGATGACTTTACTCATTGCCAAATGCCAATTGCCGATTGCCGATTTCTTCGTTAGGACTTAATTCGTGTGGTTTTTTCGTAAACAATCCACGAACATACACGAAATTAGTGTGATTTAGTGGATCTATTCTTATTTACGCAACGGGCCAACGAAACCACACTAAGAATTCCCGACTCAGCTGGCTTTTCCCAGGCGCACGGGTTTTTCAATGAAATAGTAACTGCACGAGCCGCGGACTTCTGCGATGTCGCGCTGTTCGGTTGGGAACAAGCGACACTGGTTCGGCCGGTTTTCATAAATGCCGCAGGTGCTCGTCCCGTCAGATTGCTTCTTCAAAAATGGGCATTTGAAAACCAACTCGCAGCAAGCGCCGCAGCGATTGCACTCGCCGCGACGAAGTGCCAAGTCGGCGACAATCTCGCGCTTCTTGAAGTTCGCCTTCACAAACCGGCGGAGCTTGCCCTGTGCCTGCCGCGCGCGAAACTTCGCATCGTCCAGTTTGCGAGAACGAAGTCTCTCGGTCAGACGCTCTTCAAATGAGCGTTGACGAAGAATCGCAGCCGCACGGAGTGATTTCATTCAGGTGTTCCCGGGGGAAAGATGCCAAACACAACAGTAGCGCGGACCCTGCTTTGAGTCGGGCCCGCGCCAACCGTGCGATTAAAGCCGGGCAGCGCCGGTGACATGCTTGTCGATCATTCGCGAGATGGCGTCCTTCGAGGTCGCGCCCACGACGCGCTCCTCTTCGCGGCCGGCCTTGAACAGAATGAGTGTCGGAATGCCCTTGATGCCGTACCTTTGAGAAATCGACGGGTTGTCGTCGACATTCAATTTCACGACGCGTGCCGAGGCGGCATATTTCTCAGCGACAGCTTCCACCGTGGGCGCCAGCATACGGCAGGGCGCGCACCAGGCTGCCCAGAAATCCACCAGCACCGGCCGGTCCGCCTGCAAGACAGCTTTTTCAAAGGTGGTGTCAGTGACTTCAAGCACATGCTCACTCATGTAAGTAGTCTCCTTCAGATTCTGTGTTGCGTTCAAAGGCTACACGTTTTTTCACTCCGGAGGAGTGAGATGTTTATAGATCGGCTTAAAGAAAGGTCACGCGCGGTTTGGAGGGGCGGAATGAAACTCGATTAGTACTCTTCAAGCTGAGTTCCGCCCCTCCAAACCGCGGCGAAGTTTCGAACGCACGAGCTATAAAGATTTCACCCTCTAACGGGGTGAAACCCGTGTACCTTCGTGTGTTACGCAGCGACAGGCGTTCTTACAACCTGGCGACCTCGCTGTAGAGCTCGACGTATTTGCCGGCCGCTGCCGCCCAGGAATTGTCAACCGCCATTCCGTTCCTCTGAATCACGCGCCAGGCGTCAGGCGCCCCATAAAAGTAAAGGGCTTCACGCAATTTTTCAAGCAAAGCCCCGGCATTGTACGCCACAAACTTAAACCCGTTTCCCGTTCCGTGCTCAGCATTGTAATCCTGCACTGTGTCGTCAAGCCCCCCGGTGGCACGCACGACGGGAACGGTAGCGTAACGCATGCTGTACATCTGATTCAGCCCGCAGGGCTCGTAAAGCGAGGGCATCACGAAGATATCCGCACCGGCCTCGATTTGATGAGCCAACGGCTCGCCGGCATACCCCTTGTAGATACCGACGCGAGTTGGGGCGGAATCGTGCCACGCTTGTAAGAAATCTTCATATTCCCTGGCGCCCGAGCCCAGCGCTATAAAGAAGGCCCCCATACGCAGAATCTCACCCGCGACCTCGCGGATCAAATCGTAACCTTTCTGGGCAACCAGGCGCGAGATGATCGCAATGATCGGCCTTTCAGGTTCTTCAGGAAGGCCGAAACGGCGAAGCAGCTCAAGTTTGCATGCCAGCTTGCCCGACAAATCCCCGGCCGAGAAGTTAGCTGCGATGTGCGGATCAGTTTCGGGATTCCACACTTCGTAGTCCACCCCATTGGTGATTCCCGCCAAACGGTCTTGACGCGCCCGAAACAACCAATCCAGACCATAGCCCTGTTCAGGGGTCTGGATTTCCAAGGCATAACGGCGGCTGACGGTCGAGAGCGCGTCTGCGGCGATGACACCGGCCTTGAAAGCCGAGGCCGCTCCGTTAAGCATGAAATCGCTGTTGTCGGGCGCTTCCCCAAAGCCCAGCCACCATAAATCTCCTGGAGGAAAGGCGCCCTGGTAGGCCGCATTGTGAATTGAGAAGAGCGAGTGTGTCTTTTCGAAGAACGGATCGTAACGCCGGCGCTGGCGAAGCTCGATCATGGCAAAGCCACAAGGCCAATCGTTTCCATGGACAATGTCCGGCTGCCAATCGAGGTACTTGAAAAGCGCGAGGGCGGCGCGAGAGAAGAATGCGTAACGCGCGTGATCGTCTCCGTAACCGTAAATCGAGGGGCGGGCAAAAAATTCAGGCGCATCAACGAGGTATGCCGGCGCTCCGGCGGCGCTGCTCAGCCAGATTCGAGTGGGATGCAAACTGCCTCGCCAATGGACTGGAACATCTTCAATGACCTCGGCGGCCAACAGTTCAGGATTAATTTGCTGGTGTAGCGGCAGGACCAGAAGGGCATCCTGACCCTTTTCATCAAGCGCCTTTGGCAAAGCGCCGGCCACATCCGCGAGACCGCCGGTCTTGGCAAAAGGCACAGCTTCAGACGAGAGAATCGCGATTCGCATCAGTGATGGATTTTCATGGACAAAAAACCGATCCACGAAAACACACGAAATTCGTGTTGTTTCGTGGATCGCGTTAAATGGTGCGTCCCCGGAGTTTTTCTAGGTCTGCATGGAAGCGAGAAACTCGGCGTTGGATTTAGTCTTTTCCAGTCGTTCGAGCACCACCTCCATCTGCTCAACAGGCGACAGGGGGTTCAGGACGCGCCGCATCACCCAGATGCGGTTCAGGTCTTCCTTGCTGATCAGGAGCTCTTCCTTGCGAGTGCCGGAACGCTGCAAATCGATTGCCGGGAAAAGCCGCTTATCGCTGAGCCGGCGATCCAGGTGGATCTCAGAGTTGCCCGTGCCTTTGAACTCTTCAAAGATCACGTCGTCCATGCGCGAACCAGTATCGATGAGCGCGGTGGCGATGATTGTCAGCGAGCCGCCCTCTTCGATGTTACGCGCGGCGCCGAAGAAGCGCTTGGGTCTTTGCAAGGCGTTTGAATCTATACCGCCGGAAAGGATTTTGCCGCTGGGCGGGACTACCGCGTTGTGCGCGCGTGCCAGGCGGGTAATTGAATCCAGCAGGATGACGACGTCGCGCTTATGCTCGACCAGCCGTTTGGCTTTTTCGATCACCATATCGGCTACCTGAACGTGGCGGGTGGGTGGTTCGTCGAAGGTTGACGAGATAACTTCACCCTGCACCGAGCGCTGCATGTCGGTGACTTCTTCCGGTCGTTCATCGATCAGCAGAACAATCAGCGTCACCTCGGGGTGATTCTGGGTAACCGAGTTCGCGATGGCTTGCAGCAGCATCGTCTTACCGGTTCGTGGCGGCGAAACGATTAGACCGCGCTGTCCTTTTCCCAGTGGCGTGACCAGGTCGATAACTCGCGCTGAAAGGTTTTCCGGCGCCGTCTCCATTCGCAACTGTTCGTCAGGATAGAGCGGCGTGAGATTGTCAAAAAAGACTTTCTCCCGCGCCTGATCGGGCGATTCGAAATTGATAGCTTCGACTTTGATTAAAGCGAAGTAACGCTCGCCCTCTTTCGGTGGCCGAATCTGACCGCTTACGGTGTCGCCGGTACGCAGGTCAAACTTGCGAATCTGTGACGGCGACACATAGATGTCATCCGGACCGGGAAGATAGTTGTACTCAGGCGCGCGGAGAAAGCCGAAACCATCCGGCAGCGTTTCAAGCACGCCTTCCGAAAAGATCAAGCCGCTCTTCTCGGTTTGCGCCGCCAGTACCTTGAATATCAGCTCCTGTTTGCGCATCCCGGTTGCGCCTGGCACATCCATGCCCTTCGCAATCTGCGTTAGTTTGGAGATGGACATCTCCTTTAGGTCAGCCAGATTATGGAAGCCGTCTGAATCCCTCGTGTCGCGCTCCGGGGCGTCGGCGGTCGCCACAGACGTGCTGCCGTTATCTCCACTGCCGTCCGTATTGCTCGCGCTTGAAGCGCGTGAACGTGTTTTTTGTGACATATCAGTTAATCTCTATAACCCCATTAGGGGACGATCGAATGTTGAACCTCGCCTCTGATTTAGTATCGGAAATTGAGCAGCCCACCTGTAGCCCTCGAGGCTCGAAAGCGGTGATGCAGAAGAATTAGGGCGTGCCGGCAGCCAGATCTCCTTGTTCAAGGTATTTATTCCAGATTTGAGCGGGCGTTTTCTTGCAGCATCGCTTTGATGCTGCCCACACACCTCGCGTGGCCTTAGTAAAATGAACTCGAATTGACCAAAAGGGGGCTTATGAGAAATTCGGTTAGCCGATGTTTGACCTTTACCTAGCAGGTCGCTATCTCGCAATTGAATTGATAAAACTAAAACAACTAACACGAAAACGCCGCCAGTGCACTCTCAATTGCTTGCCAGACTTGATCCCGCCCCTGTCCTGTTCTTGCGGAATAAACGACCACCGCGTCTTCATGGAGCGTGCGCTGGACACTTCCGATGTTTTTCCGCAACTCGTTGTTAGACAGCTTATCGGATTTCGTGGCAACTAATAAATGTGGTCTTGAATAATGCTCAAGCCACTCGTGAAGCTGCAAATCCTGTTTTGTGGGTTCGTGGCGCGAATCTACGATGTGAATTGATAGCACAAGCTGTGTCCGCTTGGCAAGGTAGCTCGTAACCATCTCGCCCCACCCGGACCTTATTCGTTCAGGCACCCTGGCATAGCCAAAACCGGGTAAATCAACGAAATGAAAGCGGTTGTTCACCAGAAAGAAATTCAACGCCTGTGTTCTGCCGGGAGTAGAAGAAGTTCGAGCCAGGCCTTTTGTGCCCAACAGTGAGTTTATCAGGCTTGATTTTCCAACATTTGAACGACCCAGGAAGGCGATCTCGGGTCTTGCCTCGCGCGGCCAATCTGTTTCCTGGAACGCGCTCTTAACAAATTCCGCACTTGTCGGTTTCATGCGGCCGTCTCAGAAAAGCGGCGCCTGAAAGCAAGGCCCGAGTTAGCCCACCTGTTCATCAGTTGGCAGCAGCCTGGGCTTTTGCCCTCTCCTCCCTCATGGCCATCATTGCCTTGATGCGCTCGCGCATCTCGGCAAAGCGGGTTTCAATATCCGGAATTCGTTTGACCAACTTTTCCAATTGCTGCATATACTCCGGCATTCCAAAGGTTTTCCTCAGTTCGGGAATGAACGGCTGAATCTTCCCATAGATGAAAAGATGTTCGCCGTTAGTGTCGGCAAACATTTGCTCGTCGATTGCGCCATTGTTGACCAGAGCAGCGGCCATCTCCCAATAGGAAAGGACCATGCGATAGTAGGCGCTCTTGTCACTCAACATTACATCCATGAAGTCCTGGACGCTGGTTGGGTTGAACGTAAAAAACCAGGTGCGCGCTTCACGCATTACGGCTTCGCGCCGGAGGTCATAAAGCTTCAGAATCAAGTTTGCGTCTTCCTGTTTACTCATCTTGTTTTTCTCCAGGGTGGTTAAGGGTTACTTTGGAGTGCCGATTCCAAACAGACAGGCAAGCCTGTGCGAATCACAGGCCAAAACCCGTTTACAAAACTACAACTAACGGTTTACTTAGCTTGTCTGAATACCTTGAGAAGGCGGCTCGGGGGTCCAAAGCGGCGGCGCCTTTGCGTCTTCCGCTGCGGCATCGGTCGGGCACACGTCTTCCAGCGCCAGCGCCAGCACTTCGTCGATCGTTTCGACCAGGTGGATGCAGAGTGCTTCGCGAACTTCTTCCGGCACCTCAGGCAGATCCTTCTCATTGTCTTTGGGGAGAAGGATTGTGTCGATACCGAATCGATGTGCAGCCAGCAGTTTGTCCTTCACCCCGCCAATCGGCAACACGCGTCCGCGCAAAGTAATTTCGCCGGTCATCGCGACGTTCTTTCTAACAGCCGCACGCGTCAGAGCCGAGGCCATTGCAGTGGCCATGGTAATGCCTGCCGACGGACCATCCTTGGGAATGGCGCCTTCGGGAATATGGATGTGCAGATCGCGCTTGCGGATGAAATCAAGGCTCATACCGAGACGTTCAGCGCGCGCCTTGATGCAAGTCAAAGCGGCTTGGGCTGATTCCTGCATCACATCGCCGAGTTTTCCGGTCAGCGTTACTCCGCCGCGACCTTTTACCAGGGTTGCTTCAATTTGTAACACCTCGCCGCCAACTTCAGTCCAGGCCAGTCCGGTTGCCAGACCAACTTCACTTTCGGCGGCCACAGCATGTTGCCGGAACTTGATCGGACCGAGCATCGCGCGAACGCGAGCAGCATCGATCTTGTCGGTAAAGTCTTCGGCAAGAGTCTCGCTAACAAACTTGCGAGCGATCTTCCGGCAGCACGAGCCGATCTCCCGCTCCAGGTTGCGAACCCCAGCCTCGCGTGTGTACGAGCGAATGATTTCCTGAATCCCTTCGTCCGTAAAGTCCACCTGCTGCGGACGCAAACCATTGGTCTCGGCTTGCTTCCGAATCAGGTGACGCCGGGCGATCTCGAGTTTCTCTCGTTCGGTGTAACCTGACAAACGCAGTATCTCGAGCCGGTCCTGAAGCGCCGGCGGAATCGTGTGCAGCACATTAGCCGTGGCAATAAAGAAGACCTTCGAGAGATCGTATTCGACGTCGAGATAATGGTCCTGGAATGTGTGGTTCTGCTCGGGATCGAGAACTTCCAGCAGGGCGGCACTTGGATCGCCGCGGAAATCGGCGCCTAACTTGTCCACTTCGTCCAGCAGCAGCACCGGATTTACCGTGCCGGCTTTTTTCATCATCTGAATGATCTGACCTGGCAGGGCGCCGATGTATGTGCGACGGTGTCCGCGAATCTCTGCCTCGTCTCGCACACCACCGAGTGAAAGGCGTACAAACTTACGGTTGGTTGCGCGAGCAATTGATTTCCCGAGGCTGGTTTTTCCCACGCCCGGGGGGCCTACGAAACAGAGTATCGAGCCTTTCGGATTCTTTACGAGCTGGCGTACAGCGAGATATTCAAGGATTCTCTCTTTGATCTTTTCCAAACCGAAGTGGTCTTCGTTCAAAACCTCTTCAGCCTTGCCAAGATCTTTGATCTCCTTTGATTTCTGTTTCCAGGGCACACTTAGGAGCCAATCAATATAAGTGCGTGAAACGGTGCCTTCCGCAGACATCGGCGGCATGGCTTCGAGCCGGTGCAACTCTTGCAGGGCCTTCTCTTTGGCCTCCTCTGTCATCCCGGCGTCTTCGATCTTTTTCTTTAACTCTTCCAGCTCAGCCTTTTCGTCCTTGCGGCCGAGTTCCTTATGAATGGCTTTGATCTGTTCGTTTAGGTAGTACTCTTTTTGCGCTCGCTCCATCTGGCGCTTGACGCGCGTTTGGATCGTGCGGTCGAGCTGGCGTTTCTCGATCTCCATTTCGAGCAGCTCAATCAGCCGCTGCAAGCGAGCCTGGGTTGAGAAAAGTTCGAGCAGTCCCTGCTTGTCTTCAACAGATATTCGCAATTGTGAAGCCAGGGCATCGGATAAGTGCGAAGGATCCTGATTGCGGAGAGCGGTTTGCAGCGCATCCGTCTGAGCGTCGGGTGCTAGTCGCAGATGTTGTTCGACAAGCTGCGCAACCTTTTGGATCAGAGCATCGAGGCGCGCTCCTTCTTCATTCACGACCGGTGCGCGTCGGACGAGAGCCATGAAGGCGCCGTCGGAATTTTCCACGCGTACAGTGGTGGCGCGTTCCCGCCCCTCCACTACCACCTTGATTTGGCCGTTGTCCTGTTTTTGGGACTGAAGAATCCGTCCCAGCGTCCCCACTGCATAGATCTGTTCGGGGGACGGCTCATCGACCGTAGCATCGTGCTGCGTGGCCAGGAAAATCGTACGGTCTCCGGTGAGCGCTTGCTCCAGGGCCCGTACTGAGCCCGACCTTCCGATTTTGAAAGCAACTTTTGTAAAGGGGAAAATCACGACGTCGCGGATCGGTACCATCGGGTACCAGGCGACATCGGCAGGGGCGTGGTCTGAGTATTCTTCCATGGGTTGGGAACTGGCTAACTTACGTGCTTTGCAATAAAGGCGAGCCGCTCGATTGCCGTCTCGCCCTCAAAAGACGGCTAATTGTAGATCATTTCCGCGCGGGACGCCACTTTTGCCGTTTTTTGGTAGTGTCATGTTTTGGATTTTTTGCCGGTACTCCGTGTCCTCAGTGTCTCCGTGGTGGAATATTACGAGGAAACCGCCCACCACGGAGACACGGAGAACACAGAGATGGCAGCGACAACCGAAAATATAACCGGTTTTTTGGGTACTGATGGAGTTCCTATGCGGCGGCGCCGTCGACGCCGGTCAGCCCCTCGCCGGGGATGGCGCGCCGTCGTTCGACCATTTCGCTGGTGATCACGAATTCCTTGATCCGTTTTTGGGAGGGAAGAGTGTACATAGCGTCAAGCAACAGTTCTTCAAGAATCATCATCAACCCGCGCGCCCCTACCTTACGTTCCACGGCCTGACGCGCAACAGACTTCAGGGCATCCTCGGTAAACTTCAGCTTGACATTATCAAAGTCGAACTTCTTCTGATATTGCTTGACGAGTGCATTCTTGGGCTCAGTGAGAATCTTGATTAGCGCACCTTCGTCGAGCTCGTGCAGGACCCCGCAGACAGGCAGGCGCCCGACGAACTCAGGAATCAGGCCGAAACGAATCAGGTCTTCCGGCTGTACCTGGGCCAGGGCTTCGGCGTGACGATGCGAACCCGACTTGACCTCGGCATGAAAGCCGAGCGACTTATTGCGCAAGCGACGTTCGATGACCTTCTCGAGACCTACAAACGCTCCGCCGCAAAGAAAAAGAATGTTGGTTGTATCGACTGGGAAAAACTCCTGGTGCGGATGTTTTCGGCCACCTTGAGGAGGAACATTGGCGACAGTCCCTTCCAGGATTTTCAACAAGGCCTGCTGCACACCTTCGCCGGAAACGTCTCGAGTTATCGAGGGGTTCTCATCCTTGCGGCAAATCTTATCTACTTCGTCAATATAGATAATGCCCTGCTGTGCTCGTTCGACATCGCCATTAGCCGCCTGGAGTAGCTTCAGAATGATGTTTTCAACGTCTTCTCCGACGTAGCCCGCTTCAGTCAGCGTTGTGGCATCGACAATTGTAAAGGGAACGCTCAGCATGCGCGCGAGCGTCTGTGCCAGCAGCGTCTTGCCAGTTCCGGTAGGTCCGATTAAAAGAATGTTGGCTTTCTGAATCTCGACGTCAGAACGACGGCGTCCCAGTTCGATCCGCTTGTAGTGCTGATACACAGCAACCGCCAAACGTTTCTTGGTCTCTTCCTGCCCGATGACATACTCGTCGAGGAAATTTTTTATTTCGCCGGGCTTTGGTAAGGGCGGTCGCGCGGCTACCGATTCAGCCTGTTGATCGTCGGTGATGATCTCGTTGCAGATGTCAATGCATTCATTACAGATATAAACGGTGGGGCCGGCAATCAGTTTCTTCACTTCATTCTGCGATTTGCCGCAGAAGGAACAGCGCAACGTATCGTCGGTTCGTCTTACCATGTTTGCAGGGGGACTCCTTGTTGCTTAGGTCTGCTTGGGAACTACTGCCGGGGTGATTTGGATCTGGGTGCTGCTGACAATTTGATAGTAACGTCGAACGCATTCATCGCAAATGAAAGCGCTCTTCCCGATCATCCTTCGCGGGACACCTGGCGCGCGCTGCGGAGTTCCCGCCATGATGTTTGCGACTTCGCCCTTGGAACGCCCGCAGAACGAACAACAGAATCCGCGCGCTTTCATCTTAGCAATCATCGACGCGTCTCCCCATCGCGCCTTACTCGCGGTGCGCGATGACCTCGTCTATTAAACCATATTCTCTCGCCTGCATGGCAGACATTATTTTGTCGCGTTCAACATCGCGCTCGACGGTTTCGTACGATTGCCCGGTATGCTTGGCCAGAATCTGGGAAGTCAGCTCGCGCATTCGCAGGATTTCTTCCGCCTGGATGCGAATATCGGTCGCCTGACCCTGGGAACCGCCGGTTGGCTGGTGAATCAGGATGCGGGAGTTCGGGAGGGCAAAACGCTTGCCTTTGGCGCCGGCGGCTAGCAGCAGCGCGCCCATCGAAGCGCACTGGCCAACGCAGATGGTGGTCACGTCGGGACGGATAAACTGCATGGTATCGTAGATGGCCATGCCGGCGGTGATCGAACCACCTGGTGAATTGATGTACACGTTGATGTCTTTTTCCGGATCTTCGGCCTCTAGAAAAAGAAGCTGAGCGACTATTAGATTAGCAATCTGATCGTCGATGGGAGTGCCCAGGAAGATGATGTTGTCTTTGAGTAGGCGTGAGTAGATGTCAAAGGCGCGCTCACCACGCGACGTTTGCTCCACCACCATGGGAACTAAAGCCATAACGGTCCTAACCTCGCTTATCGTAAAAACAAAGTGCGCAGCTTGCAGGCGAAATGAAGATGAAGGTGATTCGAAGCTTGTGCTTAATCGGTCCCCTCCGCTTTCATCTGGTTGCGGTCTTCGTCGCGCCACTCCTCTTCGCTGACCTGCGCGTTTTGAGTCAAAAGATCAAGCGCTTTACGGTTGCGCAACCTGTTGGCGATGCTACGGTTGCCTCCATCCTTTGTCAAGGTAGCACGCACTCGCTCCAACGGCTGTCGAGACGCTGAGGCAATCTGGTTTAGCTCAGCTTCGATCTCTTCATCGGTAACCTCGATCTGCTCTTGATCTGCGATCAGTTCCAGCAACATAGACGCGCGCACATCCTCCTGCGCCTGAGTCTGTAACTCTTCACGAGCGCGTTCCCAGTCAAGCTCCTGGTTTCTCGGATCGATGCCGCGACCAATCATGTTTTGAACCACTTCCTGCAGGCGGGTTGACGTCTGGTGTTGGACCAGAGTCTCAGGAACCTCAAACTGATGGGCTTCGAGCAGGCTGCGCAGCAGAGCGCTCCGCACCCGGTGATCGGCTTCAACGTTTGCGCGCTGCTCGAGGTCCTCGCGGATTTTTGTGCGCAGCGTTTCGACCGAGTCGAAATCCTCTCCGAGGCTCTTTGCCCATTCGTCATCAAGCTCGGGCAACTCTTTCATACGTACAGCGGTCACGGTGGCAGCGTATTCAACTTTCCTTCCGGCCAGACGCGGCGAGGAAAAGTCAGTCGGATAATCTACCGTGAATATCTTCTTGTCATCAGGCTTAACACCGAGGAGGTTGTCCGTAAACTCCTGCTGGACGCCCTCATCGCCCAGGATAACGTCGACTTCTTTGACATCGATGGGTTCTTCATCGGGGCGATCGAGGAAGGCGCCGACAACGTCCTGGGAAACCGTGTCCCCCAGTTGAGCCCCACGCTCTTCTACCGGTAGCAGCGAAGCTGATGACTCGCGCAGACCGTCGATCATTTTTTGGACATCTTCGTCAGTGACCGGGCGGACGCGCCTGGCAGCCTTGAAGCCTTTGTAGTTGCCGAGTTCCACCTTCGGTAAGACTTCAACAGCAACTTTCACGGAGATCGGCTGGTCTCCGAATTGTTCAAATTTTTCCGCCTCGTCAAATTGGACATTGGGTTCGCCGATAGCAGTCAATTCGTGTTTGTCGATCGCCTCGTTGACGGCTTCGGGCAGGAGCTCGCGAAGCACCTCACCCCGAATCTCGCTCTTAAAGCGCGTGCGCACCACACCTCTGGGAGCGTGACCGCGCCGAAACCCGGGAACGTTAGCAAGCTTGGTGTAGCGATCGCTCACACGATCGTAGGTCTGGCGAACGATCGCCGGCTCAATCTCAATCTTGATCTCCTTGCGAGTTGGAGAGATGTCTATCAATTCAGTTTTCATTAAACTTTAACCTTCTATGATCAGCTCTCTTCAAATGACAAATGACCAATGACAAATGACCAATGTCAAATGTCCGACATGCTTCAGCTTGTCGTCGACCTTGGGAACTCTCAATATACGACGTTACGAGTATTATCATTGCTTGAGTGTTGCCAATCTTGACGACAAGCTGAAGCATGTCGGACATTTGACATTTTCATTTGACATTGGTCATTGAAATAAAAGTGAACAGCCTCAAGCCTATCGTTTGGTGCGAAAGGGGGGACTCGAACCCCCACACCTTTCGGTACCAGATCCTAAGTCTGGCGCGTCTGCCAATTCCGCCACTTTCGCATTTTCCCCGCAGCTGAAAACGAACACTGTTAAGAAGCAAGAATATCATGCGATCTTCGCTTAGTCACAAGCCCTATTTCGTGTGATGCGCGTGGATCAGGTCTTTGCAGAAATCGATGGCGAAGAGACAAGCCGTCGCCACAGCCAGACAGGATTTGCGCGTGAGTAAGTTCGAATACCAAAGGCACTCTCCAACTGGCGGAGAAAAATGGAAACATATCTTTCCGGGCGAAACTCCCACGCACGCCGGCGAGCGGCCTTCGCTAATTGCAAGCGCTTTCTTTCGTCATTCGCCAGACTTCTTGTGTAGTTAGTGAGCTCAGCAAAATCGTTCCAGAAAAATCCGTTCTTGTCATGGCGGATGACCTCGGGCAGTCCACCGCAGTTCGCAGCCAGCGGCACACAACCAGCCGACATCGCTTGCAGAAGCCGCATGCTGAAAGGTTCGGCCCTTTCCGGCGCGCGCTCGAGATCCTCACCCAGGCCGGTAGCCTGCCATAGAAGTTTTGCCCGACTGAAGAGTGACAACTGCTGTTCGGATGTGGGATTTGCAAAGACGGAAACGCCGGCGTCATTGGCTGATTCGGCCAGCCGTGCAAAGGATCTTCGGCTTGAAGTCTTCTCATCAACCTCGCCCATCATGGATAAAGACCATGATGGCAAATAAGTTCTTAGGTCATCGAACGCAGAGATCAGTTTCAGTTGATTGTGTGTCTGGGTAGCGTTGAACGGGCCGGCTGAGACAATCAGGTTGTCTTTCGCAAGCTGCGAATTCAGGATCGGTGCCGGCGGATACAGGACGCCACAATCAAGTTCCCAGAACAAGCTCGTCCAAAATCGCGTGTAATAGGAGTTGGCCAGCTTCAACTGATAACTATCAAGATGCGCGCGCCAGAGTCTCTGATAAACCAACGGGACGAAGTCATGCGGGAATTGAATGACCAGAACGCCTCGTGGCGAGGCGCAGAAGATCGGCAAGCGGTCCGCGAAGTTTATGAATAAGTCGTAGGGACGAGTTAACTCATTGCTCCAGTCCCAGATCGCCTGGTAGCGACGGTCGGGACGATTTGGATCGGTGAAGTTCTGCGGCTGAGGATCGACGACGCGGAACGAGACTTCGGCGAGCGAGCACTCGCCTGAGAGCGCCAGGCTCTCGGGAGTTGGTGATTGTTGCGTGCGAATGATCTCGGTTTGGTGCCGGTGCGACAGGGCACTCGCGAGTACCGCGGCCGATAAGCCTCCGGTGGCAGCGTTGTCCCGACAGGAGTTATAAATGCCGATCTTCATTAATTAAAAGAGACGACCCTCTCAACCGCAAAATTGCATTGTGATCTACCGGATGATAAATTGCCTCGCCTTAGCGCGATAGTAAGAATACGGTGTTGAGGTCCGGCGAAACAACGGGATTTGACCGTCAAGCAGCCTCGACCGGGGATACTGGTTCAGTTTGCCCTGGGAACGCGGGCGTCTCGCCCGCATCCCACGGGAGATCGATCAGATTGCGGGCGAGACGCCCGCGTTCCCAGGGCAATCTGAACCAGTACCCGACCGGGGGATGTAAATGTCTGAGACCGACGTAACAAAAACCTTGAATGAGATTCGTGAGCGCGTGCGAGTGCACCTTCGCGCACAGTTGCGTGCGTCCGAGAATGAGTCCTCTGCACCGGTCGTCATCTGGAACCCGAACACGGCAATCGAATCGCTGCGCGCTAACCTGGCGGTCATCGAGCGTTCGCGAAACAAACTGCCTCCCGTAACCAGCTATCGCAAAGGCTGGCTTGCCCGGTTGGAGCTTTCAGTTAAACGACTGCTGAAGAGAATCACGCATTGGTTTACGTGGGAACAAGTTAACTTCAACGCTGCAACTTCTAATTCGCTCGAGGACGTTCTGGTCGTACTCGCCAGCCACGAGGAGGTCCTGGCAGAGATGCGCGCGCAGTTGGAAAAACTGGCGTCGGTCGCGACTGAGCTGCAACAGGGGAAGTTTCAAGGCGGTCATTTTGATAACGGTTCACCGGCCAGTTACAGCTCAGCCACTGGTTCGGCTCCAGTGGACGAGGACAGGCAATCTGAGGTTGATTTAGAGATTAATAAGCTGGCCGCTCGGCTCGAAGAACTGCGGAAGGCAAAGACTCGTTGATGCGACTGCCTGTCTTTGGAGTGCGGCGCCTCGTCGCCGCTTTTCAATCTGCATTGACTCACCCGTTACCAAAAGCGCTGACAAGGCAGCGCACTCCAAGGAGAAGACCATGCGTGCTTTGCTGAACTCAATTTCCAAACCCGCGTGATGATTCGCAACATTCTTATCTGCACAACCCAGGTTCCATTCACAATGGGCGGAGCTGAAGCGCATGTTGCCGGCTTGCAGTCGGCACTCACCGGCTCAGGTTATAACGCCGAAATTGTAGCCTTGCCTTTCCGTTGGTATCCACCCGTTGAAATCATGCGCAGCACTTTGATGTGGCGTCTGCTTAATCTCGCGGAGTCCAACGGCAAGCCAGTCGATCTCGTAATCGGGATGAAATTTCCAGCTTATGCTGTGGCGCACTCAAAAAAAATTCTGTGGGTTATCCATCAACACCGTTCCGCTTATAACCTCTGGGGCACACCCTTCGACGACTTGTCAACCTATCCGGATGGAACTCAGGTGCGCGAATTCATTCGCAGTTGTGATCACAAGTTTCTTTCCGATGCGCGAAAGATTTTCGCCAATTCGGCGACCGTTGCCGAACGACTAAGACATTACAACCAGATAGAGAGTGAGATTCTCTATCATCCTCCGCCGCGCGCCGCGAGTCTTTTCAGTGGACCGCTCGGCGACTACATCTTTTGTCCCAGCCGGCTTGAACCGCAAAAACGACAAGAGCTCCTGATCGAGGCAATGCGCCACGTTACTTCACCAGTGAAATTGATTCTGGCTGGCGGCTCAAACGAGATGGGACGTTATGAAGCGTTGGTACGGCAATACGATGTTGGTCAGCGTGTCGAGCTATTGGGTTTCGTGAACGAAACTACGATCGCGGAACTGTATGGCAATGCGCTGGCAGTCGGGTATTTGCCGTTTGATGAGGACTATGGGTATGTGACCTTGGAGGCGATGATGGCTGGGCGACCTGTATTAGTGGGCCGCGACTCGGGCGGGGCAAAAGAGTTCGTGGAAGACCACTCGACCGGTATTGTGGTTGATCCCGAGCCGCAGGCAATAGCGACGAGCATTGACGAGCTGTACATCGATCGCGAGCGCGCGCTCGCGATGGGCCGGCGCGGCCAGGAAAAAATACGAGCTTTAAACTTGTCATGGGACAACGTCGTCGAGAAGCTGATTTCCGCGGCCACGTAGTTGCTCGATATGAGTCAGAATCCCCACAACGTTCTAACTGCGGACAGGCCGTCCGCGCGCCAGCGTTTTCAGTTACTAGCTCGCAAGTTCGAGATTTTTGACGCCCTCATTTTTGTTTATATTGCTGCTTTTGTTCGCGAGTACCTGTGGCTTATTCACGAGAACCTCCTGGCCTGGATTTTGACAGTAGTTGTGTCGCTTGCTTTCAGCGCCATCTACCTCACAACCAAAAAAACAACAACCGAAAAAACGCCGCCGGTATTTTGGTTTGTAGTGGGCCTGCCTTTGCTTTTTGTGTTCAGCTTGCGCGTTGCTTATCCCGACCTCTCGTTTGACGTGCTCAACTATCATATTTTTCATTCAGAGCGCGCATTGAGAGGACTGCTGCACATCCCCGGCGATTTTGCACCCGCTTACTTCCCGTTTTTCAACAATCCTGTTTCTGACATGATCACAGGGATGTTCAGACACCTGCTCGGCTACAGATCGGGAACAATCGTCAACTACCTGGCGCTGCTTTGGACCGGCGCGATACTTTTCAAGTTCTTTCGTCAGGACATCCGCAATCCAAGGCTGCGAGCACTAGCAGTCCTGTGTGTCTTGTTTTCGGAACAACTGCTTTCCGAGATCAATAACTACATGGTTGACCTGCTAGCTCTTCCGTTATTGTTGCAAGCGACCTGGCTTGCGCTGCGTGATGACGCCGAGGGAGCAGCCAGAACTAATCACCTCGTAGGCATCTCGCTGCTGTTGGGTGCAAGCATCGCGCTGAAGCTAACCAATCTTGTGTTTGCGTTCCCCATCGGTCTGATTCTTTTGGGTAGATTAGCCCTTCGGAAGCCCCGCGATCCCTCGCGAACCCTGGGTACGCTGCTGGCCATGGCGGTAGCTTTGCTGTTACCGGTTATTCCATACACGCTCTATCTTTATATGACTACGGGCAGCCCTGTATTTCCTCTTTACAACAAGCTGTTCCAATCGCCTTATTGGGTAAACGAAAATGTCTTCGATGGTCGTTGGGGTCCAATTGGAATCGTCGAGACTTTGCTTTGGCCGTTCAAGATTCTTTTTACTCACGAGCGCTTGACTGAACTCAACGTGTATTCCGGCAGGATGTCATTTGGTTTGTGTGCAGCACTCTTATTGTTGCTCTTTGTCAGGCAGCGACGTGCAAAAACGATCGGCTTTATCACTGTCGTCGGTGCTCTTTTGTGGAGCCTGGGCACAGGATACATTCGCTATGGATTATTCCTCGAGGTGCTGGGCGGTGTCTGTTTGATAGTGGTGGGAGCACACCTTTGGCGTTTGCTCTCAAATCCGATTGTCCGCAGAGCATTAGCGGCATTATTCGTGGTTGCTTTGTTGGCGCAGGCGATTCTCGCAGCCTTCTACACGTTCCGGGTCGAATGGGGAGGCCGCTCGACCGGGCCGGAGCATCAACGTGAATACCGGGTAGAACTCCTGCAACTGTTCAGAGATCGTTCATTGAAGAGATACTTGAAACCTGATCAACTAAATCTGTTTGACGACGTAGGCGTCTGGGTCGAAAGCAGCTATAAAACAAGTGCAATCACTGGCATGTTGAGGCCCGATGTGCCCTATATCAATATGTTTGCTGATGCTTTTACATCGACGCCGGCGGCGATGCAGCGGTTCAGGGAAGCATTGAAGACGGTTGCAGGCCGAAAAATGGTGTCGATTACCTTCCAGGACGATCTTGAAATGGCGATTGCGAGGTTGAAACAAAGAGGGTTCGCGGTAACCAGGTCAACTCCACTACAGTTTCCTTACTATTCGTTCCAGCGCCGTCTCGCATTGGTTGTTTTGGAGGTAGTGCCCGATCCGGCTGGTCAACTGCAAGGAATTTTTAACGCAGAAGTATCTATTCAAAGGGGTGTGACAACATTGAGCGCAGGACAACGAGCGAGCGTTCTGGTTAAAGTGCGAAATGCCAGTGGAGGTGTGTGGTTAGCCAGGGACAGTCCAGATGGAACTCACCAGGTGACCCTCGGCAACAAGTGGCTTGACGAGTCAGGCAGGATACTCATTAACGACGACGGCCGCACTCCATTGCCGCAAGATCTTGCGCCCGGTGGAGAGTTGGAGCTTGAACTCCAGATTCGCGCCCCGGCAACACCCGGGAAATATCTACTAATGCTGGATCTCGTGCAGGAACACGTGGCCTGGTTTTTTGAGAAAGGCTCGACCCCCGCGCAATTAACCGTGATCGTTGAGCGCTAAAACAGCGGTAAGCCACAGATTAACGCTGATAACACGGATCAGAAGAAAAGCCTTCAAAATCCGGATGCGTTTATTTGATCAGTTTCATCCGCGTTAATCTGTGGCTGATTTATTTCTTCGCAGCGTTGGGGAATTTTTGTGCAAAGCCGTGATAGCCGTTACTATTTCGCGGACCAGACATCATTATTACAGGAGAGGATAAGAATGAGGACAATTCTCACTGCAGCCTTTTTGCTCGTTCTCGTACTGGCCGGATGCAAGTCAAGTCCGCGTCAAACACCGGGTAACGTTGCTGCCACGACCGACTCGAATACTCCGAAGACAAATAGCCCTCTGCCGGACCGCGCGTACAAAGCGGACTTAAGTTTGGCTCAACCGCTGACTACGATAAAGGCAGGTCAGAAGACAACGGTCAGAGTCAAAGTAAAGAATGCCAGCGACGTACCCTGGCTGGTCTATGGTATTGGCGAAGGCAATAAGTATCGGGTTGCGGTGGGCGACAGTTGGCTGGATAGTGATGGGAAGTTGATGACTAATATGGATGGCCGCTATGGCCTGCCAGCAGATCTGGGCCCGGGTCGAGAGGTCGAAGTTCCGCTTGAGATCACAGCGCCTGCCAAACCGGGCAAGTACTTTTTGCAGTTGGACATGGTGCAGGAAGGTGTGACCTGGTTCCAGGATAAAGGTTCGCCAGTATTAAAGGTGAACGTCGACGTTCAGTGAACTCTCATGCGACTGGCATATTTCAGCCCGTTGAATCCGCAAAAGTCGGGCATATCGGACTACAGCGAAGAGTTATTGCCGGCGCTGGCAAAAGGCGCCGAGATAGATCTATTTGTCGACGGCTTTAGTCCATCGAACAAGGCGCTCGCCGATCTGTTTGAGATTCATGATTATCGGAAACGGCCGGAATGCCTGGATACATTGGACCACTATGACGCTGTCGTCTGTCAGATGGGCAACAACCATCGTTACCACCGCGGCATATACGAAGTTGCCACCCGGAATGCGGCGATCATTGTTTTTCATGACATTGCTTTCCAACACTTTTTCCTCGAGCGCGCGCGCGAATTGCGGGACTATGCCTTGTACCTTGATGAACTCGAGGCCTCAGAAGGAGTGGGGATCCGCGTTGAAGCAGAAGAGGCAATAGCTCGAGGCGAAGCTCCGCCGCAATATCAAAACCCGCTGGGCTTTCCGATGAATTTTCGCTTAGCAAATCAAGCTGAAGGAATTATTGTGCATTCGGAATGGAGTCGTTCACGGTTGGAACGCGTGGCTCCCGGCGTGCCCGTGGTAAAGATCGAGCACCACGTGAAGATACCCGGCGCCGAGTCACACACCGCCGGTAAAAATGAAGGAGAACGGCTCTCCATTGCCTCGTTCGGATTCATCACAGCGAGCAAAGGATTCGAATCTGCGTTGCGGGCCCTCGCGGCGTTGCGGCCGGACCATAAATTTCACTATTACCTTGTCGGTGAACCCGACAGTTATTTCGACATTCATGAGCTAACCCGACTTTACGGCGTAAGCGACTGTGTTTCCATAACCGGATATGTCAGCTTTGACGAATTCAACCGGCGAATTGCTCATACGGACATTGCGCTGAATTTGCGCGATCAAACCGTTGGCGAAACGTCAGGTAGCCTGTGCCGGCTGATGGCCGCAGCAGTGCCAACGCTCGTGTCCAATATCGGTTGGTTTTCAGAACTACCTGACGATTGCCTGATCAAGATTGGTCCCGGTCCGGATGCCGATCTTCTCATCTGCGCTTACCTAAAAGAATTGTCCGAAAATCCGGACCTGCGCCGGCAGATTGGCGCGAACGCCAGAGCCTTAATGGAAACAAATCATAGCGTCGAACAAACAGCGGCTGATTATCTGGAATTCGTCAGTTACGTAATTGCCCGGCGAGCCAATCGCGCTTTCGTTGAAAGCGTCTCAGCCGATCTCGCAAGACTCAGTAATGTCGAGCCGAATGAGCTACTTCTCGGCAGTGTTGCTCGCTCGGTTACAGACTTGCTATCCCCTTAGAATGGCCTCGCACTTGACGCACCCAACTTCGATTGATGGAACCATGACACGCGATGAGGTCCAACAAAAGCTTCAGGCCCTCGGTCCATGGTTTCACTGTATAGATCTTGGTAACGATCTAAAAACTAAGTCGAGGAGCGCGGCCGGTGAACCCGTGGACCATCCCGCCGGGACATGGGAAAAGGTACGGCACTGTCTTCCTCAAAATCTTTCAGGCATAGATGTATTGGATGTCGGGTGTAATGCCGGGTTCTATGCAATCGAGATCAAGCGCCTGGGGGCGCGCCGGGTCCTGGGCATCGACGCTCAACGACATCATGTGCGCCAGGCTCTTTTTGTGCGTCGCGTGCTTGGGCTGGACATCGAATACCGCCGAATGTCTGTTTACGATCTCAACAGGCGCTCTGTGGGCCGGTTTGATATCACGCTCGCACTGGGACTCATTTATCATTGCAAGCATCTGGTCCTGGCGCTCGAGCGATTGTTCGAAGTGACCAGAGAGTTGTTAATCCTTGAGACTGCGATTCTTCCGTTGGAGAAAACCCCGGTATCGTTTGTGGATATTCCGGCCGGCGGCGCGGCCACGCTGCACCCGCTCGTGTTCGCTGAGAATTTGCCCGATATGAAAGAACCGGCCTTCAACTGGTTCCTCCCGAGTGTGAACGCGCTCAGGGCGCTTTTGACGAATGTTGGATTTGATGAGGTGAAGCTCTTCGACGTGAAGCGAGATCGAGCGATCATCCTCTGTCGAAAGACCGGCTCAACGCTCGAGGGCCGGGTGCTCAACCAGCTGGGAGCGAAACTAAGTCTGTTGGCCGGCCCGGAGGTTTGCCACAGCGAATCGATGCTGAGGTTTCGTCTGCAATTGGAGAACACCGGCGGCGCGCGATGGTTGCACACCGGGGATGGGGATCGCGGAGTGGTGCGACTCGGCGCTCATTTATTGCGAGAAGACGGCGAGGAAGTGATCTGGGACTATGGACGCGCCTCGCTGGACCAGGACGTCGAGCCGGATGAGGCAGTCTCGATCTGGATTGAGTTAACTGCGCCTGCCGCGCCGGGAAGATACATTGTTGAGTTTGACCTGGTGCTCGAGCACATCACCTGGTTTGAAGATCTCGGTGTGGATACGGTGTGCCAGCCACTAACAGTCAAGCAGTAAAGATAATGGGGATGAGGATCGGAGAGTAAGGAGGTCAGTACCGTCAGGCAGTAGCGTCGGGTCCATCGCGGCAACACGACTTGCAGTGGCAAGGGAGTCAGTACCGTCACGCGGTAGCGTCGGGTCCATCGCGGCAACACGACTTGCAGTGGCAAGGGAGTCAGTACCGTCACGCGGTAGCGTCGGGTCCATCGCGGCAACACGACTTGCAGTGGCAAGGGAGTCAGTACCGTCACGCGGTAGCGTCGGGTCCATCGCGGCAACACGACTTGCAGTGGCAAGGGAGTCAGTACCGTAGCGCGTCGGGTCGCCTCATCCATGACCCTACGCGGTGGATTGACGCTGCCTGTTGACAGACAAGATCCCCTTTGCCAAGATACCGGCATCTCAGTTTCCTCATCCTCATCATGTGGAACGACACCGACACACCTCTTGCCTACTTCATCTCTTTCCGCACTTACGGCACATGGTTGCATGGCGATAAGCGCGGCTCGATAGATCGATTTCACAATCGTTATCGCTCTCCATACATGCCACCAAACGCAAGATGGCATCGCTACAATCAGCAGCAACTAAAAACTTCGCCCCTAATTGTGGGAGCACATCAACGCAAGTCGATTGAGGCTGCCATTCGAGAGACTTGTAAAATTCGAAATTGGCCACTGTTAGCTTTCAACGTTCGCACAAATCACGTCCATACAGTGGTGGTTGCGAATCGCGAGCCTGACCTTGTGTGTACAGCTTTCAAGGCCAACGCAACAAGGCAGTTGAGGGAAGACAATCTTTGGCAGCATGGATTTAGTCCCTGGGCGCGGAAAGGTAGCAAGCGAAGACTGTGGAACGAAAAGAGCATTGCGAATGCTATTGACTATGTTCTGTACGGTCAGGGCGATGACTTGCCAGATTTTGACGATTGAGATCGTCTTCAGGTGGTGACCCCCAGTTGGCCGTATGAGTTACGTCTCATTACCTGCATTGTGTGAGGGGTGAGCACAACCCGACGCTACCGCGCTACGGTACTGACTCCCTTGCCACTGCAAGTCGTGATGCCGCGATGGACCCGACGCTACCGCGCTACGGTACTGACTCCCTTGCCACTGCAAGTCGTGTTGCCGCGATGGACCCGACGCTGCCGCGTGACGGTACCGACTTCATTCCATTGCAGTTCGCTTTGACTTCAGCCATAGCGGGTTGACCTGCTGGGCCGCTTCAAAGCGTCCGAGTCACCTTCGACAAGGAACGAGGCGAGTCGGGATCAAGACCCTTCGCTTCCGCGAGTAAAGCAGCAAACAACTGACCCGGAACCATGTAGGGAATCGGGGCCGCAAACTCGTCAATCTCGCGCGGCATGACTATCGCTCGAGTGCAGGCGCCGGCGGCCTCGAGATCGCTCGTGATACAGAGTGTGTCAGCGTGCAGTTCACGCAAGCGATCGATGAGATCCTTCACTCCCGGCAGCATCTTTCCGGGCGGCGCAAAGAGGATTACCGGAAAATGACGCTCGACCATGGCCAGCGGGCCGTGCAGGAAGTCGGCTGAGGAAAACCTTTCTGCTACCACGTAGCAAGTCTCCATCAATTTCAAAGCCAACTCGTACGCATTCGCATAGGCCAGGCCGCGGCCGACAACGACGCAGTTTTCCATGAACACGTAACGCTGCACGAGTTCGAGGATGGCTGGTCTTTGCTCGAGCGCGCGCGCTGTGAAATCGGGAATTGCTTCGTAAGAAAGTGCGGTGGGTCCAGGCGCCAACTCAGCTCCCAACATGTAGAAGAGCATCATTTGACCGGTAAAAGTCTTCGTCGCCGCGACGGAACGTTCACTGCCGCCGTGCATCAACAGTGTTTCGTGAACCAGCCGGGTCATCGACGAGCCCGGCTCGTTCGTGATACCTACAGTGCAGGCGCCCCCGGCGCGCGCGTTTTCGAGCACGCGGTTAATGTCTTCGCCTTCCCCGGATTGCGATACGCCGACCACCAGCGCGTGTTCGAGTTTGAGTTGCGCTTTGTAGATCGTATGGACCGATGGTGCAGACAGCGAAACCGGTATGCCAGTAGTTATTTCCAGCAGGTACCTGCCGAACAGTGCCGCATTGTCTGAACTGCCGCGAGCTACCAGCACGATCAGATCGATATCGCGTTCTTTCAGGTACTTGCCCAGGCGGGCAATTCTGCCGCGCTCTTCCTTGATGGTTCGCGCGAGAGCTTCAGGCTGCTCGGCAATTTCTTGAAGCATCAATGACAATGCTTATCCCTCCAATTTGGAAGCGTTTGTCATTTGTCATTTTCGGATTACGTGTGATTTCGTGGATCGTAGTTTGTGCACGGAATACACGATCCACGAAATTACACGAAACGCTGCCACGAAATAATACGAAATCCGAAAATGACAAATGACAAACTGGCGTTGTAATTAAACTGAAATTCGGTTAAAACCCCAACCGTTCTTAGAACCTTCGCTTAACTGCTGTATGCGGCTTTACTCTTCCGGGAAGATGAACCACTTTAACACGATCTTCCTTCAGGGGTTTGCTGCTGTTCGGATTCATACTGAGTGGCTTTGGTTCCACTCGAGCTAAAAAGCCGCGTTTCGGGTGATTTCGTGGATGGGGTCACGCCGATTCAGGAGTTCACCCGAAACTCCGAAAATGACAAATGATCAATGTCAAATAATGTCAAATGACCAATGACAAGTGATCCGATCAACTCACTTCCGCAAAAGCATAGGAGACAAGACGATGGCAACTTACATTACCCTTTTGAAATGGACGCAGCAGGGCGCCGGCAAGATGAAGGACAGCCCCAAGCGTCTGGATGCCGGCCGCAAAGCTTTCAAGAAGCTGGGCGCGGAAATCAAAGACGTTTACCTGACTATGGGCCGCTGTGATCTGGTGTGTGTGATCGAGGCGCCGAGCGATGAAGTGGCCGCAAAGGTGCTACTGCAACTCGGTTCTCAGGGAAATGTTCAGAGCGAGACCATGAAGGCTTTTAGCGAGGATGAATACCGGAAAATAATTGGATCGCTTTAAGTTCAGGGAGTGAAAGAAAATATTTGACGTTGGTCATTTGACGTTTGTCACTTGTCTTTTCCGAATTTCGTGGCAGCGTTTTCGTGTAATTTCGTGGATCATGTATTCCCTACGATCCACGAAATTCCACGAAACGCTGCCACAAAATCACACGAAACCGGAAATGACGAATGACAAACGTCAAATGACCAATGTCAAATGATCCTTTCTATCAGCGACGGTATCCAGGGCCGCGGATTACTCGTCCAGAAAGAACCGGCGTCCGTAAGCCATTATCAACATTGATCCGGCCATTAATGATTACGAACGGAATCCCCTCCGGATGCTGGTTAGGATTCTCAAAAGTAGCTCGATCGATCACTGTCTTTGGATCAAAAATCGTCAGATCGGCGAACAATCCCTCCCGAACCAGACCCCGATCCTTAAGACCCACTCGCGATGCAGGCAGCCCGGTCATTTTGTGAATGGCCTGTTCCAACGTCAGCAACCGATCATCGCGCACATAGCGCCCCAGGATTCGCGCATAGCTGCCCCAACCGCGCGGGTGCGACTTTGATCCGGCCAATGGTCCATCCTGCGCGCGTGCGCCGCTGTCCGTACAAAAACTGACGAAAGGTGAGCGCATTGCCGCTCGCAAATCAGTCTCGTTCATCATGAAATAGATCGCCCCGGTTTGGCCGTGATCAGCAAGGATGAGATCGAACAAAGCGTCGAGCGGATCTTTCTTCTGTTCCGAGGCAATCTCGGCAAGACGCTTTCCCTGCATTGCCTCCAGGTCTCGATTGACGACGGCGCCAATCAGTACTCCTCCGGCGCCACCACTGCCGAGATAAATGTTCTCCCAGTCCTTTGAATCCGTGGTGATCTCCTTTTTCAAGCGCTCACGCGTCGGCGCATCGCGCAGGCGGTCCAGCATCTTTTCGGACCCTCCTTCGAGCGCCCAAGGCGACAGACAGGCGCTGAGCGCTGTGCTTCCGGCAATGTAAGGGTAGACATCGGCGGAGATCCGCAAGCCGCGCGCGCGTGCTGCAGCGATTTTCGAAAGCACCTCGGGCATGCGGCCCCAGTTCTTCTTGTAAGCAGTTTTCAGGTGCCAAATCTCAACCGGAATCCGCGCCCTTCCGGCGATCTCGAAAACTTCGTTCAGCGAATCATCCAAGGCGTTGGCTTCACTGCGTTGATGCGTGGCGTAGATGCCGCCGTATTGGCGCGCGACCTTTGCTAACTCAACAATCTCGTCCGTTTTTGCAAAGCGGGCTGGTACGTATTGCAACGAGGTTGATAGACCGAGGGCGCCCTCTTTCATTGCCGCGGCCACCAGTTGCTTCATTTGCTCTAACTCCGCCGGTGTAGGCGGACGATTGTCAAAACCGATGACGTATTCGCGAACCTGAGTGGCGCCGACGAATGTTCCCAGGTTTACACCAGAGCCCTGCTTCTCGAGGCGGCGAAAGTACTCATCAAGCGTAGGCCAGTCGATGGTGAGGTTGTAACGCCGGTTGAAATCCTCCTGCTCCTTAATTAAGCGTTCGTTGATCGGGGCAATTGATTCGCCTTCGCCCGTGATTTCGGTTGTTACCCCCATCATCACCTTGCTCATTGCGCGCGGATCGATCAGCACATACGTCTCGGACTGACCCAGCATGTCAATAAATCCTGGTGCAACGATGAGTCCGTCGGCGTCAATGATGCGATTTGCTGCTCTTGATCTGAGATCACCAACGCGCGCGATGCGGTCACCCTTAATAGCAACGTCGGCCTTATAGCGTTGGCGGCCGCTGCCATCGATGACTGTTCCATTTCGAATGATGATGTCGTACTCGGGAGCCTTCGCGTCGGTTCTCCGGTTGGGGGTATAAAAGGCTGCCATTGTAAACGCCAGGAGTGACAGGATTAGGGGAAGCGCGGATCTCATTTGAACTCCCTCGCAGAGAAGGATTGGCGAAGCGCGATGATAATGCCAACTAGGGGGTTTGGAGTTGAAGGTTTTAAAATTGAATTTGGTAATTTTTCGTGTTAGTTAGTGGATCAGATCCCCACCCAAAACATGATCCACGAACTAACACGAAACCGCACGAATGACTGTTTGAACTGTTCCGCCCTTTCCGGTAGTTTTGTCAAGGCTTTGATGAATCGTTTTACTAGCATAGTTCGACTCTGATGAAAAAAGTAACTGTAAAACTGGGTGACATAGCAAACGTTGTGGGAGCCGCACTTAAGGGTAATCAGGAAACCCAAGTCACCGACGTCACACACAATTCGCGGCACGCAAAATCGGGGACTCTTTTTGCTGCCGTGCGCGGCGCATTGCTCGACGCGCACAAGTTTATCCCGCAGGTTATGGAGCAGGGAGCTCTGGGCGTGATCTCGGAATTGGCGCCACCGGAGGATTTCAAAGGTGCCTGGTTGAAGGTGGAAAATGTGCGAAGGGCCATGGCCCTGGCTGCCGCTGAAGTCCAGCACCATCCATCCCAGGAGTTGCAACTTGCCGGCATTACCGGAACGAATGGAAAAACAACCACCGCTTATCTGATCGCGTCCATACCCGAGGCAGCAGGCGAACCCGTGGCCATGACAGGAACGGTGGAATACCGAATCGGATCGGAACGCCGCAAGGCCGATCGCACAACTCCCGAAGCGCCGGACATGCAGCGTCTTTTGCGTCAGGCGGTCGAGGTTGGCTGCAAGACCGCCGTGATGGAGTGTTCGTCACAAGCGATGGACTTTCATCGTTGTGATGGTCTGCGATATGCCGTTGCTGTCTTTACCAACCTTACCCGGGATCACCTCGACTATCACCAGACGATGGAGAACTACTGGTATGCCAAGTTGCGCTTGTTCGATGGACGACTCGGCTCGCGACCTCAGGTTTCGGTTATTAATATGGACGATCCTCGCGGCGTAGAGTTGGCTCGCAGTTTGGAAAGCGAGGGGCTCGAGGTCGTTCGCTACGCGGTCAAGGCGGATGCGGATGTAACTGCGAGGGAGCTGGAGTTTTCTCTTGCCGGCATGGGTTTTCAACTCGTCACTCCGTCAGGCACCGCGGATTTTCATTCACCTCTGGTTGGGCCACCGCACGTTTACAACACCCTGGCGGCGGTCGCGAGTGGTCTTTCCCTTGGTTACGATCTGAAAGTTATTACGCAAGCGCTCGGAAAATGCACCGGGGCGCCTGGGCGCTTCGAACGAGTGGCGCACGACGGCGAGTTTTCGGTGGTAGTGGATTATGCACATTCGGATGATGCATTGCTGAACGTCTTAAGAACAGCGCGCGAGGTAACCGAGGGCAGGATCATTACAGTTTTTGGCTGCGGTGGCGATCGCGATCGATCAAAGCGCGCGCCGATGGGTGAAGCGGCAGGCAGTCTGAGCGATGTTGTGATTCTGACGTCGGATAATCCGCGCACGGAAGACCCGGAACAAATACTGGCGGACGCTGAGAAGGGAATTGAGAAGTCGGGTAAGCCTTATCGCAAGATTGCCGACCGTCGCGAAGCGATCCACCAGGCGATTCACGAGGCTCGCTCGCGGGACCTGGTGCTGATCGCGGGCAAGGGTCACGAGGACTACCAGATCATCGGTCGCGAAACGTTTCACTTCGATGACAAGGAAGTCGCCCGTGAAGCGTTGGCTAAGAAGCAGTAATGGTTGGTTTTCTTATTGAGTGTTTTTCGCAATAAGAGGGATCCACGAAATCACACGAATTTAGTTTGTGTAATTTCGTGGATCTGTCTTTCTTTGTCGGTTAATACGTTCTCAGAAAAGAAAAAGCCTAAGTAATGCATTTGATTCTTAAAAAGAATCTTTGGCTATTGGTTCTTTGTATTGGCCTGACGGCTTGCCAGAATTTACCCCTGCCCCAGGACACGAGGGCTGCCTCTTCGTCGCAAAATTCAAAACGTCCAACAGAAATTTATGGGCCTCCAAAAGTCGTCGGTCAACTAAGAGCGCGCGAGATTAACGAGAGCAGCGGCCTGGTCGCTTCACAGACTCCCGGGATTTACTGGACTCATAATGATTCCGGGGATGGACCTTTCCTCTACGCAATCAACGAAAGAGGCGTATTGCGTGGAGTCTGGCGAGTCGCCGGCGCCAACGCGCGCGACTGGGAAGACATCGCTGCCGGACCAGGACGGGATCGTTCAAGGCGATTCCTATACGTTGGGGACATTGGCGACAATGACACCAATAGATCTGAGGTGGTGGTTTATCGTGTCCCCGAGCCGGCGGTTAGCGGGACTGATCTTCGTTCGAGCAAGGTCAGACCACAGGTGACTGAGCCCGCGGAAGCAATCAAGCTTCGTTATCCGGACGGCAAACATGATGCAGAGGCCTTGATGGTTCATCCAATCACCGGGGACCTCTATATCGTTACCAAGATAGCGTTCGCCAACCCGATCGTATACAAGGCGCCGGCACCCTTAGATACGGGGCGCGCCATCATGCTCATCCGTCAGGGCGAACTGAATGTGCCGAGTCTGTTAGGGGGAATGATCACCGGTGGCGATATCTCGCCGGATGGGCGTCGGGTTGCGCTTTGTGATTATCTTGAAGGGTACGAACTGTTACTGCCGGCAGCAGACGGGAACTTTGATGACATTTGGAAGCAGGCCTTCAGCACCATCGAGATCGGAAGAAGACAGCAGGGAGAGGCCATCGCCTATCGATTGGATGGCCGGGCTCTGCTGGCGACCAGTGAGGGAGCTGGTTCACCCCTCATTGAAGTCGTAAGACGATAAATTAATTCTGGAATCTCACCAACTGCCGAGACTTGTAATTACCTCTTAAATACCCCCAAACGGCAGTTGGGGGATGATTCAGATCCTTTCTACTCTGAATGAACCGCGACGAACTCGCGAAATCCCACCAACGGAAGTTGGTGGATAGTTCAGATCCTTTCTACCCCAAGCTACAATCCACAGATCTACTCCGAAGAATTCAGCCACTTCTGAATCAAACCCGACGTATACTCGCCACACGTTCCGGCATATGCACTGGGCTGCCACAACTGATTGATTCCAGCCTCAATCAATACCTGTGGATAATTCTTTCCAACAAAGTGCTGGCCGTTGTTCATCAGCAACAACGCGCAGTCTTCAATGCTCATACTCGGCACAATCCTTACGATCAAATGTAGGTGATCGGGCACCACGCTTATCTGGTCAACCGCAAAGCCGTGCTTTGATGCTACTCGCAACCAGTAATCACTAAGTGCTCTCCCGAGTCCTGAGTTGAAGATGCCTCTTCGCTGACAAGTTACCAACACGAGGTGATGATTCAAATCAAATGCCGCATGACTTGCTGCCAACAACTTTGGCTCTTTAGCTCGATAACGATAGACCGGAGGCAGTAACCGCAAGTCGTAACCATGGTGCGCCGATTGTTGATCGAGATATCTACGCACCGCATTGATCCGTACCTGGCCCACGCTCCGTGCTAAATATCCACGTGCCCAGAGCGGTGGCTGTGAATTAAATCTCCTACCCCATTCGCGAGACGAATTAGTTTTGATCGTCTGAATTGTCTTCGCTACAGCTTGATCTGGACGCAGACTAACTAGACTCCGAAATTGATCAGAATGCGATTGGCACTCCAAAAGGTGATACTGATGTCGCTCACAGATCTCAGTTATCAATTCCTTCAATAGAAACTCTTTTGAAAGAAAAGACTGACGCCTGCGATGGGTGCGAAAACAGAGATAGTAGTGAAGTTGATAAGCCCAAGTGAGGCTTTTGAAGGGTGTGAGGTTCATGCACGCAGAATAAGATGTTTGTGTGTAGGGTGTCGAGTTCGCTGTAGAAAGGATCTGAACCATCCACCAACTGCCGTTGGTGGGATTTAAGAGCTTTCGTACGCGTGAGTTGTTGTAGAAAGGATCTGAACCATCCACCAACTGCCGTTGGTGGGATTTAAGAGCTTTCGTACGCGTGAGTTGTTGTAGA
>Ga0137403_10000446_pt1 | contig 53199 bp, 37 predicted proteins | sample CZOMad2_1_16fung_FD_122057 | JGI IMG/M metagenome (GOLD analysis project Ga0137403, IMG submission 122057) | Vadose zone soil fungal communities from Angelo Coast Range Reserve, California, USA - CZOMad2_1_16fungal (Hybrid Assembly) | ecosystem: Environmental > Terrestrial > Soil > Vadose zone... | reverse complement strand
AGGTGACGGAAATCGGCGATAGTCACCATTTCCTTGCCTACCTGTCCCGCCAGCTCCAGTACTTCCTGATGCGGACGCGTCAGAAAATCTTCCAGAATGCCCAGCTCGTACATGAGTTCAAGCGTGGAAGGATGAATGGTGTCTCCGCGGAAATCGCGCAGAAAATCCGCATGCTTTTCGAGCACACATACATCCACGCCTGCCCGGGCCAGAAGAAAGCCAAGCATCATGCCGGCTGGTCCTCCTCCGGCGATGCAGCAACGAGTGTGAATGGTTTCAGTCATTCCAAAGACGTCACGATCATCGTAGAGATCAGGGGAAGGGGAAGGCAAACAAACCACTTTCCGATCCCGCGCGATCTCGGCAAACTATCCTACCCCCTTCCCATTCATCCCAAGTCATCCCATGTCATCCCATTTTGGCGTGAGTTTGAGCGTTGGTCATCCCAAACCATCCCATATTGGCGTAGGGTTCAGAGGTTTGCTCTCAATTGGCGTAGGCTTGAGCGCTTTTCAATTTTGGCAATTACCCGATTTTGGCAATTCTGGCAATCTTCTTACGTCCCTCTGCCTGCATTCTCGACCGCCACCCCTGCCCCTCCCCTATGTACACCCAATTCGACCCAAGATGACCCAAGGCCACCCAAGGTTTTCCAGGTTTTCTGGCTATTTGCCAGCAGCTAGGAGCTAGCAGCTTCTTTATGTCAAAGATCGTAGCCCAAGGCACACTATAACCCCAGGCCGAATACCACACTCTACCATTTGTTCGCCTTCGAGTCAAGCAAAAAATCAGGCCAGAAATGCTTCCGCAAAGTGAAATTTGCGATCAGAACGGCGTGGAGCAAAGCATTCATGGCCACAAATCAGATCCAATCTAGACCACCTCCTTGCGCCACAGAAGCCTGTCCTTACTCCTTTCGTCGTTCGCAGTCGCTCAGGATCAAAGGCGAGAGAAGTTACCCTTCCCCGCGACCTGCCAGCCCGAACGCGAAGCGTCAGGGAACGGCTCCGCTGCCGTATCGCGGTAGCCCTGAAGATCCGCGGAGCAGATTCCTCGCTTCGCTCGGAACGGCATGTCGTGGTACTGACGCACGATCCATGGCAATAAGCAAGCTTCGCGTATCGCTTCGGGCTGTTTCGCTCACCGGCTTCTCCAGAAACCGTCCCTCTCCACCTGCCATCCCGAACGCGAAGCGTGAGGGAACGGCTCCGCTGCCGTATCGCGGTAAGCCCTCAAGACCCGCGGAGCGGATTCCTCGCTTCGCTCGGAACAGCATGTGTTTGTGCTTACAGCGCGCATCGCTCACGATGACTACGGGTAGAGAGTATCGCCGTGAGCACGTGATCGTCAAAGCAAGCGCTTGCACGAACCCGGAAGCACCGGAGCGCGACGGCCGGCGTGGTCTAATAGCAACCGATGAAGTTTTACTTCCTGCTCGTCTTATTTGTCGCGGTCCCATTCAGACTTGTACCCCAGGCTCCGCCTCGCATCTTCTTTTCCGACCTCGAAAGCGGACCAAACACCGGCGGCCAAAACAATCGTGGCGTCTGGGTGACCATCTGGGGCAAGGGCTTTGGCGCGGAGCGCGGCGCTTCGACTGTGACAATCGGCGGCGGCCCGGCAGCGGAGTATCCCATATGGTCTGACACCAAGATCACGTTTCAGCTGGGGCCGGCGGCGAAGAGCGGGCCGATCGTCGTAAAAGTGAAAGGGAAGATCGGAAACAGCAGTAGCAATGGCATCCCTTTCACTGTCCGCCCAGGCAAGATTTATTTTGTCGCGGTGAATGGCAGCGATCGTCGTAACGGCAGCCTTGCGTTGCCGTGGAAGAGCATTGTCCACGCCAAGGACCGAATGTCCGCCGGGGATGTGACTTATATAAAAGATGGTGTGGCGCAGACTTCTGAAGACAGTTTCACCGCGTACCTGAGCATGGACAATGGTGGCGGAAATAATTCCGGCAAGGCGGGCGCGCCCAAAGCGCTGGTGGCGTATCCGGGGGCGCGGGTGACGATTGGCAAGGCGCACGGACTGGATTATGGCATTCGCACACCGAACATTGTGGCGCGCGAAGACTGGTGGGTGATTTCGCAGCTGCATATCGTGGGCGGCAGGCAGGCGATTGATATGAGCGGCACGGGATGGAAGATTGTGGGCAATGACATTGAGTGTCCCGGCGGCGGAGGCCAGGTGGGCTGCGTGGAAGCGAGCCAGGCCAGCGGCATAAGATTTTATGGGAATGAAGTGCATAACGCCGGCGCGGGGCCGGTGGCGCAAAAGTTTTACCACGCAGTTTATTTCAGTACGGACTCCAACCATATCGACGTCGGCTGGAACCATATTCATGACAATTACACGTGCCGCGCGGTGCAGTTCCATTCGTCGCCACTGTGCCGGCCGGGTTGTGGCGCCAGTGACGAAACGGGGCGTGATCAGTTCGATCTTCATGTCCATGACAACCTGATTCATGGCGACAGCTGTAACGGCATAAATTTTGCCACGGTCGATCCCGGCAAGGGCGCGGTGGAGGCCTATAACAACGTGATTTACCACGTTGGCGTGGCCGATCCGAAAGATGACGGCGGGGCGTTCTCCTGTATTTATGTTGCGGGGATCACGAACACCGGCCGAGCCGGTACAGGCACTGTGGAAGTGTTCAACAACACGCTTTTCGACTGCGGCGCCAACCATTCGCGCAACGCCGGCGGTTCGCGCGGCGCGTTTAGCGTGGGCGGAGGCGCGGGATTGACCATGCGTCTGCACAACAACATCGTTTATCAAATGCCGGGCGAAGTTTACCTTGATGGCAGCAAGGCGCAAATTACAGGCGAAAAGAATTTATGGTTCGGAGCAGGGAACGGGCCGGTGCAAACATCGGGCAATGTGGGCGGCGATCCGCTGTTTATCGATCTGGGAAAATTTGATTTTCACCTCCGCGCCGCCAGCCCGGCCCGGGATGCAGGTGTAGCGGCGCTGCCGAATAATCCATTTGTAGTTGGCAATAGTCGCGCGTCGGACAAAGACGGCGTGGTGCGTCCGCAAGGGAAGGCGTTTGACCTGGGCGCGTATGAAGCGCCGCGGTGAAGCTAAGGATTGCGAAGTGATTTTACGAACAGAATTATTCTGTGGCGTTGCCGGCGGCCAGGCGGAGCAGTCCGCGAAATTTTTCTGTCTGCTCTTTGTCGGTGTCGTTCTCCATCAGGAATTCAATGCCGTAGTTGTAGCCGCGGCGATGGCGGACTACGCCTCGGGCGCGAACGGGGCCGTTGGCAAATGGAGGCGTAAACTCAATCAAGACTTCGTCGGCGGTCTTAAGCTCCATCCCAGCAAAAACCAGGACGCCCCCTTCACTCATATCATTTCCCCGGCCCGACATTATTTTTGTCGTCCCGTCCTGGGTATGAATGAGCCGGATCGGAAGGTTGAGCCGGTACCGCTGCCAGCGTCTGAAAACTGCTCTTTCTGGAGAAGCTTTTCCACCCGGGACCGAACGTAAGCGTGCCTGCGTTGCCATAAATAAATGATATCCGCAGAGATTCCAGAGTAGAAGGTTACCGAGGTATCAAGCGTAGCTGCTATGTTTCTAAAAAATACGGGGTTACACCTTAGCCGCCGATTTACCTCGCCCGGTTCCATCCGCTCTGGCACGCAAAAAATGGCTGGCCAAAGTTGACCAGCCTTCGAATGAGAGGAAGCTAACGGGGCCCAAAAATCTAGCAGCGCACGATCTTAGGACTCTGAATGCCTTTGGTCGCGTTGCGCGTATCCACCACAAGGTTCGACGCAGCCACAATCTGCGCGTAATCGTACGACGAATGGTCCGTCACGATGAGTACGCAATCGTATTGGCCCAGATTTTCCAGCGGCGTGTTTTTCATTTCCAGGTTGTATTTGCGGCCGCGCCCCACGTATTCAAAGAACGGATCGTTATAGCTGACCTTCGCGCCTTCTTTCTGCAACAACTCAATAATGGTCAGTGAAGGCGACTCACGAAGATCGTCAATGTCCTTCTTGTACGCCACGCCCAGAATCAGGACGTTTGCTCCATTCAGGCTTTTGCGCTCGCGGTTGAGCGCGGCCGCGGTCGAACTTACAACGTGATACGGCATACCCAGGTTGATCTCTCCCGCTAGCTCAATGAACCGCGTATGGAAGTCGTATTCTTTGGCTTTCCATGAGAGATAAAAAGGATCAATCGGGATGCAGTGTCCGCCCAGGCCCGGCCCTGGATAAAAGGGTTGGAACCCAAACGGTTTGGTTGACGCCGCGGCTATCACTTCCCAAATGTCAATTCCCATGCGCAGGCTCAGCAGCTTGAGTTCGTTTACCAGCGCAATGTTCACGCACCGATAGATATTTTCCAGCAGTTTGGTCATCTCCGCCGCCGCCGGTGTTGAAACCGGGACAGTCTTGTGGAAAATGGTGCCATACATCTGGCGTCCAAACTCGGTCGCCGCAGGGTTCAGTCCGCCCACAACTTTCGGTATGTCGCAGCGTGCTACCGTGTCATTGCCCGGATCTTCGCGCTCCGGAGAGAACGCCACGTAGAAAGTGTTCGCGGTGTCTTCATCGCCGCGCGCTGCCTTCAGGCCCAGCGGGTTCTTTTCCAGGATCGGAATCAGCAGCTCTTCGGTCGTGCCCGGATACGTAGTGCTTTCCAGTACAACCAGTTGTCTGGCGCGCAGGTACGGAACAATCGCCTCGGCGGTCGCTTCAATAAAACTCAGATCAGGCTCATGGTGATCGTCAAGCGGCGTAGGCACGCATATAACGATGGCGTCCATGTTGGCGATCTGCGAATAATCGGCAGTCGCGGTGAAGCCCTTGTCTTTGGCGACTTGAATCTCCGTCTCCGGAATACGCACAATGTACGATCCGCCGCGCGTGAGTACTTCAACCTTCTTTGCGTCGATATCAAAGCCGGTGATGCGAAAGTCTTGTTCGCTGAAAAGCAGCACCAGCGGAAGGCCAACATAACCCAGGCCTATCACGCCGATTTTCGCGGTACGGTTTTCCAGCTTGGTCGTCAGGGAATCAGAGGGTGCAGAAATATATTCCAAAGTGCTCATAATGTTCTAATTAGGGCATTTCAACTGCCACTTCCTATACCCAGATGGCCGTCCTCTTTTCGGCCTCAAAAGTCTTTTATAGTCTTAGCGATATGCTTTAGCTCAGCCGCTGCGCCGGATCTCCCTACGTCAGGGAGGATCGCAAAAGATTGCATACTTCCTGCAATCACGAGGATTCTCAGCGCAAATAAAAAGGGGGGAGAATTCTCCCCCCAAAATAGCTGAAGCAGCGGTTCACTTGATGGTGCTCCCTCCCGTCTGCTTGACAAAGAACGTGCGGGCCGCGCCGGACGGACTCGAGGTGTTCTTATCATCGGGATACACAATGAGCGATTCGCCGTTCAGTCCTACATCTGTGGCAAAGTATTCAGCGAGGTTGCGGGTACCGCTGGCACAAGCCAGTCCCTGATTGCAGATCGGACCTACGTGAATAACAGGGGTGGCCGTGGTCTGGTTGAAGGTTGGAACGGCAGATGTGGCATTGCGGGATTGTGCCGAAAAGACGTTCCACTGCGCGTTGGGATCATTGGCGTTGCCGGCGCTGGTGCCCCACCACGTGATGTCCACGCTTCCTGCGCCGCCTCCGGCGATCCATGCTCCAATCGCAGTCTTGGTTCCCGCCCCATTGTTGACGCGCACTGGAGCAGTCCAGGTCGCACCTTGATCCTTCGAAGCTGCCATGAAGACGTTTGTCCCGTTCGAGAACGTCACATAGACATTGCTTGCGCTATCAATTGCCACGACTGGGAAAATGTTGGCCAGGTTCGCACCGGCAGGAGCGGCAAAAACCTGTTTAATGGCCCAGGTAACGCCGCCGTCAGTGGAGCGGGCCAGCCACACGATATTTCCGTGCGAGTCAATGAACACGGTGTACACGTTGCCATTGTTCTGATCCACGATGATGTTGCCCTGGTCTCCGGGTTGAACGCCAACCTCAGGGGTCGTCACGGGAGATACCTGCGTGAAGGTCAGGCCGTTATCAAACGATTTGGCTACGAACAGAGTGACCGTACCATTGAGATCAGCGCCGAGCTGCTTCGTGGTGAGATACAGTTCTTTGTTGCCGTGCGCCGCAATCCACTGCCGGTCAACCAACGGCAAATCACTGGAGACAGGGTTCGATACCCAAACCGTCCCTCCATTGAATGACGTGCTCTGTGTGGCCGAACCCAGCCATAGCGAACTTGCGTAGACAGCGCCCGCAGGACTCACTGCGAGGTCTTCATCGCCTCCGCCCAGGCCCACTCCATCCACGCCTGCAAGAGCAGAGCCGATCTGAATTCCGTCAGGCTGCCCAAGGTAGCTGAAGCTGGCTCCGCCATCGGATGACTTCCATACATCGATACCGCCCGGCACGCCTTCAATAGCGGCCACGTAGAAGTTGCCCAAAGTGTCGTGGACGATGCGCGGTTCCACATCCTGATCTGCCGTGATTACGTTGCCGCTGGAGTTTACGATATTGTTGGGCCGCTGCAATTCTTTGGGAGCGCTGAAAGTCATGTTGCTCTTTTTGTACCTGGCGGTGCCGGTAGCCAGCGACGGCTCAGGAGCAACAGTTGCAGTGCCTGTATAGGTGGCGTTCACAACGGTGAATCCGACCACCTGCACCGTATAGGACCCAGCGGGTAGCGGGCCGCAGTCGGCATCTTCGAAATTGGTCTGCCCCTGTGCTGAAGAGCAGACGGTGTTGCCGGCTGCATCGTTCACATTCAGGTCAAAATCGTTTGTGTTGCTGGCCCAGGCGATTCTGACGTGAACTGCGTAACTTGGATTGGAAGAATAAAAGGTGGCCGGGACATTGATGGTGAGCGCGAAAGTGTCGCAGGTGATGCTGGTGCAGGCGGCGGGATCAGCCGTTGCCCCAGTGAATGGTCCGCCCGACCATGCTACCGAACTGGTCTGTCCTGCTGTTGGCGCATTGAGTGTTGCGCTGGAAGGTGTTGCGGCGACTGCTGAGGATACGATAAGCAACAGCGCCGCAAAAGTGAACCCAACCCACTTTTCAAGTTTCATAAGTGCCCCTCAGGAAGGAAGTGAACCGCTGGCGCGAAGCACACCGTAGTGCTACTACGATGCGGATAGTGAGAAGATGCACCCGGCCTCGATGAGGGTTGCTCGCCACTATAGCAATATTGGAAGACGTTTTCGGCCAGAATGCCGCCGATGGTGAATTCAACCTGATGGGCTGATCGAGACGGTGGATAGCAGCGCCAGAACCTTTTCCTTGCGCTACGTCCAAATCCTCATCGGATCGCGGACCTCTCGATGCCTTGAAAATCCTGCCATCCACCGAAAGATTAGAGATTCGAAAAATTAGAGATTCTAATGCAATTTTAATCTATCTCCACTTCATTCAAAGCGATGATTCTGTCAAGTTACTAATTCAGAGAACGGTCGATGCTTCCCTGAGTTGGTTGTTTTAAGGCTCGCAACTCTTAGGTTTGACTCTTGACGATTAAGTAAATCCTTCCGGTATTGACAATTCAAATGAGCATTTCCTTCCGGCTGAGTTAAAGCAACTGGTGTTATTTCAATGCGCGCAGGGTAAGTGCAAGGTCCTTCCGGGACTTCATCCTTCCGCAAATTTTTCTTGACCATTCGATCCGCCGTGGCGGGTCCTGGGGAGGCACTGTGATTTCTGCGCCAACAACGAAACCTTATCAAAATGCTGGAGCCTTTTGGCTCATGGCGACGCTGCTATTGACCACCGCACTTGCGCTTTCTTCGGCTGCGCAGGCACAGAGCAATTACGTTTACGTCAATAACCAGGCGACCTCCAACACCGTCTCCGCATACTCGGTTTCCTCCAGTGGTGCTCTTACCGCCGTGCCCGGTTCACCTTTCCTGACGGGTGGTCGAGGGGCCAACGTCAATTGTTATGGCCTTGACCGGATTGTAATCAGCGCGCCCAACAATTTGTTGTTCGTCACCAACACACTTGACCTGACGATCAGCGCGCTGCAGATCAATCCAGCGTCCGGCAGCTTGACTGCCGTGGCCGGTTCGCCATTTGCAAGCGGCCTTACTCTCGACGCCTGCCAGGGAATATCCCTGGCGGCCACGCCAGATGGCAAATTCCTGATGGCATCCAGCAACGGCCAGATTCAGACCTTCAGTATTGCCGCAGGCGGAGCCCTCTCTCTGGCGGCGACAACGCCGAACTGCTGCACGCCAATGGTCAGCATGAAGATTTCGCCCAACGGCCTATTTCTGGCGACTTCCAATCAGACCAGCGCTTCCGTCTTCACCGTGAACACCACGACTGGCGCGCTCACGCCGGTCCTGGGATCACCCTTTCCGAAAACCGGCACGGGAACTCTTGCCGGCCTTGACTTCAATAGTTGCGGCAATAACCTGCTGTTTGGTGGTGAGGCGACCGCAACATCAACCATCGCTGATGCCTGGACGGTCGCGGCTTCGGGGGCTTTAACCGCCGTACCTGGAAGCCCATTTCACAGCGTTTCCGGGACCAACTCCAACGTTGTGCTTCTCAGCCCTGATAATACGCGCCTGTTTGAAAGCAACCAGCTCAGCAACAGCGTCAATTCATTCACAGTCAACGCTAATGGCAGTCTGACGAATATCGGCAGCTTTGGCGGCACGGGGTTCTTCCATAACCCTGCCGGAATGGCAACCGATCAATCCGGGAGTTTCCTGTACGTAGCGGACGATCCGTTCGGAATAGCTGTGTTACGAATTAACGGCGATGGATCGCTCACCAATCTGAGTGATACGGCGATCAATCGCCCGGGCTCGATTCAGGGATTGGCAGCCTATCCTTCGCGCAGCTGCGCCACTGCGGACTTCTCGCTCACCATGACCGCCGCACCGAATCCGGTCGTGGTCGGGACCAATCTCACCTATTCAATCAGGATCACAAATAATGGACCGGCTGCTGCCTCCGCCACCATTGAGGACATTCTGCCGACTGGAAAACTTTTCGTGAATTCCTGCAGCGCAACCGGCGGAGGCGTGTGCAGCGGCACAGTGAATCATCGGTTCATCAGTTTCCCTTCACTCCTGAGCGGTCAAACTGCCACGGCAACCATCGTCGCCCAGGTGAGCACATCGCTCGCCAATAACAGCGCGTTGAGCAACACGGTCAGCCTCAGCAATAGTTCCGCGATTGATCCCAATCCTGCCAACAACTCAGCTACCGCCACGGTCAACGTGGTCACGCTGGTTCCAACCACGCTCACCGCTGCTCCGGCAAACGGAACATTTGGCGGAAGCGCGCTGCTTTCGGCGAACCTGCATAGAAGCGTTGACAGTTCTCCAATCGCGGGCAAGTCCGTGGCTTTCACGCTAAATGGCAGCGCGGCAGGCAGCGCAATCACTGACGCCACAGGCACGGCGTCTCTAACCACCAGCATCGCCGGCATAGCTGTTGGGACTTATCCCGGAGCCGTCGTGGCCACGTTCGCCGGCGATACAGCGTTCGCCACCAGCAGCGGAACAGCCTCGCTGGTTGTAGCGCCTGCGGTCCTGACAGTCACGGCAGGCAATGCGTCCAGGATTTACGGCGATCCCAATCCTGTGTTCGCCTTCACTATCTCCGGTTTCGTCAACGGTGACACTGCCGCTGTAGTCTCAGGCAGTCCGATCTGCACGAGCGCGCCAGCGACCAGCAATGCCGGGTCATATCCGATCGTATGCAGCCCGGGAACCCTTGCGGCAACCAACTATACCTTTGCTTTCGTTGACGGGACCCTGACCGTGACACCGGCTGCATTGACGGTCACAGCCGCGAATGCCAGCCGGTTGTATGGTGATCCGAATCCGGCATTCACCGGGACCGTTACTGGATTGAAAAACGGAGACAACATCACGGCGACTTACGCCAGCACTGCCACGCCAGCCAGTCCGGTAGGAAATTATCCGATCGTTCCAACATTAGTGGATCCAACGGCGAAGCTCGGCAATTACACAGTGACTTCCAACAACGGAACGCTCACGGTGAATCGGGCGCCATTGTCCGTGACTGCCGCCAATGCAACTCGTGTTTACGGCGATCCTAATCCTGTGTTTACCGGCACGATTACAGGCATCAAGAACGGCGATAACATCACGGCGACTTACGCCAGCGCTGCCACCGCCGCCAGTCCGACTGGAACATATCCCATCGTGCCCAGTCTGGTTGATCCCACCGCCAAGCTCGGAAATTACACGGTGGTTTCAAACAACGGTACGCTAACAGTAAGCCCCGCGCTTTTGACTGTGACGGCGGCGAATGCAAGCCGGCTTTTTGGCGATCCCAATCCAGTCTTCACCGGAACAATAACCGGCCTGAAGAACGGGGACAACATCACGGCCACCTATGCCACGAGCGCTATAGCGTCAAGCCCGGTAGGGACTTATCCGATCGTTCCAACTCTGGTGGATCCCACAGGTAAGCTCGGCAACTACACAGTTGTCTCAAATAACGGCATCCTCACCGTTGCGGGCGCATTACTAACCGTCACCGCCGACAATGCAACCCGCTTGTACGGCGATGCGAATCCGGCCTTTACCGGTATAATCACCGGCCTGAAAAACGGTGACGTCGTTACCGCAACATACGCCAGCGCGGCCACGCCGGCCAGCTCTGTGGGGACCTACGCGATCGTTCCCACACTGGTCGATCCCGCTGGAGTACTCAGCAATTACGCCGTGACCTCGAATAATGGCACCTTAACGGTAACTGCCGTGCCGTTGACTGTGACCGCCAATAATGTGAGCCGGTTGTATGGTGATCCGAACCCGGCATTCACCGGCGCCATCACTGGATTAAAAAACGGAGACAACATCACGGCAACGTATGCCAGCGTAGCAACCCCGGCCAGTCCTGTAGGGACGTATCCAATCGCGCCCACACTGGTGGATCCAACCGGGAAGCTAAGCAATTACACGGTTACATCGAACAACGGCGTTCTCACGGTGAACGTTGCGGCATTGACTGTATCCGCCGCCAACGCGAGCCGCGCCTATGGTGATCCCAACCCACTCTTTAGTGGAATCATCAGCGGGCTCAAGAACGGTGACAACATCACCGCAACTTACGCCAGCGCCGCCACAGCTGCGAGCCCGGTGGGAACGTATCCCATAGTGCCCACTCTGGTCGATCCAACAGGAAAACTCAGCAACTACACCGTCACCTCAACCAATGGCACGCTCACGGTCAACCCGGCATTGTTGACGGTGACTGCGGCCAATGCCAGCCGGGCATTCGGCGCACCCAACCCGGCCTTTACTGGGACGATTACCGGACTGAAGAATGGCGACAGTATTACCGCCACATTCGCCTCCACGGCGACGGCTGCTAGTCCCGTCGGCACGTATCCGATCGTGCCCACTCTGGTAGACCCAACCGGAAAGCTCAGCAACTACACCGTGGTTTCCAACAACGGAGTCCTCACAGTGACTGGCGCGTCGCTGACTGTGACTGTGGACAATGCAAGCCGGCTGTATGGTGACCCCAACCCCGTATTCACAGGCACGATTACGGGAATTCAGAATGGCGACAACATCACCGCGACGTACGCCAGCGTTGCCGATCCGACGAGCCCAGTGGGCACTTATGCAATCGTGCCAACCCTGGTGGATCCGACGGGCAAGCTCGCTAATTACAGCGTGGTCGTCAACAACGGAATCCTGACGGTAACTCCTGCTCCGCTGTCCGTGACCGCTGATAACGCAAGCCGCCTGTACGGTGATCCGAACCCGGCGTTCACCGGCACAATCATTGGACTGAGAAACAACGACAACATCACGGCAGCATTCGCCAGCGCTGGTCCGGCGAGTCCGGTCGGAACCTACCCGATCACGGCCACCCTGGTTGATCCAACAGGAAAAGCCGGCAACTATGTTGTCACCTTCGTTAATGGAACGCTCACAGTGAGTCCCACGCCATTGTCGGTGACGGCGGCGAATGCCAGCCGTTTTTACGGTGATCCAAACCCGGCTTTCACCGGGACGATCACGGGAATTAAAAACGGTGACAACATCACAGCGAGCTATTCGAGTACCGCGACTCCGGCCAGCCCGTTGGGGACTTATCCAATCGTGCCAGCATTGGTTGATCCAACGGGAAAGCTGAGCAACTACACTGTCACGGCGCTCAATAATGGGATCTTGACGGTCACTCCCGCGCCTCTGACGGTTACAGCCGCTAATGCATCGCGGCTCTACGGCGATCCCAATCCTGTCTTGACCGGGACCATTACGGGAATCCGGAACGGAGACGCTATTACCGCCAGTTATTCGACGGTGGCAACGGCGGCGAGCAGCGTAGGAACAGACGCCATCGTGCCGGCTTTGTCTGATCCGACGGGAAAGCTCGCAAACTACACTGTCGTCTCAAACAATGGCATTCTGACGGTGAATCCTGCTCCGTTGACGGTGGCTGGGGCCAATGCCACGCGTTTGTATGGTGATCCAAACCCGGCCTTCACTGGAACAGTCAGCGGTCTCAAAAACGGTGACAGCATCACCGCAACTTTCGCGAGCGCGGCTGATCCGACTAGTCCGGTGGGAAGCTACGCGATCATTGCCACGCTAGTCGATCCAGGAGCCAGGCTTGGCAATTACACCGTGATCTCGAACAACGGAATCCTCACCGTGGCCCCGGCGCCATTGGCGGCAACGGCAACCAGTGCGACCCGGCTCTATGGTGATCCGAACCCTGCTTTCAGCGGCACGATTACAGGACTGAAAAACGGCGACAACATCACTGCCACCTTCTCCAGCGCCGCCACAGCAGCCAGCCCGGTAGGGACTTACCCAATCGTGCCAAGCTTCATTGATCCCGCGGGCAAACTGGGAAATTACACAGTCACTTCGAGCGGCACACTTACTGTGACGCCGGCTCCTTTGACGGCGAGCGCCGCCAACGCAAGCCGGGTATATGGCGATCCCAATCCCGTCTTCACCGGCACGATTACCGGTCTGCGGAACGGAGATAACATTACGGAAAGCTTTACCAGCGCCGGACCAGCCAGCCCCGTGGGAACGTACGCAATCGTCCCCGCATTGGTCGATCCGACCGGAAAGGCCGGCAACTACACTGTCACCTTCAGCAATGGAACGCTGACAGTAACTCCGGCGCCACTCTCCGTTGCTGCTGCCAATGCCAGCCGGTTGTATGGCGATCCGAATCCTGCATTTACCGGGACGATTACCGGCATCAAAAACGGTGATAACATCACCGCGAGCTTTGCGACAGCCGCAACGCCCGCCAGCGCTGTAGGAACTTTTGCCATCGTCCCAACGTTGATTGATCCGACAGCGAAGTTAAGCAACTACACTGTGACTTCGACCAATGGCACGTTGACCATCAATCGGGCGCCACTTACCGTGACCGCCGCCAATGTTGCGCGCACCTTTGGCGCAGCCAACCCGGCCCTCACTGGAACGATCACCGGGATTAAGAACGCGGACAACATCACGGCCACTTATGCGACAACGGCAGTCGCTTCAAGCCCGGTAGGCACGTATCCGATAACCCCAACTCTGGTGGATCCAACCGCTAAACTGGGCAACTACACCGTGACCAGCGTCAACGGCGTCCTGACTGTGAACAAGGCACCCCTCACCATCACGGCCAACAACCAGACCAAAGTCCTGCATGCAGCCAATCCCGCGCTTACGGCGACTTACAGCGGCTTCGTTCTGGGCCAGACTCCGGCATCACTTACCGGAACTCTGACCTGCACAACTACCTCAACCACTCTCACGGCGGTGGGTAACTTCCCCATCACCTGCTCGGGGCAGACCTCAACGAATTACGCGATCACATTCGTGCCCGGTAGCTTGAGTGTGCTGTACGCTTCCGGCGGACTGTGCAACGGAGCGGCTGGTCACGCGATCCTGGCGCCAATCCTGGCGAACGGAACCAGTTCTTTTCTGCAAGGAACGACGGTTCCCGCACGATTCCGGGTTTGCGATGCCGCTGGTGTCTCTCAGGGAACGGCGGGAGTCGTCTCCAGCTTCTTCCTGGTAAAGATCATCACCGGGACGACTACCACCACAGTCCATCAGGTACCGCTTGGTGCCCCGGGGTTTGTCTTCAATACTGCGCCCGGCCAGCGCAGATGGGAGTTCAACAGCATCACCACCTCGAACCTGCCGAAAGGCTCAACCTATGGTTATCAGATTGGGCTGAATGACGGCACGTCCATAACCTTCCAGTTCGCAGTGAGGTAGATCAAAATGGCGAGGGCGGCTTCGGCCGCCCTTGTCTTCTTCTATGTGCGGACGAGTGATTTCCAAAGTGTGGGGTCATCGTCTATATGCATGGCTCACTGACAGAAAAACGGTTACTCTTCATTTCAGACTGAACCAACAGGTCGAACCATTCCCTCAATTCTCGCCAGAGATCTAAGCAAATCCTTATCTTCAAACCGCCCAGGCTATGGGAAAGGTAAGTTCCCTGTGTGAAAACATTTTCCTATTTTTTCTGGTCCCGCTTGCATCTTTCTGCCGCCTCCATCTCCTTAAAAGCATGCCTGTTAGGTAGTTAACCCATTCACTTTCAGTTAGATGAGAGCAACGCATCTCCCGGGATCCCATTGTCCTTAAGTCCATGTCCTTTCCGCAGCTTTGGCTCTGAACATGCACATATTGGATCGTCCCGCAAACTTAAATTCGCTTTTTTGGCAGCCGGAGCAAGAATGAAACATACCGTAGAACGCGACTTCGACATTCCGCCTCAGTCGGTTATTTTTGGCGCCTCTGACGCCATGAAAAAGATCCAGCATGACCTGGCCATGATCGCTTCGGCGGATGTGCCTGTGCTCATTCAAGGTCCGAGCGGCACCGGCAAAGAAATCATTGCCAAACTGATCCACCGCGGATCATCCCTGGCCAAGGGGCCGTACGTGAAGGTGAACTGCCCGGCGATTCCGGATGCGCTGCTTGAAAGCGAGCTTTTTGGATATGAAAAGGGCGCATTCACCGGGGCGGTCACTTCCAAACGCGGCTTAATAGCCTTGGCCGATGGCGGCACGCTCTTTCTCGATGAAATAGGCGAACTCAGCCTGGGTCTCCAGTCCAAGCTCTTGCAGGTACTGCAGGATGGAAAGTTCAGCCGCATCGGCGCCGAAGAGGATACGCGTTCCGAAGCGCGGGTGATCTGCGCCACCAATCGAGACTTGAAACGCGAAATTGCCGCCGGCACTTTCCGTGAAGACCTTTTTTACCGCGTCAATGTTGTGAACATTACGCTGCCGTCACTGCGTGAGAGAAGCGCCGACATTCCCGAACTGGTGGAATATTTCCTCACCCATTTCAACATGACCTATAACCGCAGGGCGCTCCCGCTTTCGGCTTCTCTCGTGCGCCTCTTGCAGGCCTATCACTGGCCCGGCAATATCCGCCAGCTGGAAAACCTTATCAAGCGCTACGTGATTCTGGGTACGGAAGCGTGCATTAGCAGTGATCTGGCCGAGCCCGCGCCCAACAACTTTGACTTTGAGATTCCCATGGAAGGCCCTGTCCATCTCAAGAAAATTACCAATCAGGCTGTGCACCGACTTGAGAAGGAAATCATCCTCAAGGTGCTTCAGGCCCATCACTGGAACCGCCGCCGCGCCGCGCAAGCGCTCAAGATCAGCTACCGCGCGCTCCTCTACAAGATCCGCGATGCCGGCTTGTCGCCTAATCGCACCAACGTAAAAAGCATGCCCGCGGAAAGCAGTGCCCCCGTCCAGGGCGATCTGGAGCCTGACGCTGCCGCGGAAAACGTGGAAGAACTCCTGCCCATTGCCAAGGTGAGCAATGCTTAAAATCGGCGGACAAAGGATTCCCACCAAGACGCTGGTGCTTCTGGCGAGCGAGAGCCTGCTGATTATTGTCGGGCTCGCGCTGGCCACGGCCACGCGTTTTGCCTCTTCGCGATGGGAATACGCCGGCGGCAACACTATTGCCCGTTTCGTCATAGTCGTTCTGATGTGCGAATTCGCCCTTTACTACAACGATCTTTATGACATTGAAGTCATGAAGTCGCGGGCTCGGCTCTTGATTGGTCTTTTGCAGGCGCTGGGCGTGGCCTGTATGGGGCTGGCCCTGCTTTATTACCTTGCTCCCGGCGTGAGCCTGGGCAGAGGTATTGCCGCATTGGCCGTTCCCACCATCATGACGTTTATCTTCGCATGGCGCGTCCTGCTTGATTCCAAGGGCTTCTTCTTTCTTCCCCGGCCGGAACGTGTCTTGATTGTCGGCACCGGTTCCACCGGCATTTCGCTCACGCGGGAAATATGTTCTCGCCCCGATCTCAACCTCAAAGTTCTCGGCTTTCTGGATGAGAAGGGAGAAAACATCGGCATGCGGCTGGTCAATCCGGGGATCATCGGTGGCCTGGGTGATCTGGAAGCGCTGGTGCGCGAGAAGAATATTGATCGCGTGGTGCTCTCGCTCAAGGAGCAGCGGGGGCATATGCCGTATCGCGAACTGCTGCGGCTCAAGTTTGCCGGCGTTACGGTTGAAGACGCGCATACCGTTTTCGAAAGAATCAGCGGCCGCATCGCTCTGGAGAGGCTCTCGCCCAGTTGGCTCATCTTCAATGATGGCTTTGGAAAGAGTAAGTTCTTGCTGGCGGCTAAACGCATCGTGGATGTTGTGGCCGCGCTGATCGCCATTACCCTGACTCTGCCGATCATGGCCCTGGTTGCGCTCGCGATCCTGATTGAGAGCGGCGGCCCTGTGCTCTTCCGGCAAAAGCGTGTCGGACTGCACGGCGACCAGTTTGAAATCTTTAAGTTCCGTTCCATGCGGCAGGACGCCGAAAAAGGCGGCCCCAGCTGGGCCACTGACGGCGACAATCGTATTACCCGCGTCGGCGCGTTCATTCGCAAATATCGCATGGACGAGCTGCCGCAATTCTTCAACATTCTGCACGGCACCATGAGCCTGGTGGGGCCGCGCCCGGAGCAGCCGTACTTCTGCGAAATGCTGGAAACCAGCCTGGATTTCTTTTCCCAGCGCCACACTGTGCGCCCGGGAATTACTGGATGGGCCCAGATCAAGTATCAGTACGGTTCCACCGTGGAAGATGCCAAAAGAAAGCTCGAGCTTGATCTCTTTTACATCAAGCACCTTTCCATTTCGCTGGATATGGTCATTGTTTTTGAAACGGTCAAAGTTATTTTTCTCGGCAAAGGTGCCAAATAGTGAACTGCAATTTTCCCCGTCGGCTCGCGAAGCGGACTTTGACGGAGAGTGGGAGCACATACATGTTTTCGTTTAAGAAACAAATTGTCCTTATCCTGGCGATTTGCTGGATCGCCGGCGCTGGCAGCCTGGTGGCCCAGACCCTGTCCTCACAAACAACGACCGCTAACCTGAAAACACCTGGTCCGGCGGCTTCGGATACGGCCAAGCCTGCTGATACTGCGAAGCCCGCGGAAGTGGTTCCCGCCGGCTACATCGTCGGCGACTCCGATATTATTCGCGTCAATGTCTGGAAAGAGCCGGAAGTCTCCCAGACGGTTGTAGTTCGTACTGACGGGAACATCTCGCTGCCCCTGATTAACGAAGTCAAAGTGAGCGGGATGACCCCGCTTCAAATACAGGATATGGTCGCCGAAAAGCTGAAAGGCTTTCTCAATAGTCCGCAGGTGACGGTTACGGTGATTGAGATTCGCAGCAAGCGCGCCTTCATTACCGGTGAAATCGCTCGGCCCGGAACCTATTCACTCAACGCGCAGACCACTGTACTGCAACTGATTGCACAAGCCGGTGGCTTTACTCCCTTTGCCAAGAGAGACAGCATCATCGTCCTGCGCACTGAAGATGGCCGCCAGTCTCGCCTCAAGTTCAAGTACAAGGAAGTGGTCCAGGGTAAAAAGTCGGAGCAAAACATTGCTCTTCATCCAGGAGATACGGTGGTGGTCCCATGAAAATACAAACGATTACAAAACGAACACTGCTTGCTTTGGTGGCCGCAACCCTGATTGCTGCGCCTTGTGCTATCGCGCAGACTGCGGCGCAGACCAAATCCTCTGACGCGGCTGATCAAAAGGGATCTACTGCCTCTGAGCCGGCGTCCGACCAGCCTTGGTATGCCGACAGCCAGGGAGCATACACCGTCTCGTTGGGGACGGGTCAGCTCATCAGCCTGTATCCGCAGCCTCGTAATGACCAGACGATCCCCAGCGGGGAATACGTCGAGGGTCAGCAGTCTGTCTCTTTGAAGAGCAAAGATTACAAGTATCAGATGTTTTACGGACTCTCGGCCTCCAGCATCTACACCAACAGCATCGGCGGCTTAGGCACGGGCTCGGACCTTGTCTCCACATCGATCAACCCGTACCTCGCGCTTTTTGTCCCTACCCGGACTGGTCGTTTTCTGCTGCAGTATTCCACCGTTGTCAACCCCAATGATACCCAGAGCGGCGGACCACAGTCTTATCACACCGTGACCCTGAGCGGGATGGGCTCGATCAGCCAGCGTTTATATTGGACAGCATCTTCCAGCGGCAGCTACGGATCAGAGTCCGCGCGTTTGCAGGGTCCTTTGAGTTTTCTGATCGTGCAAAGCACGCCGATTGCGGACACCACGTCCACGGCTGTGCTGCTGCAGGCCAAGAACGTGGCTTTTGCTGAAAACAGCATCGGCCTCGGTTGGTTGAAAAGCCGTCGTGACAAGATCAGCATCACCGCCTTCCACGTTTACACCGGCATTGAAGGCGATCCCAGTACTCCCCAGTCTTTCGGCTCCCACGCCAATGCGATTGGAGGAAAGCTTGAATATATCCGCACTCTTACTCCTCGCATTGACCTCCGCAGCTATGGTGAGACTGAATCGGTGTTGAACGGTCCCACCTGCAATACCTACGGTGGCGGGCTTGGCATCGGCGTGCGCATGACCCACTCGATTTCATTTGACGTGCAAGGCGGCCCGCAATGGTCCACCTCGACTTGCGGCTCTCCGCAGTCGGCCAATTTCAGCGCCAGCATCGTCAAGAATTTTGGCAATCAGGACAAAATCTACGCCAGCGTGAACCGCATGTTTACCACCATCGCCCGTTTGGATAGCCGCTGGGAAGATAACGCAACGGTCGGCTTCGCCAAGGGTCTCCGCCGGTTCACCTTTACCACGGACGCAGGCTATCTTCGCGGCGATTCCATCACCACCGTGGTGCCTGCTTATCACGGATACTTTGTCGCACCCCGCGTTCGCTACAAGATCATGAAAACCATGGGCTTGAGTGCGGGCTATCGTTCGTTCCACGGCGCCGGCGGAAACCTGGTGAGTGGAAATCTGAGCTACGCTGTCGTCGGCATTGAGTGGTATCCGGCGCCGCTGCATTTCCGGTAAGGCCATCAATCACGGATGAACGAGCCGCGGATCAAACGAGTCAGGGAGGAACAATGAAACAGGCAACAAATGATGAGACCACAAACCAGTGGATGGCTTTCTGGCACACTGTGCGGCATTATCGCGGCTGGATCCTGCTGGGCACAGTCATGCTTTCTCTTGCGGGATTTGCCATTGTCCTCCTGATGCCGGACCGCTATAAGGCCACGACAACGATCCTGGTCGATCCGCAGAAGGTTTCTGAAAAATACGTGAGTCCCACCGTAAGCTCTGATCCCGGTCAGCGCCTGACCACCATTACCCAGCAGGTGCTTAGCACCACGCGCTTGCAGCAGATCATTGATGACATGCATCTCTATCCGGAGCTGCGGGGGAAGCTTTCGCGCGAAGAGCTCATCGATCTGATGCGGAAAGACATCACGATCACAGTAAAGCAGGGCTCTTCTTCCGGGCTGAGCGCATTCACCATTGAATATGAAGGCGGCCAGCGCCAGCAGGTGGCCCAGGTGGCCAATCAGCTTGCTGCCAGCTTCATTGAATGGAACGTGAAAAGCCGTGAGCAGCAGACCCATGACACCACAGAATTTCTGGACGCGCAGCTCAAGGAAGCAAAGCAAAATCTGGAACAACAGGAAGCCCGGCTGAGCGCCTTCAAGCTGCGTCACCTGGGTGAAATGCCCGAACAGCAGACGGCGAACATGCAGGCTCTTTCGCAGTTGCAGGTCCAGTTTCAGGCCAATGCTGACGCTCTGAACCGCCTGGAAGTTGAACGCACCTTGCTCTCGCGCGGTCTTGAAAACGGAAATTCTGGCGCCGAGAAGGTTGTTCCTGTCCTCACCGAGCGCGCCAAGCTTGAGGGCGAGCGGCGCCGGCTTCGCGCTCAGCTCCAGGACTTGCAGAACCGTTATACCAACGCTCATCCCGAGGTCATAGACGCGGCTTCACAGTTAGAGCGCGTTGAAGCCAGGCTGAAAGCTCTGCCTCCCGACCCGCCCATTGCCGTGGAAACACAAGACAACACTGCTGTCACCGTTCGACTTCAGATACTCGATCGTGAATCTAAACGGCTCACAGAAGAGCAGAATAAGCTTACCGCCCATATGGCCTCTTATCGCGTCAAGGTGGATGCCGTTCCTGTCCGCGAGCAGGAGATGGCCGAACTGAGCCGGAATTACAGCGTATCGAAAGACCATTACCAGTCTTTGCTCGACAAGACATTCTCTGCCGGCATGGCGGCCGACCTGGAAAAGAAGCAGCAGGCTGAACATTTCACCATTCTTGATCTGGCCCAGGTCCCGGAAAAACCGTTCAAGCCCAAGCGTAGTCTCCTGTTTCTGGGAGCGTTTCTGGCAGCGCTGGCTATGTCTCTGGGTCTTGCTTATGTCAAAGACATGATGAACGCCACTGTCAAGTTTGAACGCGAGATGAAGGCGATGTTACCCGCCAGCGTTCCGCTTTTGGCGGTTGTGCCCGAGCTCCGGTCTGCTGCCGATCGCCGCAGTTCGATCCGCTTCGCCGTGATAGCGGTGGTCATCTCCCTGATCGGATGCGCTTTGGAAGCCGGATTGTTTCTGAAGCTGCATTCGATGCTGTAAGCAGACCCACGTAAGTAGAAATAAATGCGGCAAGTATATGGCGCGAAAAATCGATTCGATTCGCAGGGCAGGGAAAATTCGTGGCTGGAACTTCCATGAGCGCACTCAAGACACTCTATCGGCACTCGTCCCACTATCTGGGTGGGCGAGTGGCCGTCATGCTCCTTGGATTCATTTCCTTTCCGGTGTTCACGCGCGTCTTTTCCGTCGCTGAATACGGCGCCATCAATCTGATCATGAACACCGTCCTGCTCCTGACGGTGCTATCCAAATTCGGTTTTCAGCATTCCGTTCAGCGTTATTACCCTGAGGGCGAAGCTTCCGCCGGCCCTGACGCGCTGCGCCGTTACTACTCCACCTTGTTTTACAGTACCGGCCTGCTGGCGCTGGTTTTAACTCTGCTCTTCGTTGCGTCACTATTCCTCGGCGCCGGACGTTTTCTGGGAATCACAGCCGGCGGCACGCTCCTGCTGGCGTGCAGCCTGGTGATGATTCGTGCCTTGCGCTCCATGCAGATGAACCTGATGCAGATGGAAAACAAGACACGCCTCTTCAACGGGATGGATATCCTGCAAAAGGCGCTGACCATCGGCGTAGTTTGCGCCCTGCTGTTCTTCTGGCAGAAAACGGTCTTTGCATTTTTCCTCGGACTGGTTGTTGTAGAAGGCATCATTCTTTTGCAATACCTGCCGGTGCTCTCACGCCGCCAGTTGCTTTCTCCCGGCATGTTCGACGTGGGCTTTCTCCGTACTGCTGCGGCGTTCTCGCTGCCCTTGATGGCCGCGGAAATCTCCTGGGTCGTTCTCGATTCCGGCGACCGCTTCTTTGTTCAGCATTATCTCGGCGCACAAGCGCTGGGCTTCTACGCCGCGGCGTACGGCATCGCCATTTATCTTCAGGACGTGCTGATGGCGCCGCTGCAAATGGCGCTCTTTCCCATCTGCATGCGCGTCTGGAACACTGAGGGCAAAAAAGCCACGCAGGATTTTCTCTCCCGCAGCCTGGACCAGTTCATTCTCGTCGCGGTCGCTGTCGTTTGCGTGGCCATCGTTACTTCGCGCGACGTCATCGTCCTGCTGGCTTCCCGCAAATTTCAGGAAGCACACACCCTGCTCCCATTTCTGGTGATTGGCCTGGTGCTTTCCGCCGTGACGATCTATTTCCGTCCCGGCCTGATGATCCACAAGCGCGCCACGAAGATCGCTGTCGCTACTTTCTATGCCAGCATTCTCAATATTGCCCTGAACGTGCTGCTGCTGCCTCGCATCGGCCTGATCGGCGCGGCTATTGCTACCACTGTGAGTTACGCCGGCATCGTCTTTTTTCTCGCATACCAGTCGCTGCGCGTACTGCCGTACAAGCTTGAGCTGGTTTCCTTTGCCCGATACATCGCCACCGGCGCTGCCGCTGCATGGCTCGTCAGCCAATTACCCGTGGAAATTCCTTTCGTCAGCGCCGTGGTGAAGGGAAGCCTGATCCTGGTGTTGTACGCCGGGATTCTTTTCGCCATCGATAAGCGTGTTCGCGAACTGCTCACAAACAGCTGGACCGCGATGACCGGCTGGCTTCATTCATCCAGTGAGTCGGTACTGAAGCCGATATCCGCCATTACGGAGAGGACTTAAGCCGTGCATTTTGGACTGGAACAATACGTCCCTCTGACTCTGTATATCGGCGCCATTATCGCGTTTTTACTTTCACTTTTCTGGCGGCCGCAGGCAGGTCTGTACTTCTTGATCCCGCTTCTGCCGTTGCAGACGATTCGCTATCGCATTCTCGACTTTCCCCTGGGCAATAAGCTGATTGACATGTTGCTGCTTGGCGTTGTCCTGGGCGCAATCTTCAAAGGCGGTTTCCGTTTCGCTAAAACGCCGATGAACAAGCTGCTCATCCTGTTTGGCGTTTTCTGTTACGTGCAGCTCTGGCGCGGCGCATTTTTCCTGAACTCGGCAATGCCTCTTTCCATCAGCGACCCTCGTTTTTCCAACTGGAAAAACTACATGGTCATGTTCATCATTTTTGCAGTCGTAGTTAGCTTGATCAAGGATGTGAAGCAGATCAAGATCATCGTGGTGCTCATGTGCCTTTCCGTACTTGCCGTGGACAAGGGTTTTTACGGCACCATGAGCGACCGCGATCTCTCGCATTTCTCGTATGACGTGCGCGATGGTGGTGCTCTCGGCTATGCCGGCGTAAATGGCGTGGCTACTTTCGAAGCCGAATTGATGCTGTTTCTGCTGGGGCTGAGCGCTTTGCAGAAGCGCAAGTCCCTCAAGGTCGCTCTCTGGGGACTGTTTGCTTTCAGCGGCTATTGCCTGCTGTTTTCGTATTCTCGTGAAGCTTATGTCGGTGTTCTTGTTGGACTGCTTTTTCTTGGACTGGTCAGGCAGCGCTGGGTCCTGCTTGCTTTGGCTGTTTTTTTGCTCAGCTGGCAAAGCTTTGTGCCGATGTCGGTGCAGGAGCGCGTGCTCATGACCTATGACAAGAATGAGCAGCAGCTTGACACGTCAGCGCAGGACCGCGTCGTTTTGTGGGATGACGCCATGAACCTGTTCCACCAGAATCCCGCGCTCGGTGCCGGCTTTGACACCTACGAATGGCAGCACCGCGTCGGCATCTATACCGATACGCATAATTATTTTCTGAAAGTTTTGGTGGAGACGGGCGTCCTGGGTCTGATGTTCTTCCTCTTCCTTCTGGCTAAAATGACCCGGCTCGGTGTAAAGCTCTATAGAAGCGCTCAGGATCCATTTCTTCAATCGATCGGTTTGGGCTTCTCCCTGTTAATGGCCTGCGTATTCGTCGTCAATTTCTTTGGTGATCGCTGGCTTTATGTGGAAGTAAACGGTTTTCTATGGGTCATGCTGGCCTGCGTTGTGCGCGGTCAAATGATTGAAAACGAGCGAAAAGAAGAGCCGCTCGCGGTAGCTGACGAAGCTCCGCCGGATGCTTTGCGCTGGGTGCGCGAGGAAGAACCGGCCCTGGTTTAAGAAATATTAGGTAAGAGAGATTGTGTAAGACATAAAAGTGCAGTACAGATTATGTGCGGAATCTTTGGACAAATCGGCAGTTCGCCCGCGGACGAAAAATGCGGGCTGGAACTCCATCATCGCGGTCCTGACGACAGCGGGTTTAAGTATTTTACGCTGTCGAATGGGTCCGTCTGGGTGAGCTTACAGCACCGAAGGCTCTCCATCATTGACCTCTCATCGGCCGGCCATCAGCCCATGTGTAATGAAGATGAGTCAAACTGGATTACCTTCAATGGCGAGATTTATAACTTTCAGGAATTGCGGACGCAACTGGTTGCCGCCGGGCACACTTTCCGCTCCCATACCGATACTGAAGTCATCGTCCACGGTTATGAAGAGTGGGGCAATGAAGTAGTAAAGAAGCTGCGTGGCATGTTTGCGTTCGCCATTTGGGACCAGCGTCATCGCCGCATGCTGCTCGCTACGGACCATCTGGGCAAGAAGCCGCTCTTCTACTCGCATAACGATGCCGGCCGCAAATTCGTCTTCGCATCAGAGATCAAAGCCATTCTCCAGGCCGGCGTGCCGGCGGAACTCGATCCCGTGGCGATGCACGACTATCTCACCTATCTGTATTTTCCTAATCCTTCCACCGCATTCAAGCATGTGCGCAAGATGGCGCCCGGCTCCGCCATGGAGATAGTGGTCGACTCTGAAGGCGACGTGCGTCGCCGCGAATGGAAATATTGGGACGCCGCCGAGACCGCAGGTACGCCGTTGCAGATGTCCGAAGCGGAGATGATTGATCGCGCGCGCGAACTGATGGAAGAGTCCGTGAAGCTGCGCATGATCAGTGACGTGCCGTTGGGACTCTTCCTGAGCGGAGGACTCGATTCCAGTGCGATCACTGCCTTTGCCGCAAAGAACAGCGCTGAGCAGGTCAAGACCTTCACCATCGGTTTCGAAAACAGTAAGTTTTACGACGAGCAGTCCATGGCCAGGCTGGTGGCCAGCAGATTCAACACTGAACACCATGTCCTGCAGGCCGACGAGGCTTGTGCGGCCTACATGACTGATGTGGTGCAGCACTTTGATGAACCGTTTGGCAATCCCACAGCAATTCTTGAACATATCATCACCAAGCAAATGCGGAAGCATGTCACCGTGGCTATCTCTGGTGACGGAGGCGACGAGCTCTTTGGTGGCTACGTGCGCTATGCCGGCGCGGCTCTGGCTCGGCGGTACCGGCAGTTGCCTCAGTTCGTCACCAAAGGCTTAGTTTCGCGCTTGTCCGGTTTCATGAATGACGCGACCGACGGACGCCACGGTTTCCGTCGCGTGCGTGAATTCGCGCAGTCCGCCTGGCAGGCTGAAGAAGATATGTACATTGACTGGGTCGGCTATTTTTCTGAGAGTGAGAAGCAGGAACTGTACACAACTGACTTCTCCGCGTCGGTGGGCGGACGTAACTCCGGAGATTTTCTGCGTCAGTTCTTTCGCCGCGGCGCCAAGTTGGACCCCATGAGTCGGCTCGGCTACGTGGATGCCGCGTCATTCCTCTGCTGTAATTGCCTGGAATATGCCGATCGCATGTCCATGGCCAACTCCTTGGAGGTCCGCGCGCCATTCACCGACTACCGCCTTTTCGAGTTTGCCATGCAGGTGCCCCAGCGCATGAAGGTTCGTAACATGACCACCAAGTGGATCACGCGCCAGGCAATGCGAGACATCCTGCCGCGCGAGGTGCTCACCAAGAAGAAAATGGGCTTCAATCCTCCGTTGCCGCAGTGGATCAATGGCGAGCTCAAGCCGGTGATCAGGGAATTTCTTTCGCCTGCGGCAATCGAGCGCAGAGGCATGTTCCGTCCTGACGCAGTGCAAAAGATCCTCCGCGACCACGCAGAGAATCGTCGGGACAACGCGTTGAAAATCTGGGCGCTCTTGATGATTGAAGTGTGGCAGCGCATGTACTTCGATAAGCAGTCGGCAGAATCCGTGCTGGAATCTGCCATGGGCGAGACCGGGCGTAAGCCAATCATTCAGGTTGGACAATTGGAGAAAGTCAAAGCTAACGTGGTCTGCATTCGATAGAGAAGAAAATGGCGTTGATCTTGATGAGCCAACTCGGAGCGGGCGTAGTGAACGGAGCCAGAGTCGCATTCTGGCTGTTCACGCTATTGTTGTTTTATGTCTATGCCGGGTATCCGTTATTGCTGGCGATTGTGGGTCTGTTTGTGCGCCGTCCTTGTGTTGAGGCCGGTTTTACTCCACGGATTTCTGTCCTGATTGCCGCCTATAACGAAGAAGAAGCCATCGAGCGCAAAGTCCAGCAGACGCTGGCTCTGGAATATCCTCAAGAAAAACTTGAAGTGCTGGTTCTCTCTGATTGTTCTACTGATCGCACGGATGAAATCGTAAACACGTTCCCTGACAGCCGTGTTCGCCTGGTCAGAATGCCGGAACGTCGGGGAAAAACCTTCGCGCAGAATTACGGCGTCAAAGAGGCCCAGGGCGAGGTCATCATCTTTTCTGACGCCACTGCCATCTATCACCCTAAAGCTTTACTTTACCTGGCCTGCAATTATCAAAACGCTTCAGTTGGCGCCGTAAGCGGGCGCTATCAGTATTTTGATCCCGGCGAGCAATCTCCCACCGGCCTGGGCAGCGTTGCCTTCTGGAACTATGAAAACCTGATCAAAAAACTGCAATCGCGTATCCGCACCATCACGGGTTGCTGTGGCTGCATTTATTCGATCCGCAAGATCGCATACACTGAGTTGCCAGCGGACATCATCAGTGATCTGGTGCAGCCGCTTCAGGCCATCAGGAAGGGTTACCGCGTTGTGTTTGAAGATCGCGCCCTGGCCTATGAAGAGACAACGCAATCCACAGCGGAAGAGTTTTCCATGCGCGTCCGCGTGGTGACCAGGGCCATGCGCGGCCTGCTGAGCGTCTCTGACCTGTTGAAGCCCTGGAAATTCGGCTGGCCGGCTTTTCAGCTCTGGTCACACAAGATAATGCGGTGGATGGTGCCGCTGTTTCTTATTGCCCTGCTCGCGGCCAACAGCTTATTAATCGACTCCTCCTTTTACCGGGTCACTCTGGCCCTGCAATTGTTCTTTTATGCTGCGGCGCTTCTGAACATGCTTCTGCCGCTGCATCGGCAATGGAAGCCACTGGGCATTCCGCTATTTTTCTGTACGCTCAATGCTGCGGCGCTGGTCAGCATGTTAGAAATTTGCCGCGGCCGCAAATATGTAACCTGGCAGACTGTGAGGGCCCGCAGATGAAAATTGAATTTCTTACCCAGGAAGATTCGCTGTACGTACTTCCGTTCTTTGAGGAATTCCTAGGGCACTATGCCGGCGAGTTTGAGATCACGCGGATCTCCTGTTGCCGCGCCATGGGCAAGCGCTCCAGGCTTCAACTGCTGCAGGAACTCAAATGGCTTTATGGACTGACAGGCCTCGGCAAACTTTTGCTGCAAGCGGCCAAAGCCAAAGCGCTCTCACTACTGCCTCGCAGCCGTTCCTCGCAGGGGTTCTATTCCATTGCCCAACTCGCCAAAGCATACGATATTCCCTATGGGCATGTGGAGAATCCAAATCAGCCGGAATTTACCGGCGCTTTGCAGCAACGGTCCTCGGATCTCTTGATTTCAGTCGCCTGCCCATACATATTGAAAGAAAAGGTTCTGGGAATTCCGCCCCGCGGCTGCATCAACATCCATCATGCTCCTCTGCCCCGATATAAAGGTATGATGCCTACGTTCTGGCAGCTCTATCATGGCGAACAGCAGTTAGGCGTGACCATTCACTATATGGCTGCCAGGGTGGATGAAGGCGACGCACTGCTCCAGGAATCTCTGCCGGTAACGCCCGGCGAGTCGCTGCACACGCTCATTCGTCGCAGCAAGCGCCATGGCGCCCACTGCATGGCCAAGGTTGTGCGCAGCCTGCAAGCGAATGACGCTGTAGCAACACGAATGGACCACGCTCAAGGCAGCTACTTTACCTTTCCCCGGCGCGAAGAAGCGCGCGAGTTCCGGCGGCGAGGATTGCGTGCTATTTGAAGGCAAGGACGAAACATGGCAAGCCCATTTACCAGATCGGAGCTAAGGGCCCACGGCAAAGCATTCTGGGCAGGCCTGCTCCGCGCATCGGGCATGTTATATCTGGCTCGCAAGTGGGTGCAGAGGCATGGGACCATCGTCCTTACATTCCATCGCGTTTTGACCGATTCAGAACTGCAGCAGACCGCCTCACTTGGCGGAATGATTGTCCGCAATAGGACGTTTGCCGGTTTTCTGAAATATGCGTCCGAGACCTGCGAATTTGCCAATCTGGCGAAGGAGCTGGAATGGCAAACCGGCGGCAAGCTCAAACTGGCGGTTACCTTTGATGACGGCTGGTCTGACAACGCAGATGCGGCTTATCCAATTGCCTGCCAGTATAAAGTTCCCCTGGCCATTTTCATTGTGCCTGAGAGAACTGGCACGGCGCTCCCATTCTGGCCGGAGCGCACTGCTGCTGTTCTGGATCGCAGCTCCTCCGCCAATGGCTCGCGGCGCTCTGCCATCTCGATTGAAAAGACCATTGAAGAGCTCAAAGAGCTGCCTGCAAGAGAGCGCGAACGCCGTATAGTCGAGATGGCTGACTCCAAAGGCGAGTTTGAGTCTTCTGCCGCAGTGGACAGAACGATGACCTGGGAACAGATCGCGGAACTTCATGCTGGCGGCGTGACGTTTGGCTCACATACCAGCACTCATGAAATCCTCACGATGATTCCAACTGTCCAGGCCGAGCGGGAGATCGTCCTGTCCCGCGAAGTCATCCAGCAAAAGCTACTTGCTTCGTGTTCTCTGTTTTCCTATCCCAATGGCACCTACTCCAGGCAGGTGCGTGACAGAGTGGAAGATGCGGGATACAAACTTGCTTTTTTGAACCAGGAGCCTGGTGTCTGGACGCGCGATTGCGATCCTTTTCTTATTCCGCGCGTTAACGTGTGTGAATATCACCTGGTTGATGCGAAGGGCGATTTTTCTCCGCTTATCTTCGACTACGCGGTAGTCTGGAGCGCAGCGAAAGGTCTATTGTCACAGTTGTGGTCAAAGCATCTGCGGAAATTTCAAAGCGGCCGCCAAATTTCGGATAAAACATGGAAGCCCACTCAGAAGAAGCCATTACAAAAGTCATCCTGAGAAACGCGTCTCAGCCGGATAGACGAACTATCGGGAGTTATCTTTTCTTGTCTCTCTCCGCCAACAGATCACCATAAACACCAATCAGCTTCTGGATCATTGCTTCGGCGCTGAATCGCGTTTGCACGGAGTTGCGTCCGCGCTCTCCTATCTGGGCACTCCGCTCAGGATCGCGCAGCAGGGTAAGCAGCCGTTCTGCCGCGGCTGTATCGTCCTCAACCGGCACCAGAAAACCATTCTCACCATCGTTGATGGCTTCAGGATTGCCACCCACACGCGTTACCACTGAAGGGACGCCGCATGCCATCGCTTCTAGAAGCGCGTTGCAGAAGCCTTCACTGCGCGAAAGCAGACAGAACGCGTCACTCATCTTGAGTAGCTGGAGGGGGTCTCCGATAAAGCCAAGCAGTCTGACTTTTTTCTCCAGCCCCATGGACCGGATCATGGCCTGCACTTCTTCTGAGTAGTCGCGTTCGTAGAGGCTGCCCGCAACAAGGAAGACCGCATCTGGCAGCTCGCGGCAGACACGCTGTGCCGTCCGTATAAGTACGTCAATACCTTTGACTCTCCGGATGTTGGCCACGCACGTGATGATATGCGAGGCTCCCGCCCAATCGGTCTGTGCGAATGGATTGTCCCTTGAATCTTCAGCCGCGATGTGTTTGAGGTCGACTCCGTTGTAAACCACCGAAATCTTTTGCGGATCGATTCGGTCAGCGTCAACACAAAACCTCTTGACCTCTTCGGACACGGCAAGGACGCGGTCGGAAAGCCGGTTCACGACGAGATAGGCGAGTCCGTGCTTGGTTTTGCGCAATATTCCCATGTCGCGGCGGGAAGAGAGCAGCAACGCGCCACTGAGTTTAGCCACGAGACCGCCCCAGAGGTTTGAAGTCTCAAAATAAGTTTGAACAATATCCACGCGTTCGGTCCGGATCAGTTTTCGCAGTGCGAAAGCTGCTTTCCAGGCGTCCAGATGAAAAAACCGCTTCCAGGGAAACACGTAAACAGGAACTGAAATGCTCTGGCGAATTTCCGGCTTGATGCGAAAGGTGGCAATCGAGCAGCGAACCAACTCCGGCGGCATCAACTGTACCACCTTGAGAAGGTTGGTTTCTCCACCTCCCAGCGCCATTAAATGGTCGATCAGAAATAATACGTGCGGTCGCGCCTTGGCATCACTTGCGGCCAGCTCCTGAGACGAAAGCTCAGCGCCCAATGTGGTGGGGGTGTCCGAAGAGTCCAAAACTCGAGTTGAAAATTCTTGCATACCTTCCCTAACACTCACCAAACAGAATACCGCGTGCACACCAGTAGCAGTGAAGGAGTGCAATTGATGAACCACGAACGTGCGCCGGGGCAAGGCTCGATTTGCGTCCCGATGTCTTGTTTCCTACGTTCTGTTTGGCAGATTGAATCCCGGCTCCGCCTGATTCTGCACCGTTCACAATGTCCTTTCATGCCACGAAACTGGGGTATCTTGCTGCAAGTTTTTTCACATTAACTCAAACTTTGCCCCATATGTGCTTGATTTTGTGTGAGATTCTTTGGCATTGGTCGTGCACTTATCCAGGCAGATCACGAAAGCCAACAGTGCGCGATGGTGCTGCCCTTCCGGGCGCGCACTGGGGCTTTGTAATAGCCAAGAACGAATGGCAAATTTGACGGATGGGATCATAGTGAAAAAGTTTACCTACTCTATTATCGGCCTTTTCTTGTTTCTGCTCTCCGGAACTCTGTTTTCTGGAGCCTTGGAATTTCACAACGCGCTCGCTGAACACATGCAGCGTTTTGACTCATTCCCCGAATCCGGGTGGCTCATTGTACTGGGCTCACTTCTGATTTCCGGAGCTACCGTGCTGCGCCGCAGACACGCTGCCGCTCGAACCCGCTAGATATCTCTCAGGAAACAGCGACTGGTTCCCGTTGGTTTTGAAAAAACGAAGCCCTCCGCGAGGAGGGCTTCTGTTATGTTATTGCTTTTTCATCCCAGTTGACTCAGGCCTTTGCCACTGCTGTATAGCGGTAATATCCATTCTCTGGAGTTTCCTCGGATGCATTGAACACCACGCCGGTCATTTTGCGTGGATCCACCTGGGCCAGGACCTTCGTCAATGACTCACGGGCTGTCTTCCGGGCGCGTGCCACTACCATCACACTCTCGCAAGATGCCGCGATCAATTCAAAGTCGGCAAGGTTCAACGCCGGCGGCGAGTCAACCAGAACCAGGCGGAAAGATTCCGCCGCCCATCCCATAAACTCCTTCCAGCGCTGACCCGAAAACAGCTCTGAAGGCGAAGAAGTGGTTTCGCCGGCCGGCAAGATGTGAAGGCCGGGAATATCTGTGCGCAGCACCGCGGATTGATAAGAGCAGTCGTTTTCCAGGATCTCGGCCAATCCGGGAGATTCTGGATCGCCAGCCAGGATAGACAGTCCCCGGGTACGCAGGTCGGCGTCCACCATCAGCACCGGCCAATTTTCAATCTTGGCATAACAAATGGCCAAATTGAAAATTGTCAGCGTCTTGCCCTCTCCCTGTGCAGAACTGGTTACCACAAGGGATCGCGCGCCGTTTCGCGTCTGCTGTTTGACCAGGCGCGTGCGCAGCGTGCGATAGGCTTCCACCGCTGCCTGCATCGCCGGATTATATTGCGACACGAGAAAGGACCTCTCTTCCGTGCGCGGCAGACGGATGCTACGGCAGTTTTCCAGCCGCCCCGCCGTAACCTGGCGCGCCACTTCATGCGACTCTTCCAGCGGTTGCAGCAGGTGCTGGAGGTCGATTTCACCGGAATGCGAGCCGGCGACCCCATTGCCCTCCATGTTTTGCTTCAGTGAGCCGACAAGGTCTTGAATGTCGACATTGGCGGTTGCCGGGACAGAATTGGTTTTCCCCGCGCTGCGAGTTTCATTGAAGAATTTGCTCATGCCGTCATTGTTCCTGTCTGAATTTATTCAGTTGCTTACCGCTTTTTGCTGCTAAGAAGCTGTCTTGGCCAGACCCGCCAGTGGATTCGTCTTGCTTCCTGCCGTTTCCAAAGACGCAGGCTGCTCCATTCCCATTTCCTCGGCTGCTTCAAGCACAAAGTCAGCTCCAAGCTTTTTCTGCTGGTGGCGGAAGCCGGCGCTGAGAGTGTGGTCGCAAACCGAATTGATCAAGCGCGGTACGCCATTCGTTAGTCGATGAATCTCTTCCAGCGCCGACGTTGTAAATGGGTTTTCAGCACGCAATCCTGCAACATGCAGCCGCTCCGCGATGTATGCTCGGGTTTCGGTCAGAGTCAGCGCGCGAAGCTTGGTGACCACGGAAATCCGCTGCTTCAATGCTGCCAATTCAGGTTTCATCAGCAGCGGCAGCAGCTCCGGCTGTCCGCAAAGAATGATCTGAAGTACATTCACCGGATAATTATCCAGGTTCATCAGCAGCCGCACTTCCTCGATCAACTCCGGTGGCATGAGGTGCGCTTCATCAATGATGACAACGACCGCGCTGTTGTTCTTGTGCGACGCTAGCAGCAACTCGTGCAACGCCCGCAAGCGGGCTGGTTTTGTTGGCGCCGAGGCATGAATCTCAAGCTCATCGAACAACGCTTCAAACAGTTCGTCCGCTGTGAGCGTCGGATTCACCACGAAGGCTGAGCGCAGAGGGCGTTCGCGTGTCGCTTCATGCGACAGGATGTGCTGCAGGCAGTAAAGCAGCGTTGTCTTGCCGGTGCCGATAGGCCCAATCGCGATCTGCAAGCCCTTGCGTCCCACTACTCCCTCTACCATGGCGCGGAGTGTATTGCGATGAGGCTCTGCAAGATGAAGAAAGCGGGGATCCGGCGTCAGCCGGAACGGGTCTTGTTTTAAGCCATAAAAGTTTGAATACATTGTGACCTGTATAGAGGTTTTGGCGCTCGCAAGAGGAAAAGCCGCCACTTAGTTTATTGGCAACTCTGCTGCCAAAGCATGTTAAGGAATTCCTTTTGCCATCAATAACTTACGAGCATAATGCCCAAATCCGACGAGTTTATTTCACTCTATATGCAAGAGATTTCACATTTTGCATGCGGAATTTCCTCCTCAGTGAGACAGTCCGCCACTACTGACTGTCCGCAGCAGTGGAGGGAATGGCGGGTGTGTAGGCAGCGCTCTTCACTTTCGTGATCCACTCTGCCAACCCTCCAACGCCTGCGCGAACCTGCTCGCAAATCCTGCCGGTAGCAGCTTCCTCGGCAAGATAGGGATCGGGAATGGAAAGTCTCGCAGGTGTACCGAAGAGGCCAAGCAAAGTTGTGCGCACCGTTGTGGCCGGAAATTCCTTTCTTAGGCGATCCATGTTTTCCAGGTCCATAACAATCAGCAGATCCGCATTTGCCAGAGAGTCTGCCGTCACCCGTGCGGACCGATGGCTTGATAGATCAATACCGAATGAATTGCCGATGCGCAGCATCTTTCCCGGACAGCTTCGGCCCGCCTGGGCATGGAACCCTGCGGATTCAATTGCGATCCCATTCAGACGTTGTTCCGCGAGCATGGCTGCTAGAGGACTGCGACAGATGTTTCCATAGCACAGAAAAACAATCTTGCTCGGTCCACCTGTATCCGTCAACCGATGCAATAAGGTCCGATGATGTCGCAGCAGCCGTCGTTGGATTTGCCAGCTCTTGATCTTGCGGAACACCGGACGCACTTGATCAGACGTCGCAAGAGCCAGCGCTCGACGTGTGATTCCCAGATCACGCCAGTCAAAGTGGTCCCAGCTTTCACGCCCGCTCAAAGGGCGTAGAAGCTCCAGAAGGGAGAACGAGCGGGAGCGGGTATGCAGCAATGGGTCTTGTGCATCTGCTCGCAAATTGCTCTTAAGCCAGTCAACGTCCGTGCGCAGATCGCGTGTGTAGTAAGGCACTGTATATTTTGGTTGCGAAGGAGGCTGGTCTCCTCTTGCGATTTGCAGTAGGCCCAATGGAAAATCGACGCCGGCATCGATTGACAGCGCCAGGGATCCCCACAGCCGCGGGTTGATCTCCATCAGCCAGTATTGACCGTTGGCGTCCATCTTGAATTCGACCATGGCCACGCCGTGCCAATGTAGGGCCGTTAAGAGCTCTTCGGCGTCACGCAGTAACGCCGCTGGCGGGTTGATGGAACGCCGGTAAGAACTTGCTCCGCCGGTGAGCGGATACTCATGGACGCGTTCATGGGCGAAGTGCCAGACTTTCCTGCCTTGGTTGAAAAGAAATTCCACGCCAATGCCGCGACCAGAAATATATTGCTGCTGCTGCACCGGAGTGAGTGGAATCCACCGCCGCAACTGTTCCTGCCTATCCACTTCATTTCTCACCACCGCCACGGCGAGCGTCCGCAATTCGCCATCGACCATTACTTTGCTGTGCGTCGGCTTAAGAACAACGGGGAACTGTTGCACCTGACCGATTTCTGACATCGAAGAAAGTAAAACTCCAGCGGGCGCCGGCACGCCAAGTTCACGTGCCAATTGCCATGTCTTTTCTTTGTCCAGCGCGATATCAATCTCTTGATCCCCAGGAATGATTGCCTTGCGGCGAAGGGGATCATTTTTATTCAGCTGGCGCAGCCCCAGAAGGGAAGTTTCGGTCGCCGGGACTATCAATGCGTAATTGCGTATCTTGTCTTGTGCCCTCAACCATGAATGGAAATCAGCAATGCGCTCCTGCGCGGGCTGCTGCAATTTGTGAGTGACGTAGCGCGATTGCATGGCCAGGCAGTCTTTGGCTTCTGCCGCAAGATCCACCTGCAAGCCGGCCCGGCCCAGACTTTGCAGAGTTTCGAGCGCCGCGCGGCTATGTCCGTCGAGAACCAGTACTGTCGTTTCACTCATGCTTCTGGCCTATGCAGCCGCCAAGCCGTCAGCGCGGCACTTTCGGCGCTGGGAATGCGAGGCAATCGGTGAAGGTCAAGCCCTTCTTGTCCATCCACCACACCACTTTCGGTGGTTACTGCTGCGCGATACGCTTTCTGAACGAATTGATGGGCTCGCTGATCGTAGGCGCCATTGGGATAACAGAAGAAATCCACCGTGCGTTGCAGCCGCTGCTCCAGACATCGGCGGCTTTCCAATATTTCCAGCTCGATTTCCTGAGCGCTGAGCGTAGTCAGGATGGGATGGCTAAAAGAATGCGACCCAACTGTGATGAGATCGCAATCAAGAGAAAGCAGGTCATCCCAATCCATCAGATCGAACGCTGCCCGCTGGCTGGCTGTGGCTCGGAAGTCCGGAGAGGCTTGTCTGATCGTTGTTTCAGCCTGGCGGCGTTGGGGAAGCCGTAGAGTTTTCATCCACTCCACGATTCCGTCTACTGAGGTGTTGGGGGTTAAGAGCTTCATGCGCATCTCCGCCAACTCCGCAGACGCCAGTGTCTGCAAACGGCACCGCATTTCATGGTTCCAAAGCCACGTGCCGGATTCAATCAGCGCCGGACACACGAAGAACGTCGCCGGCAGTTGCAGTTCACGCAGAATGGGATAAACCACGGTGAGGTTGTTGCGCAGTCCATCGTCGAAGGTCAAAACGATTTCGTTCGTCAGCAGAAAGGAACGATTCGTCAGGCGATCCACCATCGCTTCGAGCGATATGACCTTGAAATGGCGAGCGAGATAACGCAACTGCGCCGCCAGTGCCGGAGCGCTTTCCGGGACAACGCCGTGGTACATCAAAATGCGTCCGCAGCCCTGGTGCCGTGCGATGACGGATGAGAGGCCGCTGTGGAACGAGATTGCGTGCCCAAAAGATTTCAACTCCGCCGTAACTGACAAGTCTCAAGCTCCCATTTACGCTGATACCCGGTCGCGCGATCGCGAGGATTCACCAAGGGTAAGAGCAGGTGGCTTGCCCTTTAGCGCTGCCCATGCTGGACTTCAAGGTCACAACCCGCCGCTATTGTTGAGTGCCTGTTTGCATCAAGTTAGCCCGCCGTTCTGGTATTCCCCTCTCGGACGCCGCCAGCCGGAAAAGACAATGGGATTGCTCACTGTATGCAATGTTTTTCATATTCATTGAATTATTTCTGCAACTCCGGCCGTAACGCATTGCAATCACAGAGACTTCGATAAAAGTTAACGGCATCTGCGTTGCACTATTCAACGCGACGGGCAAGGTGTGCTCGGTCCCCAGCGCTCAATGCGAGGAATGAGTTGAAGAACCCGGACCACAAGACGGCGCAGATAACGCATGTTCTTAGCGTGGACGTGGAGGACTATTTCCAGGTGGAAGCCTTTGCGGGTTCAGTCGACCGTGAATGCTGGGACCAGTGGCCTTCTCGCGTCGTGGCCAACACGCAGCGGGTGCTCGATCTTTTCGACGAACACAATGCCAAGGCTACGTTTTTCTTTGTCGGCTGGGTGGCAGCGCGATTCCCGCACCTGGTGCGTGAGGTGCAGTCTCGCGGACACGAGCTTGCCTGCCACAGTTATTGGCATCGGATGGTCTACAGCCTTACGCCCGAGGAGTTTCGCAAGGATACCCGGCAGGCCAAGCATGTGATCGAAGACGCGACGGGGGTTCATGTAACCGGATACAGGGCGCCGAGCTGGTCCATCACCAAGGCTTGCCTATGGGCACTGGACATTCTGGCCGAAGAGGGTTTCGCATACGATTCCAGCATTTACCCAATCCATCACGATCTTTACGGTGTGCCCGGCGGACAAAGGTTTGCCTATACGCATGCATGCGCTAACGGGCAGGAACTTCGGGAGTTTCCCCCTGCGACGCTTCGCTTTCTGGGCACGAACTTTCCCGCTGCCGGCGGCGGATACTTTCGAATTTTCCCGTCGGCTGTTACGGAGCTGGCGTTTCGCACATTTGAGAATAAATACCGCAAACCTCTCGTCGTGTATCTACACCCGTGGGAAGTCGATCCGGAACAGCCGCGCATCCATGGTTCAATGAAGTCGCGCTTGCGCCACTACACCAACCTGCGGCGCATGCATGCCAAGCTGGACTCTGTGTTGCGACGCCACAAATTTCAGCCCTTTAAAGACGTTCTGGCCGCAGAAGCACTGGAACAGCAGGGTTCGCGGCATGCTTCCGGCATAGTGGTCGATCAACACCAAAATGAACCCGTTCACGCGGTAGCGGAAACAGGCCAAGGATGATGCGCCAGCCTGCCACTCGCGGCGCAGTGCTCGCCTATCACGAGGTGATGCCTGAGTCGAACTACGCCTATTGCGTGACGGCCAGTGCGTTCGCTGAGCATCTTCGCCTGTTTGATTCATTGAGAAAGAGTAACTCACAGGGCGCCCAGGTTACTTTCGATGATGGCGAGCAGTCGCAATACCATAAGGCGCTGCCATTGCTGGCTGAATACGGAATCAAAGCCACATACTTTGTCACTCCCGGCCTCATTGGGACGGCGGCAAAATTCCTGGGTTGGGATGAATTGCGCGCCTTGCAGGCCGCGGGACATTTCATTCAGTCGCACGGCTGGTCGCATAAATTTCTTACGTTTTGCTCTGAAGCAGAACTGGCTCACGAGCTGCGGGAGTCAAAACAATTTCTGGAAGATCATCTCGGAAATGCCGTTGAACAAATATCCGTGCCGGGTGGGCGCTGGGACCGGCGAGTGATTACAGCGTGCGCTGCCGCGGGATACCGGCGAGTTTACGTTTCCGATCCCTGGGTTGAAACCGAAATCAGTGGTGTCGAAGTGATTGGCCGATTCATGGTGCGGCGCAATACGACGATCGCTGAGCTCGCGAAAATTGTGGAGCGGGATCGAGACGCACTGCGGAAACTCAAACTACGCTCGCAGCTCAGACAGAGCCTTGTGGGATTGCTAGGAGATAGCTTGTATCACCGGCTCTGGTGCTGCTTGACCGGGTACAACGATTTTGAAGCGGCCCGGCAGGATATGCATTCCTGAGAGAAAGAGAAATGAAGCGCGTGAAGGTATTACAACTGATCAGCAGCGGTGGTTACTATGGCGCGGAAAACATGCTGCTGAATCTCTGCGCCAGCCAGCAGAAGGCTGGCTGCCAGAACAGCCTGCTCATTTTTTACAACGTGCATGCGCCCAATGTCGAATTCTATGAGCGTGCGCGGCGCCGCGGCCTGAGCGTGCGCATGGTGCATTGCCAGGGCAGGGCAGACTGGCGCGCGGTCCGGCAGATTGAAGAATACATTCAGGAAGATGAAATTGATCTGCTCCACACGCACGGGTACAAAGCCGATCTCTATGGATACGTGGCCGCACGGCGCTCCCATAAGCCCATTGTCGCAACTTGCCACAACTGGGTCGGAGGAACGGCCGCGCTGGGAATTTACAATCATCTTGACCGCCTGGCGCTCAAGAGATTCAACGCGCTGGCAGCAGTCTCTGATTCAGTGGTGCAACGCCTGATTGACTCCGGCGTCTCCCCCAGGAAAATCAAGAACATCGCCAACGGGATTGATGTAGAACCTTTCGAGCGTGCGCGGACTTTGCCGGCTCTAGCCTTCGACGGCCGTAAGGTTGTCGGCATGGTTGCCCGGCTTGATCTCCAGAAAGGCTTTGAGTATCTGCTGCGGGCTGTTCGTGAACTGTGCGTCGCTTTTCGCGAGTTGAAAGTGGTGATCGTGGGTGAAGGATCTGACCGCAAGGCGATTGAAGACATGATTCAACAATACGGCCTGCAATCGAATGTGGTTCTCGCGGGCCAGCAGTCCGATATGCCGGGAGTTTATGCAGCGATGGATATTTTTGTTCTGCCGTCGCTTAATGAGGGATTGCCCATGACGATCCTCGAGGCCATGGCCGCTTCCAAACCAGTGATCGCTACAAGAGTCGGAGCCATTCCCAGCCTGATCAAGGATGGAGATACGGGACTGCTCATAGGCCCCAGAGACGCTGATGGTTTACGCGACGCCATTGCGAGCCTGCTCTCTGATTCTGAGCTCTGCGGGCGGCTGGGGGCCGCCGGCCACGATTGGGTCAGCCGGCATTACACCTCGGAAGTTATGGCTCTGAAATATTGTCAGATGTATGAAGAAGTGCTGGGACTTCCGTCGATTGTTACGGTGCCTGCACGGGCGCTGGACAATGCGAGCGTTGATGCGAGGCGCGCGTGAGTCCTCTGGAACATGCAATGCCGGCAGCGGCAGCTGCACAATATGTGTCAGCGCCGGGCATAAGCATCTCCATCATCATCCCAGCTCTGAATGAAGAAAAGATGATTGGGCGCTGCCTGGAATCGCTGACCAGACTCGGATTCGCGCGTGATCGATTTGAAGTATTGGTGGTGGACAACGGATCCCGCGACAAAACCCGGGTCATCGCCGATTCTTTCAAAGGTCGCCTGAACCTGAAGGTCCTGCAACAACCATGCGTCCGCATTTCTGCGTTGCGTAATCTGGGAGCACGCGAAGCAATGGGCGATATTGTGGCCTTTCTCGATGCAGATTGCCTGGCTCCAGCCGACTGGCTTGATCGTATTCCGGCATTGGCGCCCAAAGATGGCGCAGGCATCCTTGGCGCATACTATTTGCTTCCTGAAGATTCGTCGTGGGTGGGAAGAACCTGGCACCGCTATCAGGAAGCTCCCAAGTCGGGGGAAGTGTCACATGTGCCTGCCGGAGACCTGATTATGCGACGCGAAGACTTCCTTAGGCTCGGAGGATTCGACGAGACGATCCAGACCAATGAAGATTACGAGCTTTGTGAGCGCGCGCGAAAAGCGGGAATGCAGGTGCGGGCTTTTCCGCAGATCGGCGTCATTCATCTGGGTACCGCTCAAAGCTTGCGCGTATTCTTCCGCAAGCAAGCCTGGCACGGGACGCACGTGGTCAAGGTCTTTCTGCGCGACGTGATCAGGTCGCACAATCGCAAAGCTGTGTTTTTTGCTGCCTATACTTTACTCAGCATTCTTGCAGTAATCGCGGGCGCCGCATGGACGCTGACGTGGCACGGGCCATGGTGGGTCCCTGTGGCCGCCTTCACCGCATTGTGTCTTCCACCAATGGCGCTCTCCGTGAGGAATATACTCAGCAGCCGGAGAAGCTCTGATTTCTTCCCTCTGTTCGCACTCTACCTGATCTACGGAATTGCCCGCGCCAAAGCGCTTCTAAGCATCAAGAATTTTGTCTAAGCGCCTTGTGATCTAGTGGACGGCGGCCCGCACATTCGTCGGCGGATTCGGTCTGGTCGTGGTTCCAGCAAAAAATTCATAAGCGCCAAGATCAAATCCTGCCCCCTGGGCGCGCAGCACTCCATCTCTATCCGCGTCGGTGGTTGGTCCGGGATTCGGCTCAAAAGGATTGCTGGGCACAATGGTCAGCCCTACGTCCTTGGCGGGGCTGCTGGTGGTGATGTGATAATCCCCGATTGCACGACTCGCGAACAGTGGATCAACACCGATGTTGTTCGTGGTTTGCGTAGGTGCTGCGCCGACTCCGAACCAGAGATTCTTGTCGCCGGTTATCTGGGCCTTGACGCCGTCGATATAAATCTCACCCGCGAGTTGATAAGCAATGTTGTTGCGCAGGCGCATGATCAGCGTTGCCGGGCCGCCGCCCACACCAAACGCTCCGCGGGAGCCGCTGGCATTGGCTGAATTATTGGCCGCACAATCGGAAAGCGTATTGTTGAATACTTCCACGGTGCCGGTTCCAGCCGCACCGTTGTTGGTGATGCCGGCAACATAGATGCAGGAGAATGCCGCGCCCAGTTGCAGCGGGTCCATGCGTCCGACGTTGTAAATTACGTTGTTATAAGCCTCCACCGGGCCTTTGGACGGATCCACAGTGGCAAAATTGATTCCATTACAGTTGTCGCCGTGGATTAAATTATCGTGCACATGGAGATCGTATTGATCGAAGCCGGTGGTGTCCGCGGCGCCGCAACTGGGAGTGCAGAGCGGTGACGAATGAAATTGCAGCGCACGGCAGGTAAAGTTATCGTGGATATGGTTCCAGCCTACGTCCACATGGTTGGAGTCAGTGCTGAAATAAACCGCGTGATAAAACTTTGACGACGTGGGATTGATGCCGGCATTGTGCACGTCATTGCCGTAAAATTTCGCCTGGTTGCCCTCGCTCATTTCAAAGCAGCCCACCTGATCATCGGCGCCGGGGCACTGCATTTCATTGCCGATGATACGCCAGCCTGTGCCGCCTATGTCCATTGCCTGCGTGCCGCCCACGATATGCAACTGAGAGATGACCCAATAGTCTTCGTTCGTGCCGATGTTCGGTGTGCGAATTCCGTAATGCAGTCCGCCAGCCACGCCCACCGTCGCTGTGGCGTTTGGATATGCAATCAATGCCTTCGGAGCCGCTGCCGTGCCGGAGTTGCTGGCGCCCGCATTGTCCATGCTCAGGTAGGCTGTGAAGTTATCCTCAGATGTTTGCGCGACCCCGTCTTCGATGTATGCCGTGTCGCCGGCGGCGATTGCATTCTTGGCCTTGACGATTGTCTTCCAGGGTGACGCGAAGCTGCCTGTATTGGCGTCATTACCCGTGGTGGCGACAAAAAATATGTTGCCGGCGCGCACCGTGAAGGGCAAGCTATTACTGAAGCCGACTCCTGGCACACTCACAGTGATGCTTCCCGTTTTTGCGGCAGCTCCCAGCTGAAAAATGATCTTGCTGTCCGACCAGAGAGAGTAGCTGGCTACTGCGCCCGTCCCGACAGTCACGGCCGCAGTCCCCTGCGTGGCCCCAAAGCCCTTGCCCCAAATGGTGACCCAGACACCGTTATTGTTCTGGCCGCCTGAGTTCGGGCCGCTTTCCAAATCAGAGAAAAAGATGCGCGGTGGCGCGGTTTGCGCGTACACAAATGCAGCCGCCAGCAGCAAAGACAAGAGTGAAACGATTTTTACAAACTTAAGCATTGGAACTCCAAACTTGATAATTGGCAGACAAGTGAGAATTGCCGCTCAGCTTTTAGGGCACTGGTATAGTCACGGCAACTTGGATGGAAGCCGAACTCTCCGCGCCGTTGGTATCCACGGCGGTGACCACATAAAAATATTGCTTGCCCGAAACCGGTGTCGTATCGGTAAAGAGCAGACTGGACGTCGCAAGCGTCGGAGAAATCTTGGTATATGGGCCTCCGCTCACCGTGCTGCGATAGACGTTGTATCCTTGCAGAGTCACTGACGAGCTTGGGTCCCACGCCACATCCACCGAATGAGCAAGCGGCGCCAGGCCGGTACCCGTAAGAGGAACAGAGAGTACGGTTGCGCCGTTGCTGACCAGAGTCAGGCTGCCGTTCACCGTTCCTGCGCTGCCCGGATTGAACACAACCGGAACATTGACGCTTTGTGCCGGATTCAGATTAATTGGAGTGGTCACACCAGCACTGAATCCAGAGCCGGCAATCGTGTCCTGTGTGATGGCAAGAGCAACAGTTCCTGTGTTGGTAACCTTTACCGTTTGAGTCGTAGGGGTGTTCAGTGCCTGCGTGCCAAAGCCAAGGCTGCTTGGCGTGGCGGAGAGGCTGGCCGAAGAAGGTACCGGCGTGGGGCTCGGCGTGGGTACAGCTGTGCCGGCATTGGCTTTTGCGCCGCCTCCTCCACATCCGATCGTGCTCACCAAGCAGGTGAGTAAGCCAAGATAAAGACCAACATGAATCACTGAATTTGTTTTAGTGCGCACCGTAACTCCTGATCCGGGGGAAGATTTCAGACACCGGCTCTCATTCGGTTCTGAACACTACTTCATCACTTCATCATTTCGATGTTTAGGTCTCAAGAGATAAGTGCTCGCGCGCGAATCGTTCGGCCGTGCACTACGACATGCGGGGTCCACTGTCTTTCAGCGACCGCGCTTGAGCGCAGGGCTTTCCTTATCTCTGTTAATGCGTGGCCAGAAAACCAAAGTTCCCGGAAGGAAAAATCAATGAGGGTACTACTTAGTCGTTGTTCAAATGATTTGCACGAATGTGGCCACAGATTCGGAGCTTGTAAATGCAGGATTTAAAAGGGACGCTAAAAGAGAGAGGGAATCAAAAGTGTAAATTATTCAGACAGAGGCGGGGCGAGTGTATTTTTGAGATCGGTGATTCGTCTGACGCAAGGAATTGCCTAGTATGCAATAAATTGCACACTGCGACGACCGCTACGAGATACGCGTTAGCTCAAGACGGAATATGCTTTGCCCGAAGTAGGAAAACGCCTTGGGCAGCGAAGTGATTCTGGCATACCGTAGAAGTTTTCCGCTCGCCCAGGTGATATCAGGATCACCAAAGCCGCAACTGCCAAGGATCTCGACCCAAGACTCCGGCTGCTGGTGTTTGAACCACTCGATATTGGGCGATATTGGATTGCGCATGCCCAGGTCGCCGAAAATGTTGCGTCGCGCAGCATCCATGATGATGAGCTTGCCGCCGGGCTTCATCATGGCGGCAATGTTGCGGAAGATGTTCTGGTACTGGCGGACTGCCGCCGGAGATTCACGCAGGGCGATGCAACTCTTTTCATCCAGATGGTTTATAGAGGCCACTGATAGCACGACGTCAAAGTAGTTCTTTGGGCCGTCAAACCCCTGCACAGTTAGTGGAAGGATTTTTGCTTGTGGCAAATTGAGCTTCTGTGCCATCGATGCAAAGGCCTTATGGCATTCGCTGGAGTCGTAGCAGCCTTCGGCCAGCGGCTCCAGACCAACAGTTTGAGCCCCATGAAGCGCCGCCCACAGGCATAACATGCCCTTGCCGCACCCGATTTCAAGCATCGTCTTGTCGCGAAAATCTGTGTCCTGGAAAAGCTGCTTCGCGAAACGCGAGAAGTCGAAACCGTGGTTCCACAGACCCATTTCCTGACCCAGCTTTCTGAGCCGTTCGGATGGAGAGATCGTTGTTGGATCGGTTGGAATAGTCTGATAAGTGGTTGACATTGCGTTTTACTCCGTCGAAAGTCTATTGCGAAGGTCCAGGCGCGTGGAACCGTGCATTATTGCGTACCGCGGCCACCAGGTTCCGCCGGAAGCTTGCTCTTCAGCCACGCCTTGGTGATGCGTTTTTGTTTTTGTGAGGCTAGATACAAACGGCCCAACTTTGATGGACCGGCTATAAATAAGTTGAGGTAATTCGACTGGCGGGCCCCGAACTTTGCCTTATAGGAATCCGCTCCTCCAAGAAAGTCATACCGCGCGGCACCGGTACGAATCATCTCTTCCAGGAAATGTGCTTTGAGTGCGTACCCGATCTTCTCTGCCGCATATTTAGGATGAAAGCCTGCCTGGAGAAGGGAAACCGTATTGTTGTAGCGAAAGCAGAATTGGGCTCCAACCGTCTCACCGTTCAATTCCAACTGCCAGAATTCAAGCCAGCCGCGCTGCAGGAATGCATTAGACATTCGATAGTAGAAATCGCGCCGCTCATTGTTGGCGAATGCGCCGGTCTCACCTCGGCCGGTCCAGCGCATCTGGTGCAGCTCGAACAATATTGGCAACTGCTCGTTGAGATCTTCCACCTCTTCGCAGCGGGTGAATTTAACGGAGAAGCGGGACTGCAAGCGTTTGGGATAGCGCGTTAGCAATGGGCGGAAAGACGACTCCAGCGAACTGAGATATTGCGGCCACGTCGCGGGCAAATCGACAACGAAGTTGGGTGTCAGCGTGGAATCGATGCTCCAGCCGGCTTCTTGTGTTCGCCGAAAAAGAGACTGGGCCACCAGCGATTTCTGGGGTAATGTTTCCAATTCGCAGACGTGCCAATCTTTCTGTCCGGCGAGCCAGCCGATAAATGCTTCTGCACACCGGCTTTCATATCCGGGAGAAACAATGAAATCGAGCCCGTCAGAATCTCCTGATCCCGCGCCGACCAGCCTCAATCTCGTGATGGGCAGACCCAGAAAATGCGTGCGATCCGCATATAACGGAGCAATTCCGACGGTGGCGCCGTGAGAGTCTGCAAACAGCAAGCACAGTAAACTCTTGTTCCGGCTAAAGGCTTGCCACCAGGCAGCCAGCCACTCCGGGGTCTGAAAGATGGAGGAAGATGGATTTGCTTCCAGCAGGTTGTTCCATTGCGTCCGGAATTCCTCCAACTCTTCCCAAGTGCGGCAAATGCGAACAGACAGTGAGGCACTGTCCGGCACAGAGGCTGGCTGGGCGAGTTCGGTTTCAGTAGCAAGCATTCAGGGTCTACCCGGTTTTGTAAAAGTGCAACTGTACTGCCACCTGGGACAAGACTGTTCAATCGTAAGCTGCTGGAGCCAAAGGGACTTGGAATGGAAGCGGTTAAAAGGAATCCGGTGGTTAGAGCAAATAATATGAAATGATTTTCACATTTGTGATAAAGAAACTGCTGTCCCCTAAGGTAAAGTTTAGGTAAAAACAGATAACTTTCTCTTGCAAATGATTTGCATAGTCCATATAGTGCATTGTACCAAAGGACAGTTTAGTTGTTGGCCAAGTGGACGATTGCCAATCGTTTTCGGCAGGTGCCCCTTAGAAAGGCTTTTTGCAAGTTCAAAGAAGCCTTCCTTCGTGCGGAAAACTGATGGCATTTCGACGGAACCGGACACCTGGAAGGGTTATGAGAATATTGCAAGACCAACTTTACCTCAGTTGGCCGCTTCGCATTGGGATTCGATGTGATGCTTTGTCGGCAAAAGAGGCCTTCCAAGTGGGGTATTTTCAAACCCCGCGTCTTAGCATTGACGCTTCTCGTTCAACTCCATTTAGCTCTGATATTCACATGTTTATTGCCAGCACCGGAGCGGCAGAAGTGACGCTCTGGTGACCACGAGCTGATTTCATGTTATCGGCCATGGTGGGTATGAGGAGTGATGGAAAAAGAATACTTCAATCGCGGTGTGGAATGCCCGGTATGCCACAGCTTAATTCATTCGACCTTGCACTCATCTCTCTGTGCCGGAAGTGAAATAGAGGAGGTCATTCCTCCTGAGCGTCGCCGGCGGCAGTTACGTTGCGGGCACGAGGAAGTAGAGCCATCGGCCTTTCCTCTGGTCTCCGCGGCGCACGAATTCAAGACCCCGCTGGTGGTCATGCTTGGGTACACGGACATTTTGCTCAAAGGTCACCTCGGTGCGATCAATCAGAGGCAGAAGCAGGTGTTGGGTGAAATCCAGGAAGGCGCCGAGCGATTGCAAAAATTGATCCAGGACCTTCTATTGTTGCAGGAGCTTAAAGCGGGACGGGGCGTTGCAGAGAATCTTGAATCGACGAGCGTTGATGAGGGCGTCAGTGAGATTTTCAACTACTGGTCTCCCACGGCCACGCAGAAGCGCATCAGGTACCAGTTCAATCCCTCGGAGGGCAATGAAAGAGTACGGGTGGAGCCGCTTAAGCTGCAGCATATTGTCTCCAATCTCATTGAAAATGCATTGAAGCATACCCCTGCACAGGGTTTGGTGACGGTCAGCGTGACACCCTGTTTCTGGGAGAGACGGAAAGCACAGAGCGAACTCTTGTTCAACATGGAACGGAAGGAACGCCGCAAGCTGGAAAACGCCGTTCGGATTGACGTAAGTGATACCGGGCCGGGAATTGCCGCCGAGCATCACGACGAAATTTTTGAAGACTTTATACAGTTGCCGAGCGGCTCTGCTCGCGGCACCGGCTTGGGACTGGCCATCGCCCGGCGCCTGGTGGAAGCGCACGGCGGCGTTATCTGGGTGGAAAGTGCACCGGGCAAAGGAAGCAAGTTTTCAGTGTTGTTGTCCCAGGCCGGTCAGGAGAGCAAGTGATAAGCGCGCCAAACATACTACTCGTCGACGATGAGCCAAGCGTTCTTCGCTACACCAAGACGCTGCTCGAAATTGAGAACTACAACGTGGAAACCGCAGGCAGCGGAGAAGAAGCATTGCAGCGCATGAACCGGGGACCTGCGCCCAATTTGATCGTCCTGGATATGGTAATGCCCGGAATGGACGGCCTGCAGACGCTGGAGAACTGCAAAAAACTTCGTCCTGATCAAAAAATTGTGATGATCTCGTGCGTGAATGACACCAATAAAGTTGTGCAGGCGATTAAGCTCGGCGCTTCTGACTACGTGACAAAACCATTTTTGTCACCGCAATTCCAGGGAGCAATCCGCAGGGCCCTGAGCCCGCTCGCTTCAAATGCCAGGCAGGTGACTGACGGTCCGGTGAAAGGCTCCGAACTGGTTGACGATCTGGACAACGATTTCTTTTTCCTGGCCGCGAGCCCTGCGATGAAACAGATTCGCGCTCAGGCTGCGCTTATTGCCAAGGTGAACGTGCCCGTACTTCTTCTGGGCGAGAGCGGAGTAGGGAAGGAAATATTGGCCCGTCTGATCCATAAGATGTCCATCCGTGCCCACCGCCCGATCGTAAAGGTGAATTGCGCGGCCCTGCCGGCGGACCTGCTGGAAAGTGAGCTTTTTGGATATGAGGCGGGCGCTTTTACCGGGGCCAACAAATCCAAGCCGGGCAAGTTTGAGATGGCCCACAAAGGCACCATCCTTCTGGACGAAATTGGAGAAATGAGCGCAGCGCTGCAAGCTAAACTGCTGCATGTCCTTCAGGATGGGACCTTCTCGCGTCTGGGTGGCCGCGTGAACGTATCGGTGGATGCCCGCGTTCTGGCCGCCACCAACATCGACGTGAAAAAGGCCATTGCGGAGCGCAAGCTGCGCGAAGATCTTTATTATCGTTTGAACGCTTTTACCGTCACGGTGCCTCCGTTGCGCGAGCGTCGTGAAGAAATTCCCATTCTACTGCGCTATTACATGAACAACCTTGCGCGCCAGTTCGGCAAGAATGCTTTACCCATCTCTGACAAACTTGTGCAGGAATGCATGCGCTACGCCTGGCCGGGTAATCTGCGTGAGTTAGGCAACCTAGTAAAACGGTATCTGGTGCTGGAAGATGAAAACCAACTGGTCGACGAATTGCAGAGCAAAAGCAAGGATGCAAGCGCCGAAGACGGCGCATCGTCATCCGGTCATGGCGGGTTAAAGGCATTGGTCCGCAGCTTGAAGGACGACGCTGAAGCCAGGGAGATCCAGCGTGCTCTGGACGATTCCAACTGGAACCGCAAAGTGGCCGCGGCGGAGTTGAATATCAGCTATAAGGCATTGCTGTACAAAATCAAGCAGCATGGCTTATCACCCTCAGGCAGCCGCGAGTTCGGGCTACGCGCCAAAGCCAATTAGAATGGATATATTGCAGTGAAATGCAGCTTCTGCAGTTTACTGCGTGAGGTTTATGTAGATGGCGAAGTATCTTGTCACCGGCATTGCCGGGTTCATAGGCTCTTCGATTGCGCATGAATTGGTAAGCCGTGGAGAAACCGTCCGCGGACTCGATGATTTTTCCACAGGCAAGTGGGCGAACATAGCCGGCATTCAAAACGATATCGACTTCCGTCAACTCAGCCTGCTGGATAAGCCGGCATTGGCTTCAGCCTGTGCGGGGATTGACTACGTCGTCCATCAGGCAGCTTTGCCTTCCGTACCAAAATCGGTGGCCGAGCCTGAACTGACCCATGCGGTGAACGTAAATGGCACGCTCAATCTTTTGCTTGCCGCGCGCGATGCCGGGGTAAAGCGTTTGGTTTATGCCGCTTCTTCTTCAGCATATGGCGAAAGCGAAGTTCTACCCAAAAGGGAAGACATGCTTCCACGGCCTATCTCCCCGTATGCGGTACAAAAGCTCACGGGCGAATACTACTTACAGACATTCTCCGCGGTGTATAGACTGGAGACGGTAAGCCTGCGCTACTTCAACATTTTTGGCCCGCGGCAGGATGCGAATTCGCAGTATTCCGGCGTGTTGGCCAAGTTTATTACCCAGATGCAACTGGGCGAATCGCCGACGATCTTCGGCGACGGCGAGCAGAGCCGCGATTTCACTTTCGTTGCCAATGCCGTTCAGGCCAACTTGAAAGCTTGTGTTGCCCCGGCGAAAGAAGTGTCGGGCCGGGTCTTCAATATCGCCACGGGAACTAGATTTTCCCTAAACCAGATCTATGAAATGCTCAGCAAGATTATTGGCTTTTCCGGACCTGCGAAGTACGCGGCTCCGCGCACCGGCGACGTGAGGCATTCATTGGCCGATATTTCGCTGGCGCAAAAACATCTGGGCTATTCAGCCGACGTAAGTTTTGAAGAGGGACTTAGACGCACAGTTGCGTGGTATGACGAACAACGCGCGGCAACAACAGCTTCGCGTGTTCTTGCCGGGCAGCGCTGAACCCTGTGCGACAGCGTTTTGGGGTGATTATTCGCCCGTGGAATTGCCACGCGAAGCGATCGTCCTTCGCGTCACCCATTCCGTTGTAACATTCTCGACCGGACCAATGTAGCGCAGGAAGCGCGGCTTGCCACGCCTCTTCCAATAATTTGATTCGTAAGACGAGGTCTTGACGCCGGAGCGCAGCGCGCTTAAAAACGTAGTTTCTGCCGGGTCGACGACAATCCCCACATGTCCCCGCCAGACAATCAAATCACCGGCCTTGGGATGAAGTACGCGCTTGAAACCCTGCATCCCTTCATAAAGCGACCGCGAAGGCGCGTAGCCGTAATACAGACCAGCCTGCTCATAAAGATACTGTACAAAATGCGAGCAATCGAGCTCCGTTTCTCGTATCTGAGCGCCAAGCTCCAAGAGTAAACTTCTGGGGTCCGGCCGTTGCTGTGGAAGATCTGGGTCATCCAGAGTCGTGGTGAATTTCGTTAGGGCAGTCCTCATCTCCTCTTGCGCCCTGGCCATGTTTCCCGACCCACAAACGATAAGTGAGAGGAGCAAAACAAAGAACGCCGCTTTGGTGGGGCACAGACGCATAGGTACGGGTGTCGCGGTACCTATACTTCGATGCGACCTTTTCGCAATCCAGAGCTGGATTTTATTGATGTTTTTGATTTCTTCAGCGATGCAACACAGCGCTGCGAGGATGGCTGGACTTATTTTAGCTGCGAGATCAGCTCATAGGCTTTGTCAAATTCTGTTCTCAAGAATGGATTGGGCTCGGCGATACCGGAAACAACTTGTCGGGCCCATTCGAAATATTGCTGCTTTCTTTCCAGCGTCCAGCCCACGGGCGGACTGCCGACGATGGCGCGGAGATTCGAAATCTTATCGGCCAGCTTCAGTGTTTGTGCGCGCGGGGATTTCTTATGCGCGTTTTGCACCTGCAAGTGCTTCCTGATTTCTTTCGGTAGCGATTTGTCGTCTGTCACCTCGGCCACCAGAGCGGCAACGTCTTTGCCAAACCGTTCCTCCAACTCCGTTAATGTGACGCCGGTATCTTCCACTGTGTCATGCAAAAATGCAGCCATCACCAATTCCACATCCAGGTCATGACTGCTGGCCGCAATTAACTCCGCGACTTCAAGCAGATGGTTGAAGTAGGGTTCACCATTCTCGCCTTTGCGTTTTTGCTGGGCATGCTTCTCCGCGGCAAAGCGAGCGGCGGCCAGAATAGTACGGACTGAGTCGCGGCATTCCTGATGATCTTTATCTGTTGCCATGATTTGTGGCCATGATGTTCCCGGACCGTAATTGTTATCTCGGCGCGACTATCTTTGGGCGACCAGGATTTTTGCCGTGGTAATCGCCTGGCCTGTGTGCCTCTGCGTGTGGTCGGCCACGTGGACCAGCAATCCTCCTACTGAGGTAGGGAGCTGTTTCTTGCCTACGTGGCGATCTTCCTGCAACTGTTCCTCCGAGAAGGCGCGAATTCTCTTGCCGCTCTTGGCGATTGCCACCACCAATTCGGCCATCAGTTCGTTTCTGCTTCCTCCAGGATCCATCTCGGCCTTCATAGCAGAAATTTGTTCTGCGGATAGCAGTTTGCCTTCCGCGTAGCTGAGCAATCTATCGATGCTGCGCGCAATGTGGCGAAGATGAAATGCCACCGGCGCAATCCCACCCGGACGGGCGTGCAGCTCTTCATCGGTCAGGCCGTCGCACCAGCGCTCCAGGTCCTCTCGTGCGAGTTCCAGCGCGTGCAGCACGGCCCTTTGTACGGCCGGCACTTCAGCCAGAGTGCCGCGCAGCCACGGTTCAGGTAAATCGCTCTTTTGCATCCAGTCAGATCTCCCGTCACTTATACGGTACAACAAAGTGGGGGAGGATAGCTGATTGCCGACGAATTGACTTCATCGGTTTAGCTCGCTAGGCTGTGCGTTGGTTCCAACAAAAGATGAGCGGTAATGTAAAAGCAACCCCCGGAAGAAATTGTGTTAAGCGTCATGGCGGAGATGGTAGCGGCGCGCCGCCGTAGAAAGTGAAACCATGAGAAGTCAATGGGCACGAGTCGTAGTTTGTTGCAGTGCGTTGTTAGCCGTGTGCTTCGCTCAGAAACCAGCGCCGAAGCCGGATGACTGGCCGATTCAGAATGCCATGATTGGCCCGGATTCGCCCATTGAAATTCGTGCGGGTTCATCCTCTCAGGTTCAGGCCATGTATCCAGTGCCGGACGGCCCGTTGTTTCCGTTGAAGGCCGCCGTGGTCTGGTCCATTGAGCCGGCAGTCAAGGGAATTTCCATTGATGAGACTGGAAAGATCAGTGTGGACTCAGACGTGCCGCACGGCGTCACCGGGACGGTTTTTGGTTATGTAGAGAAGGGCCGACGGAAGTTGTCGGCGAAGCTGTATGTATTTCGGCCGGAGGAGAACCCATTGATCGGCGCTTGGCATGTGGATACGCGCGTGGCCTGCGGTGAATCTCAGGAGATAAGAGCCGCGGCGGCCCCTCCACTCTCGCTCCGCGGCAACGACTGGAAATTGCACGTCAGCCAGCAATTCTGGGTAGGCAAGGAACAGAACATTGCCGCGGGAGTCCGGCTCGCCGGCACCTACGAACTCGATTTGAAAGCTTCAAAGATCAAGCTAACGCCGACATGGCCCAAGAAGCCGCCATCGAACTGGAACTATCTTTTGAAGGATGGCAACAAGACGTTAATATTGCAACCGCTGGAGCCCCAGGAAGATCTGGAACCGGGATGCGGTTACGTCCTGATGCGTTAGGGTCGCGAGCCGGGCCAACTTTCGACAATGCGTCCGTGGCCGCGATCACTTATTCCGGCTGAGTGTGAACTGGGGAAAGCCAGTGTCCAGCTACTGCTTTGATCCGGAAGCAATATTTTTTACCCCCTAGTAGAAAACCAATTTCTACTTCCATCCTCCTCATCTGGGCGTTACACCAATCGTCTTCAAATTACATTAGTAATCACTAGTTAGGCACCCTGAGGAATTTTTAACATGCGGATGAGTTCGCCTTGGGTTAACGTATCGGGTAACGAGGTGTAGAATGACGGCTACCCTTCCGGGTGCATTTTCAGATCGCTTGAAAGCAATTTCAAGCGAACTGCGAGAGATAGATCTGGCTTTGAAATCGGGTGCAACTCCAGATCTCCTGCTTCTTCAGGATTTTCGGCATGTGCTGGACAATGCCCGTTTGACGGCGTGGACAGTAAGCGAACTCCTAAATGTGGTGGAATCCCAGAAGGATCCCGCCCACGTTTTGTCTTTTGTCGCCGCGGAGCGCCTGCGCCGCTCGAACCAAATGTTGAAAGACCTATGCACCGATATTGATCATCTGGGTGTGACCTGGCAGACGAATGGAATCCATGGCCTATTTGACACCGTGAACTCGCTCCAGGTGCAACTCCGCAAACTGGTGGAAGAACATCGTGGGCGCTTCGCCAGGGTGAGCGAGGCTGCGAGATAGATTAACTGTTTGTAATCAATCAGATACTTCGATTGGCAATTATTTACTCCAAAATAACTAAAGAATTAGTTACTATTTTATTTCTGCTGCGTCTATATACATAAAGGGAAATCTCTCAGGGACGTGAAGGAGTAAAGGCCCGTGCCGCCGAAAAAGTCGCCCACCTTAACAGAAGCTGAACTGCGCCTCATGGAAGTGCTGTGGCAGATCGGGCCCGCGACGGTTCACCAGGTACTGGAGGCATTGCCGGCCAAGCTTCCCCTGGCGTATAACTCTGTCCTCACCACGATACGCATCCTGGAAAAAAAGGGATATGTGCATCACGTGAAAGAAGGACGTGCTCACGTTTATGCACCGATGGTAGGCAAGAGGGAAGCCACACGTTTCGAGATCAAAAATCTGGTTGGGCGCTTTTTCAAAGATTCCCATGAGTTGCTGGTACTGAATATTCTTGAGGACAAAAGCATCGACGCA
>Ga0137403_10000445_pt1 | contig 53207 bp, 33 predicted proteins | sample CZOMad2_1_16fung_FD_122057 | JGI IMG/M metagenome (GOLD analysis project Ga0137403, IMG submission 122057) | Vadose zone soil fungal communities from Angelo Coast Range Reserve, California, USA - CZOMad2_1_16fungal (Hybrid Assembly) | ecosystem: Environmental > Terrestrial > Soil > Vadose zone... | reverse complement strand
GGCTCGACGGCGAAGATCTTGCCCTTGAGATCGCCGGCGTTCTTGATCGTGCCGTCGGCAACGACGCCGTCGCCGCCGAGCGAAACATCGATCGTGCCGATGATCGTGCCCTGGGTCTCCGGCGTGCGCGGCCGGCCCTGATGCTCGCCGACGGTGCGCATGTCGCACTGGATGTCGCCGCGCTCGAGCGCCGGCAGCACGTTGCCGCGGTCGTCGTCGAACGCCTCGTTGACGGTCAACCCCTCCTCCCGGAAGTAGCCGAGCTGATCGGCCAGATGCACGGGCGCGAACCCCGGCCAGAACGGATAGGTGCAGTTGATGGTGTCGTCGGCCGCGGCCGGCTGGCCTCGACCAAGCATCGCCAGTCCGAGCATTGCGGCAAACATCAGAGTCGTTCGAAGCTTCATTTCCCTCTCCCTGTCGTCGTTTTCGTATTAGCAGAAATACTCACTCTCCGCTGTCACCCCGGCGAAAGCCGGGGCCCATAAACGCAGGCCTCTGGAATATGGACCCCGGCTTTTCGCCGGGGTGACACGCCAGTGATGGAGGCGTCACCTCGCTTTACCTGGCCGGCGGTTGCCCGGGCGGCGGCGCGCCACCGCATCGGCCAGCAGGCACATGATCTCGAACATGAGGGTGGCCCCCACCAACGCCGTGTTGCCGCTGGGATCGAAGGGCGGCGACACTTCCACGACGTCGCCGCCGATGAGATCCAGCCCCTGCAACCCCCTGAGGATGTGCTGCGCCTCCAGCGTCGTCAAACCCCCGATCTCCGGCGTGCCCGTGCCCGGCGCATAGACGGGATCGAGGCCGTCGACGTCGAAGCTCACATAGGTCGGGCCCTTGCCGGCGACGCGGCGCGCCTCCTTGATGGTCTTGGCGACGCCGAGCTTCGTGAATTCCTCCATGTAGACGACGCGGATGCCGGCCTTCTCCGCAAACTCCATGTCGCCGACGTTGTAGGTGGAGCCGCGGATGCCGATCTGGATCGTGCGCCTGGGATCGAGCACGCCCTCCTCGATTGCGCGCCGGAAGGGCGTGCCGTGGGTGTATTTGTTGTCGCCGAAATAGCGGTCGTTGGTGTCGGAGTGGGCGTCGAAATGGACCATGCCGATGGGGCGGTCCTTGGCGATGGCGCGGAAGATCGGCAGCGTGATCAGATGGTCGCCGCCGGCCGAGAGCGGCAGCGCCCCGGCCGCATGCACCTTCTGATAGAAGCGCTCGACGCGGCCCAGCGTATCCATGAGGTCGATCGGATTGACCGGGGCGTCGCCGAGATCGGCGATGCGCGCGAGATCGTAGGGCGCGATCCGGCTGACGTGATGCACCTTGCGCATGAAGCTCGACATGTTGCGGATCTCGCGCGGGCCGTGGCGGGCGCCGGCGCGGTTGGTGGTGCCACCGTCCCAGGGCACGCCGATGAGGGCGATGTCGACCTTGGTCGGCTCGGTCAGGTAGGGCAGGCGCATGAAGGTGGGAATGGCGCTGAAGCGCGGCGTGATGGCGGCGTCGACGGGCTGCGGATTGGCGCTCGGCTTCTTCACAATGGAACCTTCCCCTGATTCGGCGATGGCCCAGGCTTGGCCATGGCTTGCGTTCGGTAAATATGAAACTTTGAAAGCTCGGTTTATGATATCCGAATGTAACGCCCCCGCTCCGGTTTGCCCATGCTGTCCAAGCTCGCCAATATCGATATCAAGCTCCTGCGCGTGTTCCTGGCCATCGTCGAGGCCGGCGGCTTCGCGGCGGCGCAGGCCCAGCTCAATCTCAGCCCGTCGCGCATCAGCACCCTGCTCGCCGATCTCGAGGCGCGGCTCGGCATGCGCCTCTGCCAACGCGGCCGCGTCGGCTTCCGCCTCACCGACAAGGGCCGCGCCATCCACGACGCCAGCCTGCAGCTCTTCGGCGCCCTCGACCAGTTCCGCGCCCGCGCCGGCGCGTTGCGCGGCCGCCTGGTGGGCGAACTGCAGATCGGCGTCGTCGACAATACCCTGACCAACCCGGCCTGTCGCCTCGCCGCCGCCATCGGCCGCTTCAAGGCCCGCGCCGCCGACGTTCATGTCACCCTGCATGTGCTGGCGCCGACGGAGCTGGAGCAGGCCGTGCTCGACCAGCGCCTGCCGGCCGCGATCGGCGCCTTCCATCACCATGTGGCGGGATTGAGCTATGCGCCGCTGTTCATCGAAGAGCAGACGCTCTATTGCGGGAGCGGCCATCCCTTCTTCCGGCGCGCCGACGAAACCATCACGCTCGCCGACATCGCCGCCGTCGACTTTGTCGATCGCGGCTATGGGGGCGGCGTCAAGGCACGCCGTCCCGGGGCGGAGTTTCGGGCGACGGCGACGGCCAACAACATGGAGGCGGCGGCGACCCTGATTCTGTCGGGCCGCTATATCGGCTATCTGCCGACGCATTGCGCGGCGCCGTGGGTCGGGCGCCGGCTGATGCGCTCGCTGTTGCCGGCGCTGCTGGCCTACGAATCGTTGTTCGAGTCGATTACGCGCAAGGGAGTCGAGCGCACGCCCGCCCTGCAGGCGTTCCTGGAAGATCTGCAGGCCACGCACGGCGCCGTCGCGGCGCGGCCGGCAACCACCGGCGCGCCACGAAGACGGCCGCGGAAGGCCGTGGCGAGAGCGCTCAGCCGAGCTTCGGCTGCGTCTTGACCACGCTCGGCCGCGTGCTGATCGCCTGCCACCAGCGATTGAGGCGGGGTGAGCCCGACAGCAGCTTCTTCCCTTCGGGCGTTCCGCTGAAATAAGCCATCACCGGCGCCAGATGGAGATCGGCCAGACTGATCTCGGGCCCGCACAGGAACGGACCGGCGTTGTCGACCAGCGCCTCCAGGGCGGCCACGGTCTTCTCGACCATCGGCATGGCCTCGGCGACGATCTTGTCGTCCGGCGTGCCGCCCAGGAGCGGCACCACCGCCCGCTGCCATACGACTTTCCCGATGCAGCTCGGATAGGTGTAGGAATCGCTCACCGATATGAATTGCATCATGCGTGCGCGCCGCTTCGGATCGGCCGGTTGCAGCTTCGGGCCGGGGAACACCTCATCGACGTAGCGCGAGATCGCGCCGGTCTCGTAGAGCTTGAACCCCTCATGCTCGAAGGCCGGCACCTTTCCGAACGGCTGACGCGCGAGGTGGGCCGGCGATTGCCCGGCTCCCGTCAGGATGTCGACCTCCTCGAGCTTGTAGTCGACGCCTTTTTCCTCCAGCGCCAGGCGCGCCGTGCGCGTGTAGGTGCTGTACGCAGGTCCATAGACGACCGGTGCGGCCATGGTGATTCCTCCCTTGTTGAGTCGGTTGATCGCCGCGATCCCGTTCGGCGGCAATTGTCGACAGCCTAGACGGCGCCCGGTAGGCGGGCAAGGCGTCGGCAGTTTTGCGGGCCGATATTCACGCGCAAGTGATCGTGCGCGCGGGTGCCGTGACAATTTTCGGAGCCGCACGAGCCACTTGCGGCAATGCTAGCGTCGGCGTTGGGTTTGGCAGTAGAATTGTAACAAGCGCGCTCGACGAGGCCTCAGTGCCGGCGTCGAATGTTGGAGCCGGCCACTGCGCCCCAGGGGGTGTCCGGCCTCAGACAACGGAGGCGCCTATGTATGTCCGAGATATTTTGAGCACCAAGGGCGGCCGGGTCACCACCATCAAACCCGACTCCAAGATTTTAGCCACCAGCAAGCTGCTGTCCCAGCATCGCATCGGCGCGGTCCTGGTCACCGATGCAACCGACGGGATCATGGGGATCATCTCCGAGCGCGATATCGTGCGCGGCCTCGCCAGCCACGGCGGCGCCGTGGCGGAGTTGTCCGTGAGCGACCTGATGACGCGCGACGTCCGCAGCTGCGCGCCCGGCGACACCATCGCCGATATCATGGCGATCATGACGACCCATCGCATCCGCCATCTGCCGGTCCTCGAGGACGGCAAGCTGACGGGCATCGTCAGCATCGGCGACGTCGTGAAGTATCGGCTCGACGAGGCCAAGCACGAAGTGGAATCCCTGCGCGACTATGTGCTGGCCGGCCGCTGAGCGGCCCGGGCATAAGACGGCCGCTGAGCGGCCCGGGCCGGCAGTAGCAGCTACATGCCCAGGCTCTTCATGAAGCTCATGTCGCGGGAGACGCCGCCGGCCTGCGCATAGTGCGGCTTCGGCAGGTCGTGCACGTGGACGTCGTCGCCGCCATTGGCCCGCAGGGTCTCGACGGCCCGCCGCTCCTCCTCGGGGCCGAGCGTACGCACCCATAGCACGAGCCCCCCGCGATCCAGCTGCTCCTGCAGGCGGTGGGCGTGGCGCTGCTCGAGGAAGCGCGCGAAGGCGGCGCCGATGAGGCCCCCGCCGCCGCCGGCGACGGCGCCGGCAATGAGTGCCGCGGCCGCTGTGCCCCCGGACGCCACCACCGCGCCGGCGGCGGCACAGGCACCGACGTAGAAGAGCACGCCGACGAGCACACCCTTGCCCTCGGTGCGCGAGTCCGTGCCGATATAGGCCTGGGTCGGCACTTCCGGATCATCTTCGAGCTCGGAGACCTTCTCGAAGCGATGACCGAGCTTGGCCTCGATGCTGGCCTCACCGGCCAGCAGACTGAGATGGGAGCGATCGAACCCGGCGATCAGCAGAGAATCGACCGCCGACTGCAGCGACTTCTCGTCGTGAAACACGGCGACCGCTTCGCGGATTGCGGTGTCGACCATGGGCGCCTCCTTTTCCTGGCGGGCAGCCCCCCTTCGCACCCGTCGCTTTCGCTGACGTTCCGAATTCTATCCCAAAGCGGGCCGGACTATAAGGGGCTTCGCGCCGGCAGCGACGCGCCCGGCCGGCGACGTTGCGACGGCAGCCGGAGAGGCCTATTTTCCGAGCCTCGCCGTCAGCGCCCAGGAGGCCGGGATCATGACCGCCAGCTTCGACTTCGCCGCCGCCTGCAAGCCCAGCATGGCCCTGCGCACCCGCGACCGCAGCGAAGTCACCATCGGCCGCGTCGCCGCCGACGAGGGCCTGATCTACGGCGAGGTCCGCATGTTCGGCCCGTGCGTCTGGCGGCAGGACGGCCGCTATCGCGACGCTCCCGGCGGGGCGGCCGGGCCGCTCGACCTCATGCCGCCGGAGGCAGCGGCGGAACCCAAGCCCCGCAAGACGATTTCGCTGAAGGACGCGCTCGACCCCGCCAACCGTCCCTTCTGCTGCGACTGAGCCGCCGCCTTGTCGGAAGAACGGCTGCCGACCGAGATCTGGGTGCAGGCCCATCTGCGGCGGTGCTCCGTCGACGCCACGCCGGCCATGCTGCTGCGGCGCGGCGAGCCCGAGCGCGGAACGGTCCTGCTCAAGCTGAACCAGATCGAGGCCGGCTGCCGCATCCTGACCCAGGCCCGCGATCTCGACGGACGCCTCGGCTGGCTGGCGGCCCTCGGCGGCAAGCTGGTGCCGGAGGCCGAGGCCGACGCCTACATCGCCCGCGCCGTCGAGCGCGATCCCGACCTGTGGGTGATCGAGATCGAGGACCGCAACGGCCGCAATCCCTTCGACGGCAAGGTGATCGCGTGAGCCGAGTGCGTGCGGCCTACAGCATTTTTCCCTGTTGGTGGAGACACCAAACCCTCGGCTGTCATGCCGGCGAAAGCCGGCATCCATAGTCACAGGCCCGTGTTTATGGATTCCGGCTTTCGCCGGAATGACAACGAAAGAAGGATTGTGATTCTAGTTTCGGGAAAACCGCTCTAAGAAAACTCCACGCGCACGCGCCCGAGCGCGCCGAAATCAGCCACCACCTGGTCGCCGGGCCAAATCAGCACGGGCTTGATGCAGGTGCCGGTGGTGACGATGTGGCCGGCCTTAAGGCCATCGCCGCGAGCGGCTCGGTCGTTGGCGAGCCAGGCGAGCGCGACACGAGGATCGCCGAGCACGTTGGCGCCGCTGCCGCGCTCGGCCACGGTGCCGTTCCTGTGACCGACCACGGGATGGGCAGCGAGATCGACGTCGCGCCAGCCAACGGCTTCAGCGCCGAGCACGAAGAAGCAGGCGCAGGAATCGTCGGCTGCCAGTTGTGGCGCCCCCACGCGGGCGAAATCGCGATAGCGCGAATCCGGCACCTCGATGGCGAGGTGCAGCGTGTCGACCGCCGCCATCACCTCTGCGGTCGCATAGGGGTTGGCGCGCGGCGGCAGATCCTTCGCCATGCGAAACGCGAACTCGGCCTCGGCGACGCGCATATGCAGCGGTCCCGCCGGCAGGCGCGCGCCGTCGGGATGGCAGAATTTGGCGAACAAGCGGCCGCCGAGCGGCTCGGTGACGCCGATATGGCGCTGGCCGTTGGCGCTGGTGGCCGCGATCTTCCAGCCGATCACCTCGCCGCCATGGCGAGCGGCAAGGGCGTCCTGGATGGCGTAGCCCTCCTCCAGGCTCTGCGGCCGGCAGTCGTCGGGCAGCGCCTCGAGCAGGCGCTTCTCCTGCCATGCCGACCACAGGATGTCGGCGGCCTGGCGTGCGCGCTGCGCGTCCATTGCGCCTAGGCGGCCTTGGACCCGGCGGCAACGCGCACCTGGTAGCCGGCGGCGTTGGCGGACCGTTCCAGGTCGAGCCAGACCTCGCCCCCGGGCCCGATCCGATAATCGTAGAGGCTCGGGAACGGCTGCCAGGGCTGGGTCCGCAATTTCGTGTAGTGGATCAGCTTCGAGCGTCCCGCGACATACTCGGCGTCGCGGGCGTTCCATTCCGACGCCAGCTGGCCCCAAATATCGGGCATGGCCGCCGCCTTGTTCAGGAGCACGCTCTTGCGCTCGTTCTGCGCCTCGGCCAGGGACCACACCGCGCCCATGCGCGCGCAATCGATCAGCATGACCGAGGAATCGAACGGCACGCCGCCGGAGCGGTTCTTGGCGGCGATGGCGAGGAAGCCGTGGCCGTTCGTCTCGGTGTCGAACAGCTCGCCGGGGTCGGCGAGGTAGACCTGGTCGACGTCGTTATAGATGGCCCGCCCGCTGCCGCCGGCGAGATGGGGGATCGCCAGGCGGTAATTCGTGAAGCCGGTCGTCCACCACCAGCGGTTGAAGCCGATCAGATCCTTCATGAGATGGATCTCGTACACCCGCGACGGGTCGCGCGCCCTCTCGACCGACCACACGAAGATGCGCTCGGCCCGGTGCTGGGCCGGCTCGGTGCCGAGGAAGATGCGCACCGGCGGCTTGCCGCTGGGCGCGACGCCGGGCGCCACGTCGAGGAGGACCAGATCGGGCTTGGCGCGCGACGCCGGCGCCGGACGGCGATAGGTCTTGCGCAGATTGCGGCGCAGGTATTTCGCGGTGCGTTCGACAGTGCGCGCGATCGTCATCTCATCCTCTGCAGGCAGTATTTCGGCTCGTTAGGGGTCACACGATAGCGGCGTCATTTCGGTCCAGCAATGCTCGGCGGGGCGGCTGCGGCGTCATGCCGGTGGACCGAACAAGCCGCGAATTGCCGCCACGGCGCGCTCCATGTCATCGAGGGGGCGGCGCGCTGCCGTTTCGCTCTCGCCGAAGCCGGCGATCAGGCCGCGAGCGCGCAGCTCGCGATGCAAGGCAGCGAAGTCGCGCGGCGGTTTCAGCAGACCCCAATCGACCAGCCGGTCGATCGTGACGGCCAGAGCGCCGCTCGCGTTCATTCCGTACTGACTCCATAGCCAATCCTTGAGGCGCAGCAGCGGACCGCGCCGCATGGGCCAGGAGAACAGCTCGACCGGCTTGCCCATCAGGCAGGCCTCCACCAGCAGCGAGGCGCTGTCGGCGGTGACGATGAAGCGGTCGGCCAGCGCCAGGAAAGCGTGATAGGGATTGTCGGGATCGCCCGCTCTCCAGCGGTAGATGAAGCTGCGGCAGGTGACGCCTTTGACGAGGGCGTCTGCCGCGTCGGCCGGCGTGCGCGGACTCGTGCTGACGAGGAGCGTGCCGCCGGCCGCCCCTACCGCGGCACTCGCTTCAGCGCCGAGCCGCCCGGCGGTGTCGGCATCGAGCCGATAGGTCGCACTGTTGCCGCCGACGAACAGGGCCGCGAGGGGACGCGGCAGGGCGCTCAGGCGCGGCGCCCAGGCCGCGCCCGCCGTCACCAGGCGATCCGAATCGATGCGGTTGAGTGCCGCCGACAGATGCAGGACGTTGGGGCGCGGCGGCAGGCGATATTGCGGCGTCGTGATGACCAGATCGAAAAGATCGAGCGGCGCCATGGCATGCAGCAGGTGCACCAGCTTGGTGCGGCCGCCGGACTGCTGACGAATCCAGCGGGCGATGGGCACGCTGCGCCGGGAGGCGCCGATGACGAGATCCGGCCAGGGCGGCTGCAGTTGCTCCGCCGACGGCCGCCGCGCGCTCGCCAGGGTCGCGCCCAGCAGGATGTTGGGGCAGCGGTTGAGCCCGTTGTAGGCCATGGCCTTGCGCTCATACGGCCATGCCAGTGCTTCGGCGAGGCTGATCAACTGACCGTTTCCGCCGGCCCGGTCAGCGAGCAGAATCCAGACCTTCGGCCCCGTCTGCGCCGCCCCGCGGTTCAGCGCCGCCGGCCCTCCCGGTTGGCGGGCGCGGTGCGTGCCTTCTCCGGCTGCGGATCGGGATCGGGGTAGCCCATGCGCCGCAGGATCTCGCGCGCCACGACGTCGGTTTCATGCAGGGGCGCCCGCGGCGTCAGGTCGAGCGGCGCGCCGAAGGGACGGGCGATGCCGTGGCGCACGAGGTTATCGTGCAGGGCCTCGAGATCGCGCGGCGGGGGCAGCAAGCCGGTGGCGATGCCCTTGGCGAACAGATACTCGAGTCCCTGCTGCGGCCGGATGGTGCCGCGCCGGTTGAGCGGCCGGGCGAAGGCGCGCTTGACCGCCCATTCGTTCAGCATGCGCCGCAAGCCGTACCGCCATTTCGGCATCGGATAGATGTAGAGCGGCTTGTCGGTCGCCGCCGCCTCGCCCAGCATCGACTCGCTGTCGCCGGTGACCACGAGCACGTCGCTCAGGGTGAGATAGCCGAGATACGGATTCTCGCGACGGCCGCTGCGCCATTCGTGCACGCCAGCCTCGCCCAGGACCGATTTGAAGGCGGCGGTGGCGGCCTCGCCGGTGCGCCGGCTGGTCACGGCGATCGCCGCGCCGCCGGCCGTGCGTGCGAACGCCTGCACCTCCTCCGCCATGCGGCGCGCGACGTCGGCGTCCAAGCGATAGAACTCGTTGCTGCCGCCGACCAGCAGCACCACGCGCGGACCCGGCAACTCCCCGAACAGGCCCTTCCAGCGCTCCGCCGCCTCGGCCAGCCGCACCGGCGTGACCTGGCTGATGGGGAGCACGGTCTCGATGCGGCGCGGATGGGGCGGCAGATGGAAGTGCGCGCAGGTGACGACCGTATCGAAGATATCGACGATCTGCCCGGCGCGGCGGCCGAGCCCGACCAGGCGCGTCAGCCCCCGGCTCTGGCGGTCGATCCACAGCGCGATGCGCGCCGGCCGCCAGCCGGTGGCAATGACGAGATCGGGCCAAGGCGGGACCAGAATGTCCGAACCGCGCTGGCGTAATCCGATCAAGCTGGCCCCGAGCGTCCCCTGCCAGGCCTGCAACCAGGTGTGCAGGCGCGCCCGCAGGGTATTGAACCGCAGCTGCTTGACCTCATAGGGCCAGCCCAGAGCCTCCGCCAGACCCACCGACTGGGTGGTGTGACCGGGTTTGTCATAGGCCAGCACCCAGACCACCGGCGGCTTGCGCAGCGGACGGCCGCCTTGATGCAGGCGGACGAGCGGCCGGCCGAGGCTTGACGTTCCCTGCAACGAGAGGTGCCAGCGCACGGTCGGATGCCGCTGGCTCGCCCACTCGAACTGGTCCAGCCACCATTCGCGTGGGCGGCGGGTGACCGGCAGGCGGGCGCCGTCTGCGAAGGCCGCCGGCGCCGGATCGAGCGCGACGGCGGCGGCAACAAAACCGCGGGCATCGCCGAACAGCCGGTCGAGCACCCAAGGGATGTCTTCGTCCGGCAGATATTCAAGGAAGGCGCGGCAGAGCACGCCGTCGACCCGGCCGCTGCGATCGTCGCGGGCGGGCGGCGATGCCGCTCGCTGGCAGGCGACGCTGCCCCCTGAGGTCAGGCTGACGATACGCTGCGGGACGTCCGGCGCGCCCGCGGCCGAGACCAGCTGGTAGCCCTGGATCGTGCGGGCATCGAAGGCCTCGACCAGCTCCCGATAGGGTCCGCGATCCAGCATCTGCTGTTCGTCCAGCAGCTCCGGATTCGACGGCGCCACACTCCGCACCGGTGCCGCACCGGCCGCCCGCAGCGCCGTCAGCAGGTCGTTATAGCGATCGCTCGGCTTGGCGGCGGTGAACGGACGATAGCCCCCGGCATCAGCGCTCCGCTCCAGCTCCAGCCAGACATGGCCGACCGGATTGGTCTGATAGACGAACTGGCGGGGGAACGGCCGCCAGGGCTGCAGATGCAGGGTGGTGTAGTGCAGCACCTTGGATTTGCCGGCCACATACTCGCTGTCGCGGGAATTCCACTCCGGCTCGATCGGCCCCCACAGGCCGGATACCGCCAGCGCCCGTTTGATCAGCGCGTTCTTGCGGCCGCGCTGGGCGGCCTCGATCGTCCACAATGGCGCCATGCGCGCGCAGTCGATCAGCATGACCGAGGTGTCGACCGCGATCTTCGCCTGCGCGCCGTTGGCGATGGACATGAAGCCGTGGCCGCCGATATCGCGGTCGAACAGCTCGGCCGGGTCGGAGAGGTAGATCTGGTCGACGTCGTTGTAGATGGCGCGACCCTGATTGCCGGCGAAGTGGGGAATCGCAAAGCGGTAGTTGGTAAAGCCGGTCAGCCACAGCCGCCGGTTGAAACCGATCAGATCCTTCATGAGGTAGATCTCATAGACCCGCGACCTGTCGCGAACCTGCTCGATCGACCAGATCATGATGCGTTCGGCCCGATACTGCGACGGCTCGCTGCCGATGAAGATGCGCACCGGCGGCTTCGCCTTGCCGCTGCCGGGATGGGTCGCCTCGAGCACGACCCGGACCGGCTGGGTCCGCAGTTCCGCCTGCCGGGTGTTGTGTTGCGGTTGCAGGATGCCTCTGATCACGCCGCCAACCTCATTTCCAGCACCGCCGCCGAATCACGGCCTCTACTGTAACGTAAGGGGAACATCGGAATCTTACAACGCCTTGGCGGAGCTTCCGGCAAATCCGCCCCGGCGGCGCGTTGTCGCGGGTCGACGACCGCCCGCTGCGATTGCCTTTAACTATTCAAGGGTTCGTCCGGCCACCCATGCTTTGACCACGGCCGAGCGGCCGGTGTAAGACACCGGCGCCATGGCGCCCCGATGTCGCCGTCACCCCGACCCCCGATCGAGCCACAGATGCTGATCAGTCCCGGCGCTGCCATTCCTGCCGCCTCGTCGACGCGATCGCGCGCCGTCATCGTGCTCGGCGTCGGCCGCAGCGGGACCAGCGCCATCACGCGCGGGCTCGGGGCGCTCGGCGTCGAGCTGGGCGACCGCCTGCGCGGCGCCACCAGGCTCAAGAATCCGACCGGGTTCTACGAGGACACCGACCTGCTGCGCATCAACAAGCGCCTGAAGCGCATCCTGGATGTCCGCGGCGAAAGCGTCCGCCTGCTGGAGCCGGACTGGTGGAAACAACCGACCGTTGAGCAACTGCGCGACGACGCCGTCGCCATCATCCGCCGGCGCTTCGGCGGTTGCCCGCTGTGGGGCTACAAATATGCGCGCACGCTGCGGTTCATGCCGTTCTGGACCGCGGTATTCGACGCCGCGGATATCGACACGCGCTATCTGGTGGCGATCCGCAATCCGCTGAGCGTCGCGCGCTCGCGGGCGCGGCTCGATCCCTGGCGCGGCACCCAGGAGCAGAGCGACCTCGAGTGGCTGGTCAACGTCGTGCCCTATTTCCGCCAGGTGCGCGAACGGCCCCTCGTGGTTGCCGATTTCGACCTGTTCATGGCCGACCCGGCGGCCCAGCTGCAGCGCATCGCCCGCGGACTCGATCTGCCGTTGAGCGCCGAGGTGCAAGCGAGCGTGAAGGCCTTCGGCGACGAGTTCCTCGATCCCAGCCTCCGCCACAGCCGGCACGGCGCCGACGATCTCGATCGCGATGGGCGCGTCAACGACCTGACGCGCACGGCCTATCGTTGGCTTTACCGGCTGGCGACCGACGGCGTCGATCCCGCCGGGGCGGCGATCTGGTTGGAGTGGCAGGAAGTCGAATCGCAGGTGACCGCATTGGCGCCGGTGCTCCGCCACATCGATCATGTCGCCGCCAACCTGCGCTTCGCGCGCTGGAATCCGCTCGGGCCGCTGCAATCGATTCCCTGGCTCTGGTACGAACTGAAGCGCCAGTGGCCGGCGCGCTGAGATCAGCCGGCGGCGGCGCTCGCACCGACGCGTGAACGCGGCCACAACCGCTGCAGCCAGGCGCTGAAATCGCCCGGCAGCTCGTAGGCCGCGCGCGTCGCTGCGCCATGCAGGTGGAACACGAGCTGGCCGCAAGGTTCGACGTGGCAGACGCGCTCGCGGCCCAAGGCGCGGTCGAAGCTCCGCAGCACCTGCTGCACGCCGTCGACGTCGATCTCCGGCATGACCTGGATATGATGCTCGCGCGTTCGCGTGCGCTGCCGGTAGCCGGCCAGTGGCCGCCAGGCCGGGACGCCCGGGTGAGGTGACAGCCTGAGGCTGAACGCCTCCGTGAGCGCATCCAGGATATGCTCGCAGGCGAAGGGGCCGTGTGTCCCCGCGAAGAAGCGGTCGAAGATTGCCCGGAACTCGGCGGGGTAGCCGGACCAGGCGGGGCCCGGGCCGATGAGCCGGTCGAGCTGGGCGAGCGTTTCGTCGACGGTCGCCGCCACATAGTTGATGCGATTGGCGAGATAGACGTCATTCACCGCCAGCGCCGTCGGCCGCAGCGAGATCGCCGGCTTGTCCAGCGCGAAGGCCTCGACGCCGGTGGTGCAGTTCGTATGGATGAGCACGTCGCTCGCCATGATCCAGGGCACGGCCGCCCCTTCGCGCACCATCTCCGTTCGCGGCACGTCGCGCAGCAGTTCGCTCCAGGTCTCCGCGCGCTCGATCGGATGCGGACGCACGATGATGCGATGAGCGGGGAAGCGCGCCGGCAGCGCGCGCACGAGTTCATGCACCGCCGCCGTGTTGGCGTGCTCCATGGCGTAGATCTCGTCGAGGAAGATGACGTCCTCGGGCTTGCTGAGATCGACCCGGCCGGTCTCGGCGAACCACGCACGCGTCTCCTCGCCGGTGCGGCGCGACGAGTTGAGGATGGCGAAGTTGGTGTTGATGAGGATGAACGGCCCGTATTGCCGGCGGATGGCCGCCACCTCCTCCGCGTGCGAGCCGCGCAGCTCCGGCCGCAGCAGGTCCCAGCGGGGATTGCCGACCACGCGGTAGCGGTCGGCATGAGCGGAGTGGAACTGGCGGAGCGCGTCCAGATGGTCGTCGCCGACCGCGAAGATCACGTCGCTCGCGGCGGCCGATTCCTTCGCCACCCAGCGCAGCTTCTGCTTGGTGGCGACCAGGCCCGGCACCTCTTCGTCGAGGGCGACGACGCGGTGGCCGGCGGCACGCGCCTTGTCCATGGCCTCGCCGTCCCGGGCGGTCAGCGTCTTGAACATGACGATGCCCGGCGGCATGGCGCGCAGGTTCTTGTTGATCACCCGCTTCCAGCCGACGACCACCTCGTAGCCGCGATCGACGGCGAAATAGCTCAAGAGCAGCTTGGCGTGCAGCTCGCGCGACGCTACTTCGATCGGCAGATAGAGAAACGGCCCGATCGGGCGATCTTTAGGACGAGGCGTGGAATTCATCGCTGCGGCTGACGCTGGATTGCCGCCACCATTGCAAAAGCGCGGCCCGGCTGCAAATGCAAAGCAATCTGCCGACGGCGCCTTCCCGGGCCAGGGCGCGTTGTCGCGCCGCCGGCCTTCACCTACCATGGGCCGCCATCGCCGTACCCGTTGAAAGAAAAGTACCGATGCCAAGACTGCCGGCGCTCTCGTTGCTGCTCTTCGCCATTGCCGCCTGTACGCCGGTGGCGACCGTACAGGTCGATCGCGATCTCTCGCGCACGATCGACTCCGGGCAGCTGAACGGCGGTGACCTGGCGGCCGCCTATGTGGATCGCGGCACGCTGCGGCTGCTGGACGACGACGTCGACGCCGCCATCGCGGATTACGACGCCGCCACCGCCGCCGCGCCGGACTATGTCGCCGCCTATGTCTGGCGCGGACAGGCCTGGGATGCGAAAGGCGACCGCCGGCGCGCGCGCGAGGATTTCGACCACGCCATCGCCCTCGATCCGCAGGCGTGGCACGCCTACGGTGCGCGCGGATTGATGCTGGCCCGCACCGGCGAGCCCGATCCTGCTCTGTCCGATCTCGGACGCGCCATCGAGCTCGGGAAGAATCACGAGAAGGAATCTCTCGTCCAGCACACCAGCATGACGCCGATGCAGATTCAGAATTCCAAGGGCGCGCCTGACTTCGTCACCGCGAAGGCCGAATTCACCCTGCGCGCCGACTACTACCTGTCCTATGTCCGCGCCGTCCGCGGGGGACTGCTGTTGGATCGCGGCCGCTACGACGAGGCGCTGATCGATCTGGACGAGGCCGCGCGGCTCAATCCGCAGTCGCCGCGGGCCCATTGGAATCTCGGTCTGGCGCAGCTCGCCATCGGCCGTTGCGCGGAAGGCGTGCGGGAACTGCGCACGGCCAGCGCCCTGACCTTCGGTTCGCCGCCGGCCTACATGTCGAGCGAGCGCAATCGCGCGTTCGTCGCGAAAACTACCTGCAGCGATGTGGTGAAATAGCCCGATCGATCACGCCGCCGAGGCCACCTTCTTGGTGCCGAGCGCCGCCAGGGCGCGCTTCAGCTCGCGCTGATCCTCCTTGCCGAGCGGCTGCAAGGGCATGCGGCAGACCCCGACCTTGCGGCCCATCAGGTTGGTCGCCAGCTTCACCGACGGGTTGTAATCATGGGTCCAGAAGAAGATCTGCGCCGGCAGCAGGCGCTGCCAGAGCGCGGCGGCGTCGGCCAGCTTGCCGGCGCTCACCAGCTCGTAGAGCCGCACCGCCTCGCGCGGCATGGCGTTGACGCCGCCCCAGATGCAGCCGACGCAGCCGGCCACCAGGGCCTGGAAGGCGAGCGGATCGCCGCCATTGAAGACCTTGGCGCCCATCGCCACCAGCTGTTGGATGCGGATGAGGTCGCCGGTGCTGTCCTTGATGTAGCGGATGTTGTCGAACGCCAGCAGCCGCGCCAGCACGTCCGGCGTGATATCGCGGTGGGTGTTCTGCGGGATGTTGTAGACGACGATCGGCGTCGTGACGCTCTTCGCGATCCGCTCGTAGTGATAGAGCACGCCATCGAGCGTCGGCCCCTCGAAATAGGGCGGCAGCAGCATGATGGCGTCGGCGCCCTGGTCTTCGGCGAACTTGCTGTTGTCGATGGCATCGCGCGTGCTGATGGCCGAGGCATGCACGATGAAGCGAGTGCGACCGGCGATCTGCTTGCCGAGGATCTTATGGACGCGCCGCCGTTCTTCTTCGGTCATATAGGCGAATTCGCCGGTGCCGCCAGCGGACAGGATGATATGTACGCCGGAGTCGATCATCGAATCGACATGCGCGCGCAACGCGCCTTCGTCGATGCGGTCGCCCGACTTGTCGAACGGCGTGCAGACGGGAACGCAGATGCCCTTCAGATCAGCCATGGGAATTTCTCCTCGGTGTCGATCCGAACATAAGCATTTTGTCTACACAGTGTCTACTTTCGCGATGCGGCGTTCCGTAGGGGGGATCCCCGGGTTTAACCCGGGGACCAGGTCGCCCGCCTGTCCTTCGCTCCGCCCGCGGGCGACCGGCAGGTCGCCCCTACGATTCTCGTCCGTAGACGCGCAGGGCGCCGATGAATAAAAGTGATCCCGCATCGCACAATTCCGGACATCGCCATGCCCCACCGCTTCCGCCGCCTGCTGGTCGCCAATCGCTCGGAAATCGCGATCCGCGTGTTCCGGGCGGCGACCGAGCTGGGCATCCAGACGGTCGCGGTCTATGCCGAGGAAGACAAGCTCTCGCTGCACAGATTCAAGGCAGACGAGGCCTATCAAATAGGCAGGGGCCGCGGCCCGCTCGAGGCCTATCTCGCGATCGACGAAGTCATCCGCGTCGCCAAGGAGGCAAGGGTCGACGCCATCCATCCCGGCTACGGCTTCCTCTCGGAGAATCCGGAGTTCGCAGAGGCCTGTGATGCCGCCGGCATCGTCTTCATCGGCCCGCGCCCGAAGACCATGCGCACCCTCGGCAACAAGGTGGCGGCCCGCAACCTCGCCCGCGCGGTCGGCGTGCCCGTGATGCCTGCGAGCGATGCCCTGCCCGACGACGGCGATGCGATCAAGCAGATAGCAAGGCGCATCGGCTACCCCGTGATGCTCAAAGCCAGCTGGGGCGGCGGCGGACGCGGCATGCGACCCATCGAGTCCGAGGACCAGCTGCTCGACGCCGTCTTCACGGCCAAGCGCGAGGCCAAGGCCGCCTTCGGCAAGGACGAGGTCTATCTCGAAAAGCTGGTGCGGCACGCCCGCCACGTCGAGGTGCAGATTCTCGGCGACACCCACGGCAACCTCGTCCACCTCTTCGAGCGCGATTGCACGATCCAGCGCCGCCACCAGAAGGTGATCGAACGCGCGCCCGCCCCCTATCTCGATCCGGCCAAGCGCGCCGCCCTCTGCGAGGCCGCGCTCGAGTTCGGCCATGCCACGAACTACGTCGGCGCCGGCACCGTCGAGTTCCTCATGGACGTCGACAGCGGCGCCATCTACTTCATCGAGGTCAATCCGCGCATCCAGGTCGAGCACACCGTGACCGAGGTCGTCACCGGCCTCGACATCGTGAAGGCGCAGATCCGCATCGCCGAGGGCGGCCGCATCGGCCAGCTCGAGGAGACCGGCATTCCCGAGCAGAGCGCCATCCCGCTCAACGGCCACGCCCTGCAATGCCGCATCACGACGGAGAATCCGGAGAACAGCTTCATCCCGGACTACGGCCGCATCACCGCCTATCGCGGCGCCTTCGGCTTCGGCATCCGCGTCGACGGCGGCACCGCCTATTCCGGTGCCGTCGTCACCCGCTACTATGACCCCTTGCTGGAGAAGGTGACGGCCTGGGCGCCTTCTCCACAGGAAGTCATCGCCCGCATGGTGAGGGCCTTGCGCGAGTACCGCATCCGCGGCGTCGCCACCAACCTCGCCTTCCTCGAGGCCGTGCTGAACCATCCGAAATTCAGGGCCGTCGACTACACCACGCGCTTCATCGACGAGACGCCCGAGCTGTTCCGCTTCACCAAGCGTCGCGACCGCGCCACCAAACTGCTCACCTACATCGCCGACGTCAGCGTCAACGGCCATCCCGAAGCCAAGGGCCGCCCGCGCCCACCCGCCAACGCCCGCCGGCCGGAGGCGCCGCGCTTCGCGGCGGCGCCGGCAGACGGCGCCAAGCAGCTCCTGGACCAGCTGGGGCCGAAGGCGTTCGCCGAATGGATGCGGACCGAGCGCCGCGTGCTTGTCACGGACACGACGATGCGCGATGCCCACCAGTCGCTGCTGGCGACTCGCATGCGCAGCTTCGACATCGTCGGCTCGGCCGAGGCCTGCGCCCGCGGCCTGCCGCAGCTGCTGTCGCTGGAATGCTGGGGCGGCGCCACCTTCGACGTCGCCATGCGCTTCCTCACGGAAGACCCGTGGGAGCGGCTGGCGGCCCTGCGCGAACGCGTGCCCAACCTGCTGCTGCAGATGCTGCTGCGCGGCGCCAACGGCGTCGGCTACACAAACTACCCCGACAATGTCGTGCGCTACTTCGTGCAGCAGGCGGCCGCGGCCGGCATCGATCTCTTCCGCATCTTCGACTGCTTCAACTGGATCGAGAACATGCGGGTCAGCATCGATGCGGTCGGCGAAGCAGGAAAGCTCGCGGAGGGCGCCATCTGCTACACCGGCGACATCCTCGATCCCGCGCGCGCGAAATACTCGCTCGCCTACTACGTCGACCTCGCCAAGCAGCTGGAGCGCGCCGGCTGTCACATCCTCGGCATCAAGGACATGGCGGGTGTGCTCAAGCCGGCGGCCGCGCGCGTGCTGGTGAAGGCGCTGAAGGAGGCCGTCGGCCTGCCGCTCCATCTGCACACCCACGACACCGCCGGTATCGCCGCCGCCAGCGTGCTCGCCGCCATCGACAGCGGCGTCGACGCCATCGACGCCGCCATGGACACCATGTCCGGCATGACCTCGCAACCCTGCCTCGGTTCGCTGGTGGAGGCGCTGCGCCACACCGAACGCGACACCGGCCTCGCCCCCGAGGCCATCCAGCAGATCAGCTTCTATTGGGAGGCCGCCCGCACCCAGTACGCCGCCTTCGAGAGCGACCTCAAGTCCGGCGTCTCCGAGGTCTATCTGCACGAGATGCCCGGCGGCCAGTTCACCAACATCAAGGAGCAGGCGCGCGCCCTCGGGCTGGAGACGCGCTGGCACGAGGTGGCCAAGGCCTATCGCGCCGCCAATGACCTCTTCGGCGACATCGTGAAGGTGACGCCCTCCTCCAAGGTCGTCGGCGACATGGCGCTGATGATGGTGGCGCAGGGGCTGACGCCGGCGGACGTGCTGGCGCCCGACAAGGAGATCGCCTTCCCGGCCTCCGTGCGGGAGATGCTGCACGGCGATCTCGGCACGCCCCCCGGTGGTTGGCCGCCGGCGCTGCAGAAGAAAGTCCTAAAGGGCGAGACTCCCATCACCGTGCGCCCGGGCTCGCTGCTGCCGCCTGCCGACCTCGACGCCGCGCGCGCCGCGGCCGAGAAGGCGATCGGCCGTGGAATCGACGAGCACGAGCTGGCGTCCTACCTGATGTACCCGAAAGTCTTCGCCGAATTCGCCGGCGCCGCGCGAAAATACGGCCCAGTCGAGGCCCTGCCGACGCCGGTCTATTTCTACGGCATGGCGGTCGGCGACGAGATCGCCATCGAGATCGAGCGCGGCAAGACCCTGGTGGTGCGCCTGCAGGCCATAGGCGAGACCGACGACGAGGGCCAGGTGCGCGTCTTCTTCGAACTGAACGGCCAGCCCCGCATCGTGAAGGTGCCGAACCGCGCCGCCGTCGCCAAGCTGCCGGCCCGCCGCAAGGCCGAGGACGACAACGACGCCCATGTGGCGGCGCCCATGCCCGGCCTGGTCGCCACCGTCGCCGTGCAGCCCGGCCAGAAGATCAAGGCCGGCGACGTGCTGCTCAGCATCGAAGCCATGAAGATGGAAACCGCCCTGCACGCCCCCCGCGATGGCACCGTGCAGGAGGTGCTGGTCCACGCCGGGAGCCCGATCGACGCCAAGGACCTGCTCGTGGTGCTGCAGGGGTGAGGTGGCTACTCCAGCCCCGATTCTTCCTTGGATCATAGGCTGGCGTGAAGCATGACTCGCGATACCCCTTCTGACGGCCGCTTTCCCTATGCCGAGCGTGCGGCCGCAGTGGAGGCCGCGCGGGAGGCAGTCGACGTAGCCTTTCGTAGAGTCACGCGGCGGCATGACGTGGCTGACCCGGCGACGGCCGCGTGGGAGGCCGCGATCGCCCGGTTCGAGGCTGCGGTTACGGCCGCCTATCCGCCGGACTTCTGGGCGCTCTACGGTCGTCTGCGCGAGGGCGACACCGCCGCGCTTGACGCCGCGATCGAATTTCTGGGGGCCGATCCCTGGTTTTTCCGCTCCGGTTACACAAAGGCCAGGTTGATCCGGCTGCTCAAGCGCTTGCCGTTGAAGCCCGACCAGGTGCAACGGCTACGGACAGTCGTTGTGAACGTGGTCGATGGCCGCGACAGACGCGAGTTCCGGGACTACTGCCGTCTGGCCCGTTGCATTGACGGGCCGGAGCTGCCGCAACCGCTCGTGAGCCGCCTGGCCCACCCGGACGAAGGCGTGCGCCGCCGCGCCGGTTGGGCTCTCCACGCATTGGGCGCTGCTCCGAAGTAATCGACGTTCCAGAAACTGCCGCTGACAGTTTCCCGCGCCTGCTCCCAGAGCCCCGCGACGCCCTGCCGCAGCAGATCGCTCGCTGGAATTTTCACTGTTCGGACGTTGTTTGTCCCGCAGTGCAATTTCGGCTGGCGTGTTCCATGACGTTCACGGCAACGCTTACTCCGATCGGCGGCCTCGCCCATGACACCCAAGCGGCGCAAACCTGTCGCGTCGAGGTCGTCACGCGCGCCGAGCTCTCGCACTGCCGGCAGTGGGTCGGCGCCTTCGCCGGTTCGCGCAAGTGTCATCGTTTCTACGAGCTCGTAGAGGATACGCTGCCGCAGAACTTCCACTATCGCTACTTCGCCATCCGGGGTGCGCTGGGCGAAGTGCAGGCGGTGCAACCCTTCTTCATCCTCGATCAGGATCTTCTGGTCGGCAGCGGCCATGCGACGGCGCCGCTGATCGCCACGATCCGACGCCTGTGGCCGCGTTTCCTGATGCTGCGCACGCTGATGGTCGGCTGCACGGTCGGCGAGGCCCATCTCGACGGCGACGAGCGATCGCGCGCCGAGAACGCCCGGCTCCTCGCCTCCGCCATCGTGGCCCACGCGCGCGCTCTCGGCGCACAGATGATCGTGCTGAAGGAGTTTCCCGCCAAGTACCGCGAGCCGCTGCAGTGCTTCCTGGGCCGCGGCTTCAGCCGGGTGCCCAGCCTGCCGATGACGCGCCTCAACATCGACTATCCGAGCTTCGCCGACTACATGGACCGGGCGCTCAACAGCGCCACGCGCCGGAAGTTGCGCAAGAAATTCCTGGCTGCGGCCGGGGCGCCGCCGATCGAGATGAGCGTCGTCGCCGACGTGGCGCCCATCATCGACGATATCTACCCGCTCTACCTGCAGGTCTACGAGCGCTCGAAGCTGCATTTCGAGAAGCTGACGCGGGAGTTCTTCTGCGGCCTCGGGCGGCTGATGCCGGAGATCGTGCGCTTCTTCGTCTGGCGCCAGGAGGCGCGCATCGTCGCCTTCAGCCTCTGCATGATCGAGGGAGACGCCATCTTCGCCGAATATATCGGCCTCGACTACTCGGTCGCGCTCAAGCTGCACCTCTATCACTACGCCGTCCGCGACATGATCTCCTGGGCCATGGCGAAGGGCTACAAGTGGCTGCGCAGCAGCCCCCTGAACTACGACCCCAAGCTGCATCTGCGCCACGTCCTGGACCCGATCGATCTCTACGTGCGGCACACCTCCGCGATTCCCAACGCGTTCCTGAAGCGGATCCTGCCCCTGATCGAGCCGACCCGTTTCGACCTGACGCTCAAGAAGTTTTCCAACTACAATGAGCTTTGGGGCGAGTCGTGATCGATCGTGGTCTACGCGATGGCATCGGATCAGCAGGCAATCCAAGGGCTTTGGCGCATCACGTCGCGCATTGCCCGAGGCAGGCCGATCAAATCGACGACCACACACATCCAATTCGACGCAAATCGGGTGAAAATGATCAGCCCGCTCCCGCTGCTCGTAGAGGGCGGTGACTGGTCGCTCTTCGAGCTCGATCAGAACGCTCGCCCAAAGCGATTCACGATGATATCGGAGCGGACGGGAAATGATGGAAGACCCGATCGGCGGACAGATCGGTGGCTCTACGAAATCGAAGGAGATGTGCTTCGACTCTGCTGGCCCAGCACGTTCGGCGAATATCCAGATGAATTCTCTGACGTGACTCACAGTGTCGAGGCTCTCGTCCGAGACCCCGGTCCACCCCCGCAAACGAAACGGCCATCGGGAAAGAAGCCCTTTGTTGATCCGGTTCTCGGCACGCTTACCTGGAACGACAACCTCGATTGGTGGGATGCGCGGCTGGAACTCAGGCCGGGCCTGGCGATCAGCGTTCACGTCGCGCCGGGCGCAGGTGAGGACGACGCAACGGCCGTGGCCACCGGCCGGAGGTTCATTGACTGGCTCCGTTCGCACGAGCCGGACGCGTGTCGATTCGCCGCGACGAAGCTGCTCAATACGCACAACAGCTCTTGGAACGACGAGGAACCGATCTCAGCGCAAGCCTTCGCCGAACGAATGACCCTGGACGCGGTCGGCATCGATCCCGAGGGCAGCGCGTCCCTGTACTACGACGATGGCGATCTGTTCTGGGGTCACTGCATCCTCGTATCGGTGACGAAAGATCGCGAGTTCGCGGGCGCCAATATCGCGGGGTGAATGCACCCTCAGAGCGAGACCAGCCCCGCAAGGGAGACCCGACTTAAGCCGTCACTGCACTCGGCCTCGCCCCGCGGATCATCATCGCCAGCACGGCCGCGATCACGCCCGTCGATCCCGCGATGACGAACGCCTGCAGATAGTCTCCCTGCGCCGCCCGCATGTAGCCCGCGAAGAAGGCGGCGCTGGCGGCGCCCATCTGGTGGCCGGCGGCGATCCAGCCGAAGATCACGGGCGCGTCGCGCTCGCCGAAGATCTCGGTGGCGAGGCGCAGGGTCGGTGGCACGGTCGCGATCCAGTCGAGGCCGTAGAACACGGCGAAGACCGAGAGCCCGTAGATCGAGAAATCCGAAAACGGCAGATAGACCAGCGAGAGGCCGCGCAGGGCGTAGTACATGAACAGCAGCTTGCGCGGATCGTAGTGGTCGGTCAGCCAGCCGGAGCCCGTAGTGCCCACGAGATCGAAGATCCCCATCACCGCCAGCAGGCCGGCCGCGCGCACTTCGGGAATGCCGTTGTCGCCGCAGAGCGCGATCAGATGGGTGCCGACCAGGCCGTTGGTGGTGAAGCCGCAGATGAAGAAGGTCGCGAACAGCAGCCAGAAATCGCGGTGGCGGACGGCGCGCGCGAGGCCGCCCAGTGCCGCCGCCAGTGGATCGCGCGTCGGTCCGTTCACGGCGGCGGCCGCATCTCCGTTCGCGCCGTAAGGCACCAGCCCGATATCGGCCGGCCGCTCCGGCAGGAGGATGAGGACGAACGGCACGATGGCCGCCATCACGGCCGCGATCGTCAGCACCACCGGCCGCCAGCCGCCGGACTCGGCGATGGCCGCAAGGCCGGGCACGAGCAGCAGCGTGCCCGTCGCCGTGCTCGCCGTCAGCAGGCCCATCACGAAGCCGCGGTTGGTCACGAACCAGCGGTTGACGATGGTGGCGCCCAGCACGATGGCGACGCAGCCCGAGCCGAGGCCGGACAGCACGCCCCAGGTCAGCACGAGATGCCAGGGCTCGCTCATGAAGGCGCTGGCCGCGCTCGAGGCGGACATCAGCAGCAGCGCCATCACCAGCGTGCGTTTGATGCCGAAGCTCTGCATCAGCGCGGCGGCGAAGGGGCCGACCAGACCGTAGAGGAAGATGCCGATGGCGGCGGCCAGCGCGGTGATGTCGCGGCCCCAGCCGAAGGATCGCTCGAGCGGCAGGATCAGCACGCCCGGCGCCGACCGCAATCCGGCCGACGCCAGCAGCGAGAGGAAGACCACGGCGACCACGACGAAGGCATAGTTCTGGCCGAACGGCCGGGGACGTGCTATAGACATGTTACTGACCGGTACGTTCCAAGAGCGCGATATATACGTACCGGTACGTATCGCTGTCAAGAGCGCCTGAGAAATGAACGCCAAATCAGCCAAGTTCGAGGAGCCCGCGGCCGCGCGGCCGCGCGCCATCGACCGCATCCGCCAGACCGCGCGCGAACTCTTCTACCGGCAGGGCATCCGCGCCGTCGGCGTGGACGAGATCGTCGCCCGCGCCGGCGCAACCAAGCCCAGCCTCTATCGCGGCTTTTCCTCCAAGGACGAGCTCGCCGCCGCCTATCTGCGCGACTATGACGCCGAGTTCTGGAACCGCTTCGACTCCGCCGTGGCCGCCCATCCCGGCGATCCCCGCGCCCAATTGCGCAGCTTCCTCGATGGTCTCGCCAAGCGCGCGACCAAGTCCGGCTATCGCGGCTGCGGACTCACCAACGCGGCCATCGAGTATCCCGAAGCCGACCACCCGGCCCGACTGGTCGCCCAGGCCAACAAGCGCGAGTTGCGCCGCCGCCTTACGGAGATGGCCACCGCGATGGGCGCGGCCGAACCGGAGGTGCTCGGCGACGGCCTCCTGCTGCTGATGGAGGGCGCCTTCGCCTCCGGTCAGCTGTTCGGCGAAAAGGGCCCGGCCCGCTCGGTCGCTGCGCTTGCCGACAAGCTGATCGCGGACATGACGCCGAACCGCGCGTAGTGCGGCTACATGCCGCCTTTACACGGCGGACCACCCTGGCGGTTATTGGCGCTCGTAGGAATCCAAACTGGGGAGAACCTCCATGTCGACGAGGCCGCGCACCCGCGATCGGTTTGTTAAGGCGATTGTCATCCTGGCCGTGGCTGGCGGCGCCTTCGCCGCCGGCTTGGCGTACGCCGCCCAACCGCACATGGAGGCGGCGCTGAACGCGCTGCTGACGGCCCAGAGCGAGCTGAAGGTCGCCGAGCACAACAAGGGCGGGCACCGCGCCAACGCCTTGGACCTCGTCAATCGCGCGATCGCGCAGGTCCAGCTCGGTATCGCCGCCGGCAGCTGACCGAACGGGCGAGCGGCCGGCGGCGACGCTGAGGTCGCTCGCTCGCAATATCCTCGTCCCGCGGGCCGACCATGCCGAGCCTCGACCGGCGGCGCTACCAGCGCAGGGCCGCCGCCTCGTCGATCTCGATCAGCGTCGGCCCCGCGGATCGATGGGCCTGCTGCAACTGCTCCTGCAGATGGGACAGGCTTTCAGCCCGCGCCGCGCGGCAGCCGAAGCCGCGCGCGATGGTGAGGAAATCCGGCGTGTAGATGTCGACCCCGATCTGCGGGATGCCGCGCTCCGCCATATATTTCTTGATCTCGCCATAGCCCCGATTGTTCCACACGAGGATGGGCACCGAGAGTTCCAGCTCCACGGCGGTGGCCAGTTCCCCGATGGTGAATTGCAGGCCGCCATCGCCGATCAGGGCGACGACCGGCCGCTCGCGCTGCGCCAGCTTGGCGCCGAGCGCCGCCGGCAGGGCATAGCCGAGCGTGCCGTAGCCGGTGCTCGAATTGAAGAAGGAGCGCGGCTGCTCCGGCTGATAGAACAGGTTGGCGCTGTACACGGGTTGGGTCGAGTCGCCGGCCACGATGACGCCCGGCAGCGCCTGCTGAACCGCCGCCATGAAGCGTTGATGGGCGCGCTGCGGCTCCGTGAGCAGAGCCTGCAGTTGCGCCCGCAACGCCTTTGCTCGAGTTGCCGCTGCGGCGGCGTCGGCTTTGTGATTCTGCAGTTCAGTGTCCAGCGCGCGCAGAGCGAGATCGGAATCGCTGAGGATCGCGACTTCGGCCAGCACGTTGCGGGTCAGCTGCTCCGGATCGATGTCGACGCGGATGACCTTGCCGCCGAGACGCAGGCGGCTGTCGAACAGCAACGTATCGGTCTCGCCCAACTCCGTCCCGACGGCCAGCACGACGTCGGCATGGGTGAGCTCTTCGAGCACCGGCGGCTGCGGCAAGGTGCTGCCGAGCGACAACGGATGGTCGGGCGGCAGGATGCCCTTGCCGTTGATGGTCGTGACGGCGAGCGCGCCGATCTTCTCGATGACGGCGCGGGCCGAAGCACCGGCATGCTGGGCGCCGCCGCCCAGTACCAGGAGCGGACGCTTAGCCTGGCGCAACAGCTGGGCGGCCTCGATGATCTTCGCGGGGTCTGCGGCCGGACGGCTGCTGGTCGGGATGACCGTGCGCCGCACATGGTCGGCCTCGGCGGTGATCACGTCGAGCGGCAGCTCGATATGCACGGGCCGCGGCCGTCCGCTGTCGAACACGGCAAAGGCGCGCGCCAGCACATGCGGCAGTTCGTCCGGCCACAGCAGCGTATGGCTGAAGGCCGTCAGGCCCTCCATCAGGCCGCGTTGCGACGGCAGCTCGTGCAGCCGGCCTTCGCCGAGGGCGAGGTCGCGCGTGTTGTTCACGCTGGAGAGCACGAGAATGGGGACGGAGTCGGCATAGGCCTGGCCGAGCGCGGTCGCGATGTTGGTGAGTCCCGGCCCGGTGATGATGAAGCAGGCCGCGGGCCGGCCGCGGGCCCGGGCGTAGCCGTCGGCCATGAAGCCCGCGCCTTGCTCGTGCCGCGGCGTGATGTGCCGGAGCTTCGAGTTCGGCAGGCCGCGATAGAGTTCGACCGTGTGGACGCCGGGAATGCCGAACACCGTATCGATCCCGTACAAGCCGAGCAGCTCGACCAGCACTTCGCCGCACGTCGTCATGGCTGATTCCCTCTCGGCCGGCGCCTCAATTGCGGTAGACGACGCCTGGCAGCACGCACAGCATTTCGAACAACAGATTCGCACCGGTGAGCGCCGTATTTCCTGTGGTATCGTAAGGCGGCGCGACTTCAACGAGATCGCCGCCGACGAGATCGAGGCCACGGCAGCCACGGATGATCTCGAGCGCCTGCGGTGTCGTCAGTCCGCCGATCTCCGGCGTGCCTGTACCCGGCGCATAGGAGGGATCGAGGCCGTCGATGTCGAAACTGAGATAGACCGGCCCGCCCTTCACCTGCTCGCGCACCTCGGCCATCAGCGGGGTCAGCGACTTGTGCCAGCACTCCTCGGCCTGGACGACGCGGAAGCCCTGGCGGCGCGGCCAATCGAAATCGTCGGCCGCATAGCCGGTGGCGCGCAGCCCGATCTGCACGCAGCGCTTGCCGTCGAGCAGGCCCTCCTCTACGGCGACGCGGAACGGCGTGCCGTGGGCGAACTTCTCGCCGAACATGGTCTCGTTGACGTCGGCATGGGCATCGACATGGACCAGGCCGACCGGCCCGTACTTCTTCTTCAACGCGCGCAGGATCGGAATGTCGATGGTGTGATCGCCGCCCAGGGTGAGCGGCTTGACGTTGTGCGACAGGATCTCGTCGAACGCCGATTCGATGATCCCGATGCTCTTCTTGAGGTCGAAGGTGTTGATGGCGACGTCGCCGATATCCGCGATCGACAGGCTGTCGAACGGAGCGGCGCGGGTCGCCATGTTGTAGGGACGGACGAGGCAGCTCTCGGCGCGGATCTGGCGCGGGCCGAAGCGGGCGCCGGCGCGATTGGAGGTGCCGGTATCGAGCGGCACGCCGACGAAGCAGACGTCGAGACCTTCGGCGGAGGGCAGCATCGGCAGGCGCATCATCGTCGCCGGGCCGCCGAAGCGGGGCATCTTGTTGCCGCCCAGGGGCTGGTGCAGGACCTTGGTCATGGCTTTCCTCCGAGAATGGGCATGGCTCGGGCTTCCTCATATGAACTGGCGCCGAACGTTTTCGCCTGATCGCCAAAGCGGGCGATCAGGCCCAACACCAGCATGGACACGACCACGAACACAACGGCTTCCAGCAGGGGGACTGATAGGCCGGCTGCATTTCAGCAACAATATCCGTTGCTCGAACCTTATTTCGGAAAACACCGATGTAAGGCTCGCTGCCTGGGAGCGGGCCGGGAGAAAAAGGCCGCGCCCGTGGCCTACGACGCCGATCCTTTCCTGTCGCGGATCTTCGCGACGGCGGCGGAATCCGGCTATCCCGGGAGCCGTCCGGTGGACGCGATGACGGCTGCCTCGTCGGCGTGCAGGTCGATGGTGTCGGTGACGACCGCGCCGGCGCGCGCGGCATGAGTCGATAGCTCGATCCGCCCGGCAATGCCGGCGCCCAATCGAACCGTCTTGGGGCGCGACTCCAGATCAAGAACGACGATGAAGCTGCGGCCCTGCCAGGTGCGCGTGTAGGCGAGGGCCTCGCCTTCGATCGGCAGCAGCTTCCAGTCGCCGACCGAGAGAGCGGCCTCCCGCCGCCGCAGCGCGAGCAGCGATCGCGTCAGCGAGAGCATCGAGTCGGGATCGCGCTTCTGCGCCTCGACGGAGATCGCGGCCGCGTTGCCGGCGAGCGGCAGCCAGGGCTCGCCCGCGCTGAAGCCGGCATTGGCGGAGCCGTCCCACGGCATGGGTGTGCGCACGGGATCGCGGCCTTGCGTGCCGCCGGGCATGTTGATGCCGAAGGGATCGCGCACGCGGTCGGGCGGGATCGGCACGCTCTCGTGGCCGAGTTCGTCGGCATAGTACAGCGTGGGCGTGCCGCGCAGGGTCAGCAGCAGCACCATCGCCGCTCGCGCCTGCGCCGGGCCGAGGCGGGTCGCCACGCGCGGCTGATCGTGGTTGCCGAGCACCCAGTTCGGCCAGGCTCCGGGCGGCAACGCGGCCTCATAGTCGGAGATCAGCCGGGAGATCGCCTCGGCCTTCCACTTGTCGCGCTTCCAGGACGCCCACAACATCGAGAAATTGAAGGGCATGTGGGCGGCGTTCAAATTGGGGCCGTAGTATTCCATCAGCCGCGCCAGCGGCAGATAGAGTTCCCCGATCAGCGGCCGGTCGCCCGGATACTCCTCGAGCACGCGCCGCATCTCCACGACGATGTCCATGATTCCCGGCGCATCGGCATTGTACTGCTGGATGAAGCGGCGGTAGGGTGGATCGTCGGCGGGATTGTAGTTGGGGTTGATGGGATTGTCGCGGAACTCCGGGTCTTTCGACAGGTGCCAGAGGACATCGACGCGGAACCCATCCACACCGCGGGCAAGCCAGAAGCGCAAGGCGTCGGACATCGCCGTGCGCACGGCCGGGTTGCGCCAGTTGAGGTCGGGCTGCTCGGTGAGGAAGGCGTGGTAGTAGTACTGGCCGCTCGCCGCATCGAGTTCCCAGGCGTTGCGACCGGTGGCCAGGCTCATCCAGTTGTTGGGCGGCCCGCCGTTCAGGCCCGGGTCACGCCAGATGTACCAGTCGCGCTTGGGCGCGTTGCGCGCAGCGCGCGCCTCCCGGAACCAGGGATGCTGGTCCGAGCTGTGATTGGGGACGAAATCGAGGATGACCCGGATGTTGCGGGCGTGAAACGCCGCCACCAGCCGGTCGAAATCCGCGATAGTGCCGAAGATCGGATCGACGCCGGTATAGTCGGAGACGTCATAGCCGAAATCGGCCATCGGCGACGGATAGAACGGCGAGATCCAGACGGCGTCGACGCCGAGCCATTGCAGGTAGTCGGCACGTTGCGCGATCCCCGCGAGATCGCCGACGCCGTCGCCATTGCTGTCCTGGAACGAACGCGGATAGATCTGGTAGACGACGGCCGGCTGCCACCAGGGCCGCTCGCGCTCCGCCATCTCAGGCCCCGGCCCGCAGGCGCGGGCTCTCGAAGCCCAGCTTCTTCAGGCCTTCCTGCACTTCCGGGCAACTCATGAAGAGGTCCCACAGGAGTCCCGTCCGGTGGTTCTCGATCATGATGATGATCGGGCCCTGATCGATGGCGAGATAGGAGTCCGCGACCCAGTTCTTGCTCTCGCTGAACGCGTCCTTGAAGCCGTATTCGCCCCAGATACGATCGCCCAGCTTGTCATAGAAGTGGCGCAGCGCCTGCATGCAGTACTCGGGCGCGTAGGGGAAGGAGGACAAGGCGGCAGTCGGCGTGATGACGCCGAGATCGTTGTGCGGCGCGTGCGCGCTGTAGCCTTCATAGTTATCGCTCGCCGTGAGTCCCCAGCAATCCGCGCCGTAGCCTTTGTATCCCTTCGGATTGCGCACGCAGTGCTCGCGATTGATGAGCGTGTGCCGGACGTTCTGCTCCCAGTAGTCGGCATAGCGGTCCTTGAGGCCGCGAGGATCGAGATAGAGGAACGAATACTGGGTGAAGAACAACGGGCCGCCGTAGTCGGGGCCGAGTGGCAGCTCGATGTCGTAGTACGTGCGTCCGTTCCGGAAGTCGCGGCCTTCGCAGTAGCCGCGATGATAGGTCTTGGCGGCGATCGGATAGCGCGGCGAGGCGGCCGCCATGAAGTAGGTGATCAGGCACTCGTTCCAGCCGCGGATCTCGTGATTCATGCTCCAGCCGTTGTTCGGGCTCCAGTGCCAGTACAGCACGTTGGCGCCGTCGCGCGTGTGCCAGTCCCACTCCACGTCGAGCCAGAGCGAATTGATGCGCGAGCGCAGCTCGATCTCCTGCTTGTCCTTGCCGTCGAAGAACTGCCGCGCGCACAGCAGGCCGGCGATAAGAAACGAGGTCTCCACGAGGTCGCCGCCGTCGTCCTTGCGCGAGAACGCAAGAGTCTGGCCGGTGGCGCCGTTCCAGAAATGCGGCAACACGCCGTGATAGCTGCCGGCCTTGGCGAGGAACTTGACCATCGTCATCAGCCGCTCCAGCCCCTGCTGGCGCGTGATCCAGCCGCGTTTGACGGCGACGATGATGGCCATGACGCCGAAGCCGGAGCCGCCGCTGGTCACCTCGTCCGGGCCGCCGTTAGTGCGGTCGCGGCTGAGCCCGCTGACGGGATGGCCGAAGTCCCAGAAGTAGCGGAAGGTCTGCCGCTGCACGAGCTCGAGCAGCGCTGCATCGTCGAGATTGCGCGGCCGTTCGGTCATTGCTCCTCTCCCTCGAACTCAGGGTTGAGGCCCGTCAGTGCAAGAGAGGGCGCCCCGCTGTCAAGCGATTCAGACGACCTTCAGCTCCACCTCGCCGGCCGCGGCCGGATAGCGCGGCCGCTGCTGGTGCGCGAAGCGCGGATGCGGCGGGCTCGCCGACAGATGGCGCAGGTGGATCGTGCGGCCGTAGAATCCGGTCAGCGCCGGATTGCTGCCGATCCCGATCACCGTCGTCGCCGCCAGCTCGTGGGCGAAGATGGAGCGCGCGATGCGGCAATGCTCGGCGGTCATGTAGGGCGTCGTGTCTTCGAAGAAGACCCAGGTCGGCCTATGCAAGACCAGCCGCGCCAGCGCCAGACGCTGCTGCTCGTCGGCCGATAGCGACTTGTCCCAGCGCTCCTTGTCGGCGAGCTTGCCGGCCAGGCGCGTGAGGCCGACCCGTTCGAGCGCCGCATGGACGGCGTCATCGCCGAAGCCGTCCGGCTGATCCGGGTAGGTGATGGCGGCCCGCAGGGTGGTGAACGGCAGGTAGGGGCGCGGCGGCATGAACATCACGCTGTCCGGCGGCGGCAGCAGAATCGTGCCGGTACCGGCCGGCCACAATCCCGCCACGGCGCGCAACAGCTGGCTCTTGCCCGCCTCCGGACAGCCGGCAATGAGGACCCGCTCGCCGCAGTCGACCTCGACCAGCGGCCGATCGAGCGCGGCGCGGCCGTCCTGCAGCTGGATGCTGAGGTTCGCGAAGGCGAGCTTGTCGGCGGGATGGCGGCCGACGGCGATCCGCTCCGCATCTTCGGCCGGCATCTCCAGGCTCAAGAGGCCATCGCGGAATCTCACCACGCGCAGCAGCGTCGCGCGCCAATCGGCAATATGCGAAAAATTGTCGACGAACCAGCGCAACGCGCTCTGCACCTGATTGAAGGCGCCGACCACCATCGTGAGGCCGCCGAGCGACAGATTGCCGTACATGTAGCCGGGCAGGGCGGCGATTACCGGCACGGCGAGGGCGAGCCAGCCATAGCCCGAGGTGATCCAGGTCAGCCGCGCCAAGCCATTGGCGAGCTGGCGTCCCAAGCCGATGACCCGGGCGGTGCTGCCGTCGAGGGTGCGGCGCTCATCCGACTCGCCGCCATGGAACGCGATCGCCTCGGCGGACTCGTGGACGCGCACGAGGGCGGAGCGCAGATCGGCCTCGTGGGCGTAGCGCTCGGCATTCAGGCGGATGAGCGGGCGGCCGACGAGCCAGGCCAGCCAGGAGCCGGCCGCCGAGTAGATCAGCGCGCACCACAGCATGTAGCCGGGGATGTTGAAGTAGGTGCTGTGGTCGAACGTGAACGTGACCTGGCCGGAGAGGATCCACAGCACGCCCGCGAAACTCACCAGCAGCAGCGACGACTGCAGCAGTCCGAACCCGAGCGTCGCCGACAACTCGGCGAGCTGGCGGGCATCCGATTGCATGTATTGGTCCGGATTGGCTCCGACCTCGCCGGCATGAGCCAGAAGATAGGGGCGCTTCGGCGCCAGCCATTTGTCCAGGAGATCGTGGGTGAGCCATTCGCGCAGCACGACCTTGATCGTCTCCTGCAGCCAGGTCTGCCCGACCACCAGAATGAGGAGTCCGCCGACGATCACGAAGAAGCGGCCGAGTTCGCCGCCGAGGTTATCGAAGGTCCGATGCTCGAGGGTGTCCAGGAACGACCCGTTCCAGGCATTCAGCTTGATCTGACCGAAGGCGACCGCGCAGACCACGACCACCAGCGCGACGGCGAGGATGCCGAGCCGAACGCGGTGGCGAGGCGTTGCGACCAGCGCATGCAGAAGGCAGAGGAGCTGCGACATCACGCCGCGATCCGCCGTGCCCGGCTGTGGCCGGGCCGGCTCTACTCGCAGCGCTTCATCTGTACATGCCATCCTGTCCCACCGTCAGTGGAGGCACTTGGGGAACTCTGCTCGCGGAAGCTCGAATCTGCGCCGCCGCAAAGCCTGGTTGAGATCCAGCGCCTGCACCTTAACCTTAAATTCATTTATGACTTGTTAACTGCGCCGGTCGGTGACCGCGATCACAAGATGTGCGATTACGGCAGGCGCAACCCCTCATTGACGCAGCCACTATGTTGGCCACCCCGCTCTCTCGTTCACAGAAATCTGGCTTGACGCGCCAGTACTTAAGCGCATTTTTCTGTCGCAGGACCGCAGAACGTTCATGCTGCGTGCCGCGACGGGCGGTTCTCGTCCTACCCCCTCGGTCGGCGAGATCCGCAAGCTCCGGATGGGAAAGGTCAATCGCCTTCGACGCCACCCCGAGCCTGGTTCCCAGGCAACCCCGGGCGACCATGAATCAAGACGGCGCAATTTTCAATAGGAAGAAATAGGGCCAGTGCAGATGTCACAACACAGCGCCAAACGCATCGAGCAACTCATCGGCGCGATGACCGTCGAGGAGAAGATCGGTCAGCTCAACATGCTCACGGCCAATCTCGCCGTGACCGGCCCAGTCATGCCTGGGGACTACATGGGGCCGCTCAAGGCCGGCAAGCTCGGCAGCATGTTCAACCTCTATGGCGTCGATCTCACGCGCCAGGTGCAGCGCGTCGCGGTCGAGGAGACTCGCCTCGGCATCCCGCTCTTCTTCGGCTACGACGTCATCCACGGCCATCGCACGGTGTTTCCGATTCCGCTCGCGGAGGCCGCGGCCTTCGATCCCGCCCTGTGGGAGCGCTCGGCGCGCATCGCGGCCATCGAGTCGGCGGCCGAAGGGCTCATGCTCGTGTTCGCCCCCATGCTCGACGTCAGCCGCGATCCCCGCTGGGGCCGCATCTCCGAAAGCGCCGGCGAGGACACCTGGCTCACCGAGCGTCTGGCCGAGGCCAAGGTGCGCGGCTTCCAGGGACCGGACCTCACCGCGCCCGACTCCGTCGCCACCACCGCCAAGCACCTGGCCGCCTACGGCGCCGTGCTGGCGGGCCGCGACTACGCTCAGACTGAGGTCTCCGAGCGCGCCTTCCACGAGACCTATCTGCCGCCCTTCAAGGCCGCGATCGAGGCCGGCTGCCCCGCTCTCATGCCCGCCTTCACCGACCTCGAGGGCGTGCCGATGACGGCCAACCGCGCCGTGCTCCACGACCTCGTGCGCGGCGAGTGGGGCTTCGACGGCATCTACATCAGCGATTACAACGCCATCGCCGAGCTGGTGGCGCATGGCGTCGCCGCCGACATTGCGGACGCCGCGGCCCTCGCCCTCAAGGCCGGCATCGATGTCGACATGATGGCCAGCGCCTACACCAACGGCCTCCCGATCGCGCTCGAGCGCGGCACCGTCACGATGGCCGATCTCGACGCCGCCGTGCGGCGCGTGCTGGCCTTCAAGGCGCGCCTCGGCCTGTTCGAAGACCCCTATCGCGAGAAGGCGCCGCAGCTGACGGCGGGCCAGCGCGCGGAGTTCCGCGAGGCGGCGCGCGATGCCGCCCGCCGCTCGATGGTGCTGCTGAGCAACCGCGGCGGCGTGCTGCCGATCACGCAGGCGCCGCGCCGCATCGCCGTGCTCGGCCCGCTCGCCGACAACGCCACGGAGATGCTGGGGCCGTGGTCGGGCGCCGGCCGCGGCGAGGAGATGGTCAGCTTCCTCGACGGCCTGCGTAAGACCTGGCCGCAGAGCGAGATCAAATACGCCCGCGGCGTCGATATCGACAGCGAGGACCTCAGCGGCATTCCCGCCGCCTTCGAGCTGGCGCGCCAGTCCGACCTCGTCATCCTCTGCGTCGGCGAGGCGCGCCAGATGAGCGGCGAGGCCGGCTGCCGCGCCCGCCCGGGCCTGCCGGGCAAGCAGGCGGCGCTCGCCGATGCCGTGCTCGACACCGGCAAGCCGGTGGTAGCACTGCTGACCTGCGGCCGCCCGCTCGCGGTGTCCTGGCTGTTCGAGCGCGCCGGCGCGGTGCTCGTCACCTGGTATCTCGGCAGCGAGGCCGGCAACGCCGTCGGCGACGTGCTGAGCGGGCGCTGGAATCCGTCGGCACGACTGCCGGTTTCCTGGCCGGTCGATGTCGGACAGATCCCCGTCTTCTATTCGCGGCTTCCCACGGGACGACCCTTCGCCGCCAACATCCGCTACACCAGCAAGTATCTGGACATCCCGAACGAGCCGCTGTTTCCGTTCGGCCACGGCCTGTCCTATACCCGATTCAAAGTGAGCAACCTGCGCGCCGGTCCGGCCGAGCTGCGTCGCGGGGGTGCCGTGACGATCGACGTCGATGTGGCGAACGACGGAAAGGTGGCGGGCGAGGAGACCGTCCTGCTGTTCGTGCGCGATCCCGTGGCGACCCTCTCGCGCCCGGTGCTCGAGCTGAAGGGCATGGCGAAGATCACGCTCGGGCCGGGCGAGCGCGGCAGCGTGCGGCTGAAGCTCACGACCGACGATCTCAGCTTCATCGGCACGGACTTGGAGCCGCGGCTGGAGTCGGGCACGTTCGAGATCTTCGTCGGTCCGTCGGCCAAGAAGGAAGACCTGCTGCAGACGACAATCCGCCTGCTCGCGAGCTGAGCGGACATGCCTCAGAAGAGGTTGAACAAGACCGAATGCCCACTATCCTCGCACTTATCTTGAACTGTCACCCCCGCGAAAGCGGGGGTCCAGGGCAGGCGGTCCTCGGGCTCGACCCGGGGAAGCGGTTGCCCCGGATTTCCGCTTTCGCGGGAATGACCTTTGAGTGAGTCCGAGGAGTCAGACCCCCTAATCTTAATCCGACGCGTATCCAGGCATGTCCCTCTACCCGCAGCAGAACACGCACCGAAATCTTTTCGATCTCTCCGGCCTCTGGTCGTTCCAGCTGGACCCGCAGGAGATCGGCGAGAGAGACGGCTGGCACCGCGGCCTGCCGGCGCCGCGCAGCATCGCCGTGCCCGCCAGCTGGAACGAGCAGTTCGAGGACACGCGCGACTATCTGGGAGTCGCCTGGTACTTGAAGCGCATCGTCGTCCCGCCGGCCTGGCGCGGGCAGACGATCATGCTGCGCTTCGGCTCTGCCACCTATGCCGCCAAGCTCTGGATCGACGGCAAACTGATCGGCAGCCATCTCGGCGGCCACCTGCCGTTCGAGTTCGATGTTTCCGCGCTGGTGGCATGGGGCGCGCCGACGACGATCGCGGTCCAGGTCGAGAACAAGCCCTCCCCCACCCGCGTGCCGCCGGCGGCGACCAACCCGGAGTTGACGGCCAATACCTTCCCCGACGTGACCTACGACTTCTTCCCCTACTGCGGCCTCGACCGCCCGGTGCTGCTCTGCAGCGTGCCGCCAGTACATGTAGCCGACGTGACCGTCGTGACCTCGATCGACGGCCGCGATGGCGTGATCGACGTGACGATCGCGGCCAGCGACAAATGGAGCGGCCGCGGTGAGCTGCGGCTCACGACCGGCACAGAGCCGCTGACGGCCGGCCTGACCTTCAAGAGCGGCACGGCGCAGGTGTCAATCCGCGTGCGCAAGGCGCGGCTGTGGAGTCCCGACGATCCCTTCCTCTATCCGCTGTCGATAACGCTGAAAGACGGTGACTCGGCGGTCGACGACTACACGCTCGACATCGGCATTCGCACGGTCGAGGTGCGCGGCGATCGGCTGCTCCTGAACGGGCAGCCCATCCAGCTCAAAGGCTTCGGCCGGCACGAGGACTTTCCGGTGCATGGCCGCGGCCTCGATCTGCCCGTGCTCATCCGCGACCACGCACTGCTGAAATGGGTCGGCGCCAACTCCTACCGCACGAGCCACTATCCCTATTCCGACGAGGCCATGGCCCTCGCCGACCGGGAAGGCTTCCTGATCATCGACGAGATCCCCGCGGTCGGCCTGCTGTTCGACGACGGCGACAAGGCCGTCGATACGCGCCTGTCCATTTGCAAGCAGCAGATCGCCGACTTGATCGCGCGCGACAAGAACCACCCGAGCGTGATCATGTGGTCGGTCGCCAACGAGCCCTCCTCGCGCGGCGCCCTGCGCGGCAACACCGACAGCGGCCTGGAATTTTTCACCGAGCTGCTGGCGCACGCCCGCGCGCAGGATCGCACGCGGCCGGCCCTGCTGGTCGGCGAGCAGCGCACCGAGCGCTCCTGGGTGGCGCAGTCCGACGTGATCACGGTCAACCGCTATTGGGGCTGGTACATCCTGCCCGGCCAGATCGACAAGGCAGTCGCCCAGCTCGCCCGCGAGCTCGACGAATTGCACGCCGCCACCGGCAAGCCGGTCATCATCGCGGAATTCGGCGCCGACGCCGTCGCCGGCTCCCACAGCGAGCCGCCGCAGATGTGGACCGAGGAATACCAGGCGGCGATCCTGAAGGCCTATCTCGATATGGCCTCCACGCGCCCTTGGATCGTGGGTCTCCATGTCTGGAACTTCGCCGACTTCAAGACCGGCCAGGGCACCCACCGCGCCCTCGGCATCAACCACAAGGGCGTCTTCACCCGCGACCGCCAGCCGAAGATGGCGGCACGCTTCCTCCGCTCGCAGTGGGCCGACCGCCAATAGGCTCCTATCCGCTGCGGCACGACGACGCTGGCAACTATGACGCAGCGGAGCGGGCGCATCGCGAGTGCTAAAGTTGCCCTGCGGCTGTCCCTCGTTCTTAGCCGCATAGCTCGACGGAGCGCGCAAGCCCGTCGTACCGCTTGCGGCGGGCTTGTCGTCCGCCTCCGATACGCGCTGCTCCGACCAGCATGAGCGCTCGCGTGACTCCACGCAGCGTCGATGGATGCAGGATCGTCATGCAGCGACGGTAGACTCGTTCAATCCACCTGCACCGTGACGACCGGCGACGCGATCCCGCGGTTGGGAATCCGCACCTGGAACTTGTGCAGCCCGGCCTGCAGCGGCCAGCGAACGCTCTCGGTGGCAGTCGCCAGACGATAGGGCTGCCCATCTACATACCAGAGCAGTTGCGGCGGCACCGGGGTCACCGACGCGGTCAAGGCGAGGCTCGCGAGATCGGCCGGCGTCTCGGGATTTCGAATGATATGCATGCTGTCCTGCGGCGCCGTGATCGCCAGCCGCACGGCGCCTTCCTCTTGGACGCTCGCCGTCGGCAGCACGTCCGGCGACGGCTGAATCGACGCGGCCTGCCGCGGCAGCCACTCGCGCGAGGTCCCTTCGCAGAGGCCGTCGGCGGCCTCGCCTGTCTCTGTGCAGATCTCCTGCGGCACACGGCCTTCCGGCGCCGCGAAGGCGAGCGCGGCCTGATCGACGGCGTCGCCGTGGAGATCGAGCAGGATGGCGCGCGCCAGTCGCGCCGCGCTGCTGCTGCCGCCGACGTTGCGCATGGCGCCGGCGTCCGGCCGTCCCATCCACACGCCGACCATGTAGTCGCGCGAGTAGGCGATGGTCCAGGCATCGCGATAGCCCTGCGACGTCCCGGTCTTCACCGCGACGGGGAATGGATACTCCACCGCGCTCATGCGGGGAAAGCTGGGCAGGCGCGCCATCGGATCGGAGAGGAACAGCGTGACGAGTCGGGCCGTGGCGGCGGACATCAGGCGCTGCGGCGGCGCCATCGGCTGGCCGCGGTACCAGACGAGATCGCCGAGCATTCCGTCGTTCGCCAGCGCTCCATAGGCGCGGACGATCTTCGCCAGGCTGGTCGGCAATCCGCCGATCGCCATCGGCAGTCCGAAATAGCGCGCCGGTCTGTTCTCGTCGTGCAGGCCCAGGAGCCGCAGATACAGATAGGTCTGGTCGATGCCGATCGTCCGGACGAGCCCGACGGCCGGCACATTGCGGGAATTCGCCAGCGCCTGCCGCGGCAGCAGTCGCCCGAGATAGCCATGATCGGCGTTTTCCACCGCACCCGCATCGGTCGCGCTGTCGACCAGCGGCGTATCCGGCGCGATATCGCCACGGTCGAGCGCCAGGGCGTAGATGAACGGCTTCAACGTGCTGCCGGGCGAGCGCTCGGCGAGCGCGAAGTCGATGGCGCCGGATGGCGAGCGGGAATAGTCGGCGGAGCCGAGCCAGGCCAGGACCTCCCGGCTCGCGGTCCGCGTCACGATCACCGCGACCTGCTGCGCCCCGTCGCCCTGCCAGCGCGCGAGGGACCGGGTGGCGAGGCGCGTGACCCGGTTCTGAATGTCCAGATCGATCGTCGTGACGACGCGCGGATCACCACGGCCGTGGCGCCAGCCGTCGTCGCCGGCCAGCGAATCCTGCAGATTCAAGATCGCATGCAGGGCGTTGTCCGGCCGCGCGGTGCGCTCGACCAGCGGCAAGTCGTCGAGTTGCGCCGCCGCCAGCGCGAAGTCGGCCGGCGCCAGAACGGCGTTGTCGCGCAGGGCCGCGAGAATCCGGTGGCCGCGGGCAATGGCGAAGTCGCGCTGCGTGGGCGAGAGCGGATTCATCCGGCTCGGCGCCTGCGGGATCGCCGCCAGGAAGGCGATCTCCGCCCAGCTCAGGTCCGCTACGGGCTTGTCGAAATAGAGCCGCGCCGCATAGGCGATGCCATGGACATCGTTGCCGTAGGGCACCAGCCGAAGATATTGCGACAGGATGGCCTCGCGACCGTAGCGCAAGGTCATGAACAGGGCCGCGACGGCCTCGGCCGCCTTGCGATAGTAGGTGCGCGGTCCCGGGTCCTGCATGCGCGCCACCTGCATCGCCAGGGTGGAGGCGCCGGACACGCGCTCTCCGCTGGCGAGGTTCTGCCAGAGCGCGCGCGCGATCGCGATCGGATCGACGCCCGGATGGGACCAGAAACGGCGATCTTCCAGCGACAGCGTGGCGGCGACCACGCGCGGCGGCAGCTGTTCGACCGGCCAGTAGCCGTAGCCGCCGCCATCGGGTGCTGCGACCTGCGCCAGGAATTCCCCATGTCGATCCAGCAGGAGCGGCGTCGGCGCGGGCGCGACCAGCTCCGCACTCCAATAGCCCCATGAGAACAGCCCCACGGCGAGCGTCAGCGCCGCGACTGCGAACTGCCAGCGCCGTTGTTTGCAGGAGAATGGGATCAGCGATCTGCGTCCTTCGACAAGCTCAGGATGAGGTCTTTTCTTCGTGCCACCAAGAATGCCCCTCATCCTGAGCTTGTCGAAGGACGCATGATAGACTTGCAGCCAAAAGGGGCATGAATCCGATTGTGCTTTCGCCGTGAGGACCTCGAGCTGTCCACGGTCAGACCAATTCTGCTCTGATGCATCCGCGACCATCGCCCTCACCGCGCCGCGGCTTGGATGACCACCGTCGAACCGTTGCTGTTTCCGTTGACCTTGCCGTCATACATCATCTCGGCATAGGCCGCCGGCTGCGTGAACTTCCCGGGAATCTGGGCGCGCGTGCGGAAGGCGAAGCTGTAGGTGCCCTGCGGGAGGGAGTCGTAGAAGTAGGCGACCTGATCGTCGAGATAGGCGACGAAGGCAGGCGTCAGAGTCGTTTCGCCCAGGGGCTTCGCCTCCGGCGGCGCCGTGGCCAGGTTCGGGTTGAGCGGCTCCATGCCGGCGGCCAGCGGAATCACGACCGCGACGTGATTGCGATCGAGCGGATTGACCAGCTCGACATGTTCCTCGACGACGTCGCCGATCGTCAGCTCGATGCGCTTGTCCGGCGCGTCCAGCGGAATGCGGATCGGCGGTACATCGTCGGCCTGCACCTTCAGGACCTCGCGGCTGAGGACGAAGCCCTCGGCCTTCGCCGCGACCGTGCTGCCGCCGGCAACCGGCAGGTAGCTGGTATCGGCCAGAACGGTCAGCGGGAGTGTCGCCGTCGCCGGCACCGACAGACCGATCTCGCCCGTCTTGCCGCTGGCCATCCTCACCATCGGATGGTCGCCGCCGACGGTCAGCTGGCTCGCCGCGCCCTCCTCGCTCACATCGACGGCCTGGCTCGGCGCGCCGGCCGGCTGGGTCGCGATGAAGTTCGCCAGCGCGAGCAGCGCCTCCGCATTGGCGTTGGTCGTGCCCCAGCCGTCGCCATTGCCGAGGGTCACGAGCGCATCGACCAGGATCTGGCGCCGCTCGTCGCCGGGCGTCACCGCGCCGGCCGCGCGCAGAACCTGCGCGACCGTCCGCGTCTCCGACGGCAGGATCACGCCGTTGCCCGCGACCGACCCGGCCTGCAGCCCGCCATACATCGTCTTGCCCTGATAGAGACGGATGACGACGCCCTGCCAGAGCTTCGCCGCCAGATCGGAGAGCACGGCCGGCTCCGGCGTCTCCGACTGCTGCAGCGCATAGCTCACCTGGGCCAGGCCTTCGAGATCGAGCCATTGCGTGCGCGTCGCCAGCTCCGCCGCGTAGGCGGCATCGACCCGCCCCGCTTCGGCCAGCGCCGTCAATGCCCACACCCGTTCCGCATATTCGAGCCCGGAGACGAACTGCGTGTAGTCGGAGCGCAAGGATTGCGTGAGCGCGGCCGTCAGCTTGTCGACGAGCTCGGTCTTCACGGGATAGCCGGCGCTGCGCGCCTCCACCAGGAACTGCAGGGTCCAGGCGGTCATGAAGACGTAGCCGCGCGAGCCCGGCCAGAAGCTGACGAGGCCGTCATTGGTCGTGACCGTGTCGATCCAGTCGAGCGTCTGCGTGACGTCGCGGTCGACCCGGTCGAGATTGCCGCCGAGCAGGAGCACGTCGCGGAACTTGCGCAGCGCCAGCTCGGCGCGCGCGTTGCTGATGCGCTGCTCCGTGCAGCCATAGGGGTAGTGCTGCAGGTAGTCGAGCGCCGCCGACATGCGCAGCAGCGCCGGCTGCGACGACACCAGCACCGTGCGGCTGAAGGTGCCGGTGCGCAGGGGTTCGGTGATCGCCGGCAGCTTCACCGGTTTGTCCGGCGCGAGGTCGGCGAGTGCGCGCGTCGCGACCGGGCGGCGGTCCGGCTGCAGCGGGAGGGTGACGGAGAAGGCGTCCTTGGCCCCGTCCTCGCTCCTCTCGACCCCCAGCGTGACCGTGACGGCCTGTCGTTCCGGCTGGCCTTCGGCGGTATAGGCCGGAGTCGGCACGGTGACCCCGTATTCGATGTGAACAGGCGTCTGTGCAGACCAGGCCAGTTCCTTGGTCGCCGCGCCGGCGAGCGCCAGGCCGTCGACCTTCACTTCAGCGCGGCCGGCGCCGCCGTTGCCCTCGATGATGCGCCCGAGCGCCGCCAACGTGAATTCATCGCCCGGGCGGACGAAGCGCGGGAGCGTCGGCTGCACCATCACCGGCAGGCGCACCTTGAGCGTGCCGACGGCGAAGCCGAAGCGATCGGCCCCGCTCACCGCCTTGGCCCTGACCTTGAATACGGTGAGACTGTCGGCCAGCTTGATCTTGAGATGGGCGATGCCGTCGGCGCCCACCATGATGCTCGGGTTGTAGTACGGCACCGGCGTGAAGTTCTTGCGGATCGAGACGTTCTCGAGCAGCGACTGCTCGGCCTCCGCGCCTTCGCCGCCGCCCGGCTCCTCCTGCAGCGGCAGCGCGCCGAGCGTGAGTGTGCGGGTATCTCGCAGCTTCACCCGCGTTGCCCGGTCGATGATGAAGCTCGGCAGCGGATCGAGCGGCTGTTCACGGGCAAGCGCGAGCACGGCCTGATCGACCAGCCACAGCGTCACTTCGCCCGCCAGCGGCTTGCCGTCGTCGTCGGTCAGCGCGACCGTCATGTCGATCTCGTCGCCCGGCTGGGCCTTCTCCGGATAATCGAGCTTGATGTTGACGATGTTCTTCACCGGCTTCACGGTGACCCAGCTGGTCGCCGCCAGCGTCTCCGGCTTGCCGAGATCGAGCTGGCCGGGAACCGGATTGACGTCCTTCAGCCTTCCGCGCATCAGCACGAAGTGCACGGGGAGGCGCGGCAGGTAGCTCGCCTCCACCGCCAGCGGAAAGCGGCCGACGCCGTTGCGCACGGGCACCCATTCATAGCGGTTGCGGCCGTCCGGCTGCTCGACGATCGCCAGCGCCTCCGCCGTCTGGAACGGGCTCTCCAGAATGAGGGTCGCGGTCTCGCCCGGGGCATAGTCCGCCTTCTCGGTCGTGACCTTGAAGACCTTGGCCGGCGGGCGCGACCAGGTGACGGGCGTGCCGCCGTCGGCGAAGAGATCGACACTCACGGTCTGCGTGCGGCCGACGCGGTCGCGCGCCTCGACCTCGACGATGTAGACGCCGGCGCCGTCGAGGGGCAGATCGAGCTTGGTCGGCTCCTCGCCGCTGACGATCGCCGTCTCCGAGACCTTCTCGTCGACCGTCTCCGTCACGTACTTGGCGCTGCCCTGCGAGAAGTCACCGGCCTGCAGCTGCGAGTTCCAGCGCCGCTTCAGCAGCCTGACGGTGACGTTCTCGCCGGCCTGCAACTTGCCGTCGGCGGCCTGCACGACGACCTCCGGCTCCAACTTGTCCAGCTTCGTGACATAGCGCGGCACCTTGATGCCCAGCGCGAACGGCGGCAGGGCGATGACCTGCTGCGTGCTGGTGACGGACTGATCGTCGTCGCCGACCACCGTGGCCTCCACGACATAGCTGCGCGGCTGCGCCGTCGGTTCGGTAGCCGGATTGAGATCGAGGAAAGCAGCGCCCTGACTGTCGGTGCGGGCCTCGCGCTCCAGCACCGGCGACGATTGGAAGGCGCCGCCGCCGGAGAACCTGGCATCGGTGGAATAGAAGAACCCATCGCGCGGCGTCAGCGCCCAATCATAGGGAAACTGGGTCACGCGCCAGCGCACGGGCCGGTCCACCAGCACGCCGCCGGCATAGTAGCTCGCCGCCAGTGCGACCTTGAACGGCTGATCCGATGCCGTCTTGTCCGGCCCGCTCAGGCGGACCTCGAAGGTCGGCAGGCGATAGGCCTCCTTCTTGAAGGTGACGGCGGCGATCGATCGGGGACCGCCGACATCCTGAAGCACCACGGTCGCCTGATAGTCGCCGGTCGCGACCGTCTTCTCGTTGAAGAGGTGGTAGAAGCTGCCGTTCTCGCCGATCTCCAGGGGATAGCGCCACTCCGACTGATCCGGTCCGTTGACGACCAGTTCGCCCTTGGGCTGCTCCAGGGCCAGCGTGCCCGCATGGTAGGCGCGCAGATAGCCCTTGATATGCACGGCTTCCTCGGGCCGGTAGATCGGACGCTCGGTGAAGACGTGCGCGAGGTCGTGGTCCGGCTCGGCCCGGTCGGCGAGCGGACCTTGCGTCCATTGCAGCCAGGTGTCCTCGCTGGCCTGCCAGTTGTTGTCGGCATATTCGTCGGGCCCGCGTGTGGGATCGAGGACCAGCGTGTCGTCGTCCTTGGTCACGACGATCCGCTGGACGGCGACCGCCTGCTCCCCCTGTCCCGGCGCGTCCCAGGCGAACTGGCCGGCATCGCCGGTATCGCCTTCCGCGATCGTGATCCATTCGCTGTCCTGGCTCCCTTCGACGGCGATATGCGCGCCCGCGACCGGCGCGCCCGTCGACAACGAGGTCACGACGAAGCGGACACGATCCGCCTCGTCGACGGTCGTCAGGCTGAGGTCCGTGACCTGGACGCGAACCCACTCGCGCTGGGTCGAGCTGTCGATCCGCCGCAGCCCCACCAGATAGGTCCCGGGCGCCGCCTTGCCGCCGATCCGCTCGAGATAGGGCCTGAGGTCGAGCCCGAAGGTCGCGGCGGCCCCGCCCGCCTTCAGCGGCAGCGCGGCCAGCTCGGAGATGCTCGGCGATCCCAGCGCCTTGACCTGCGCCGCCAGCTCGTCGGCGGAGATCGCGCGGTTCGGATCGTCGAAGGGCGGCGGCTCCTCGCCCGGCGCCGGCGGCTGGGCGCCGTCATCGACCGTCACGGGCGTGCTGGGAAACGGCCAGAACGAGCGGTCGAGCGGATCGATCTTGTGAATGCGGATGTCCACCTGCTCGAACCCACGCCCCTGCAGCGGCAGCATCTGCGGGCCGAAGCGTTCGACGATGCCCGTGCTGGTCCGCCATTTCAGGAAGCTCTCCCGCTCGGCGAAGGAGAGATAGGCTTCGCTCGGCCCGCTCATCTCCAGCGCCCGCCCGCGCGCATCCTTCAGCAGGCTCGGCTCGATCCGGACCTGATACAAGACGTTCGAGCGGAACTGGCCGGTGACGGAGAGCGTGTTGCCGGCGGCCGCGTAGGCGAGACCGTCGACTTGCGGCGTGATGCGCAGGAGGTTGCGGGCCTCGATCGGCCCGACCGCCGCCAGGGCCGCGGAGAACTGCACGGCGAGCGCGCGATCGCCCACCGGGCAGGTGATCGCCTGCTCGCGGCCGTAGGAGGAGCCGTTCACGGTGACCGGAAAGCCGCTGCTCGTGCAGCCGAATTGGCTGACCCTAAATGGCGCCGCCGTGGCGAAGCTGATGTCCTGGAAGCCGCCGTCGAGTCCGTCCTCCAGCGACAGCTTGAGATGGAGGATGGCCCGCGTGCCGCCGCCGATGGGGTCGTGCAGGTTCACGATGTACTGGGCGGGCGCGCTGCGATCGGTGCGCTCCATCGCCTTCACGTCGAAGTCGCGGGCATCGAGCGTGCGGGAATTGCCCGCCTCGACTCCCGGCAGCGGGCGCAGTTCGATGCTGATCAGCTTGGCCAGCGCCGGCGCGTCGAGCGGCTCGCGCAGGGTCAAGGCGATCGACGTCACGGGATCGAGGTCGGCGGCGCCGTTGGCCGGGATGGTCTGCGACGGCGCCGACATCAAGGTGGCCAGCGGCACCGTGCGGCCGCCGACGGTCCAGGTGAAGCGCGTCAGCGGCGGCCACGGTTCGGCCGGCCGGAACTGCAGGGTGCGCGCGCCGAGCCAGGTGAAGGCGCCGGGATGAGGCGGACTGACGGCGGCATACTTCGCCGGATCGTCTTCGGGGCCGCCGGCGGCGGGACCGGTGTCGGCGTCGAAGAAGATCGTCACCGGGTCCCAGCTGCGCAGGAACTTGTCGGGCACGAGGATGGCGCCGGCCGGCCGCGCCACGTCTTCTGCCGGGGCGGCCGACATCGCCGCAACCAGGACGACGAGCGCCAACGTTATTAGGGTCAGTGTCCGGCGCCCCTGCCCATGGGACGACAGCGCGAACCTTGCCATGAGCATCTACTCCTGCGTCGCCGGCTTGAGCCCGGCCAGTTCGAGATAGCGGCGCTTGACCTCGTCGGGCGGGCCGCTGTCCGGCGTCTCCGCGCCAACGAGCACGGGCTGGACCTCGACCGTCTCGCCGGACGCCGGCAGGTCGACGGCCAGCAGATAGCGGCCGGCCTTCAACCGCCGCATCTGCACGACCCCCTCGCCCAGCAGGCCGCCGCCCGCATCCAGCAGCCGGCAATGGGCGACGTCCGTCGAGCCGCGCACGCCGACACCGATATCGCGCTCGTCCTTCAAGGTGAAGGAGAAGACGCGCGCCTCGCCGGGCGCCAGGCGCGTCGTCGGCCCCACTCCTTCGCCGATCCCCTGCACGCCCGTCGTCGCGATCTCGGCCACACCGGCGAGCGCTCCCGCACCGGCCGACTGCAGCGCGATCCTGGTCGTGCCCGCCGGCAGATAGAGGTTCAGGTCGGCGCCGCCCGGAAAGACGCGGATGTCGGCCGGCGCCTTCCCGGTCGCCAACGCCGCGATCACCGGCGCCGTCGTCCGCAGATGCAGGAAGCGCGGCTCCTTGACGACGAAGCGCAGCAGCTTCGAATTCCCCTTGAGGGGAATCACGGCCGGACGGTCGAGCGCGATGCTCTCGCCGCTGCCGGACAGCCAGTCCGCACCGCCCCCGCCTTCGACCCAGGCCACCACGAGGCCATCGCCATGGGCGATATCGACGATGCCGTCGCCGATCGCGAGCGGACCGGCGCCCTGCTGTACCTTGCCGTCGGCGCCGACCACCGTCACGCGCTCGACCGCTCCGACCACATGCAGCACCGGCGTCGCCTTCCCGTGGGCCGCGGGCAGGCGCAGTCGCAGCCGCACCGTACCCGCCGCGCCGAAATGCTGCTTGAACAAGCGGCCGCCGCCGAGAGCCGGCATCGCGTCGGCGCCGGCAAGCCGTTCGAGGCTGACGCTGAAATACTGCCGGTCCGCCGTGGTCGGCAGCAGCAGCAGGCCGTCGGCGGTCGTATCTTCGGTGATGACGATGCCGCGCGCGCCGGGCCAGATGACATCGCCGGCCTTCCCGCGCTCCGTCAGTTCGGCGGCCGCGCCCGGCGGCAGCACGAGACGCACACGCTTGCTGCCGGCGGGCAGGCGATAGAGCCCAGGTTTCCCGGCGTCGACGGCGCCATCATGGAGGCCCCAGGCCATCGGCTCGGCCGCGGCGGGCGGAAAGCCGAAGCGGCGCAGCGTGACCGGCAAGGCGATATCGGCGGGGCCAGCGTTCCACAGCGTCACCGCGGCGCCGGAGGCCGGCGGCTTGTCGATCAGCGCCACGGCCGACCGCTCGGCAATGGCCATGGGCGTGGGCACGCTGTCCGATCCGATAGCCGGTTGCCCCAGCCGCGACTCGGCGAGCCACAGCACCGCGGAGGCCGACCCGTTCGCTGCATTGTCCACGACGGCGAGCGGGCGCCCGGCGGGGATCGTGACCTTCACGCCTTGCTCATCCACCGCCAGCGCAGCAGCGGCGACGGTCGGCTGGCCGTCGGCGTTCGCAGCGCGGTCGGCGAGCCAGATCGTCGCGCCCTCGGCGAAGACGATGCCGGAGCCGTCATTGGCGAGCGCCACGCCGCGCTCGCTCGACCAGCGGAGCTCGTCGGTCGCCTGCTGCAGCCGGAACGTGCCGGACCGATCGAGCGCCACCGCGGCGACGCGCAGCGGCGGCGTGATGCCGGCGACCGGCGCGAGCCCGACGCCCGGCCCCTGGCCGAGGAACTGCGCGACGGTCGCGGGCGGGGGCGATAGCTGCCGGCTCTGGATATGGATCTCGCCGGCATTGCCGTCGACCAGCCAGGCGCGCAGCCGATAGGTCGGCGCGCCGTTCGCGGGCAGCGGTATCGCCAGCCAAGGCGACGCCGCCACGTTCTCGGCGACGCTATGCCAGCTGATGCCGGAATCCTGCTGCTCCAGCGTCAGCCCGACGGCGGCGCCGCCCGCGGTCGCGGAAATCACGAGGAGGTCGCCTGCGCCCGCCGGCGTCAGCGGCAGCAGATGGGCATCGGCGCCGGCCACCGTTCTGTCCTCGCCGACCGGAAGCTCGGCCTCCGGGATGTCCTTGGGCTGCTTCACGGACACCGTCGTCTCCGCCGAGTCGGCGCCGACGGGATCCACATGCAGGCGATAGCGTCCCGGTTTCAGGCGGCCGACGATGGCGAAGTTCCAGTCGTTGGCGCGGTCGTCGTTGGTGGCGACGAGCCTGCCGGCGGCATCGTACAGCCACGCCCGCACGTCGCGGTCCCCGAACGACCCGATCTCCACCACGCTCTCGAACTCGATCGACACGGGAATATCCGCCGGCGCCGTGATCGTGCGGCTGAGGCCGACCGCCATGTCGTCCGTGCTCACCCCGACCGTATAGTCGAAGCGGTTGTTGGCCCGTTCGCTGACCGCCTCGACGCGATAGGTGCCGTAGGGGAGTTCGCCCTGCCAGGGCACCCCGCCGATCAGATTCGTGACGTCGTAGCCGCCGTCACCCAAAAGGGCGAGCCTGGCCGTCATTCCCCCGCTCAGATCGATGGTGACGCGCATCGGCGCCGCCACGAAGAATTGCCACATATCCGGCATGCGGTCCCCGCCCGCTTCCGGCTCGAGCCAGCGATAAGATACGGTCTCGTTGAAGGCGAGCCAGTGCGGGCCATGCCCCGTGCGCTCCTCGACCGGCGGAATCTTCTCCAGCAGCGTGACGACCTTCGCCTCCACCGGCTGCGGCAGGATGACGATGCGGTACTGCCCCGGCTTCATGTCCTGCTCGACCGTCGCGGGCACGCCGGGCGCCAGCAGCGGCCAGCCCTCGGCGTCCTCGAGCCGCATGGTGAAGGTGCGGTTCAACCCGAGGGCGCGCAGGCGATACCGGCCCGCCTCCGCAATCGTGAAGCTGTAGGAAAGCCCCTGCCCGGCCGCGATCGTATGGCGCGCGGGATTGCCGAGTGTGAGGGCACCGTCCTCCTCGACCGGCGTCTCCGTCAGCTGCACGCCCAGATGTCCCTGGGTCTGCCCCTGCGGCGCCACTGTCGCCTGGTAGTCGCCCTCGCCCAGATATTGCTGGATCAGGAAATTGCGGCCGACGCCGTTCTTCGCCTGCTTGTCGAGCGACACCACGGTGCGCGTGCGCACGGTCCCCTCGGTCTGCAGCAGGCCCGTCGTCTCGATGCGGTAGAGCGCCGGCCTGGCCACCGTGAGGCCGAACGTCCGCCGCTCGTCCTTGATGATGTCGAAATAGTAGGGCTGCCGCGCATCCAACAGCGGGAAATGCGGAATGGCCTGCAGCGCCGCCTCGGTGATCGGCGGCAGCGGCGTGTCGGGCAGGCGCTCCTGCGGCGTATAGTCGAGGGCTACGTTCAGCAGCCCGTTGGTCCCGTTCTGCAGCCGCAGCACATGCTCGCCGGCCGCCGTCGGCCAGGCCGTGAGCGGCGCGCCGTGATCGATCGTGAACGCGAACGCGCTGCCGTCCTCGGCGATGGCCGCGACCGTCCCGCCCGGCGGCGCCGTGACCGGCAGCTCCAGCACGGCGCCGGCCTTCAGCGTGAGCGGCAGCCCCGCGGCGAGATCGATCGGCAGCGAGCGCAGGATGACGCCGGCCTGCACCTCGGGCTGCTCGTTGAGCGTGAGCGCGTAGTCGCGGTTCTCCTCGAGCAGCACGTCGGGCCAGGTCGCCGCGGTCTCGGCGGCCGTGTCGGGCGCCCCCGCGCTCGCGCCGCGCACCGTCAACTCGAGTATTCCCTTGCCCTTCGGCGTCGGCCGCAAGGTCAAGACGACGTAGCCGGGCGCCAGCTTCCAGGCGCTCCCGAGCGGCTGGAACTGCGGCGCCTCGTAGTTGGGCAGGTAGCGCGTGATGAAGGGCTCGAACCGGTATTCGCCATCGGCGCCGTGGCCCTCGATGCGATAGTCGCCGGCCTCCTTGACCTCGAAGAAGACCGTGACCTGGGCCAGCAGGTTGAAGCGCCGGCTCCAGCTCGTCGCCGCCGTGAGCGCCGGCGCGGTCGAGCGGATGACCCGCTCGTGGTCGTCCCCGCCGGCGGCCGTCGGCTGCGAGGTCAGCAGGGCCGTCGCATCGACGCTGTCCGCGCCGCTGCCGGCGTGCTGCGTGCTGATCCAGTAATGGCCGGTGGCCTCGAAGGCGTAGCGGCGCACGGACTTGAAGTGCTGGAAGATATAGGGCTTGCCGGCGTCGCGCTGGATCGTGACCAGTTTCCAGCCGCTGTTGGCGCTGGCGTCGCCGATCTCCGCGACCGGCAGGCGGCTCTGCTTGCTGATGCTGTCGGAGCGGCCGGCGGCGAAGGGCGCGCTTTCGTCGTAGGCGTTGACGGAAAGCCGCGCCGATTCCGCCCGCGGCAGCTCGAGCCGGAAGTAGTTGGCGCTCGCCGGCACCAGGAAGCGGTCGATGCCGAACGGGCTGGCGATGAAGCCCCGCCGCCCGGCCTCGGCGATCTCCGGAATCCCCAGGCGCAGATAGAAGGGATGGACGTCGGCCGATTTGGCCCAGGGCAGCATCGGCCCGCCATAGGCCGACAGCAGATAGAGTCCCGGCTCCAGCGTGGTGACCAGGCGCAGGCCGGAGAGCGGCTTGCCGGCCTCGGGCTCCAGGCTCACCGCCTCGGGCGCGGCGTCGACCAGCCAGTTGCCGTCCTTCCACAGCCGGAGATCGCTGAGATTGCGGCCGGCCGCCTCGATGGCGACGATGCGCCGGTTCGTGATCTCCAGCCAGTAGGACCGCTGCTGATAGTCGTCGAGCTCGCCCGCGACCAGCTTGAATTCGGCCAGCCGCGGAATCGCCGGACCGTTCAGCTCCGCGAACGGCCGCGCATCGAGCGTGACCTCCCCGCTCCCCTTGTCGCTGGAGGTCAGCACGACCTTGTAGTCGCCGCGATCGAGGAACTGGTCGATCCGCCCATCGCTGGCCCCGGCCTCGCCCTCGACCGCACCCGGCCCGGTCATGCGGCTGACGATCTGGAGCGCGGTTCCCTGCGGGCTGTGGGAGGCGAGCGAGTAGCGCCCGAACTGGCCGACGCTCAGGATGGTCTGCTGCTCGCCGGTGGCCGGAAATACCGTGCGTTGGAGGTGAAGGTTGGGCGCCACCGCGCCCGCAGCCACCTCGGCCGTCGCCGGGCCGGCAGCGAGCTTCGTGCGCAGAGTTTCCGTCCGCGCGGCATACAGCTTGGTGAGGCAGGCCGCCATGGCCGGCCGCTCCGCCGCCGCGGGCTCGCCTGCGGCCGGTACGGCACAGCCTTCGAAACGCGATTGCAGCCAAAGGCGCTGCTCTTTCAGGAGACTCTCGCGGCCATCAGCATCCAGCGTCTGCCGCAATGCCGCATAGGCGCCCGCCATCTCGCCATCGGCGCGGCCAAGGCCCTCATCCCCGCAGATGACCTTCTCGATCGGCGCGGTTGCCGTCGCACAGTCGAAACTGGGACCCTCCGCCGCGGCATCACGACCAAGTTGCAATATCGCCACGAGCGCCGCGGCCGCCAGCGCCCCCCACCAACCCGACCTCTTCATGTTGCAGGCTTCCTAGTCGCCCCGCTCGACCGCCCTTGTGCAGTCAGCAATTTCTGGACTTTGACAATGTCGAAAATATGACGCGACGGCGATTTCGCTCAACGCATATATGTCTCAAAACGCCTGCTCTCGCCGACACTCAAACCGGGGCGAAAAGAGCCCACACGGCGGCCGTCACCTCGGCGAACGTGAAGGGCTTCGCCACATAAGGATACTCACGCAGACGAACCGGAAGACGGTCGCGCGCATAGCCGGTGACCAACGCAAAGGGAATGCCGCCGCGCCTGAGAAAATCCGCGATCGGTTCGACCGATTCGCCGGCGAGGTCGACGTCGAGAAGGGCGGCGTCGAGTCGCTCCTTGGTTACGGCGAGCATTGCCGTCTGGACGTGGCCGACCGGCCCGACCGGCTCGCAGCCGATATCCTCCAGCAAGGACGCGATCTCCAGGGCAACCAGCATCTGGTCTTCGACGACCAGGATCCGTGGCGATCTCGGTGGTGCCGACTGGGCCATTGGCTCTCGCGCGACCGATCGGAACGCCTGCTTTCGGGGTGCCGGTCCGTGCCCCTTCGGAAGGATGGCAACGCAGTAGCAACCGTGCGTAGCGGCAGTGTACGCCTTTTCACGTCGCGACACTAACACTGGCGCTCATGCGCCTCGCGAGCGGCGGCCAGGTTGCCACCAGGGGTTCTTGCCGCCGATCATCCCGTCTTGCAGACAGTTTGCTCCCAGTGCCATGCTGACGGTGCCGTGCAGGCAAGCGGGGGCGAGTGATGCGCGCTGCAGCAGGAGCATGGCCGATCGTTGCCGTCATGTCGGCATAGACGGCCGCACGCAGGACCATGCGACAAGCGCTTGCCGACATTGCCCGCCGCACCGCCGGATCGGATCGCGGCCCCTCTTGGCGCTACGCTTTGGAGCTGGGTGGCATCGCCGCCGCCTACTTCGTCGTGGCGAAGCTCGGCCTGGAGCTGGCCTCGATAAATCCGAGCGCGACGCCCATCTGGCCGCCGACCGGGTTGGCGCTGGCTTCCGTGCTGCTCTGGGGCTACCGCGTATGCCCGGCGGTCTTCGTGGCGGCATTGCTCGCTAATGCGACCACCGCGGGTTCGATCTACACCGCGTCGCTCATCGCGCTCGGCAATACGCTTGAATGCCTGGTCGGCGGCTACCTCACCAATCGCTGGTCCGATGGCCGCGCTACCTTCGACACGCCGGCCGGCGTGACCCGATTTGCGTTGATCAGTCTGTTGGCCGCCACGCCGATCAGCGCCACCGTCGGCGTCGGAAGCCTGCTCGTGGCCGGGTATGCCGACGGCGCTCACGTCGCATCGATATGGACCACCTGGTGGCTGGGCGATCTGGCCGGTGCCGTCGTCATCGCGCCGGTGATCGTGTTGTGGGCCAGAAACGGCGTCCGGCCTTCCGGCCCGCGCGAGCTGCGGGCTACGGCGGCGGTCGTCGCCGCGGCAGGCCTCGTCGGCGTCATCGCCTTCAGTCCGCTTATCGGGCAGAGCGCGATCAAGGACTCGCTCGGCTTTCTCTCCGTCGTGCCCTTGCTGTGGGCGGCGCTGCGCGGCCGTCGGCGGGACACCGCCACCGTCGCCCTCATCCTCGCGGGTTTTGCCGTCTGGGGTACGCTATTGCAGGTCGGGCCGTTCGCGCGGGCGACCCTGAACGATTCCTTTCTGCTGCTGCTCATGTTCATGATGAGCACCTCGGTTCCCAGCCTGATCCTGAGCGCCGATGTCGGCGTGCGCCGGCAAGCCGAGGAGCGCCAGCGGCTGTTGGCGGCCGAGCTGGATCACCGCGTCAAGAATACCCTTGCGACGGTCCAGGCGCTCGCATCGCTGACGCTGCGCAGCAGCGAATCGCCGGAGGCCTTCAGGAAAACCTTCGAGGCAAGGCTGCAAGCCATGGCGAATGGCCACAACCTGCTCGCTCGTGGCGGATGGGAAGGCGCCTCGCTGCGCGACATCGTCCGCGAGATGCTGGCACCCTACGCCGATGCGGACGGCGAGCGAGTCCTGGCCTCCGGTCCGAACGTGCGGCTCGTGCCCGCGGCAGCGACGACGCTGATCATGGTGCTTCACGAACTCGCGACGAATGCGGCAAAGCACGGCGCGTTGTCGACGGCGGTGGGCCGCGTGGCCTTGGATTGGCGCTCCGATGCCGGAGCGATCGAGGTGCGCTGGGCGGAGAGCGCCGGCCCGCCGGTGCAGA
>Ga0137403_10000444_pt1 | contig 53242 bp, 52 predicted proteins | sample CZOMad2_1_16fung_FD_122057 | JGI IMG/M metagenome (GOLD analysis project Ga0137403, IMG submission 122057) | Vadose zone soil fungal communities from Angelo Coast Range Reserve, California, USA - CZOMad2_1_16fungal (Hybrid Assembly) | ecosystem: Environmental > Terrestrial > Soil > Vadose zone... | reverse complement strand
AAGTTTCAGGTCCCGGAGCGGAATTCGCTTTTGAGGTGCTTCCAGTTCATCAGCCCGGAAACGATTCCGTATGGGCGCTTCTGCTGGAATCAGGATTGCCAGTATTGCCGCGTGAGCTGTCAACTGCCGGATGAGGACGAGCCGCACGAGATGCTGAGCTGCAAGTTCATCGTGATGCCCGGAATGGAAATCACGGAAATGAGCCAGGAGTTGAAGTGGTGCCTGCGGGCGAAGATGCCTTCGGATACGCCTGTTTCGTCCTGAAAATAGAAAAGGGAAAATAGAATAAGGGCCGGCGGATGAGTAAGCGCCTCATTCAAGGTGTTGCCAACTGGTTTTGAAGTGAGGCACAGCGCGTGCCTTCAAAGATCGATTTGCGGCCGCGGCGGTATTCCACTACATTCTGAATTGGGTATGACAAGCTCTAGCGGATTGGTGTGCGACGGGTGCGGACAGATGGCGTCCGCGGAACATATTGCGCGGCGGCTGCAGCGGCTGGAATGGACGACGCGGTACCGGCCGGTGCATATCAATACGCTCTTCTTGGGAGCCTTCTCGCCGCAGAACGAGAAGGATTTTCTTTATGCCCCGGGAGGAGAATTTCAGGGAGAAGCGGCGCTGCTGCTGGAAGCGGTGGGAATCTCCACGACTGGAAAGGCAGCAGAGGCGGTGCACACGGAGTTTCAACGCGCGGGATTTTTTCTGGCCCACGTGCTGGAGTGCCCTCTGGAGGACGTGAACGGTCTCCCATCGGAAGCGCAGCGCGCATTGAAGACGCGGCTCCCGGCGATGGCAACACGAATTCGACGGTCACTCAAACCGAAGCGTGTGATGGCCGTCACAGAAGCGCTAACTCCAGTCGTTGAGGATGTACTCATGCTGGATTTGGGCAGTCCACTATTGTTGGACAACGGGAAACCGTTCCGACTGGGGAACTTCGCCGAAGCGGCCGGCATCGAAAAGTTCAGAGAAGTTCTCGCAGGCGCGCCAGGGGACTGACCTGGCGGACAGGCGCGAACTGGCCGTCAGGAGCATCGCGAGTGGCCCCCGAAGCAGGTAGATGAGATTTTTAACTGTGCTAGAATCAACTCGTTGACGGACGGAGTGAGCCGCAGGAGTACCACCGTGAAGAAACAAGCAAAATTTGGCGTTGGAATCGGAGTGATTGTCGTTTCGATGGCGTTTCTGGCGTGGCTGGGCTATGGCGAGAGCAAGACGTACTACCACACCATCGCCGAGCTTGAGACATTGAAGGGTTCAGAGAAAACCCAGCGCATGCGTCTTGGCGGGACCGTGGCTCCGGGGACTATCCGTCACCTCACCGGCCGCACTGATTTTGTACTGGAGGGAGAAGGGAAGACGCTCCCGATCACTTACATTGGCACCGATCCATTGCCGGACACCTTTGTGGACAAGTCACAGGCACTCGTGGAAGGCCGGCCAGGGCCGGATGGAAGGTTTGTCGCCGAAGTTGTGCAGGCAAAATGTGCGTCCAAATATGAAGCAGCGCCGGGCGGAGCTGGTGGGGCGAAGGCTACTCCTACCGAGCGAAGCGGGATGTAGCAGGGCACCCGGGATCTCCGGGGGATAGGCGGGTTTGCTGTGGATGTATTCGGTTCCTTTGCACTCGTCTTAGCGTTTATCTGCGCGGTCTATGCGTTTGGCGGGGGCATCGCGGCAATTATTACGCGCCATCCGCTGCTGGTAAAGAGTACGCGGCAAGCAGGGATGGCGGCCTGCTGCCTGATTTTCCTCGCAACTTTCAGCCTCGAATATCTTTTCTTCAGTGATAATTTTTCCATCGCGTATGTAGTGGCGCACAGCAATCGCGACCTTGCAACATTCTATAAAATAGCGGCGCTGTGGGCCGGGCAGGAAGGTTCGCTGCTGTTCTGGAGTTTCCTGCTGGCCATTTACGTCTTTTCGGTGCTGGTCACCTACCGGAACAAGAACGGCGAGTTGATGCCGTATGTCGGTGTGGTGATGGCCGGCGTGCAGATTTTCTTCCTGACGCTGAACAATTTTGTCGCCAGTCCGTTCAAATTGCTGGCCTCGCCGGGAGCGGATGGCGCACTGCATTACGTTGCGCGCGCGGATGGCAACGGTTTGACGCCGCTGCTGCAATACCCGGAAATGGTGATTCACCCGCCGAACCTTTATTCCGGCTACACCGGGTTTACGATTCCGTTTGCTTTTGCGCTGGGCGCGCTGCTGGCCCGCTACCCGGGCGAGAAGTGGATTCACCTGACGCGCAAGTGGACGATGATTGCCTGGATGTTTCAGTCCATGGGAATTTTGCTTGGCGCGCATTGGGCGTACGCGGTGCTGGGCTGGGGCGGCTACTGGGGATGGGACCCGGTGGAGAACGCGTCGTTTCTGCCGTGGCTGACGGGCACGGCGTTTCTGCACTCCGTGATGATGCAGGAAAAGCGCGGCATGATGAAGGTCTGGAACGTGTGGCTGGTGTTCATCACGTTTCTGCTGTGCATCCTGGGGACGTTCCTGACGCGCAGCGGCGTGGTGAGCTCGGTTCATGCCTTCGCGCAATCCAGCATCGGAACGTGGTTCGTGTGCTTTATTTCGCTGGTGATTCTGGTGTGCTTCGCGGCCTATGTGAAAAATCGCGATTACTTGAAGAGCGAGAATCAGCTGGATTCGATTGTTTCGCGGGAATCGAGCTTCCTGTTTAACAACTTGCTCCTGCTGGTGTTTACCGTTGCCGTGCTTACGGGAACGCTGTTCCCGGTCTTTTCCGAGTGGATCACCGGCAACCGCATCAGCGTGGGCGCACCGTTCTTTAATAAGGTGACGATTCCCGTCGGGCTGCTGCTGCTGTTTTTGACGGGAGTCGGGCCGCTGCTGGCGTGGCGGAAGACCTCGACGGAAAGCCTGAAGCGAAATTTTGGATGGCCGATGGCGATTGGACTTGTCGCGGGCATAGTGGCTCTGGTGTTTGGCTTCCGCCAGTTTTATTCGTGGGTCGCTTTGATTTTGTGCGTATTTGTGGCGTCCACGGTGCTGCTGGAATTCTACCGCGGAGCGAAAGTGATTCGCTCGCGCTCCGGGGCTTCGCTGGTGGCATCGGCGGTGGACCTGACGATGCGCAATACGCGGCGGTACGGCGGCTACATCGTGCATATGGGTATGGTGTTTGTGTTTATCGGGCTGGCCGGGGCGGCGTTCAACCGCGATACGCAGAAAGACATGCGGCAGGGCGATACGCTGCGGATCGGGGCTTACACCCTGGTTCTACAGGGTTTCGAGACCAAGCCGGAAAAGAACTACACCGCGCAACGACTGCTCGTCGAAGTGCTCCAGGACAACAAGCCGACAATGATGCTGTATCCGGAGAAGCGAAAGTTTTCGACCACCGAGGAAAACGGGACGATGGTGGCGATTCGTTCGACGCTGCAAGAAGATTTGTACGTAGTATTCGCCGGGATGAGTCCTGATACACAATTGCCGGTGGTCCACGCATACCTGAACCCGCTGGTGAAATGGCTGTGGTTCGGCGGAGTGGTCGTCGTGTTTGGAACTCTGGTGGCGATGCTGCCGAATCGTCGTGCCGTGCTGGTGCTCTCCGGTGCGCAGGCACCGGTAGTGCAACCTGTGACGCAGGGTCTTCCTTCGTCCGTCACTCTGAGGGAGGGCCATGACTAAGGCGCACCCAATTGCGGCGATCGCATTGACGGCTCTGTTCGCGAGCGTGCCGCTGCTGATCACGCCCGCCGGGGCTGAGCAATTTTCCGAGCGCACCAAACAAGTGGGATCAAAGATTAAATGCATGTGCCGAGGATGCGACATGCCTGCGGCAACTTGTTCTCATCCGGGAGGAGCATTCTCTGGTCCCTGCGAAACTGCCAAAATGATGCTAGGGGAAGTCGACCAGCACGTTGCCAAAGGCGAGACCGATGAACAGATATTGCAGGCGTTCGCACAGCAATATGGATCACTAGTCTACGCGGATCCGCCGAAGTCGGGGTTCAGCCTGGTGGCTTGGGTGCTGCCAAGTGTTTATCTTTTCGTGGGCGCGGGAGTTGTGATTTTGGTGATTGTGCGCTGGCGAAAGCGGCCAGCGCACGAAATAGGACCCACCGGCGGGTCTGCGGGTATTTCCGCCGAGTTACTGGAGCGCGCCAGAGCGCAGGCGTCACGCGAGACGCAGGACTAGATGTTGCCGCTTTTTCATTCACTTACGATGATTGAGGCTGCCTCTGGGGATTGGGCGATCGTGGGCGCATGCCTGGCCCTGGCGTTAGCCGTCGGTCTTTTCATTTTCTACATTCAGCCGGATGCTTCGGATCTTGCGCCGCACCGCACGAAGCTCGATCAACTGCTGGAGCGCCGCGACACCATCTACGACAATCTGCGCGACCTGCGATTTGAGTATCGCTCCGGAAAATACTCGGAAGGCGACTTCGAATCGATGAAGACGGCTCTTGAGAACGAAGCTGCGTTGGTGCTTGCGGAAATCGACCAGGTGACTGATGCGCAGGTACGTCGGCCGAGGGGAACACGCCCAGCGGATGGGAGCGCACAATGAGGCGCTGCGGCTACGCGCGGTTGGCTCTGCTTGGCGGATTGACGCTGGCTCCCCTGGGGATCGCCCAGGCCGGGACGGTTCACGGCACGGTGATGAATGGGACGACCGGCAAAGCAGCGGCGGGAATCGAGTTGGTTCTGATACAGCTTCAGGGAGGAATGCAGGAAGTCGCGCATTCCAAAAGCGGCGCGCAGGGAGAGTTCACGTTTGACCACCCGGGACTTGGCGCACAGCCAATGCTGGTTCGCGCGGTGTATCACGGGGTCAATTTCAATCACGCTGTTCCTCCGGGCTCAAGCAGGGCGACGGCGCAAGTGGATATTTACGAACCGACGAAAGATGGTAAGACGATCAACGTAACCTCCCACGTGGTGATCTTTCAGCCGAACGGGACGACGATGATTGTCGGCGAAGAGTATCAGATCGAAAACAAGTCGCAGCCCCCGATGGCTTTCTACAAAGCCGATGGCAGTTTTGATTTTGCGTTGCCGGAAGGTGGCCAGTTGCAGCAGGTAGCGGCTGCGGGGCCCGCGGGAATGCCGGTGGTACAGCTTCCGATCGACAAGAAGAAGAATCGGTACTCGATCGCGTTTGCGTTTCGGCCGGGCGATAGTTCCGTGCGGTTCTCCTACGAGCTGCCGTACACCGGAAACGCGGCGACGGTAAAGATCCCAACAATTTATCCGGGCGGGCGATTGCTGATTGCGGCGCCGCCGAGCGTGCAGATTAGCGGAGATGGCCTGGCTGCCGGTGGACAAGAACAAGGGATGAACCTTTACAGCCGCCAGGATGTTCCCGCAGGAACCATTGTGGCCGTGAACATTTCTGGCACGGCGCCGCCACCGGACGCGAATGCCGGGGCGGAGCAGGGTCAACAGGGGCGTGACGCGCAGCAAAGTAGCGGTGAATCGGGTGGGGTCAGCATCCAGCAGGTTCCCGGCCGGTTGAATGACATCGCTCCGACATGGCTGATAGCGGGTGTTTTCATTGTTGGTTTCGGAATCCTTGGATTGCTTCTCTGGAGCAAGAAGGTTGCGACCGTGGCTCCCGTGGAAGGCCATGAGCAGGTTTCCGAAGCTGCCGGGCCTCGACAAAAGAAAGCTAAACCCAGCGGAGCACTGGTGACACCTGCGCCGGCCGCGGCCCCAGCGGCAGCTGCTTCAGCAGAGCCTGCCACTCCCACGAACGGGGGATCGACACTGGCCGAAGTTGACGCCGCCATCGGCACTAGCCTGGATGCGCTAAAGGAGCGGCTGTTTCGACTGGAACTGCGCCATCAAGCGGGGACCATCTCTGAAGCAGAATATGCACAAGAACGCGCGCGGGCCGAAAAAGTGTTGCGCGATCTCGTGCGAGGCTAAGCGTTGAAGATCGGGAATGATCTGCCCATCTCCGAGGCCGTCCGGTGACGCCACCGAGTTTTTCTCCCACAGGAATCCGTTTTGAAAAAATTGAAAAACGCTATGGTGGACTCTACGCGCTGCGCCGCGTCTCGCTGGAAATTGCAGCCGGTGAGTGTGTGGTGTTCGCCGGGCGGAACGGCTCCGGAAAGACTACGCTTTTGCGCATTGCAGCGCGACTCTCTCGGCCCTCGTCTGGCACAGTGACCTTCGTGAATAACAGCGGCGTGACTGGCGAAACGCCACCGGCGGCCGGATTTGTGGCTCACGCGACGATGGTTTATGACGAATTGACGGCGGAAGAAAATCTTTTGCTCTTCGCAAAACTGCAGGGAATTGCGGCGCCAGCCGCGCGGGCCGAGAAATTACTCTGGGAAGTCGGCCTGGAAGAGCGGCGGAATTCGCTGGTGCGCACGTTTTCTCGCGGGATGCGCCAACGCGTCGCGATTGCGCGGGCGTTGCTGAGTGAGCCGGCCGTAGTGCTTTTCGATGAACCTGCGACCGGGCTTGATCCGCAGGGAGTGGGGTGGCTTGCGGAGAAGTTGCGCGGCTTGAGGGATTCCGGGCGCACCATCTTGATGAGCCTGCACGGCGAATCGGAAATCTCCAACCTGGCGACGCGGGCGATCCGCCTGGATGCGGGAGCGGTGGTCGCCGACACACGAACCGGCGCAAACTTCCGCTCAATCCTTACTTTTGCGAATGCGTGAATGGCGCTGCTCTCCAATACGGCGGTGCTGCTGGGCAAGGAACTCCGCACGGAGTTTCGCTCGCGGGAGCTGCTCACGACCACGGTTGTCTTCATTTTGATCGTGATCGTGCTGTTCAGTTTTACCTTTGACCCCACGTCAGACGAATCGCGGCGGTTCGGCTCTGGGCTTCTCTGGCTGGCGTTTCTGTTCGCCGCTTCGCTTATGCTGCAGCCTTGCTTTTTGCGCGAGCAGACAAACGACACGCTGAGCGCACTGCGACTGTCGGTGAGCGATCCGTTTGCTATTTTCCTTGCCAAGCTGGCGGCGAATACGTTGTTCCTTCTGCTTACCGAGCTTTTCCTGCTCCCTCTTTTTGCGATGATGTACAACGTGCCGGTTGTGGGCGTGTTGCCCTGGCTGGTTCTCGTTTTTGCCCTTGGCAGCCTGGGTATCTCCATTGCCGGGACGGCGCTCTCTGCCATCTCGGCGCAGGCGCGCATGCGTGAACTGCTGCTGCCCTTGCTTATGCTCCCTCTTTTGACGCCCATTCTAGTGGCTAGCACGGAAATTACGAAAGGGCTCTTGGACCGCGCGCCGTACGTGCAATGGAAGGGAATCGGATTCCTCGCAATTTTCGACTTGGTTTTTCTGACGGTGCTATGGCTTTTCGGCGAATATCTTCTGGAGGAATAGCCCCAATGGTGAAAAATGCCCTCGCGGCCGTGGCGGTGTTTCTGCTTCTAGGGGCAGCCGCCTATGCATCGTTTTTCATAGCCCCCACGGACGCAAAACAGGGTCTCATCTACCGCATCTTGTTTTTCCATGTGTCCAGCGCATGGACCGGACTTACGGCGTTTTTTATTTGCTTCGTCGGAAACCTGATGTATGTTTGGCGCCGCGAGCCCCGTTGGGACTGGCTGGGCATTTCCGCTGCGGAAGTGGGTCTGGCGTTTACAACCGTTGTTCTTGTCACTGGCCCGATCTGGGCGCACCCGGTTTGGGGCATTTGGTGGACGTGGGATGCACGGCTCACTTCGACATTCGTGCTCTGGCTGTTGTACGTTTCCTACGTCCTGCTCCGCACGCTGGTGGAAGAACCGGACCGCCGCGCACTATTCAGCGCGTTATTCGGGATTTTTGCGTTCCTTGATGTGCCGCTGGTTTTTGGCTCGATACGGTGGTGGCGCACTCAACATCCGCAACCCATCGTGATGGGCGGACCCGGCGCGGGCCTCGATCCCACAATGTGGAACGTATTGCGGTTTTCGTGGCTGGCGATGCTGGCGCTGATGACGCTGCTTTTGATGGCTCGGTACAAGCTCGAAGCCATGCGCGGCGATCTCGAAATCGTGCGTCGCGAAGCGGAGGGAACGTGAAAAATCTGGGTAGTGTATTTGCGGCCTATCTTGCGGGGTGGAGCATCTTTTTTATATTTTACATCTCCATCGCGCGACGCACCGAGAATTTACGAGAAGAAATCCAACGGTTGAAGAATTCGTTGAACCGGGGCAAGTAGCTTGGCAGGGAAGAAGCGAGTCGGGATTGTGCTGTTCCAGCTTGGCGGACCGGATTCACTGGAGGCCGTCGAGCCGTTCTTGCTGAACTTGTTCCTGGATCCCGACATTATTCCGCTGGGCCCGTTTGGATTATTGCGGCGGCCGATCGCGAAGCTGATTTCTTCACGGCGATGCATCCCTGTCGCTGGGAAGTACGCGGAAATCGGGCGGCGGTCGCCGATTGGGACGCTCACGGAACGGCAGCGTGTGCGTTTGGTTGCAGCGGTCTCGCCCTACGTTGATCCCGTGGCCGTTACGGCGATGCGTTACTGGCGCCCGTTTACGGCGGATGCCGTGGAGACGTTGCGCAACGCCGGTCCACTGGACGAAATCGTATTGCTGCCGCTGTATCCGCACTACTCCTACGCCACTACGCTGAGCAGCTTGAAGGAATGGCGCCGCATCGCGGATCAGGCCAAGTGGGGACTGTCAACCGGGAAGCCGCCGGAACGCACCATCGACAATTTTCACGACCACCCTCTCTATATTCAGGCGCTCGTCCAACGGATTGGATCGGTGTTGCGGCAATTCCCGGATAGTTCGCGGATTCAACTGGTGTTCAGCGCGCATGGCCTTCCGATGAGCCTGGTCGAAAAGGGCGATCCTTACCCGAAACAGATTGAGGAAACGGTGCGGCTGGCCTGCGAACTGGGAGCGAAGAAATACCCGGGGTGGCCGCGGACGCATTTGCTTTGCTACCAAAGCCGCGTGGGCCCTGCGAAATGGCTGCAGCCGCCGCTGACGGAAACGATTGAACGGCTGGGCCACGAAGGCGTGAAAGAAATGCTCGTTGTGCCGATTTCGTTCGTCACCGAGCACATTGAAACGCTCCACGAAATCAATATCGAAGCCCGCGAGGAAGCGGAAAAACTGGGCATCGAGCGGTTTCGCATGATGCCTGCGGTCGGAGACTCACCGCTGTTTATCGCCGCGCTCAAGGATCTCGTTTTGCGCGCCGTGGGGGTCGACGCTGGCCCGCCTTCCGCTCGGCTTTCGTCCTCAGCAAGTTAAAGGTATAATCCGCCGCTAGGACGAGGGCGAATGGCATCGACTTACAATCCGGGTGTGCACCGATTTGCGGTATTCACGGCCTGCTGGACCGTGCTTCTTTTCGTCGCTGGGGCGCTGGTCACTTCCAAGGATGCAGCCCTTTCCGTGACGGATTGGCCGACATCGCACGGAACGCTGGTTCCTCCGCTATCGTCGCTGCAAGGCGGTGACCTCTTTGAGTTCTCCCACCGCGCTGTTGCGGGCGGTTTGGGGATTCTTGTGCTCATCCTGGCCGTGTTGCTGTGGCTGAGGGAAAGCCGAGTGTGGCTGCGCTGGCTCGGGTTTGTTGCGGTGCTTGGCGTCGTTGTGCAAGCGATCCTTGGCGGTCAGGTGGTCATACGGCTGCTTCATTACTGGCTCCCGGTGATCCATGCCTGCTTTGCGCAGATTGTTTTTGGCGCGGTGCTGGGCATCGTGGTGTTCACCAGTAAGTGGTGGGTTTCCGAAAGGCCGCAACTGGAAGACAGCGGGAGCCCTTCGATTCATACGCTGACGACTCTCAATGCCGCTGTCATCTATCTGCAGGTAATTCTCGGAGCGGGTTTCCGCCACAAGGAAATTCCAATTTGGCCGCACATGGCGGGAGCCATGCTGGTGATGGGAATGGTGATCTGGACGGCGGTGGCCCTGCGGAAACGGTTTGAGAAGTCGCGAGAACTCTCTAAGGCGCGCATCCTGCTGCATGCGATTTTCGGGACACAGTTCCTGCTGGGTCTGGCGGCCTACTGGTCGCGGCTCAGTACGGCGGATGCGCCGCAGCCGATGACGGTGATGGTGACGTTAACGGTGATCCACACCGTAGTTGGCGCGATCCTCTTCGCGTTTTCGGTGCTTGTCGTTCTGATGTGCTACCGACTGGTGCCGCGCGGAAGGGAAGTTGCGGCGACAGCGTCGCGGCAGGTGACTGCCGGATGAGCACGATTCGCACCACAGAGCTGACGCTTTCGGCGCGCGCTAGCGGGTATGTCTCGTTGACCAAGCCGGACGTTTCTTTCCTCGTGCTGATGACGACGGCGGCTGGCTATTATATGGGCGCGCGTGGCCCCATCGGTTGGCTGCATATGCTGCACGCGGTTTTCGGCACGATGCTGATCGCGGCGGGCACGGCGGCCTTGAATCACTACATCGAGCGCGAGTCCGACCGTTACATGCGGCGCACAGCTTTGCGGCCGCTGCCTAGCGGGGTCTTGCAACCGCGGGAAGCGCTGATCTTTGGCGTTGTTCTGTCCATTGCCGGGGCGGTGGACCTCTATCTGGCGGCTGGAGCGCTGGCTTCAGGACTTGGCATCGCGACCTGCCTAAGTTATTTACTCGCTTACACGCCGCTGAAAAAACGCACGGTGTGGGCGACGTTCGTGGGCGCATTTCCAGGAGCAATACCACCGATGATCGGGTGGGTGGCGGCCACCGGTTCGCTGGACCGCGGCGCGTGGTTGCTCTTCGGAATTCTGTTTCTGTGGCAGTTTCCACACTTCCATGCCATCGCCTGGATGTATCGCGAAGACTACGCGCGCGCGGGAATCCTAGTGCTGCCGGTGGTCGACCGAGAAGGAACACGCACGTTCCGGCAAATCATTTTGTATGCGGCCGCGCTTGTGGGCGTGAGCCTGCTCCCTGCGATTCTGGGGCTGGCTGGTGTGGTGTATTTCTTCGGCGCACTCGTCTCATGCACCGCCCTCTTGCAGGTGTGCCTGTGGGCGGCCAGCAACAAAACGAATACGCGCGCTAAGTGGTTGATGCATGCGACAGTTCTGCACATTCCGTTGCTGCTGGGCTTGATGGTCTACGACAAGCTCCCGCGCTGATGGAACAGCTTCAAAAACAACCGCTCCAGGAAAGGGCAAACTCATATTCATGTTCTCGCAACCAGCTCTCAATGCCACTCTGAATGCAACCAGCGCCCTGCTCCTCGCGGGAGGCTATGCCGCAATCCGAGCCGGAAAAATGCAGGTACACAAGAGATTTATGGTTTCCGCGTTCTGGGTTTCCGCCGTGTTCCTGGTGTCCTACGTGAGTTATCACCTGCGCGTAAAGCAAGTCGTCCTCTTCCAAGGACAGGGCTGGATCAGGCCGGTTTACTTCACGTTACTGCTCTCGCATACGATCCTGGCAATCGTGATTGTGCCGTTGATCCTGATTACGTTGCGCCGCGCCTGGATGGAGAAATTCGACAAACACAAGCTGATTGCGCGATGGACGCTGCCATTGTGGTTCTATGTCTGCGTCACAGGGGTAATCGTTTATTTTATGGTTTACCAGATTTATGCAGTGAAGAACGTCTGAGGCTGGCGAAATCAGACGCGCGAAATACCGCTAGAATTGCGGAGAATTGTCCTGCCGGAACCCCGGCGGCACCAGGGCCCCGGTTACAGAAGAGCGGACAGCCTGGCGAGTGCCGGACTTGGGAAATACGATGTGCCAGAAATCCACGCTGGGATTAACGAAGGCCATACCCACGAATCGCCTGTCGCGCTTTTCTCGCAACGAAGTGACCACGCAATCGGCCGACTTGGCGGTGTGCTCGTTGAAAACTTTCACGGTCTGGCCGGGAATGAGCGGAGTATCCATGAGCACCAAGGCTCCGTGAGCCGTGACAATGTAAGTGGAAGCCTTGAGATCGATGGTTTCGCCTTCGGGCAAGCGGCAACGTACCGTCAGAGGGATCTGAAGGGACAGACGTGTGGTTCGCCGGCGTTCGGGATAGCGGGTTCTCTGCATAAAATCCACCCTGGAGGGGACGCTCGCGGCTACGGCCCGGAATGGTGTCACGATCTCCGGGGAAATACAAGCATTTAAACGATTTGGAACTGCTAGTACTTTTTAGCTGGGGAGCTGAAATTACTTTTGCTTAAGGGCGGCGATCACGGCATCCGCGAATTCCTCGGTGCCGGCTTTGCCACCGACGTCCCGGGTAGTGTGTTTTGCCTGGCGATAGACCTCCTCGAGGGCGGTCTGGATGCGCTCAGCAGCGGTTGGTTCGCCTAGGTAGTCGAGCATCAGAGCGCTGCTCATCAGCAGGGCAGTAGGATTGGCGAATCCCTTGCCGGCAATATCGGGCGCGGTGCCGTGGACGGCTTCAAACATCGCGCAATTGTCCCCAATGTTGGCACTGGGGACCACGCCGAGCCCGCCGACCAACCCAGCAGCAAGATCACTCATGACGTCGCCGTAAAGATTGGGCAGCAGGAGCATGTCAAATTGCTGGGGGTCCATCACAATTTGCATGCAGGCGTTGTCGACGATCATTTCTTTGTATTCGATAGCAGGGAATTGCTCCGCCACCGCGCGGACCGATCTCAGAAAGAGACCATCTGAGAGCTTCATGATGTTGGCTTTGTGAATGGCGTGGATTTTTTTTCGGCCGTGGCGCTTGGCGTATTCAAACGCGAATTTTGCGATTCGCGTGGAAGCCTTCTCGGTAATGATTTTCAGGCTCTCGACGACTCCCGGGACGACCTCGTGTTCGAGGCCGGAATACAAATCCTCGGTGTTTTCGCGCACAAGAATCAGGTCAACATTTTGAAAGTGGGATTTTACGCCCGGCATGTTCTTGACCGGACGCAAATTGGCGTAAAGTTCGAGCGCCTTACGCAACGCAACGTTTACGCTCGGCGCGCCCCCGGCAATGGCTGTCGCCATGGGGCCCTTCAGGGCAACGCGATTCCTGCGCACGGCTTCCACAGCCGCCTGGTTGACGCTTTTTGCCTGGTCAGAGGAGCTGTCGGAGCGTCCGGCGATCTCTTCCCACTCGAACTTGACGCCCGTCGCTTCCAAAATGCGACGCGTGGCCGCGGCGACTTCCGGGCCGATTCCTTCTCCGGGAATGAGAGTAACTTTGTGCTTGATCATCGCATCCTATTGTAAGGGAAGCGCCGCGGCTTGTCGAAATGCGGTGATAGGTGGCGTTTCTTGACAGGAACAGGGGCTTGCAACGCCGTTTGCGAGTTCTGTTATACTGTAAAGGTAGATAGCTTCGCGGGCGTGCCCGCGAGCGGAGGCCAAGAGGATTTATGATTAATTTGACGCCCGTTGCAAGTACCAAGGTTAAGGAAATCATGAGCATGCAGAGCCCGGTGCCGGTCGCGCTACGCGTGGCGGTGGTTGGCGGCGGCTGCTCGGGTTTTCAATACCACATGGCGTTTGAGAATCAGACCAGCGATGCAGACCAGGTTTTTGACTTCGATGGCCTGAAGGTTGCCGTCGACCAGATGAGCTCCATGTACCTGGACGGGATTGAAATCGATTACATCGAGACGATTGAAGGCGCGGGATTCAAGTTCAACAATCCCAACGTGAAGAGCACTTGCGGCTGCGGCAGCTCCTTCAGCGTCTAGTCGCGAACAGGGAAGCGCATTGCGCTTTCAAAACCATTCTTTGGGCTCCTGAGCAGTAGGTTCAGGAGCCTTTTTTTATGCCGCATAGCCAATCCGATTGGGATGCCAAGCACAGGCTCGCGGACGAGGCCCCGCCCTCGGAGCCTGCGAGTATCGTCCGCGAACTGCTGCCACTATTGCCAAACGGGCCAGCACTGGATATTGCCTGCGGCACCGGAAGGCACGCATTGTTCCTCGCGGCGCGAGGCCAGCATATTACGGCAGTGGATTACTCCAGCGTCGCGCTGGACCTCTTGGAAGTTCGCGCGCGCAGCCAGCACGTGCCGTGGAAGCGCCGGGACAGTATTCACGCAGCCGGGCGTCATTTGCATGGCGGTCTTGACTTGGTCCACGCGAATCTGGAGGAGACCCAACTCCCGGAACACACCTACGATCTGATCTTGTGCGTGCAATATTTGCAGCGCACGCTTTTTCCCCAGATGGTCCGTGCCCTTCGCCCGGATGGTGTTCTGTTGATGGAAACTTTCACGCTGGCACAAATGGAGTTTTCGGGCGGCCCGCGAAATCCGGCGTATCTACTCGAAACTGGAGAGCTCCGAGAAGCCTTCCCGGAGCTGTGCGTGCTGTTTCACCGGGAGTTGCGCGCTGGAGTGGGAATCGCCAGCCTGGTCGCCAAGAAGAGGGCCAAGGGGAATTAGAGACAAATCGTCGGTGGAACACGTCACACTTTGGCGTGCCGGCGTTTGCAATCTGCGGGTTCCCTCCGTATCCTACAGTCCGGGCATGAAAATAGCGCTCGCGCAGTTCAATCCCACCATCGGCGACTTCTTGGGGAATGCCGCTCGCATCCTGGACTTAGCGGGGCAAGCCAAGCAACGAGGAGCGGACCTTGCTGTTTTTACCGAGCTTTGCCTCTGCGGTTATCCACCTCAGGATCTTCTGGAGCGTCCGGCCTTTCTCGACCGGAATGTGGATGAATTAAAAGAGCTGGCCACCAAAGTACCGCTGCCGAGCCTGGTCGGTTACGCCGGGCGCGTAAAAAATGGCGCTGGCAAATCCGTAGCCAACAAAGCCGCGCTCTTGTGCAAAGGGCGAATCGCCTTCGAGCAGAGCAAGATGCTACTGCCGACCTACGATGTATTCGACGAGTCAAGGTACTTTCAACCGGCCGAAAAACAAGTGGTCTACAGCTTCCAAAAAGAAAAACTGGGCATCACCATTTGCGAAGATGTCTGGAACGATCCGAATTTCTGGCCGACGCGCTTGTACGAACGGGACCCCGTGGTGGAATTGAGCAAGCAGGGAACCACCGTGCTACTGAATATTTCTGCTTCACCCTACACGATCGACAAGAGAAACCTGCGCATCGAGATGCTGCGCGCCATCGCCATGAAGCAGCGGTGCCCGGTAGTCTACGTCAATCAAATCGGCGGCGACGACAATCTGATATTTGACGGCGCCAGCATGGCCATTACCGCTGATGGCCGTGTGGCCGCGCAAGCGCTGGCTTTCCGCGAGGATCTCGTGTTGTTCGATACAGTCACGGGGCAGGGCGAGATACACGAACAGCCGCCGACCGAAATCGCCTACGCCTATGAAGCGCTGCTAATGGGCACGGCGGACTATGTGCGCAAATGCGGGTTTCGGAAGGTACTTGTCGGGCTGAGTGGCGGTGTTGACTCGGCCGTGGTCGCTTCCATTGCCGTCGACGCGCTTGGGGCGGAAAACGTGCTTGGCGTGTCCATGCCGGGACCGTTTTCTTCCGAAGGCAGCAAGAGCGACGCGGCTACTCTGGCAAAGAATCTCGGGATCAAGCTTCTCACCTTGCCGATTACTGGAGTGTTTGAAGAATACAAGCGGGCACTGACTCCCGCATTTGGCAACCGGCCCGCGGATGTGGCCGAGGAAAACATTCAGGCGCGCATCCGCGGAAATTATCTGATGGCTATCTCCAACAAGTTTGGTTCAATGGTTTTGAGCACTGGAAATAAATCAGAATTGGCCGTCGGGTACTGCACGCTTTATGGAGACATGGCGGGAGGACTTGCCGTCATTTCCGATGTGCCGAAATTAATGGTGTACGAACTGGCGCGCTGGATTAACCGCGAAAGGGAAGTCATTCCCCGATCGACGATTGAGAAGCCGCCCTCGGCTGAGTTGCGTCCCGACCAGAAGGACGAGGACAGCCTGCCGCCTTACGACGTCCTTGACCGCATCCTGAAGGCCTATATCGAAGACTTGCGAAGCCCGGAGGAGATCGCGGATCATTACGGCTTTGACTTAAAAATGGTGCGCGACATCGCGCTGCATGCGGATCGCAACGAGTACAAACGCAAACAAGCTGCCCCCGGATTGAAGATCACCTCGCGCGCCTTTGGATTTGGCAGGCCTTTCCCGATCGCTCAGAAATTCATCCCGTAAACGAATGAGGTTCTCGTGAAAAAAATCTTTGGTCTCTCCCTGATCATATCCGCTAGCATGCTGGCCACAGGTGCGCGCGCGCAACAGGCACAATCGACGACAGCAACATCCACGGCAGCCGCGCTTTCGCCGACACAGAAGAATATAGAGGCCTATCTCAGGCACCTCTATGCTTTTGGCACGGACGTGCCAATTTCCGTGGGACCTCCAAAAGAGACGGTTGTCGAGGGGCTGATGGAGACCACCATCAAAGTGACCATTGGAGAAAACAAGGAAACGGTCAAGTTCTACGTCAGCAAGGACGGCAAGTATCTTTTCCGCGGCGAGATGTCGGACCTGAGCAAAGATCCCCTTGCTGAAACGCGCGCCCAGATCCAGTCGAAGGATGCGCCGGCACTGGGCGACCCCAAGGCAGCCGTCACGCTCGTGGAATATTCGGACTTTGAGTGCCCGGTCTGCCGGAGTCTCCACGATGTCTTGCGTGGCATGCTGCCGAATTATGCCGGCAAGGTGCGGGTGGTGTTCAAGGACTTTCCGCTTGAACAGCTTCATCCGTGGGCACGAACGGCAGCCATTGCCGGCCGGTGCGCCTACCAGCAAGACCCAGCGGCCTTCTGGAAGATGTATGACCTCATCTACGACAACCAGGAAATCATCTCGGCCGGAAATGCGTGGACCAAGATGATGGACTACGCGGGCCAGTCCCGCCTGGACGCGGATGCCTTCAAGACTTGCATGGCCAGTCCGGAAGCCGGCGAAGCTGTCAATGCCAGCCGCGCGAACGGCCAACTCCTCGATGTGAACAGCACACCCACAGTCTTCGTGAATGGCCGTCGCATGGTGGGCGCGGACGCCCATCTACTCGAGCAGTACATCAACTACGAACTCGACCAATTGAAAACCGGGAAAACCGCAGCCAAGAAGTAGGCAAGAGGGAATGGGCTGGAGGGCGTTCAACCAGGGAGCTGAACCCGTCAAAAGTTCAGCCCGATTTCTTAGTTAACATAATATTACTTATAGGACGCGATGTCAAGAGGAATCTGCGACCTTTTATCACTTTCCTGTGGATATCGGCTTGATTCTTTCTAGGGCCATAGGGACCTTCTTCTCTTAGAGGTGCTTCTCCGGCTGGCGCGGGGGGTGCGCCAGCCGGTCGCGATTTCGGCGGTTGGCCACGCTGCTTTTGTTTCTTGACGGATTTCTTTTCGTCGATGCAGATCCCGAAGAGTTTCTTGTTCAGACGGTGATTCGTGCGCGGCACTTGCTCGGATTTTATTCGGAGTTAGGGCTGGCAGTACAGTTGGATTTGCGGGTTTCGACAGGGAAGCCACTTCCCTGCTGAGCGACCGGCCGACCGTTGCTAGTGGAAGCCGACCTTGGCCATGAGCTGGGCAAAGCGAGGATCGGAGCGGATGGGATCGGCCATGGGATCGACGTTCAGGTAGACGAGGCGGTCGATGCGCTCTTCATAGGCGATGTCGAGCAGGTGGAAGGCTTCGTCTGTTTCGCCCAACCCGACGTGGATGGCCGCCGGATACAAATTCGGGACGAACCGCGTGGTTGCCAATTGCTGGAGTTGCTGGAGTGCGGCGCGGGCCTCGGCGGCATTTCCGGCGACGGCTTGAGTGTGGCCGTAGGCCATCAGCATGGCGGGATTCTCGCTGCCCATCTGCTTACGGACCTCCGCGCGCGCATTCTGAAAGGTCTCGATCGCTTGCGGGTACATTTTCTTTTCGCGGTAAGCAGAGCCGAGCCAGAACTGCGCAGACAAAGAGCCTGGATGCAGCCTGACTACCTGCTGAGCTTCTTCGATGGCGGCGTCATACGACCTGCCGAAATAGTAGGTTTCCGCCAAAACAGCATGAAAGAGCGGATTGACGGGATCGAGATCGAGGGCGTGGTGTGCTTCCGCCAGGGCCTCGGAATTGTGTCCCTGCACGATGAGCAGGTGGCAGTACCACTCATGAGGAGTTGGATCATTGGGATTGAGCTCAATGGCGCGGCGCAATTCCTTCTCGGCGGTGACCAAGTCCCACTCGTAACTCATGGCCACGTTGCCGAGGACCGCGTGAGCGTCAGCAAGCCTGGGATTGAGCTGCAGAGCCTTCTTCGCGGCCTCGCGTGCTTTCGGTTTGGCCGCCCCCGGAGGAATTCCGTCATTGGGCACTTGACCAAGAATCGCTGTCGCCGCGGCAAGTCCAGCGTACGCTTCCGCATACGATGGATCTTCTTGGATGGCCTCCTCAAAAAACTTGATACTGCTGCGCAGGTCGCCGCGGCTGCCCCAGGCGAACTTGCCCTGGTGGTAGGCGTGGCGGGACTTGGCAATCTCCGGTGTGGCAGCGTGGACCGTTCCGCCTCGCAGCGAAAACTCCGGTTTTGGACTGGGAGGCAGTGGAAGCGTGGCGAGAACCTGCCGGGCAATCGCGGCGGAGACATCCGATTCCACGTGCAGGAGGTCGGAGAGTTCGCGCGTGAAAGAATCGGCCCACAGATGGGTCTCATCGCTGACCTGAATCAACTGGACGTCGATGCGGACCTGGTTGCCGGCGTGTTGGACGCTGCCTTCGAGAACATACTTCACATTGAGGATGCGGCCGATTTCAGTGATGGGCTTTCCGGCAACGATTTTCGAAGAGGTCGCGGCGATCACCCCGAGGTGCTGGGGATCGAGTTGGCCGAGCGCGGTGCGGATGACGTCGGTGAGGCCCTCGGTGATGTAGTCGGGCTTGGATTCGCCGCCGAGATAGGTGAAAGGGAGAACGGCGATGCGGACTTTTTCCTGCGCGGAATCACTGGGTTGAAGCCAGCGGAAAACGCCAAGGATGATGGCGCAAAGGATTCCGAGAGCGAAGATAGCTCCAACAACGCGCTTTCCTACCGATGGAGAAGGCTTGACCGGATCTGGCGCGGGACCAGGAGTCGGAAGCACGACTGGCGGATCGACGACATCAATTGGGGAATCCGTGCCGCTCAATTCCTGTTCGCGAACGAAGGCGGCGTCGGCTTCGGGGTCATCTTTGGGCTGGCGCTTCTTGATCCAGGAGTCGAGTTCCCCTGCGTAGGCGTAGACGGTGGATTTCTTTTTGTGCTCGTGCCGATGGACGGGAAGGTCTTCGGTCCTCTCCCAGCGCTGCACGGTGCGCACTTCGCGGCCGAGATAGGAGGCGATCTCTCCCCAGGAATCGAGCTTCTTGCCTGGAAGGGGTGACCCTTCGGGACCTGGCGTGGCTCCAGTTGGCGGAATGTCGGAGGGCGACATTGCAGCGATTCAGTGCGCGAATTATACCCTAGGAACGCGTCAGAATCGCAAGGACACGGACTTAGTGCGCGGCTTTGGCGGCAACGGCGCCGGCGGCAGCGCCGATGAGGAGCCACTTGGCGGCGCAGGTGATGCGACGGATGAGGCTGCCGCCACGCGCGATGCGCAAGGCGTCGTCGCGTTCGCGGGTAAGGGCGGTGGTTTTTTGGCGTTCGTCGGCGAGGTCGGCTTGGGAAGTGGAGAGCTTGGCCTGGCAGGTTTTGCAGTCGATGGTGAAGTCGTAGAGGGGTTTCAGATCTTCGGCGGGAATGATGGCGTTATTTTTGGGCGATGGAGAATTCGGCGAGGCTGGTGCGGATTGCAGAACGATGGGGGACGGCAAGGGAAGTTGGCTAGGGAGGTCATGGATAATTTGCGCGGGTGTGACTGTGGTGCGCTTTTCGGCGGCGAGGGTGGCGAGCGTTTGCGCAAGTTGGGCGTCGCGGTCGTGCTGGCGAGTGTCGGCGGCGGCGAGGAGTTGTTTGGTTGCGGCAAGTTCGGATTCGAGTTGGGAGCGATCGCGGCGGTCCGCGCGCCAGGAAAAAAAGACCGCTAGCGCGAGCAGGAACGCGGCAACAAGTTCAGCGAGGCGAATCCATTCTCGTGCGGGCATAGGTACACCGGATAGTTCTTGCTTGCACGGGCGCAGCATGCTGCGCCCCTACATCGAGATTTCGTCCCGCTCGATTACAAATAATGCGCGCGGCGGGCGATGACTTGCGCGGCGTACGCCGGGTTGGCGCCGCCGTTCCAGGCGAGCAGGGCGCGGGTGGTATCGCCGGCCATGGCGTCGAATTTCTTGCGCAAAACTTTGCAGCCGATGGTGAGGCCTTGCTCGGGATCGCACAGGGCAGAGAGGAACAGGGCGTCGAAGCCGGCTTCGCGAGCGACTTGCCCCATCACCTGCATCAAGCCCCAGGAGAAACCGCGGGCGTAAGCCTCCGTCGCGGAGACCTTGTTGTTTGTATATAAGGGTGCGATGTATTTGCTGAAGAAAGCGGGCTCGTAACGCATGGCCCAAGGGTTCCAGGCGGACTCCTGCTCGATTACCGCGCAGACAAGGCTCGGATCGAGCGACTGGGCGGTGGCGGCTTTGCGCGCCAGGATCAAGAGTTGGGACGAAGGGTTCACGGGAATTTATCAACGGTGGCGGCGGTGGCCGTTCAAATCCACAAAGCGGACCATGGGCGTGTCGTCGAGTTCAATTCCCTGCTGGGCGGCGATTTTTTGCAGCGCGTTGTAAATATGCGGCAAGTGATTTGTGGCGATGTCATGGATGAAAGCGTGCGCGATTTCGTCTTTGCGCATGCGGCGATGCAGCCAGCGGAGAAACACGACAAATTGCACGCCGGTGGTGAAGATGGCGGTTAAAAGGCCGTACCAGTGGGCAGGCATGAAATTTCCTTTGGAGTGCGGCGGCTTGCCGCCGCTTTTCTTACGGCCGCGGTGAATGGTTGAGGGTGGGCCAGATTTTCATGGAGCGCATAAATCTCGGAATAGGCGGTAGTGGGTCAGTTTGCTGCTTGAGAGGACGTCCTATTGTCAAGCACAAGAGTCACGTTCAGATTAGTAGATACCTTCTAGGCACTTCATCATATCTGTCTCACAAACCACATGCTACGCTGTACTTTACATTTATTTAAGACTGATTGCATGCCGCTCAAATTACTCCCACCAGATAACATTCAGAACGTTCTTCTGTGGTATGAACAGAATTTGTGTAATGTGGACTTGCGCGACCCCAGGGGTTTCCGCGTCCGCTTCCAAGCCGAGCATTTTATCCATCAAATAAAACTTACAACTAAGTACGGCAAAGAACCAAAAAATCGACCACAGACTCTTGAAGAAATCAGATCAGGCAAAATTAATTTTGTTGATGGCCGATACAGCCCGCAACGGGCGTCAGAAATACCGTGGGCGGTAGAACTCGCAATTGAGCCGGACTGTATTGTTCCTAATTGGCAGGCACTGGGAACAGGAGATGAAAATTACGTGCGAAATTTTGGGACCTCGGATTTTCCTCAATGGAGAGTTTTGGTGTGCAAGGTGGTAGGTCAAACCCGACACTTCTCAACCTTGTTCCCGTGCGAAATCAAGGCAAAGCATACAGCAGTCAAAATATGGCCGTAAAAAAGGCGAGCGGGCCGTTAAGCCCGCTCTACCGAAATTCCAAGCCCCTCGGTCAGGGCAAAGCCAACCTAGAAGGTCGGCAAACTTCAATGTCAGCATACCAAAATCCAGCTAAATGTCAATACGAAAATTCGCGGGTTCGTGGGATATGTCCATGCTCTCAAGCATACGCGACTCTGATGCGGCGTCAAGGGGCTGAAAATTCAAACTGACCCACCACCGAATAGGCTTAGACCTTGACGGAAAGAAAAACGGGAGATGGGCTCCCGCGCTCCAAAATTAGAAAAACGCGCCGGGGAGAGCGCCTAGTGCGGAGCCAACGCCGGAGCCTAGTGCGGAGAAGAAGCCGTTGCCGCTGGTGCGCGAGGCGTTGTTGCGAACGTTGAGGAGTTCCGCGGGGATGCCGAGAGTGCGGCCGAGGAGATTGGAGTCCACGCCGAAGAGTCCGGAGAGTCCTTGCAAAGCGGCCATCTGGCGCTGGAAGGCGGTGTTGGTAAAAGCCAACTGATTCTGCTGGGCTTGGCCGGCCTCGGTAATTCCCTTCTGGCGCGCGAGTTCGTCGGTGAGTTCGCCAAAGCCAGCGGAGTTGCGCGTGCGCGCGAGACGGTTCTGCGCGGACTGCTGGAGCGAATCGAATGCGCTGGCCAACGAGCCTTGCGATTGGCCGGTGACCGCGGCTTTGTCCGCTGGGCTGAGGCCGGGATTGTTCAGGATGCTTTGGTATTGAGGCAAGAGTGTGTTGCCGATCTGCTGCTGCTGCCCCAGGAACTGCTGGTTCAGCGAATTGAGGCTGGCGAGTTGCTCGTCAGTCATTTGGCGTGTCGTAGCTTGTGCACCGCGTCCCATGGGACCTCCTAGGAATTGCCACTGAGGCACGGAGACATGGAGAAGATTGGAGGGGATGTAGCAACGAAATTTTTAGACCTTCGCTGCTTTCTTCTCCGAGGCTCTGTGGCTAATCTTTTCGTTCTTGAAGTCGCTTGCAGTACGGCGCCCAGGCGTCGTCGCGGAGCCAGCCGAGACGCTGAATGCGTTTGCCGAATTTCTGCGCGATGGGCGGCGGGAGCCAGGCGTGGACGTCTTCCAGGCCGCGTTGCCAGGCGTCGCGTTCGGCGGCGGCGTGGAGCGCGAGGAGGCATTGCCAGCGTTCGCGCGGTGTGCCGGCGCGCGGATCGAGCAAGAGATAGGCTTCTGCGGTGAGCCGCAAAAATGCTGCGCCAAGGATCTTGGAACCGCCGGCTTCCTGCTGGCCGTTTTCTACTTTCTCTTCGGCGTCACCGGCTGCGAGAACAAGCTTGGTGACAAAGAGCGGGTTGCGCAGATCCGGCAGGGCGTAGTCGAAACCTTGAGCGGCGTGGATGGAGCGCAGTGCGGCTAGATCGCCTTCCTGATACTCGCGAATTTGCATGTGCTTTAAGACAACGCTGGGCTGAAGCCCGGCCTCTACAAGACCGATTGGCGCGCGATGCGCGAGCCGGGGTGAATGCCGAAGCCGTTGCCACTGCGCGGGACGCCGTTTGGGAAAACGCCACTACCGCTGGACGGCAAGGGCGCGGGGCCGGTTGCGCCACCTCCAGCGACGGCGGTTGGCGGCGCTCCAAACGAGACTGGCGCGGACGGGAGCGAGCCGATGTACTGGGAGTAGGCGCGCCAATAGAGCGTCTGGTTGCCAAGCTGAACGTACAGATTGCGCGAGGCGCCCATGAAATAGACGCGCGGCGAACCGAACGCGGGCGTGGTGTCCGATTCAGCAAAATAAAAAAGGCCCGGGCGTGTCTCGGATGGATCGGTGACGGAAATATCGAACCAGCCGTTGGACGCCTGCACGGATACCGCGGCGATCGGTGATGGAGCCGGGGCGGGCGTGCTGGGGTCCACTCCCGCGCGCTGGCTGGTGGCGTTCACCGACGAGACAATTTTCACCAACGTCTCGTAAAGATATGGGTCGCGGTCCTTCAACGGTGCAAGTTGGGCTACTGTGAGCATGGCTAAAACAATGGTCGTTTTTGTTCCACTTTTGCCGATTCAAGTGCTGGCAGTTTTTTGCGGCGATTACCTGCCATATGAACCTGTGGCGAGTAGACAAACTTTTTTAAGGAAGCTCGAGACCGCCGCCTACCAAGAGCGGTGTGACCGCGATGTCTCCACTCCGAGGGTCAACGATTTTTATTCTTACGACGAGCTCATAGCTCTCCGATGGGCGGACTTGAACATTATTGCAGTGCGCGTGCCACCAGTAGGCGGTACCAACGCCCGAAGCCAGTACCCAAACCCCGTCTCTGCTGCTCTCTTCTGGGGTTCCCTCGGCGTTGCATATTTCATGGCCATGGCCGTCACTGAGAACTGCTTGGATTGAAGTCTGAAGAGTCGTCAATTCATGCCATTGTTTCGATTCATCCGAGGCACCGGGATTCGTGCTCAGGAGCAGTGTCATCTCCTCGTTCGGGAGCCCTCGAAAGTGATAGCGATATTCCTTGGCCTGGGACAAAGTAATACTGGAGAAATGTACGTGGTACCGGGGATAACTGAAGAAACCTGAATCGGTAAACGTGCCGTCACCGCGATAGCGGTACTTTGCCCAAGGAGTCCACATCCAAACGAACAAAAATATGAAGAGGGTCGCGCCGAGAGCCAACCAGCGTCGCCGCTTCCTGAACATGTGTCTATATTAGAAGCAGCCGTTATCCCATGCCAATAGAATGCTAGTTCAAGCCCCGGACGGGTGCCCAAGGGTCGACGCGTACCGAGGGCGTGAATTTCTGGAGGCGGAACCAGGCGCCAGACTGATTGGTGCTGACCTGGAAGGCCACGCGTTCGCCGAGAACATTGATTGGCAGCTCAAGGTCTTTCAGCGAGGGCGAACTGAGCGGAAGCGGCTGCTGCGTTTGCGGCGCGCTCGGGGAATCGGTGAAGCTGGTGAGCGACAAGTTCCCTGCCCCTTCGACAAACATCGTTAGATAGCTGAATAGTTTGCGGTGCGCGCCGAGGCTGAGCGATTGTTCGACGGCGCGTTCGGGAAAATAGTGCGTGGTGTAGTAGCTGGGAATGGCGGTGCCGTCGTCGGAGAACTGCGTGTCGCTCAGCTTATAGATTTTGCCGGTGGCGCCGCCTCCGCCGACTCCGGGCGTTCCTCCGCCGAAAGCGACAGTCGCTGTCCCGTCGGTGCGTTCGATGAGCGCGCAGGCGTTTGCCGCGATGGACCACGGGGACCACTTGCGGGTCTTGTCGGTGGCGGTTTTGCGGCCGGTGTAGGTGATATTGATCGGCGGACGTCCGGCGATGTCTTGCGCACTGTCAAGGTCGCGATAGTCGAGCATTAGCACTCTGTTGGGAGAAGTTGCGGAACCAAACGGAGCCCCGATAAAAATGCGCCGCTCCTTGGTATCGACTGTGACCCACAGAGTGTGGCCGTACTGCCAGTTGATCTGGTTCCAGGTGGGCTGAATTTCCTGGGAAATTTTGATGGGTTCGCCACCGCTGAAGAGATAGAGGCCGGTGCGGTGCGCAATGACTACCCAATCTTCGCCGACCCCGACGCCGCGCACGGAGGGTGTGCCGACTTTGCGCGAGATTTCCGCGATGGACCAGAGAGAAGGCTCGTTGGTGCCGTCGTCTTGGGTAGCGTAAAGCGAATGTTCTTTCACAAAGTAGAGGCGCTCGCGGAGCTTGAATGCTGCGCGGATCGCCTGGCCGTTGTTTTCGGCAATGCTGAGCAGGCCGTCAATGCCGTCGTAACTTTCTGGATCTTCGACGCGGCTGGCGCGCACCAGCGAAGCGTTGACTGGTTGCGTGGTTGGAAAAATCTCGATGCCGTCGATGTAGAACTGGCCACTCGAGTTCGGCGTTCCATCGGCGTAGACGCGCAGCAGCAGATCGCTGGGAATCGTGGCGAGAGGCGCGGTTAATTCCGCGGTGTACTCCACGTAGCCGGTGGTGAGTTGGGCGGAGGTGAGTTGCAGGCCGGTGGTGTTGATTCCGGCGCTGGCGCTGAAGAGATGGATGTGCAGCGTGCCTTGCGAAAGCGTGGTGTTGCGCGCGCAGCGGGCGCGTACAGTGTAATCCGTGTTGGCCTGAATGAGCGGCGCGCCAAGAGAATCGTCCACCGCGCCTTGCGTCATCAGGCCGCGCGTTGAAGTTGTGCCATTTCCGACGATGGAATACGCGGCGCCCCAAACGACGAAGCTTTCTTCATCGGCGCCTCCTGGAGCGAAGACGGAATCGGGCGTCCAGCCCAAGGGATAATGCGGGAACGCGGGTCCGGTGAAGCCGCCATCGAAACCGAGGTTCACCCAGTTATTCATTTTGTTGCGTTCGCCCCACCAGAAGAGGCGCTGGGCGTAGTCGAGGACGCCGGCACAATCGCCGAGTTCGATGAGTTTGAAAAGATTGTCGATGTTAGTGCCGGCAAGAAGGATGGCGTCGGAAAAGTCCACCACGAGGGAGGTCGTGGTGTTGTCAGCTAGGACCATGTTTCCGCTGAAGAGCGATGAGCCGCTGCCGGTGTAGAAAAAGCTCGCGCCGCCGGCGCCCGTAAAGCACAAAATCCTACCGACAACGTTGGATGGACCGATGGGAATATTGTTGACCACGGCCCGCTTGCCGCCGCTGGCGGTCCAACTGGTTGCCGGACCTGGTTGCGTGAGGTAGCCCTGGCGCGTCTGGAAAATCACGCAGACTTGATGGACGCCAGAGTCGACACTTCCAGCTGCAGAGACGGTTCCACCTCCAGAAGCGCCGAGGCCGCCGGTGGTGGCGGTGAAGGTAAAGTGCGTGGAATCGGGAACGCTGGTGATTGGGAAGGTACCGTTGTAGCTGGCGACGCCGATGCCGGTGGTGGTTACGAGCTGGCCGACGACAAACCCGTGCGCAGTGACGGTCTTGATCGTGGCGGTCGCGGAAGACGATGTGCCTCCGCCGGAAGCGGAGAGGCCCGAAGCTCCAGCGATGTAGGTGAATTGCAGGGTCGTTGGCGTGGAGACTACAGGAAAAGTGCCGTTGTATCCGGGGATGCCGACGCCTGCAATGCTCACCGATTGTCCGGCGGCGAGGCCGTGAACAGTGGTTGTGTTGATCGTTACAAGAAAACCATTTTCGGTGGCACCGATGGGGCTGGCGGCAATCGTGATGGCGGCGGGCTGTGTGGCTCCGGCGGGGCTCGCGGTGATCGCGACGGTCACGTTTTCGTCGATGACCGTTGGGCCGGCGCCGGGACCGCTCTGGCTGACGCGATCGAAATTTGTGTCGTCGTACTGGCGGGGCAGGTCGTTGCCATTTTTTCCATCGCTGATCGCCAGGTATTCCCTGCCGAAAAGCGTTGTGGAATTCGCGTAGGCATTGGCTGCGAGACCGCTGGCGATGTTGGAGAGCGTGCCGGGGGTCGTTTCTTTGTAAAGCACGCCGTTGGAGTCGAGCGCCATGGTGCGAAGCGTGGCGTTCAACGTTTCGTAGGTCTTGACGTAGTTGACGGTGGGATTGCCGGAGAACGGGCCGAAGAGCGCCTGCAGGCCAGGCCGCGTCGCTACGCCGCCGTTGCTGAAGATGACGTCCTGGCAATCCGGCGAGACGCCATGCGGCAAGTCGGCCGGAGACATGTCTGTCACCAGCCCGCCGAAGATTTCAATGGGTGCGTCAAATGAGCCTGCTGTTGTCATAGAGCCTTGTGAGAAATTCTGTAGCTCATCCCTTTGGGGATGAGGAGTCCGCTGGGTGAAGAGCCACAGGCCTCCCGGCCGACTGGGATAAATTCCGGCCTGAGCGGCACTTCCCTGCTTTACTTCCCTGCTTCGGCTGGAGCGGCGGGAGTTTTTTGGCGTTCGCGACGCGAGCCGCCGACGAGACCGTATTGCGCCGCTTTTTCGCGGTCGAGGATGGCGCCGCAGGAGCGGCACACGGCCACGCCATGCTTGATCTTTTCAGCGCAGACGGGGCACTCGGCCAGCGGGCGCGCATCGTAGAGCCACGGCTTTTCCAGCCCAAGCTGGCGCGCAGCGCGGCGATCGAGGTCGGTGATGAACATGGGATTCTTGGTGCGCTCCCACTCGAGATCGGCGGCGTTGACGAGGCGGCGCTGAAATGCTTCGAGGCGGCGCCGGGCATCGGCAAGTTCCAACTCCGTGGGCTCGGCGCCGGCGGCGACGAACACGCCGTGAAAACTTCCCTCGCCCGAATCGCCGTTGATTTCGCGAGCGATGTCTTCGGCAATTTCCTGCGCGGTGATGCGCAACGGCATGATGTTCTTGTCGCCCATGTCAATCACGCCTTTGCATTCGCGAATCGGAGTGATGGCGTAGGGCTCGCCTGGCTCCGGCGAAAGCACCTGCAGCGAACCGAAATAGGTGCGATGGCGCGGCGGCCATTTTTCCGTGGAAATATTGACCAACACTGCTGTGCTTGTTCCCGTGCTCATATTCGCCTCACTTTTCGTGGAACTATTCGGGCCTACTCGGTCACCGCCGACTCGCGGTATCATTCCGTGCGGTATCGTTTGGAGGGACCATTTCCAATCTTCGGTTCGCGCGCAAGAAGCTGCTCTCGATGCGCCATTTCACGGCCGTGATAGGCAAGCCATCCACATGAAAACCAGTGTTCTGCTTGCGCGGCTAGTGTCGATCGCTGTATTGCTTTTTGCCTTTGGCGTGTCGGTTTACCGCGCCCGAGTGCAGACCATTGCGCACGATGAGGCCCTCACCTACGAATGGTTCCTCGATCAGGGCGTCTCTGAAGTTTTGCGCTACAACCCTGCTAATCACGTGCTGCAGACGTTGTTCGCCAAGCCGGTAGTGAAAATCCTCGGTGTTTCCGAGTTCACGCTTCGTATTCCCACGCTTTTCGGCGCGGGCGTGTATCTGATGGCGGTGTTCATGCTCTGCCGCAGGCTATTCGGTGATGGCTTGCTGCTGGTGCTCTCCACCGCGATGCTGGCCCTGAATCCGCAGGTCATGGACTTCATGGCCGCAGCGCGCGGCTACAGTCTTGGATTGGCAGGCCTGGCGGTGGCCATGTACGCTTTCGCGCGGCTTGCCGAGCGCGGCAAGTTCGACCCCGAAGACAAAGAGTGGCGCTGGGGATGCGCGGTGGCTTCCATTGCTCTGGCGCTGGCGGTGACCGCGAATTTCACGAATATTGTTCCCGCCGTTTGCTTGGCAGTTGCTTTCAGCGTCGTCGCGCTGGGTGGGCTTGCCGCTTTTTTTCAGCTTCGGGATCGCGCAGTTCGCGAATTTGCGAAATATTTTATTCTTCCGGGGACTGCCGTGGGGTTTTGCATCCTGTGGCCCTATTTGCTACAAGCACGTCTGGCGCAATCCAAGATTCAGATGGACACGGCTGCCAACGCCCTGCGGGACATTTTTGACGCTTCGTTTCTCTACAAGTGGACTGACGATCTCTTTAACAGCCTGGGCGCGATGCCGGCTGCCGCGGGAAGCTGGCAAGAGAGAGCCACGACCCTCGGGGCGTATCTCCTTTTGCCATCGCTCTTCTTTTTTGTGCTGACCGGTTTGCTACTGGCATGGTGCGCCCCAGCCGATTCGGAAAAGCGGCAGCGGGCGCGGTGCCAGATTTTCGCTGGAGCAGCGATAGGCAGCGTGGTTTTGACCGTCGTGCTCCACCTGGTCACCAAGGTCAACTATCCCTTCAGCCGGTACTGCCTGTTTGTGGTTCCCCTGTTCACGATAGGGGCAGTGCTGTGCGCTCGAGAAATCGCTTCGCGTTTTCCGCAGATGATATTGAAGGGCCTTGGCCTGCTCGTTGCGGCGATTGTTCTTTCGGACTACGCGCTGGCCTTCAACTGGAAATCCTTCCGCTACAACGCATACGACATCATTTCGCGCGATCTGTACCAAGCGATTGAGAAGGATGCGCTGTCCCGCCACTTGAGCGAAGCACGCGTGGGCGGCACCTGGTGGTACGAACCGGAAATCAATTTTTATCGGCTGCGTTTCCGCACCAAGTGGATGTTGCCCTACGAAATCCAGGACCGCTCGTACTGGTGGAAGACGCCTGGCGCACTGGAACCCGCGGCTTACGATTATTTCGTCTTCCTTCCGCCGAGTGACCCGCATTTGACGGGCCCCCGCGTCCAGATCATCTTCCACGACGAAAAAACGCAAGCAACCATCATCGCGATTGCGCACGACTGAGCACACCTCGCATCGTTTTTCGAGTGCTACTGCATCCTGTACTGGACGGTGACGTTGGCGTCCGCCGGACTGGTGGTGCAGCCGGCCGCGGCGGTTTGCAGCAGGACTTGCAGCGAAGAGCCTGCCGCATAATTTTGCGAAATCGCGCCGCTGTCATTGGCGGCGGCGGAAATCGTGATGTTCACCGGCGTGGTGCCGTCGGTGAACCGCACAATCGCGTTGGTGGTGCAACCTGCCGGAGCGGTTTTTGCCTGCACCTGAATGCGCGTGATGGTTACGGCTTTATCGTTCGTCCAGGTCGCACCGGTCCAGGTGGAAGTCAGCGCGCCGGGCAGGAAGATGTTCTGTTCTGAGCGCGGACTGGCGGTGAATGTTTCCGTACCGAAAGCAACGCCCTGCGTGTAGTGCTGCGTTTTGATCCAGTCCTGCTCGGTATCAAGCTGCGCGAGAGGATGCAAGTTGCCGCCGCTCCAGTTTTTTTCTGTGGCCACGTTTCCCGAAATCAGCAATCCCGGCGATCCGGAAGTGATTTGCGTGTCGGTAGCCGTAAGAGCGACGCCGCCATTCTTGAAGCAGGTGAGCGTGCCGCCCGGAGCAATTTCCAGCCGCAAGAGATCGCCGACGGCGCCGGCGGAAGCCGTGCTGGTGAGGCTGGTAGTTCCGGCATTGATCACGCGCTGCATGAAAATGGTGGTGCTGTTCTCGACGCAATCATAATAAGTAGCGCTGGCGCCGGTACCGGACGCGAGAATGGTAACGCCGGGGAAATCGGTCGTGCCGTTCAGTGCGGTGATCGTGGCCTGGGCGAATTGAGATGGAGAGAAAGTATTGGCGCTCCAGAAGGCGGAGTTGGATTGAGCAGCCGTCGTACCCTGGATCTGGTTTGAGGCGATGTTCAATCCGTTCTGCTGGACGGTCCAGTTCGCGCCGACGACGCCATTGGCGCGTGTGGCGTTGTCATATCCGGAGTTGACGTAGCCAGTGACCGGAATGTAGCCCGTGACGTCCGGCAGCGTTTGAGAGCGGTTGGCGGTGAGCGTCCCGGAAATGACATCCTTGAAGTTACCGTTTGTGAGCGTGACTTGCTGGCTGGCGAGGCCCTGGGGACCGATCGAACTTGCTGCACCACCTGCCTGAAAGACGGTATTGGTGTAGAAATTTCCGCTGGAGTCGATGTAGCTGGTGCCGCCGATACCAGCTCCCGGACCGTCCACGGAGTTTAAGTTTGAAATCGTCGGGCCACGAAAGCGGCGGGTAGTGACCTGTCCAATGATGGGCGTCCAACTCACCGTGATGGTTTGCGTGCCGTCCGTTGTGGCCAATGTTCCAGGAGAGAGAGGGGAGTCGTTGCCAGCTACGTCCAAGGCAGTAATGGCGTACACATAGGTGCCGGCCGCGACACAGCTGGAGACGCAGGAGCTATGTCCCCCGACCACCACGCTTGGGGCATTAGCTTGGTTCATCAAGTAGCCAAGGTTCGAGCTTCCGGAGACCGAGATGCCTCCATTGGCTGTTGAACCCGGGGTGTTAGCAAATCCACTATTGGTTGTCCCTGGTACCAAACTAACTCCAGCCCCAAAGCGGACATTTCCTGGCCCTGATACGCCCACCTGTCCACCGACAGAACTGCCGATGCTCTCGAAATCGAAGTAGGAACTGCTAGAGCCCGCCGCGTTATCTACCCAACCGTTTCCCGGTGCGGCGTTCGGCGCATCGTCATCGAGGTAACGGAACCAGAAGTTTCCGATCACTCCTCCAGCGAGACGAACGTAGGCGCCTTTGCCGATTTCCCGGAGGCCGTCGACGAAACGCAATGAAGTGGTGCCGATCACGCCACTCCCCGTTCCACCGCTATTGATGTAGGGAAGCGAGTCAATCTGAAAACTGGGACTGCCCCCTAACATGGCAAATCCGTTGATTTGCGCCACCCCAACGGTGGCAACTGCTCCAGGCTGAATGGCTGTCGAGACTGTCGTGAAACGTACACAGGGGGGCCCGAGAATGTTTTGCGAAGTGGCGCAGGCATTCCGGTCTCCGGGCATCCCAATCTTGGACTCCGTAATGCCCTTGATGATGGCGGCAGGCGTGTTGCTGTTGCTGACGCTGCCGGAGTTCTGGAAACTCACGTTGCTCATTTGCAGGCCGAAGAGAACATTGGCGTCGAAGTCCACGACGAAAGCAACTTGCTGGAGGGCGGGGGCATTGAAAACCATGTTCTTGAACTGCACGCCGCTGCCTACGGAATTCAGCGTCATGGGCTGAACCATCACGACGGGATAGGCCGAGCCGTTTCCGGTTATCATCGCCGCGTTGTCAAACACAAACGAATTGGACCCGTTGGGCTGCCCGCCCCGAAATAGGATGCCATTCGTTTTGACGACCCACGGCTGATTGATGATGACACCGCTGGGCAGCCAAACTTCAGTGTTCGCGGCCTTCGCGCTGCTGAAGACAGTTGTGGCGTTGAACACACCGCCGCCGGGCACGTAGACAGGAGTACTGAAGTGGCTGGCGTTCGTCGTTGCTAAAAGATTCTGCGAATCATCGTGCAGGGCAGTCTGCCCGGAGATGGTGTTCCCCGCCGCGTTGGCCACCACGATGCTGGTCGTGCCTCCACCGGAAACGATAGTCGTCGCCAGATACTTGTTGACCGCCCCCCCGGGAGTCGCCGGGACATACGTTGGGATGCGGGTGTTGTCGAGGTTCATCCCGCAATCTTCGTAGTACGGATCGTGCGACTGTACGACGAAGGCGAGTATATTGTTGCGGTAAACCCAGTAGCGGAGTACGGTGTCGCCGCCTGTTTCGATTCCGCCTACCGTGGACGCCCCCATGGTCAGGACATTGCACGCCAGGACCTTCATCGTGGCCGCCGCGGATTCGCTGGTCACCGCCGGCGTGGTTGCCGATGGCGAGTAGACTGTGAATGTGGTGCTCGTCTGCGCGATGACCGTGTAATTGCCGTTGAAGCGGCCGTTAGTGAAGCCATCGACGCGGATGGGAACGTTCACCTGAATATTGCAGTTGCTCGAGCAGGTGTACACCTGCTCGCCATTCAGAGTGTTGTTCCAGACTACGCCGGTCAAGTTGACGGTATTGATGCCGAGCGTGGCAGCGCCACTCGTAGTCGTCCCCGCCGCGGACGCCGCGGTGAGCCCGCCGCTCAGATCTTCAGCAACATATTTGTAGTTGTAGGTCGTCGCACCAGCTGTCGCCCCAGAGGGCGTTACCGTTGGCGCCGGCGGCGTGGTGAGGCCTGTAGCAGCGCCGCACCGGTAGAGCACGATGCCGTTTCCGACGTTGGTGCCGGAAAATTTGGTGGCGTCTTGAAAGTCTAGTGCGGCGGCGAGCGTGACGGAAGTGCTGGCATTGGTGCAGCTCGCGGTTGTGGAAGGTGGCGAAGCGCTGAAGTACCCGCCGTAGCGCGCCATGTCGTTGTAGGGATCGGGACCTTTGATGTGCAAACCCGCGTCCATGTTCTGGTTAGCGGTGAACGTGTTGACGGAATTGCTTTGGACGCCGGCGCCCAGCGGGCCGGTCTCTGCACCGGTGTCATCCTTGTAATACAGGAGCTTGTCCGCGGTTTTCGTGTAGAGATTGACGGTCCCGGCGTTCGCGGAACCTGGAGGAGAGCTCAGATTCGAGAGGTTCAAGGTGCCGCTGGCGAGATTGCCGATTACGCTGGTGTTGCCATTCACCGTGAGATTGCCGCTCAGGGTCAGCGAAAAGGCGTTGACGGCGCCGCTGAACGTCGGCGAGGCCGGATCGTTCGGCAGAATCACGTTGGGAATTTGCTTGGTGGTGATGGCCGGGCCGGAGATTTCAATTTCGTATTTTCCGGGCGCGGCGTAGAAGAAATAGTTGCCGAGGCCGTCGGTGGTGGTGGGATTGGCGAGCGCTTGGGTGAGCGCGGCGTCCGAGTAGATCAGCGCAAGCGGAGTGCAAGGCTGGCCGCTTGCAGGCATGGCGCAGACACGTACCGTTGCGCCCGCGAGCGGAATGCCGCGCGAATTGAAGACAATGTCGTCCTTGCGCGTGCCCTGCGCGTGCGCCGGCCCGACTGGACCCGGCACGACATGCAGCGCGAGCGCCAGTAATGCCCAAAGAAACCCCATCGCGATTTTCGATCGTATCATTACAATCCTTCCCTCTATTAGGGAGATGTTGGCCTATTTCGGGTGCTCGGAGAGGCGTGCTATGCTCTCGCCGCTATGACGGACGGCCCGGACCTGAAGATCGTTGTTGCTCTCACGGAAAAGGACCTCTACAAGGCCAACGTGTCGGTTGTTCAAAGAAAACGCTCGACACCACTCCGGATTCTTTCAGTGCTAGCATTTGCGGTCGCGGTCGCCGTTCTCTTTTATTTTGCTTTGTTGCGTACAAATCCCGATTACCCTTGGCAGAAGGCTGCGGTGTTGGGAACGTCCCTAGGTCTGGCTCTTCAACTTTTCTTTTGGCCGTTCCAATGGGCGCTCGTTCACGGCCTCGCATACTACGCTGCAAGGAGCCTTGTGCGCTCCAAGCCTGCTGTCTTGGAGCCGACAACTTATCAGTTTTCATCAACGGGGGCCTCTTACTCTGGTCCCACAAGTACGGGCCACATGGAATGGCGGACCTACCTCAAAATCCGAGAAACATCGGACCAGTTTCTGTTGTACGTGCAAAAGCGCCTCGCAAATGTTCTTCCCAAAAGGGCGTTCCAATCGGTTGCCGATCTCCATTTCTTTCGACAGCTCGTTCGAGAAAACTTTTCAGGCGAAACCGAACTTCTCAAAGAACGCTAGAGGAGCTTGCGGGCGGTGATGGTGAGCTGCACGATGTCGGTAGTCACGCTGGCGGGATAAGCGCCGGCGGTGACTTCCGTGCCGCCGCCAGTGAACGCTTTCAGCTTCCAATTGTTCAGCGCACTTCCCTGCACCGGGACATAGTATCCAGCGTTGCCGTTTTGGCTGTCGGCGAATACCTGGATGAGCTGATCGCTCGGCAGTTTGTCGGCGACGGTTGTGAAATCGAGCGTATCGCCGCCAGTCGGATAGTTGCCCGAAAACGTGAGCGTACCGATCGCGTAAAACAAGTTGCTGCCGGAGCCGTCGGCGTTGCCGGGCAGAAGCGAAATTGAGATGGGCATGTGATATCCTCCGAATGTTGTTGGATCAGGGCCTTGCGGTTCACGGGCGAAAGAACCCGTCGAACGGGGCCCTGAAGCGTACAAAGCGCCCATGCGGCGCTTTTTTTGCTAAAAACCTTGACTTTTCCTTATTTTTTGCTAAACTATCCGAGGTCGAAGTACAAGGAGTTCATCATGGCAACCCCGATGGGACCTGGAGTTCGTTAGAAACGAAGCAGTTGTAGCAAACCTCAAGCGACGTTTGCCTCTTCCCTTTCCAGCTTTTTTGCCGTAAAGGCCTCTTTCAAGTACTCCTCTACCTGGCCGGGTAATTCAGGGCTCTGCGATGCCGCATCGGCTACCGCAGCCCGAAGCACCCGCAATTCGTCCTTATCCAGCGCGATGGGTCGCCGCTCGCCATACCAATAGTAATACACACGGTTAATCTCAAAGGTCATTATGGTGATCATGGCCGAGAGCAACAGCGCCTCTTCCCGATACCACTTTTTGGCCCGTGAACGAAACTCCAGCCAAAACTCCCATTCGACACGCGAGCACGACTCCAAATATTCGAGAACATCCGCGACTGTGGTCTCGTCCTTAAACCAGTCCAGTAGCCCATCTAATACCGCCTGACGGCCCAGATCTTGGAGTCCCATATGGTTGCGATGCGTCTGAAACAACACCACAACCATTTCTTCTGCGGTCAGTTTTTTGAAGTACCAGCTCGCGCCGGCACGCTTCATTTTGCGAACTCGCCAATGGAACCGAAGCATGTAGCAGAAGGCGCCGAGGAAATTGTCCTCACTGTCCCCTTCACCGCGCGCTTCCCGGCTAAAGTAAAGCAGGACGCCTTGCGCCGTGCTGGCGATCGGCAAGTAATGCTGAAACGCCAGCCGGTGAACCTTGAGCAGAAGAACATTCCATGTATGGCGCTGCTGTTCGGACTCTGTTGCACGTTGGCTGGAGATGGCCTGCAGTTCCAACTCTCTTTCGTGCTTCTTCCTTTCCCGATACCTGCTCCAGAGCGCGTAGAGACCGCCGAAAATGGTGATCCAAATGGGAAGCGCAATCCAGCGCTCTACCAACGAAACCCACAGATGCCGGAACCACCCTTCACTCTCGAAATTTCCCAACGAAACGGCCTGCTCGGACGCCTTTTGGTCGGCGGTCCACGTGAGGACCGCGAAGGCGCTCCCTCGTTCTGAATCCTTGCCGGGGCTCAAGACGCCCCACACCGTCACCGCATGCTTGGGTGCAAGCGTTGCACAGAGCGTGTCCGGCTGACTGGCCGAGGTTCCGCTGGCCAGGCAGGCTGCCGGCGCGCGGGGATGCGATTCGCCCTCGGTCCAGCAGGAAGGATTGCCGCGATCGGCGCTCCAGCAGCGGAGGGAAATGATGAAACCGGGAATATCGAGATGCTCGATCCTGAGGTCCGTCAGATCGCTGGCAGAGCGATTTTCGACGGTGATCCAGAAGCGAAAATGATCGTACGGGCCCGCGGTTTCGCGGCCGAGCTGCCCGGATATGACCACGTCTCCGGCAGATTCCGCGGTGTGCGCCACAGTGCCCTTGGATTTTTTCTCGGCGGCCTCAGGTATCTCCGGGGCGCCTTTTTTTTCTTGCGGCACGCTGCGGGGAACGAATAGCAACAATGTCGCCAAAGCGGCCGCGCAAAACCTTCCAAGCGCTTGGCGCCAGGCAATTCCCGTCTTCCCGCTTGTTGGCCGCCGGTGCACCCGACCTCCTGCGACGAAAAGAACTCCGCGCAGTGCGATTGAAGCAGGAGGCCGAAGTAACTGTCAAGAAATGCTTGCGAGCCGCTAGAACGGTGTGTAGCCGCTGCGGGCAGAGAACGGCCTGCGGCGGCGCGCGGATTGCTGTTCGCGGCGCACGGCGGCGCTGACCAGATCCTCGATGGCGTCGGCGGCCGCATCGTCCCATTTTTCGGCAAGCGGGCTGCCACGCGCCCATCCGGCGAGTGCAGCAGTAGCGTAGGCGATGGCTTCTTGTGAATTGCGCACGAGCACGGGCGACGTCGCATCGGTGAAATCCGGATAGGCTTTGAGGTAACGCAGGCGAATCTGCGTGTCCTGCGTGGCGCCCAGGAAATAAATGCCGTCGGCGCGCCATTCCCAAACGCTCAGCGTCACGTCTTGCACGCGCGAAGGCAGGCCACCGTGCTGCGTGAGATCCACCATGTCGAGAAAATCATCGGTCGAGCCATTGGGCCGCTCCCAGATTTTCACGGGTACGAGCAAATCAGTCGGAAGCTGATTCGGCGGCGCGGTGGCATCAGTGATGGAGACTTGCAGTGAAGTGTCCGTCTGCGCCACCGCGGTCACGACCAGCAAAGTATCGTCCTGGATGAATCCGCCGCCACCGGCGTTGCCAAGCGCACGCTGCAGCTTGCGATACGCGGAATTGGCGTACGGCAGCAGCACCGCGTCCGTAAACAGATTGCCCTGCGCATCATTCAAGAGCGAGCGTACCAGCGAAGTGATTTGCCCGGCTGTGTTGTACGCGGATGAACCTACGACAGGCATGACTTGGGTCCTTTTTTTGTAGAGGCGGCCCTTCAAGGCCGCAGCCGGGCTAAAGTCCGGCTTCTAGAAGTACTTCGACGAAACGAATAATGGAGTTGCTTGTGAGGCGCGTCTAGTGCCCGTAACTATTCTTAGGGCAGCTTTGGCTGCCCTTTCTTTTTCTGAGCTTTGCGCCGGGAAAGCGGGCGAAGCGCCAGAAGCAGAATAATCACGAGAAGAATTTCTGCCGGTACGCCGCGCTTCAAGACGGAGCCAAGCTCGGCATGAATGGCCACGCGTTCGTCGGGGAGAAGCGACATTTTGTCCTTTTTCACGCTGAGTTTCCTTTCATTCGGTGGGCAGCGGCGATTTCTGTAGGTACGCCGCAACGCCAATCACCGCATTGATTAAAGCAGCGGCCGCGGCAATCCGCAGGGTCGCGCCCGTTCCCGCCTGCAAATTGAAGTGTTGCGGATCAATACCCACCGCCGCAAAACCGGTAAGCACACCGCCGGCGCCGCCACTGACCGCCGCGGCCAAGATCCCTTTAAGCCAAAGTTCAAAGCGGTTCATAGATTAAGTCACCGTAACAAACGGCTGCTTGTGGAACGCTGGGACGGCATCGTCCATGACGTCGAAGGCCCACTGATCGTAAGTGCGTTCTGCACGTTGCTCGCGGTCGTACAAGCGACTGCGGCTTTTCGCCCGGGGACTGCTTCGCGAGCACTCAATCGCGCGGGCGATGTGCTCGGCAATCGTGGGCGTGAGCTGCAGAAACTCGCCGCGCGGACTTTCGAGCGTGAAGCAATGTTCGTATTCCCCGCGCGAAGGATACGGACCCAGGGCGGGAATGCTGATGCCGTTTGCGCGTTCGATCGTTTGCGCGTACCAGGCGCGGGGCGAGCCGTAGGTTTCCGGCGGAAGCCAGCGTTCGATGTGCCAGCGATTCACGGCGGGATACTTGGGCTCTTGTCTTAGTTCGACACGCTCTCGCAAAAGCGCGCCATGCTCGTCGCGGTCCTCAAATTTTCCGCCGATCCACGCCAGGCGGTTCCAACCCCACACGGCGCGATAGTTGGCTTCGCCGAACCGATTGATGCCACCTGCCCGCTCTAGTCGATGCGCCACGGTTTCCGGCGTGTCATGCGGTTCGCGGAGCACTTGAATCATTTTGCTTGCGGCGAGAACTGCAGCGCCTTCACAACAAATTTGTTCTCGCCGCAATCGAGCACCAGCTCCGTGACTTTAGCGATCTGGCTTTCGACGAGAGCGTCATGCTCGCGCACCGATGACCAGCACCGGAGCACGGTTCCCTGCTTAATCTCGCGCGGACCGGAATCGAGCTGCACTCCGATGTCCGGGGCTATCATGGGCCGCAGAATAGCGAAATCCTGCTGATGGTCTACGCGAAGAAACACAAACATCAGCGGATCGCTCTTGCTGCGGGCAGAAATTCCGCCACACAGCAAGAGAACGATTCCACCGATGAAAACTCTTCGCATTTGAGGCACGGGGCAAGGAAAGTGACGATGATTACGCCTGGGTTGCAGGGGCGCAGCATGCTGCGCCCATACGAGCACAATTTTCACCAGTCACGAGTCACCAATTACCAGTCACGGCTTTTTAGTAGCCGCTGGGCCGTGCGAGGGTGTCAATGAACGCGCCGGTACGCGGCGAGTCATCCCACACCTGGAACGCGGTGTCGAAATAAAAGATATAGCTGGCCGCGAGACCGCCGCTGGCACCGTAAATCGGGAACACCGTGTTGCCATTGACTTCGTAGAAGTCGATGTCCTTCAACACAGCGCGGCCCCAGTGCGAGAGGTCGAGGAAATCGACGCGGGTCTGGTCGGCGTTGACGCTGGACTTGATCGGGATGCCGCTCATTGTCTTGCGGCCGCTGAAGAGCATGTCCAGGTCGTTGCCGCCGCCACCGCCGCCTTCCTTGATGATCTGCGAAACGGTGATGCCGAGATTTTCCCAGGCATGTTCCTGCTCCACCGCCATGTAAGCGATGAGCTTGCTCAGGTGGTTGATACCCAGGGCTTTGCGGACTTTGTTGATGGCCAGCCGCACATTGCTAGGAGTAAGCGCGGCGTTGCCGGCGTTGACGCGCGGCGTTGCAAGTTGCACCGGATAAGTCGCGCGGTTCAAGTTGAGCCAGGTGCCGGTAGTCGCGTTGTTCTGGTGATACTTAATGCCGAAGAGCGAGACCGGGCTGGCGCCGCTGAGGCCGTCGTGAACGATTACGTCACCGTTGGTCAACCCAGCAGGGTTTACATCGACAGTGATGGTCTGCGTCGGGCTGATAGGATCCGCGGCCGTTACGTTGGCGGTACCCCGGTTGGTCGTCAACGTCGAGTCGTAGACTTGAATCGTCTGGCCAACGTAAACGAGAGCCGCGCCCGGAGGCGTGGCCATCGTCCAGGTGGTGGTCGCGAACGAACTGATTGTGCCGAGCACGCCGTTGCCGGCGGTCTGCATCAACTTGTCGAGGAACGAGCGGAATTGCTTCATGCCGTTGGCTACTTCGCGTTTGGTGGCATTTTCAACGGCGCGCTCGCGGCCGGTGGTCGCGTATTCCACCAGCTTGGTGATTTCAATCGCGAAACGGAAGAAAATCGGCGAAACTTGCGCGACGTCGTAGATCGTGCCGGAACCGCGGCCCAAGTCGCCGCCGTCGGCGTTGTACGAACCGGCTTTGCCGCCGGGATTCACCTGCAAGGGCAGGCGCATGTTGCGGCTGGAAACTTTCTCCACGTCTCCGCGCTGCTGGATCATGGTGAGTAAAATGTCGTCGCGCTCGTAGAGCAGGGGCACTTTGTCGCGCACCTTCTCGAGCTGCAACGCGACGACGTTCGCGTTCGCTTGTGCTGGCATCTGTTGTTCTCCTTTGGAAATCAGAAATTGGAAAATAGAAAAAAGAAATTGCCGAAGGTGATTACATTTCGAGGATTTGTTCGTCGCTGAGCTTGCGGTAGTCGACGCGGCGCGTATCGGATCGCCCGGGGCCGAGATTCGCGCCTCGGCTAGGATCTCGTCCTGAGTTTGTAGAATTGCTCGCCTGCAGGGATGCGCCGCGCGAATCGGTGCTCGCTGGCGCTACTTCCCTTCTCGATGATGCGGCCTCGCCTCTGGCCGTATTACCGCGGTGCGCGGCCAAGGTCGTTTGGGTCCAATCGTTTAAAACGCGCTTGGCGGCGATGGGCACGAGTTGCTGGGCGCGTTCGCCGATCAATCGCACGATTTGTGCGCGAGTCTCTTCATCCAATCGGCGGCCGGAGAGAATCTGCGCCACTTGCTCGCCGAGTTGCCGGTCGCCTTTGAGCGCCGTCTCGACGTCCTGGCGGATCGCCGCGTTCAATCTTGCCTGCACGGGCGGGGCTTGCCCCGCCCGGCTCGATGCGTCTTGGGCGTTTCGCCCCACATTAGGCAATGCCTGCGCCAGCGTGCGCTCAATCGCGCCGCCAACGCTGCGTTCCAAATCTTCATTCGCGGCTTTTTCAAACGCCGAGTACGCCGCCAGGTGTGCCTCGTGCCCGGTGTCCCGTGCTTGCAGTTCCGTGTTCTGCGAATCGCGACGGCCGCTTGACGCGGCTGCCGTAGGGACGGGGCTTGCCCCGCCCGCTGACGCCACGCCACCATTTGTACCGGGCGACCCATCCCTCGCTTCCGCTCGGGACGACGGGGTCGCCCCCACACCAGCATTCTCCAACACGCGCAATCCCGCGAAAACCATTTCGCGGAACGCCGCGGGGTCCTCGCGCATCATTCGCTGCGCGAGCTCCGCGCGCGTTGCACTCACTTCCTCCGCCGACTTCCCAGTCACACCGAAGTACGAGCGATCGATGTCATCGAGCACGCGAGCGCGCTCCGCCGCAGCGCGCGCTTCGTTGACTCCGCCCGGATACAGCTCTTTCAACGCGCGGGCATCTTCGGGATTCGCAAACGCCGCGCGATACGCCGCCGTCTCCGATTTCGCCTGTTGCACGCCATTCCATAGCTCCCGCGCTTCTTCTCCCGTCCAGGGGTCCTTGATCTGCCTTGCGAGCCACGGTGGTGGCTCCGCCACAGACGCACCTGCCGTTGAGGCCGTAGCGCTGGCTTCCAGTCGGTGGTTTTCGTTTCGTGCAGTTTCGTTGGAGCCAGCCGCCAAGGGTGCCGGCGCTACCGGCGTGGTTTCTTGCGAGCCCGATGCCCGAGCATCTTGAATTTCCGGCTCGATCTCCAGTATCTGTTCGTCGGTCAGCACGAAAAGATCGTGGACGGTCGAGTGTCCATTCGCGGAAGGGGCGGCATCTTGTGGAATTTGTTGGCCGGCCGGCATCATGACTTTCCTTTAGCGAGGGGCTGCGGTTGCGTCGGCATTTGAGCGAGCGCGGCTTGGCTCATGGCGCGAAGATGCGCCTCCGCGTGAGCGCGGACGTTGGCGAAGCCCGCGGGATTGCTCATGTGCGCGGACTGGCCGGCTTCGGAGTTGGCCCAGCGCTTGCATTCCTCGAATTCCACGGAATGGTCGTCGAGCAATTGATCGACGGGCACCGAGGGCAGCACCAAGGTTGGCGACTGCTGACTCGTGACTGGTGACTGGTGTTCGGAGCTTGCCTCGATCGAAGCTTCACCCATGCGCACGGATTGTGAAGGGCTCGCCGCGGCAGTCGCCCCGACAGGCGGAATTGCAGAAGAGGGATGCGGGGCCGCTGGCAAACTCACAACGATCGGCGCGCTTGCTAGCAGTTGCTGAATCTCGCGCAACTGTTTGTTGCGGGAATCCTCGCCGGGTATGACCATCTCGCTCAATCCAAGAACATTTTTGATGTAGCCGAGGTTTGCGGGCTCGGTGAGCGCGCGTTGGATCACTGGATCGTTGATGCCGAACAACTGCTGCAGCACGCCACGCTGTTGTGACTTCAACCGCGGAAAAGTTTCGTCGGCTTCCGGATGCACACAAATGTTGCCCTTCAAATCCGCGGTGCGAATCGATCGCGCGTCGAGCACCCCGTCCGGTCCAAGTAGCGGAATCTCCACATCTTCAGGCCGATTTTTGCGAAAGGAATCGACCGCGAGCAGCAGCACGTCCGCATAAAACTGTTTGGTGCGCCGCCAAACCATGCCAAGCCGGCCCATCGCTTGATCGCGGGCCATCGCGTAGCCCGACGCCGTCTTCACGTCCTCCATGTTTCCGCCGAAAATCGCGGGAAACATTCCGGTTAGAAACTGCGCGACGGGGCCGATCAAATCCTGTTGGTGGCGAATCATGTCCGGCGGAACTTGCGCCGGCGCGGGCTGGAAAAACCCCGCCGCCAGCGGCTGGCCCGGGCGCGCGCGCGCCGGAAAATGCGCCGCGGGCTCGGCCACCTGATTCGCCAACGCATCAAAATCCAATACTTGCGGGTCAGCGTAGATCGGCGGAATGCCGTACTCGTACGTCTCCGCTTGCATGTTGGAAAGTACGTTGTAGCGCTCCTGCACTTGCACCAAGGAATCGCCGACGCTGGGACGGTTCTGTCCATCACCGGGCAACGCATGCAGCACGCGCCAGTGGTCGTCCATGGATTCGCTGCGCGATTCGCAATAGACGTCACCGGCAAACGCGACATAGCAGCCGTCGGGAAACATCGCGAGCAGCTCGTTGCGGACGCCCTCATCTTCAATCGCGTAGAACGCCCACGGCCGCAGCCAGGTGCGGTCGAACGTAATGAGGTTCATCAACGCGTCGCCAGGGTGGATCGACGGCAAGCCCTGCTCGACGCTCAGCCGCGAAACTCGCGCGTAAACATCTTCCGAGCCTTGCGACGGCGCGGACTCAATCTTATTGGCCGCCAGCGGGTATGCAGCCTTCAACTTTGCGCGATGCACTTCCGCCTGCCATTGCAGATACGGATACTCGTGCATCTCGTTGGCCCACACCGGCGTATTCAGCTCGAGCCCGCCCGCGATGGAGATTACTTCTTGCCCGTTCGGCATGCGGCGCGATCCAGCAATGCGCGGCACCGTCACCCGCTCCGCCTTGCGAAGATTCTCTTCACGCAGCGCGGCCCCGCAACCCGGACAGTTGGTTGCCTGTAGGGGCGCAGTACCTGTCCCGATCCTATCGGGATGCTGCGCCCCTATCTCCGAGGCGCCTTCGCCGTCTCCCCAATTCTCATTTTCAAATTTCGATTTCCCAGTTTCCTTCCGGCACTCCGGGCAGACGTAGACATCTTCGCCTAGCGGAATCTCCAGCGCTTCAAGCACATTCTCTTCGTGGAATCCGAACCGCTGGCCATCAGCGACGTAACGGACGTAGGCGCCAAGCTTCCCGTCAGTCCACAGAAAATAGCCAACGGAAGTCAGCAGCTGCTCGACGTGATTGTTTTGCTCGACGAGCTGGGCCACGTCGCTCGCCGCGCGCGCTGCGGCAATATCTTGCAGCGATTGCGACGACTGCGGGTAAAACCGCACGCTTGGGACGTCTGACGAGAGCAACGCGACGAACGACAGTCCAAATCCCTGATAAAAATTTGTGACGAACTGGTAGCGCGGCATCTCTTCGAGCGCGCGATCGTCGCTCGAACGGTTTTCATACGGCAAATGCCAGTTCATGTCGTTGGGATTCCACCAAGCGTATTGCAAGCCCTGCCAAAAGAGCCGCGCCTGCCGAATCCGCCGAATTTCGTGTCGTCGCGCAACGACGCCTTCCTGGCGGTATTGCCGCACCAGTTCGCGCAGCGCATTCACCAGTTCCGGCTTCACTTCGTCGAGCCGCTCGTTGTTCGGCCCCAGGTCGACGGGCGCATCAGCGGCGCCAGCATCTTGCTGGCCCGCGCCGTTGCCCCTGTAGCTCACCCCTTCAGAGGTGCCGCTTTTCCGACCCGCCAAGGCGGGCGCAATCACCGAAGACACGCCCTCAGGCCTTAAGGCCTGAGCTACAGCATTGCCATCCGCCGGTGCGATCGCGCCCGGGACGCCCGTCCAAGATTCAGCTGTGTGGTAACGGTCCATTCGCCCTCTCAGAAAATGTTTCGTCAATGTTCACAGCCGCGTCGCGATTAGCGCCAGTCTCGCGCCAAGCTTGCAACTGGTGCCAGGAGCGCCTGCGAAGGCGCGGCAACAACTGGGGTCTAGGCGCCTCGGGAAACTCCACCGGAGGAAATCCCGCCGTGCCCAGCAGTGAATTCATCATCGCGCGGTTCTCGGCTCGCAGACGCGACACTTCTTCCTCCAGCAATCGAACGTAATTCGACCGCCAGAGCTGTTTCAGTTTTTCGAACATGATTAGGGGCACACCAGGCCGCGCGCAGATACTTCGGCAATTTGTTGGCTGAAATCAGCCACCTGCAAAAGGGGACACTAGGTTCGTGACGGGGTCCGCGAGCCGCTTTTGAAAATATTGATAACGAACACGATGACGCTCAGGACCAACAGTCCGGTAAGCCACTCAAATTCCGGGCCAAAGTACAGCTCCAACATCTTCGAGACCAACTTCTGCTCCCAGGCCATGAATACACGCACCATGTCGAACACCGCGATGATGGTCACCATGAAATGCAGGCGGTTCAGCGACTCCTCGAAAGCGATCTTCTGCGTATCCATCAAGAACTTGTAAAGCAGCGCAAAAACTCCGAATGGCACGGCCGCGACCAGCCACAAGACACCGTAGGGCAGAAAATGCATCTGGCCGGAAATCGGAACCGGAATCGGGAACGACGGCACATTCAGAATGATCGAGATGAGTCCGCCGCCGACAAAAAACGCCCCTCCGATGCCGAACAGTTTTACCGGTGATTTCGGCCAGCCCATGTTCTTAGGGCTCGGGTCCGCAACGTGCTCCGGCGTCCTCTTGGCGCTGGGCACCACCGGGAGCAACGGCACTTCCCGCTCTCCGTTCACGTAAGACCACATCACATTGCCGATGAAGACAGCTTCGCCGAGAAGCGTGATCCAGAAAAGCAGACTGCTCGGAAGATCCGACTTCGTCTGTGGAAGCATTACTTCCAGCGCGCCAAAGAGCAGCAGCGCCAGGCTGCCGCCGGCGTGCCACAACCCCACGCGGCGGTCGAGATCGCGATGGATGAACCGCGGCACTACGCGATACTGCGCGTAGAAGAAAATGAAAATCCAGATGGCCGTGAAACAGTACGAGGCCAAATCACGTGCGCGGAAGTACGCGTCTTCCATCGAGCCCACATGGCTCGCAATGTAGATGGCCGCGCCGCCACAGCCCACCAGGCACAGAAGCGCGATAAATCGGAAGAGCTTTTCCGGGAAGCTTTGCTGCTCCCAAAGCGGCTTCTCCACCGGCTCGTCCTCCTGACTTTACCGTAACACCTCCGTTATCCCAGCTACCTGTGAAACGCGCCTTCTGACGCCAATCCACTACCTTGACCGTCTGGGCAATTTCGCGGGACGAAAGAACTTCTTGGCTTCGCCCTCGAGCCGCTGGTAATGAATCGCGCGCGAAGTTTGATCGGTCGCGCTTACTTGACGCGCAATTTGTTCGCCCAGCGGCATGCCAGTCACAAAATGTGGCGTGCGCCCTGCCGAATTATAGGGCGGGGCCTGCCCCGCCCTGGCCGGCATAAAAGCCGGTCCCACACCGGCGAGTCTTACGCCGGAGACCAATCCATACCGTGCCGAGTCGGCCGAATCATCGCCTTCCACCTTGCGAATATCTTCATGGCGGCGTTCGTCGCGCACCAGTTGCGGGATGCGTTCAATCAGCTCCGCGCAATTCTCGGTGATGAGCCAGGAATTCGATTCCAGCATCTGGTACATCAACTGCCAGCCGCCAATGCGGTCGTCATCAGCCGGCGACGGCCGCGGCAATCCGTTGGCGAGCAGCACGTCGCCGAGCTGCTCGGCAAGCGACGCTTCCGAAGTGCGGTGCGCAAACGCGTCAGGAGAAAGAAAGACTTCGCTGATTTGCTCGCGTCCGCTGCGTTCCGCAATAGCCTGCGCCAGCATGCGCGGCGAAAGGTTGTTTTGCACGAACTCGCGATAAGTGACGATGCGCGAAAAACCAGTAGCACCGGCATCTTGCCGGCGATTTTCCTCTTCAGCTCCGGGAACAAACGCCGGCTGGAAGCCAGCGCTAGCCGGAACGGCGCAATGCCAGTACACCGCGCTGGGATGATGGAAACCCCAGTCGACCGAAACCCACCGCGGCCACCACGGCTCGAGCCGGACGTCTTCCGGCCGCGCGGTGTGCCGGCCGATATCGAAAATGTTGAAGTATTGGCCGGCAAAAATGCTCCAGTCGCCATCAAGAAACGCCCGCCGCAAATGCTCCGGCAGCGCTTCCAGGGTACGACGGTACTCGACGTCGTTGGCGTAAATCGGATTGTCGTCGAGTCGCGCGCGGATGAATTCATACTCGCGCGCGTCGTACAAACCATTTCGCTCAAATCCCGGAGGCGGAACTTGATCGACCCACAACGCCTTCACCCAGGCGTGACCGATGTTTCCCGGGTTTGTCGCGCCGGCCATGCTGCATCGGCTTTTTGGCACGCTGCACCGATTGCGCGAAGTCAGAAACTGCCATTGCTTCATCGTGAAGTGCGTCAGCTCGTCGATCCCGATGAATACGAACTCCGCACCCTGGTACTGGTAAACATCGTTCTCGTTGCGACAGTAGCCAAAGCGCGTGGTCGAGCCGTTCGTCCAGGTGACGAGATGCTTCGCTTCGTTGTAGCTCTTGTAAAACTCACGCGGCACATCCCGGCGAAAATAGGCGAGCAGCGAAGACTCCAGCTCGGGGTAAGTCCGGCGAAGCAGCAGCGTGTCTGCGCCAGGCCACGCCGCCGCCTGCATCACCGCTTCCCAGAGCAGCGCTTTCGTCTTGCCAGGGCCGGCAGCTCCGCCGAAGAGCCTGTATTTCGCGGTACTGTCGTGAAATTGCTGCTGGCGATCGAAAGGCCGATAGTGATCGCTAACGCGCACTTACCGGTAGATCTTTGAAAAACGCGCGCCGGCGATCCACGCTGCCACCGAAGCGAGCATGCCCGCCTTCAGACCAAACGCCAGACTATGCCAGGAGGCCAGAAACGTAATGACGAAACCGCCGACGCCCGCGATCTTTAGCACGTAGTCCAGATGAATGGCGTTGGTCAGCTTCTCGAAAAAAGACGTACTGGGAACGGGAACACTTGTCATTTTCTTGCTCCTTCAGCGGCGCGCCTGGCTACGGCGCTATCAATATCGATGACAATCGGCTGTGGCCCGTCGGACAGCGCGGCGGCGCCCTTGTAGCGCATTTCGGTCAGCTTCTCCACGGCGCGCTGCCTGATCTTTTCGTCCTGGGCATTGAGCAGCCTTCGCCATGAGATGAACAAATCGGTGTTGCGATGAATCTCGTCAACGAATTCGACAGGATCTTCAGGCAACGGAGATGACCCGCCTGGAATTTCCTTTTTTTTTCCGTCTTCCTTCGTTGCGCTACCGTTGCGTGGTTGTTTTTCTGCCGCCACGAGCGCATGTCCATTTGTCTTTTCCGAATGGGGCGGCGCCACCTCAGCGTACGCTCCGCAGTCCGTGCCGGACGCAGTGGTACAGCTTGCGCCCATTGCAGCGGAGGCTCTGCGAGTGTCGTCAGACGCAGCTCGATCCCGCGGCACCGGGATCCCGCCCCAATCCGTGGAGTCCGGGGCATGACCGATCACGCGGCCCTGCGGCCCGGCATGTCCGTTCGGTTTAATGGCAGTCTTGCGGTTTGACATAAAAAGAGGTTTCAGTTTTCAGTTCCAAGAAAAGAACAAATAATGGTCCGCCGGAGTCACGGCCTCCCGTGCATCAGCATTTTGTGGCCTGCGGGAGCGCAGTTCCCGCTTTTCCGCTGTCACAAATCACTCAGCAGGAAAAGCACCAGTGCCGCTTGCGCACTCCACACAGTGATCGACTGTCTGTTCCGCCCGATACCGCCGCCGCGCCCAGGAAATGACGCGATCTGCGGGAATCTCCGCACACTCGCAAACGACTTTTAGGTATTCGGATTCCTCTGGATTGTCCGCGCGTAAATACTGCCGGGCCCGCGAGCACTCGAACGGCTCCGACCCGTTTTCATTACCAGTCGCCGCCATCTCCGCGTCTTCATGCGCCTGGGCCAGTACGGCTCTCCAGAGGCTACGTTCCGGCTCGCTCATGAATCCTTCAGAATGGGCGGATGTATGCCGCCGAGATTTCCCGATGCGGCTGCCTTTTGATAATGGATCGTGCTAAATCTTGCCTTGTGGTTCTTTACTGTCTTTCTGAATAGAGCAGGCGGGCACTCCCGATCGCTCAGGAAAACCGCTCACCCATAATCCCAAAATTACTCCGCTCACCGTACTCTCATGCGAGCAGCAGAATCGCGAGCCCCTCGGCGCCCTTCGCGTACAGCGAGTCCATGCATGCTTGCAAGTTCTGGAGCGGACGTAAGCTAAACAACGAGGCATGGAAACTCCGAAGGCCGCTACTGAAACTCCGAAACGCAGCCCGCGTTCGATTTGAAAACTAAAGTCGGGAAACCGCCGCGGACCGCAGTCCACAGCACAGGGTTTCTAGCTGGCGAGGTCCACGGTCGCCGTGACGGTGTTGGTGACCGTGGTTGCCAACACCCGCGCGAATTTTGCTGCCACGCTGGGGAATTCCCCGCGCGCGACATTGCCGGCGTTTACCGTGGCGATCGCCGCGCCTTCGTTTACATAGTCGGTATCGACATCGGTGTCCGACGTTTGCAACTGCAGCGCGATGACTCCCGGGGCGCCGCTAAAGGCGCAGCGGAAGGCCACCTTGATGGGCTCGCCTCCGGGACGCTGCACCAGCGCCACGCGCTGTGTCTTCGTTCCGCTGGTGAGGTTGCCATCGCCGGTAGCCCACACGTTCTGCGCGGCGCCGGCTTCGATGGAACTGGGTGGCAAGGTGTTGGCATAGGCTGGCATGAAAGCTCCTTGGATGTCACACAACTACTAGCGGCAGCGCTCAGCCGGGACAGGCGAGCCTGCTTCAGAAGTAGGGTTCGGACCGAAATCCTTGGGAGAATTGGACTTAATGCATTCCGCTGTAATGATGCAGGTGCGGCGAAGCTGCGAAATGAGCTCTAAAAAGCAAAACGCCCCGATCAGGTCGGGGCGTGCTTGTCTACGAGAACAAGTGTATCACAAATTAAGGATTTGTCAAGACCTATTTTCACTTTTTCCAAATTATTTTTTTACTTCCGCGCTTTCAATCACTTGCGACACACATATTTTCCAGTCGTAAGCAGTGCTAGACTCTTTCAAAAGGAGTTTTCCGATGCCCTCTAAAAAGTTGTTTGTTCACTATCTCTTGGCTCTGCTGCCGGCGGCACTCCTCCTCGCAGATCCCTACGTTGCCGCCACCGCCGCGGAAGCCCAATCTTCACAACCACCTCTCCCGGCACAGTCGCAGCGGCCCGACGAGACCAAACCGCTTGAGGACAAGGGTGTCCGAGGCGCTCCACAGCAGCATGAGCCCGCCGCCGCGGAAATGAGTAAGAAAGAAACTGTCGCGTCTGCGTTTCTGCGCGGTCTGCAATACCAGGAGTACGAAGTGCGTTCCTCCGCCGAAGCCATGCCGGAAGAGAAGTATGGTTACCGCCCTGCCGAAGGCAAATTCAAAAACGAAAAGCCGGAGTTCGGCCCTGCGGAAGTCCGCACCTTCGCGCAACAGGTGAAGCACGTGGCTTGCGCGAATTTTGGTTTTGCCGCGGAGCTCGATGGCAAGACGCCACCACCGGGTTGCGACAAAGACGGTCCAAGTCCGGCGAAAACCAAGAAAGAATTGCTGACTTATCTGCGCGACTCGTTCACCGCAATCCGCAAGTCGATGGGCGCCATCGATGCGAAAAACATGTTCGACCCCATCGAAGGCCCTTACGCCGGCCCCAACACGCGTCTTGGCATCGCTACGGTTATCGTCTGGCACAATGCAGACCACTATGGCCAAATGACGCTATACCTGCGCGAGAACAATATCGTGCCGCCTGCCAGCCGCCCCCATCCCCCGGACTTGAGGGATACTTACTGAACTTCTTGTCTGGTACAATTTTTTTGTGAATCCTTCATCCGCCGTGCCTAGGGTCGCAAATATTCGCCTGCACCCCATCAAGTCCCTTGATCCTGTCTCCGTGAAGGAAGCGCGCATAGGCCCAGCCGGCGGACTCGAGCACGACCGCGCCTGGGCGCTCTATTCCGTCGATGGACAATGGGTGAATGGCAAGCGCACCGCGGCCATCCACTTGATCCGCGCAGCTTTCGCGCCGGATCTCAGCTCCGTCACACTTTCGGTTCCAGGCGACAAACGCAAGATCCCTACGAAGACATTTGCCTTCCCGGGCGACACGGCGTCCGCATCCAACTGGTTTTCCACCTACTTCGAGCAGCCCATCACCGTGCGCCATTCCCCCGAAGGCTTCCCCGACGACTCCATCGCCAATGGCCCCACGATCGTCTCCACCGCCAGCCTGCAGGCCGTCTGCGATTTATTCAACGGCATAGACCTCGACCAAGCCCGCCAGCGCTTCCGCACCACCCTCGAAATCGACGGCGTCCCCGCTTTCTGGGAAGACCAGCTCTTTGGCGAGGAAGAACGCAGTTCCGTCCGCTTCCGCATCGGCGAAGTGAATTTTGAAGGCAGCAATCCCTGTGCCCGCTGCCCCGTTCCTCCTCGCGATCCGCGCACCGGCGAAATCATTCCCGGCTTTCAAAAAATCTTCAGCGATTATCGCCGCTCGCACATCCCGGCGTGGACTACCGAAGCTCGCTTCGACCATTACTACCGCATGGCCACCAACACGCGCGTTGCCCCAACCGAATCGGGTAGAATCCTCCGCGTTGGCGATACGCTGGTTTTTTCCTGATTCCATCTTTGTCTCCGGAGCACACAATGGCCACAGAGAAGCCTGGCGCCGCAACTCACCGAGATTCTCATCCCAAGACGCCTGACTACGCCATGGGTTCCACGGATCACGAACGCCAGCGCCTCATGCGGCAGGGCGCCATCCTGCGCGGATTTCTTGCCAGCGCTTTCCGCGCGGCGGGGATTGGCCCGGGCATGCGCGTGCTCGATCTCGGTTGCGGCGTTGGAGACGTGGCCATGCTCGCCGCCGATCTGGTCGGACCAACCGGCTCAGTCCTGGGCATTGATCGCGACTCCGCCAGCGTGGCCTGGGCCAACAAGCGCGTCGCCGAAGCCGGGTACAAAAACATCCGTTTTCAAGTCGCCGAATTTCACGAGTTCATGGACTCCCAGCCATTCGATGCGCTCGTCGGCCGCTTTATCTTGTTGTACCTGCCGGATCCGGCAGCGATCCTCCGCCATCTCTCGCAGCAACTTCGCCCCGGCGCCGCCATCGCGTTCATGGAGCCGGATTTTACCGTCGAGTCGCGCGTCTTCCCCGAGTTGCCCCAGTTCAAGAACGGTGGGTTGTGGATCAGCGAAGTTCTGCGGCGCAGCGGCGCGCGCCTGGACATGGGAATGCGGCTCTACGCCACCTACCGCGACGCGGGATTTGTAAATACTGCAACGGAGGTTTCTCACCTCAGCGGTTGCGGAATGAACCGTGAGATGGCCGAGTACTTTGCTGACACGCTCCGCAGCGTCCTCCCGAAAATCATCGAGTACGGCATCGCCACGCACGAAGAAGTCCAGATCGACACCCTGGCCGACCGCGTGGAAGCCGCCGCTCGAGAAGCCGATCCGCAATGGGTTGCCTCGCGCTACATTTCCGCCTGGGCGCGCAAGCCGTAGCACCCCGCGAATATGCCTCCACTCAAAGACCGCGCCGAGAATGCCCCATCGCTACGCAAGCTGCGGCGTTGGTTCCGGCGCAGCTTTCTGAAGCAACCATGGATGATGGAAGATTTTGCCAGCCCGTTCTTGCAAGAAACTCTGCTGCTGGACAAGGCGCGCTGCGAAGCCTACCGCGAAGCGATTCATCGCACCGTGAAACCAGGCGATCTCATCGTGGATCTTGGCGCTGGCACCGGCCTGCTTTCCTTCTTCGCGCTGCAGGCCGGAGCGCGCCACGTATACGCCATCGAAATCAGCGACATCGCCGATGCCGCCGCCGAATTGATCGCCGCCAACGGCTTTCAAGGCCGCATCACGCTGATTCGCAAGAACTCCAAGAGCGTGCGCCTGCCGGAGCGCTGCGACGTCCTGGTCAGCGAAACGCTCAGCGCTTTCTGCTTCGACACCGAAAACATCATTGACTTCATCGCCGATGCCCGCGAACGATTCCTCAAGCCTGGCGCGCGCATCATTCCGGAGTCCGCGGACACTTTTCTGATGCCGTTTTCTTCCGATGCATTCGGCGCTGGCCGCCTCCCGCCGCGCTACTACGATCTCGATTTCAACCCATTCCGCAAACGACTCTTTAAGTCTTACGGAATGGTGCAAGCCTCCGGCCAGCCCTTTCTCGCGCTTAGCCAACCTTCGCTCGTTTACCACATCGATTTTCAGAAGGACACCGCGAACCCCGGTAAGACTTTCTCTCCGTTTCGCATCACCGCCGCCGGCCGCCTCGATGGTTTCCTCGGCTGGTTCGAGGCCCGCCTCTGCGAAGGCGTTACGCTCAGCAATTCACCCTACCTACCGTTGACGCACTGGTGGCAGTTTTATCTCCCAGTCCAGGAGCAGCCTCACTATCGCGCCGGCCAGACCATCCTTCTTAACCTTGACCCCAATATCATCGCCGGCGAAGCCCGGTGGAAATACTCCGTGCAACTCGCCCAGTCGAACTCTTAAATCGCTCCCTGATCGATCTGGACTCGAGTTGGGAGAGCCACTCCTGAAAGCGGCTCCCCCTCTCGTCCATCGACACCCATTGCAGGATTAGTGCTTAACGGCAGCCTTCGCGTACTTATCGAACTGCGCCTTAGGCCCGCTCCAGTCCGGTGTCGACGGCAATGACTTGAAGATATCTCGGTTGCCGAGAGCGTGAGGAGTTCTGCAAGCCACGCCCGGCGATAGAAACGAACTGGTCGGTTTCGCAATGTCGCTGACCATCCAGGAACTGGAATCGCAGGTGATGATCTGCCCTTGCGCATTTCCCGAGAAAGTCACTCCG